>Ga0209611_10004832_pt1 | contig 22878 bp, 18 predicted proteins | sample S1TSphgellanicum_3_FD_187693 | JGI IMG/M metagenome (GOLD analysis project Ga0209611, IMG submission 187693) | Host-associated microbial communities from peat moss isolated from Minnesota, USA - S1T2_Fc - Sphagnum magellanicum MG (SPAdes) (version 2) | ecosystem: Host-associated > Plants > Peat... | reverse complement strand
TAAATATGTTCCCATAGGTTCCCCAAACTCTTGTTCCCGGCTTAAAAACCCCGGCTGGATGTAAGAGGGAGAGGAGGAGGAGGAGGAGGAGCAGCAGCAGTAGAAGCCATTTCTGGTGGCAGCACATGGAAGGTCACCCACGCCTTTTTCGTCGTCACTGTCCGTCCGGCTTAAAAACCCAGAACCAATGAGTCCGGCTGGATGGATGACGGGACGGATTGAGGGGAAGCAGACCAAATGCACGGATTTAAGGGAAGTTTCATTTATGCGCGAATATGCGACCATCCTTCCTTTACTATAAGTAATAGTCTTGTATCTATTTATTTCTTCTCTAATTAAAAAAAATCCCTTTCATCACATCACCACCACCTAAACAATCATTTCCAATATATAACAACATGACTACCCAATCCATCTCCTCAAAGTATGAAACCACACATGTATCAAAAGGAATGACATGGTTGACAATCCAACTCAATATGGATGTTTATAACCACACCTACAACCCAACAATAATCTCATACACGTATATCACCCCTTCCCATACTACTTACAAAATGAGAGATCCTATAGAAACCTTCTTTAAAATCTACATGCTCACACCTTCCCCTTACTCACATTGACCAAATCATACATGAAATATCCCCCACAACACCCTTCACTTAACAAATGGCTCAACAATTCAATCCTAAATCAAACATGATCTAATCCACCCATCAATTTTAACAACCCAAACTATACATGTTCTTCATTTTCAAATCCCTAATATATAACAATTGTTGTAAACACTTATTCTAGCTTAACTTTTTCCTATCCCCAATGTGCAAACTATGTGAACCCCTTCACACCCATGTTAACACATTGCCACACTTATTTTCATCTTGTCAACATTAGATGATTCATGGTTTGGTTTGTAAATTGATGGATAAACACAAAACTATAATGCACATTCAAAAATTCCTCCTCACCTAGCACAATATTAAATGAAAATTTTGTGTTAATGATTATGCTTTAAATGATTTCTTGATAGAAGCCATTGTGTCCCCTTGGCTCCTACCATGCTCCTATTATAGCTTGAAATGCTCGTGTGATGCCTAATTACATCTGAATATCCTCATAGTAAATGACCTTTTCGCACATTCCCCCTTCCTTACTAGCCTTAACCCTTTAATTCACATTCAATCCATTAAATTCTCATATTGCCATGATCAATTCCTATAAGTTAATATCATTTGAAATTTCAACAAACACAACCTTCTTTTGAACACCATTCACTTGCAAGGATGGCTAGTCGACTCTATCCTAATCTTCATCTCTAGTCAAAGAAAGAAGGAATGCACTTTCACACATCTTCCTCTTCACAAGCACAATTCCAAATCCCACTCTCCCACACAAAAAACACACAAATCCACATTCACTTAAATTAGATCTGATCATCATTTGCCATCAATCCCAATAAATGTAAACTTCAATATGATATTCCCCTTAATACTTATTCACATGGCCATGACCTCACCTCCCTAAGTTTTCTTATCATCCCAAAGGCCAAAATAATTGATTAAAAAATAAATAAATCCCCAAACCCATAATTAAAAAATTGGACACATCCACAAACACAATAAAAAAAATTATGACAAGTTCAAAAACACAAATTAATTTTTATGATTTGTGAATCATAAGAACAATACCTACAAATATAATTTATCGTGCCTCAAAGGCTAGTTTGGCATCATACATCCTATGCAAAACTATCCCTATGTTTGGAAAGAGGCATATTCTTTCCTAAGGTTCACCTTTCAACTATCCAAACCACGAGCAACACATGAGTTAGGATGATGCACAAAAGTTAAGGCACGAAGAAATAGGGAGACACATGAATTGCAAAGGAAAATAGGACATACAATCCTAATTTGAGGGAACTTTGAAAAAGGTTTTGCCTTTATTATATTTGTGATAGGAATCTTGAAAGATCATTTTTATCAAAACTAGGTTGATAGTAGCTCGAAACACAAAAAGAAAAGGAGGAAAGCATCAATCATGTATATATAAGCTCATGAAGAAACACTACAAATGAACTTCCAAATGTGAAATTAAATGTGCATATATTTGATGAGTTTGTTTGTAAAATATTTCGATTATTGCCTTGCATTTTAAATTGAAATTTTTCCATACATGTGTTAGGCATAAATATTGATTTTCTTTAAATTTAGGGTTTTCAGATATGAAAAGAGATGTTGAATAACTCAATATTGTCATGATGTTTCAAACATTCATCTCTTCTCAAAACATCGGACCAAAGTTTTGTTAAGCAATGAATTGTTAAAATGATTTTTAAACCATTTAACTTCAAAGGAGGGGAAAAAAAATTCATTAATGTAAATAACAATATGTACATAATTGACTTTCTATTTCTCTTTATACTTTTGAAGGATCTCCAAGCCTTAGAACCGTCCAAGGTAGATGCTGAGGGAGATCTTCCTATTTTGAAATGTTCCTTCCTTCCATAAAAAGAGACATTTTAGTGGGTTCTCTTGTGATTTGGGAACAGTCGAAAAACTCATAAGCAATGAGTTTCTCCACGCCCTCGGAGTAAACAGACCATGACGAGACGAATGGATGATCAGATGGATGAACAGATGAATGACAGAACAGATGGATGAAATGATGCTTCACGACGTCCTTTACTATATGTAATATATTGTACTCATTTCAAAACCAATCTTTTTGCAAACAGACCCTCCCACAAGCTCGGATTTGTTTTGAGGGCACACGTTCACCAACAAAAAGCAAAGTAGCCTACATAGGCACCTTTGTAAAAGCAAACTCTAGGACTCCTCACAACTAATTAATTAATTAATTAGCCCTGTTGTTGTTGTTCACTAGCGTAGATTGAAACTGTGGAAGCCACTTTGTAGCGAAGTCTGCGTTTAGTTTCGCCAGAGTCAAGCGTTCGATAGACCCAAAGACACCAAAAAAAAATAAAATCAACAAATTTCCGAAATGGAGTGATGGCAATCAGCCAGTTTTTAAAAAAATTATTGGCGAAATTCGCCGAAAAAGAAATTATTTTTTCTAGAAAATAAAAAATTGAAGTGATTTTGGAGGGATGTTTTCAATCGCCAGAAGCCTAATAAAAATCATCAGATTTCTATTTTTTGGTTATTTTTAGTGTGTAGTAGTCATGTGTGGTAGAAGTTTTGATTAAAGATTTTTACTTCAAATGTGAGTGGGGTAATAGCCAAATTTGGCTAAATTTTCTTAGAGATGAACCTCGCCAATTTATTTATTTATTGGTTTTTCTAAAACATCTTCCTGTATTGATGATCATCACTTAGGCGGCTACATAAACAAATTCCTAAAATTAATTAATTAATTAATTAATTAAAATTTAAAAAAACACGAGAGAGAACAAATGCCCCCGAATTGATCGACAATCGCCGAATTGCGTGCCGAGTTGCGTGGATGGACGATGGCGACACGAAAGGACCGTCCGTTAGGTGTCGAATTCGCCGCAAAATTTGGACCCCACCAAAAAAAAAAAGAAGAAAAAAACAAAACTTCACAAAAAAATTTGACACAAAAATGTTGGGGGGGGGTGAGAGGTCTGTGACTCTCATTTCGGTCGGCGTTCGGTCAGTTCACCCTTTTTTTTCTTTGAATTTTTTTTTTGTCGATGAAGCTTTTCTCTTTCTGCTGTTGCAAGGCCATTCTTCTGCTGCGCGCTTGAGGCTGCGCTACTGCTGCTGTGGCTCCTTACACTCTTGTTGCTTGCTTGCTCGCTCGCTTGCTGTGTAGGAGGAGGTTGCGGCGCAAGCGGGATTTCGTTGCGGTTGCTAGTTCTTGTTCTTCTTCAGCGATTGCTGCATCGACAAACATTACTTTCTGCTTATCATCATGTTCCTCAATATGATGTACATTTTCTCTTATCCGATCCTTTTTCCTGATTCTTTTGTTTTTGCTAAGAATGTAAAGAAGTTCGAGTTATGATGATGTTTGGCGCAATCCTGTTGCTGCTGTGACGCTGCTGCTGCTGCTGCTCCAACTTAGCTTGAAGATCGCGGTACGGATCAGTCAGTGTCTGCACAAATGGTTTTTGTTGTTGTCGTTATTGTGTTTCTTCTTCTTCTTTTATGTGCTTCTTTTGTTTTCTTTTTTGGTAAGAACTTAAGAAGTTTTAAGTTCTGAGGTTTGCCGCAATCGTATTGCCGCTTCTGCTGGTGCTCCAACTTAGCTTGAAGATCGCGGTACGAATCAGTCAGTGTCTGTACAAATGGTTTTGTTGTTGTTGTTGTTGTGTTTCCTCTTCTTCTTTTATGTGCTTCTTTTGTTTTCTTTTTTGGTTAGAACTTAAGAAGTTTAAGTTCTGAGGATTGCCGCAATCGTATTGCTGCTTCTGCTGCTGCTCCAACTTAGCTTGAAGATCGTGGTACGAATCAGTGATTGCAAAAATGGCTTTTGTTGTGTTTGTTTTTTTTTTCCTGTTTCTTTTGTTTTCTTTTATAGTAAGAACGTAAGAAGTTCAGGTTATGTTTGCCGCAATCGTGTTGTTGTTGCTGCTCCAACTTAGCTTGAAGATCGCGGTTCATCGGTGTTTGCAAAAATCCTCCTCCTGCTGCAAAACTTTCCCGTTGATTTTGTTTTGTGTGCGCGCGCGCCGGTGTGTTTTTCCCTGTTTCTTTTGTTTTCTTTCTTTTTTTCGGTAAGAGCGCAAGAAGTTCAGGTTATGTTTGCCGCAATTGCGCAGCTGCTCCTGATGCCGCTCCAACTCAGCTTGAAGATCGCAGAACTAATCATTGTCTGCGCAAAAGTCCTCCTCTTCCTTCTACTCCCTACTCGTCGCCACGACATCCACATTAAGCTATATGCAGTTGCGGAGTTTTGGTAATAGCTAGCTCAGTGTTTGTAATAACGCTTCCACACTCTGTTCTGTGGTGGAACTTGGATCCTCCATCTCTCTACAAGTCTGTTCAGACTTCTCGACTTTTCTTACACTGTTTTCTGTTTCTCCTTTTTCCTTTTTTTTGGTCCGCTGGAGATCTGGAGACTGTTTGGTGACTTAGAGGTCTTTTTGTTTCATTTTGTAAAATAAATAAAATATTGGTTATTAGTAGGGTCTCATAGTGGAATTTCTGGTTGTTGAGAAAACAGAGCTCTAGTTGATGAGAGAAAACAGAATTGGTTTGTGCTTTACAGAGGTGCACGTGAGTCTCAGAGTTCTCAAATGGCACAAAGGGACAGAGAACGGGAGGAGGGGGATGAAATGGCTGTTCCTCCACCTTATCGACAAACTGGGCAGGGCGCTTTAAGTGCAGTGAACTGGGAAGATGGTTCCATAGCTGTGCAAAATCAGGGTGGTCGGGGGGGCCAAAAGTATGGATGGTCAGACAAGATTAAGGCAGTCTCCAAGAAAGTTTTCAATGCACTTGCTTCAGTGAACAATCAGCATTCTGCAAAGAAGGTCGATGCTGGTGTTCATGTTCTTGACACATACCACGACTCTTTCCTCTATGGTAGAGTGCCACTTCCTGTGAAAGTTCGATCAAGCTTAAGGGCAGGCTACATTGGCTTTGGATGGCACATTGTACGTGCACTCACCACAGTATTACATACTGCTAAAGACTCTGCATTCTTGTTTTGTGGTGGAATGGTTTTTTTGTTTCATGCTTTTGCTCATGGTTCTTCAACCATGTAAACTGTCTGTTTTCATGGTGCCCATCTGTAACAGGATCTGTGTATGGTCCAGTGTGCAGTCAGAGGTTTTCTCCACTGTCTTTATCCCGTTTCTGGATGATCTTACACCTGATGTGCTGCTTCTCATGGGTCTAAAATTGGGTGCAGCTGGAGTTTTTTTTCGCCCTTGTATCTGGAGTTCTATATGTTTATTCAACGTAAGTTCATTGACTTTGCTTCCCTTTAAAAAATTCTTATGCTCTAAATGTTTCATCTCACAGCAGTAAATGTGGTGGTGACTGGAAATGTCCATAGCATTTTAGTTCAGTTCTGCTGAAAATGAGGTCTCAGGTGTCCAACCTCAGATCAATCTTTTGCTCACTGTTCAGTTCTATCAGTTCACTTTCTCTGTCACTGGACTCTATACTGGGCAGCATGTGGCATTGACAGCAGACAACTTTGATAGGGGTGTCAATAACTGGACATTTTTGTCCAGCGCACTATCATTCTTGTGATGTGGCCAGTAGAACTTTGATAGAATAAGATGGTTTGGAACCTGAAATAGGCATATGCGCTGCAATGATATCAACAGAAGGTACCTTAATGCACCCGCATAGTGAAGAGTTGGCATTGAAAGACAGAGACAATGGCTAATCATGCCTGATGCTCAAAAAATGGTGAGAGTGTGAGCAGGTCAATTGAACCACCTTGGTTGTGCTGTCTCTGATCAGGTACGAACCGGATTCTGAACACAATTGGATTGCTCGGACTCAGAACATCATCAGCGTTGTGTTTGTTGTTGACTACTTATTGCGGATCTATAGGTAGTGCTTTGTGTGCTGGCAATGATCTTGGGCTAACTGGAAATATAGCATTGGCAATTTGGATTGTTTCAGTACTGATATCAACAAACTTGAGGATAATTTTTTAATGGCAGATGTTGCTATATGTGCAAGATAGTAAAAATCTCGAGTAGGAGTTGAATTTGTTCTGCTTTCCACTAATCAGGATGCACATGGAATATGCTCTAGATAGAAGAAGCTTGTTCCTGCATGCTGAATGTAGGGATGATTAGTGCACAGAAAGAATGAACCATAAAGGCAACCGATGAATTTCAGAGAAGAGCCCAAAGAGGCAAGTCACAATGGTTGTATATAGAGACCGAGTCATATTCAGGAGCTATATTTGATGGGTGTTTTTGTGCAGTGCACCTGTGCGGCTACTGTATATATTTTCTTTTTGGGGCTTCCTTGACTTGGTTACTTCAATACCAGTTGTCCTCATATTCAGGTCTGCATTGATCAATCTCAAATCTTTTTATTGTCACGTTCAAATATCTAAGTACCTTCTGGACAATTCCATTGTCTGCAGGGCAACATTATGTCAGGCACTTGCACAATTCTGTCAAATTAGTTACAATGATGTGCAATCTCACCCCATGTAAATACAATCTCTTATGTTGGCCATGGGTCCCATGTGATCATCCAAGCTCTCTCAGGATCTTGATCCATGTTGGGCATTTTGAAAGAATCACCGATCTGATTGATAGGAGTAAGCAAACTGTCTTTCTGTTCTCTCAGACACTAGGTCATCATTCTTGCCTTTCCACAAGATTACTCATGCTCCAGCAATACCATATAACATCACTTGGTGAAATGGAGGAGGAAGTGAAATCAACAGAGAATCTGAGCCCAAGTGCTGGCTCTTGTGATTCATGGGAATAATGTCAGAAAGTAAAAGTGAACATGAGTTCCTTTTATAGAGCATTTTCTCACCTTTCATATTTTCATCTTAGTTGAGAGCCTGTGATGCAAAGGATGAGGAGATAGGAGGCATTCATCTTTTCTATCAAGATGAGGGAAGTCTGAAATGCTTTATGTCTTCTCTCTGTCATTCAACAGCTCTCTTTCATGTTGAACCCATTCTGATGTCTTTCGAAGTTCATAGCTGTTTGAGTCCCACAGACCTTCAGGACTTGAAGTATTGAATTGAGAGCTGCGTGCAGGAGTGGAGGAAGAGGTGCATCAATTATTCGTCTTCTGCAGTTTATTCGTATCATTAGGTGAGAGGTCTATTAAACAATTGATTTATCCTGGAAGTTGGATGATATTCTGGGTTGTATCTTTAATCTGCTGCTGAGACTCCATTTTATGGGTGCTCTATCTGTTGCCAGCTTGCCCCTCAGTCAATCCCAAGAAGACAGAAATTGAACCACAGAGATAAAAAACTGAATTAATTAGTGGCAAGAACCCAACATTAATATTTTCTCTCAGAATCCTCATGCAGGATATTGACATTAATGCGCAAGGTTGGAATTGCGGGAAGCACAATAGCTCAGCAAATCCTTCTGTTGGTTGTGTCCACCTTTGGAGTTGGTAAGTTGGAATGTCCTTGCCTGCTAGTTCATATGCTGATGGGTGATCTTCACCAAACTGATGTTGTATTATGTATTCTCTAGACCAGCATATCAAGAGTCAAGTAGAGAAGTCTAGCATCACTCTAAGGAGTCATGATGCCATAAATTTAAATTGCCTCATCCTAAGCCCTAAACGTGGATGGCAGTTATTGTTGATCACTGGGAGAAAGTGACCCAATTGTAGGATGGGTAAGATGAAGAAAGGAAGGATTGCATTGTACACTGTATAATGATGGGCTAACTGGACAACTGGTGCAAAGAGGAGACAGAAAATAAATGACACAGAATTAGCCTGCCCACTCAAATTTGGTTTTTCCAACTAAAGCAGGATGATCATTTTGGGGGGGTGGTGGGGTGCAGTATTTTTGATTGCGGGCCTCCTGCAGTGGGTAGAGTATAATGGAGCTCCACAAGATCAGAGACATGCTCAGGATTCTCAATGCAATGGACCCTGCATAAACTTCTGGGATGCTTTTTATTTTGTTATTGTAACGGTGTGTGTTCCCCTGGTCCTAGCCTCTGTTTGCACATCAATGGAATCTTCCTCATTGAGGCAAAGATTCTCTTAGGTGCACAGATCTTGTTTGCAGTTATCATTACTTAAATTCAGTTTGATCCAGGTGTAGGTTGCTCCAAATACTCACAGCTATACAATTCTCAAGATTTTAAACAGAGATATTTGGCCTTCTCACAGATTTCTACAGTTGGATATGGGGATATCACACCTAAGACCCAACTTGGGCAGCTTGTTGCAATAGCAACAATCCTTCTGGCTCTTACTATTATTCCAATTCAGATTGGCCGCATCACTTACCTAGCATCTAGGAGGTATTCTAAAATTTTCTCCTCTATATGTCACCTTTGGCATGAATCTGCTTTAAATGTCATATGCTAGATATTCTGTTCCTTTTCAGCACATTCTCCTTACATATGATCTGCTGATCTTCAACAATAGGTGAGCAAGTCTAATGACAGTCTACAGTGCACTTCAAGATTCCAATCCGTAAATGGAGTAGCTGGCAATAGTTGCAGAAAGTTGGGCTTTCTAAGCTGCTATTTTATTCTAATGGGGTTGGCAGTAAGGCTGCACTGCCACAATAGGCCATCCACCCCCTATTTCAGTGGTGACCACTAAAATGTTTGAGGTTCACATGTGAGTATTGGATTCTAGTGTGTACTTGCCCACTATTCTGGTGGGTGCTCCCCCCACCATGAGAATAGTGGTTGACCATCTGGTTTGACAAGTGCCACTCAAAAACCTTTTTTACCTGCAAGTGGCTGTCAAATGAAATTGTATCCAACCATTTCCATGCCTATAGCATTAACTCTCAATTAGCAGTGGATTCCTGTCTGAAGTTGTGAAAAGTTGCAAAGACATGGAAATGCTTTCACATAATTTAACAGCAATGAATGGGTTGAAATGGTGGGTGAGTGGATTCCATGGCAACCCTAAGTACACAGGGTGCATGTGGGTGCAGGCCATATGGAGGCAGTTTATCTGGGAGGAAAGTTATCAATTCACGATATCTAATAATTAGTGGGAGCATCTCATTTGGAGCTATTCAAGAGTGTCTTGCAGAGTTCTTCAACCCAACTCATTGTGAAGGTAAGAGGCTTGCTGGATTCTAGAAGGAAGCAATTTGCTGTCCTTCAATTATACACCATGCTACAGTGCATATTTCATGGGTGCTGCAATACTGAGGAGCACACTTCCTTTGAAATGAATTGATTTTAAGCTGTCATTCCTGTTGGCATTGTGGGCATCTGATGTGATTTATGTTGCAGACCTTGAGAGCTACCCTTTACATGTAACCATATTGGCACCATTCAGTCCCTCGTGAGTGGCAATTCCACACATATCCTGTATGACATACACAATAGTCTTGACAGTTTGTCATACTTTGATTAATGTGTTCTTATGGAGACATGCCCAGAGTTACAACCAATCTTTTTGGTACCTGGTGGTGTCCTTGATCCACTTCTGATGGCTCTGGAATGGCAGGTTTGAACTGAAGTCAATACTGTCACTCTACAATGGAATGGCAAAGTTTATAGAGGGGTCACCAGTGCGGCAATCAGACTTAGAAAGATGCTCTGCAGATCGTGCCCATGCCTTTTTCTTGCTTGCAGATCATGAAACTGAGGTATGCTCTTGCATACCAGTGGAATCCATTCTTTTGTTGAATTACTTCACTGACTTACAATTCTGCTGTGGACACCTGTAAACTTCTCCAATCTTGGTTTGTTTCTGTCCATTATCTTGTGTCACAGGAGAAAGGTAAACACTCTGAAGATCATAGATTGCTCATTTCCTGCTTTCAGTTGCTGTCCAGTTTCGTCAAAAATTTCTAGATGGGATGGGATGGTGGTCATTTAGTGACACTGCAACTGCTTAATACATATGCAACAGGACCCCAAGGTGGAGGATGCTGCACAAATAGTGAAAGCACTGGCAGTACACCGGTTTTGTGGAGAGCATGTACGCGTCATAGTTGAGGTGCTGGATCCAGAGACCCAAAACAGTGCTGTGTGGGATGAGACATACAAAGGTGGAATAGAAATTATCTGCCCTATCAAAGTCCACTATAAGATGATTGCCCGAAGGTGGGTGGCTCCCTTTGAACATTTTCTCTAGAATGTCTGATTGTATTTCAATGTGAGTTCCATGATGTGATTTTGACGGACGCAATCTAAACCTCCAAAATGCTGGACTCGGCATCAACAGCCTTGTGGACTAGTAGGCTGTCATGTACTTTGTGCTTCATAAAAAAGAGAGTCTAACAACATAGAGAACAGTAGAGAGCTGAAGGTGCACTGTGACTGCAGCTGCCTTGTCCAAGGCCTTTACACATTCATTACAAACCTCTTCACATCAGAGATCAAGATTAAAGATCTGCCAAAGCGTTCATTCATGCATGAATACTTCCACAGTTTTGACAATGAGGTGTATCCTCTGATTCTTCCACAGGCCTGCCATGACATGCTCTTTGAAGAGGTATCTCTTCCTCTATCCATCATGGGCCATGTGGCAATAGTTCAACATCCCTACTTCTCACTGGCTTCTTTCCCTTCTCTCCAGTTTCTGCCCCCTTGGTTTTCCTGCTGTTGACTTAAGCATCTTGACTCAAAGCTTCTCTTTTTTCGCAGTCTCTACCTGTCCCTTCTCCATTCTCTCTAGGTTCATGTTGAGTGAGAGATGAAGTGTATGTTACATGGAATTGATCTAGTATCCAACAGCAAAGAGATGATTTCTGCAGTTGCAAAAACTGGATCTGCAATTTCGTGTGTGCACATAAGGTCCAGTTAGGATTAACTGAGCATCCAAGAGAGTTTTTCATGTGATGATGGATGCAGGTTGTGGAGTTTGTTTTCACAACCTTCAATGTTGTGCTCTTTGCACTAGATGTTGAGGTGCTGCATGTGGGGAGAAACCATTCACATCGGAAGGTACAGCCACTCACATCATACAGAAGATGTTCATGAACTCTTTTGTTGCATTTCTCAGTAGTAGTCTGCAGACTATTTTGTAGCAACAGTAACTTGCAGATGAAGCTCACTTGCAATCAGCTAACCCTTGTTTGTGATTGGTGTTTAGGTGTTACTGCACCCTAAGGGTCATGTCATCCAACCTGATGATATTGGATTGGTAATAGCATGGGACCTGCACACTGCTTATGCCATTTCTAAATTTGAAGACAAGCACCTGCGTAAAGGAATTCTACAAAAATGGCCAAGGAGCAAAACAGAAGTTGAATCTGTTGAGCTGCAGAAGTTCCGGACAGGACCAATCATAGCTGATAACAGGGACTTGCAAGGAGTGGGTGGTGACCTAAACCCACGTGTTTTTCCAAATAGCCCTGATGGCCGGATCAAATTGGAAACTAAGCTAAGGTCAGCTATTTGCTATACATATGACAACAATCCTGAAAGAGATGATTCAGTAGAATTGGGCACATTTCCAGGCTGGGATAACCACAGTGTTGGTTCTTCTAGCGGCAGAAGTTCAAGAGATGGGAGTTACCCAAAAGGAATGTCATTGGAGAAGGCAACTGAGATATTGCTATCCTGGCCACCACTTCCACATCATGGACAGCCTCATCCTGCTGTCCTAGAACGTAGAGCAGATGTCATTCTGCAGAACCTTCAGCAACGCACTATTCAAGTGGTGGAGTTGAAGGTCCCTCATATTTTAGTCTGCTTACAGTGCAGTTGGCCACAGCACATTTACTATTTTTTGAGGGAGCTACGAAAGCCAGGATTCCCCAATCCACCAATTGTCATTCTTTACCCTGATGAGCCAAATGCAAACCAGTGGGGCAAGGTGGGCATTTTTGAGGATACCTTCTTTCTCAAAGGCTCTGCTCTCTATGAGCTTGATCTCATGCGTGGAGGTATCCTTCAAGCAGGTTTGAGCCTTTGACCTTTCAGTTTACTGCCCAGCTTTACTTAGGCTTGTGGATTCCATGACAGTTAGTTTACTGGGTGGTAAAAAGGCATGGACAAAATCATGCATATTAGCAAACGTAATGGCAGTGTTGGAGTCTTAGTATAGTTGCCAGATTGCAGAGTGGAGCATGTTAGAATTGCATTTGAGTTCCGTGTAATGTCCCACATTTGAACAAGGAGAGAGATTGATCCTATCCATAGATTTACATATCAGAGGTACAGATGTTGGGAACTAAATGGTTGAACCATGTAGTAAACTTTGCACTAAATACACCTAACTTCATTAAGGTCACTCTTCTGCATCTGGAACTGTTTTATCTGATCTTGGTACATGGCTCTCTTGTGCAGAAAAGGTTGTCATCCTTGCTAATCAAGGTCAGCCAGTAGACTTAAGTGGGGAGGGAGTGGAGGGTGGGAGAAGTCAAAGGAGAACTCCATCAGCATATACAAGTGATGTGGACAACATAGTGACAGCTGCCAATGTAGAGCGTCTTGTGGGAGAGAAGCCAGGAATCATGATTGTTGAAATGCAGCACACAATTGGGTTCTATTATCTACGCCCTCAATTTGAAATTGATCGAAATCAGGTTGATCGTATAGATTACAAGCGTAATCGTGATGCCTTACTTTACTTTGGACCTCCATATATGGAAGGCAAGGCAGTTTCCCCAGCGCTACTTGGCTTCTTGCTGTAAGTGCCAGCCTGCTTTTGGTTTTCTATGTAAATACATCAAATGCCTGTACTATGGCCCTAACACTTCCATAAGTCATGCTTCTGTGAAGTGGACTTAGTTGTGTGTAGGCATCATTCCATGGATTTCTTGATGGTGGCTTTGGTGAGCAGAACATGGCATGAAAAATCTGGCACTTTAGCAATTTAGCAAACATTCTGGAATTGATATTCTCCATGGTGAACAAATGCAGACGATCTTCTTTCTACAACCGAAATACAACATCCATTGTGGAGCAGCTGCTGGAAGGAGGGTATGTAAAGCAAGAGGGTGGGTTGAGTTCAGAGCGGTTACGTATCTTGGAGCACATACCAGTGCCTGAGCAATACAGTAATCAGGAGTATGGTGCTCTCTTTGTTGCTCTTCTGCATGACAGGGGGATTCTGGCATTGGGCTTATACCGAGCCCAGGGTACACTTGGGGCCCCCACTTCATATGTGTTCACAAACCCTCCCAAAGAAACCATTGTAAATGCTGCTGATTGGGTGTATGTGCTTGTTTGAAACTGTAGCTTCCAACAACATCCATTTGACAGCACATTCTGTAGAGTGCAGCATTGTCTATGGTAGGTTTTCTCAATAGCCAATTTGTATACTATGGTGAGAAGAGGTTCTCTAGAAAGCAGGCCTTCTTTAAACAGTAGCCAAAGCTTGTTGCTCCCCATTTGATTATGCCATGAATGAAGAGTTGCTGATTCATCATATCTGTATGGTCTGCAGGTGTTATTGATCACAGATGTTGCATGTGTTGGTTGCTGTTTCCTTTTCCCTCTTGCATTTGTTAATTCCTCTAACCAAGCAGAATCTATGTGTCACAGAGTTCAAAACCTGTATGTAAGTTGGGCTTGACATTGGATTTGGGACTAGAATTTCTGGGCTTGTGGTTGAGATCTGAATTTCCTATCTTGCTGTAGTAATGAGCCATGATGTGGTAAGCATGTTGAATGTTACAGAAGTACACACATTCAGATTTAATAAAGTGCTCTTGTGAACAAACTGACAGCAAGAGGTGTTGGTGTGGATGAAAGGAAGTTCCTCCAAGCACATGCATGACAAGTTCAACCATGGCTGCCATGAATCAGAAGTGAGGAGCAACTTGCCAGAGGAAGAAATTGCCAGCTAGAATCCAGCTTCTCCCAAGACAATTCCACCAACAACTGTTGAAGACTAATTGGAAAAGAAGGTCAAGATCTGCATTTTATTCAGTGAGACTCTCTGCTCAATCGTTTCTTGCCACAAGTAGCCAGGGCAGATTAAGCATGGGGACTGAGAAACTGTGAGTCCGTAGGGTTAATCTGTTGTGCAGGAGGAGGACTGAAGTCAATTCCCAGAACTGAATACTATCCTCCTAGTTTTGGAAGAGTGGAGGAAGGTAAAAAGGCAAGCTTTGGGGTATGCAGTAAAAGTGTTACATACTCAACTTGGTCAGTCAAATTCATGCAAAACACGTCAAATGGTGGGATACACAGGTCAGAGAGCCTTTAGCATTTCCGAAGGTCCAGTCCTCATATAGATATTACTGTCAAGAGAGCAAGCCAGACCAACCAACAGATGCTTTTTGCTTTAGTAAATACCCATGTACAATAATCCCAATATACTAAACCTTGGATGATGATGAAGCTCCTTCATATCCCTAAGTGATTTATTGGCTTTATGACATTTGCTAGTGTTGGTGATTCAGCTTGCAAACAAGATCCCAGCTGCCTTGAAAGGAAGGAAGTTGGTGGCAATGAGTGATTTTGGACTGTCAATTCCTCTCATCCCTACTAATCCATGAATCCCCCCCACCATCTCGTTGAGCGATGTGGTTCATCAACAACAGCACAGATCAAGTTTCAGTAACTTCACATGTGAATCTGTCACTCTGAATTCCGGGCGACAACTTGAATCTCCTGAATTGAATTGAACTGCAGCAGATTTCATCAGACAGCAGCAAACTTCAGAAATGCAAGGTTGCCAATGATATCAGGAATGTGAAGAAATTGTCAACAACTTCAATGCAAGCCTCTCTGCACAACAAGACAAGTTTCAGATGGACAGTTTTCTGTTCTGTAGACAAATGGAAGTGTACAACAGCAGTCTCTGACTTTGATTGCCATTTCCTTGTTTTCTTGCTATTCAGTTCTGAGCAAATAAGATGGAAATTTGTACTATGGGCAATCTTTTGACGGCATATTGCATTTGTCTGTTGAGCAGGCACTACAATTTGCCTGCCTGATGAATAATACCCTTTGTGGATGGAATGAGAGTTGCAGGTACTTGGGGTTGATTCAAACTATGTGCCAGTTGCCAATGAGAAAGTGAAAACGTACACTTACAAGGCAGTACAATTGCATGTTTCAAGGAGGATGAATCTCTCACTCATCTGGAGCGTCTCACCATACCCAAGGAAGAAACACACACACTATGTCACATCTTTCACTGGTATGTATGTTTCCTCATCTCACTAGAATCTTGAATTTGAGCGATCCTGGCTGTTGCTTCAAAAAGCCCCTACTAGCAAGATCATGATTTGGGCACAGTCCAAACTTCCAAGGAGGAGTTGGTTCATAATCAAAATATGGAATTCTTTGCTTTGAAGAGGGAAGGGGGTGGAAGACACTCTAATGGTGATATTCTACTACAGTTAATCTCACCTATTGCTCAATTTTGTGTAGACAACTAAGTTGAATTTTGTGCTTGAGGTTTTTTTTTTTTTTCCAATGGCCCAAAGTCACCAGATTTTGAGGAATGTTTTTTGAAATTGTCAGATTTACAAGGTCGTTTGCAGCATGTTGCCAAAATACAGCATAATGCGTATGAAGGTGATTTTTCACATTTGTATGTTAATGTTGTGTATCAAATGTTTGGTCCAAAAGCAAAAATTGTAAAAGAAAGTTAAAATAAGCTTGTATGAACAAGTTGATATTTTTTTTTGCATGATTATTTCCTACACACATGACTTGTGAAGCTTGGGGTTACATATTGTAAGCCCAGTGAATACAAGAAATTCTCCCTATATAGCCCTTTGGAATGTATCAGGTATGTAACCCTCACACCATTATAATTGTTGGCATACAAAAATCCACTATGGGCTATGTTATCATGTTTCTATTATGCAACAATCCTTCCTTTGGGGAAACACAACCTTGAATAAACCCTTCTACCCATATTTATACGAGTGACAACTTTCATGCATCCATCAATCAAGCACCAAACTACTATCTAAGTACCCAGGCTAGTTAGGCACTAATTAATCATTTTTTGGGAATTGCCATATTTTTTGAAAAATATCTACCTACCATGTCAAACGGATGAAAAAAAAGATCTCAAGCACATTAGCTTCATTGTTTAGTACAATGCTTAATTGTACATTGTTATTATTCTTACTACCAAAACTAAATGACAAAAAAATTGCAATTAAATACACAACTACTGGAATATGGTATTGTAGCATCACATTTATATAATATTCAATCTATATTCAACCAAGCTATGTACTATGGTATTGTAGCCTCACATTACAAACAAAGGTTATTTAACTCCCAACTACTCTTATATATGATAATTAGGTATCACTAATAACTAGTGGTCATTGGCATGAAAACTACCACAATTAAACGTTTCCCATGATACACACAAATTGGGACAAACTATAATGTAAAAGTAGACCTAAATCTAAGTCTCATCACACAACACAATGATTTAAAACAAGGTCACAAAGTATGGACAAGAACAATTTATGTTTGACTTAGCGATAAGCATGTGCAATTTCATTGATGTTTTATTTTCAATAATGTTTCAAATCATGGAGATCGTTGCACGTGTTGCCCCCCTTGTTAATCGTTGGTGAGCATTTGTTTCATTGTAATTTGAAACCCATGGGTTTGGTTACCAAAGTTGAGGCTACAAATGAGAATCTACCTTCCAAGAAGGCACGATACAAACATGTTCTTGCAATTTTGCAAGAACAGGCAAGTATTTGACAAATTGTGGAGATGCCCAAACCAACAAGAACTCAAAAATCTTTTAAGGTGAACTTATTGTTATAGGTTTTATGGCCAATGACCCTAACTATGGCAATTCCCATAGGGGAAGCTATGCATCATACATCCTTACAAGTTTCTAATAAAAAAAAAGAGCTCCAAACCTACTACTTCTTCATCCAAAATATAATGTCCAAGCAATTATGCTATTCTTGATGGAAATATTGCAACTAGTGTTACTAAATACAAATTGGCCATGACCTTGTAGTTATTAAAACCATGCAAAGTTCCTTCATTTCGTCTCAATTTTTTTTCATCTTCTTATTTCTTACCATCACTTCATGTCAGTTTTTTTTCAATCTATGTATTATATTGTTGGAAAACTTCATGCCACACTTTCCATTTTACATCTCCTTACTTTGATTATCTCAACTTTGAAATGAAGTCAATAATTATTTCTTGATATTCTCTTTATGCTTCCTCTTCCCACCAACAAAGGTCCCTAGGGCCCAATGGTTTGTTTTGCATGAATTTGTGTATGTTGTCATTGAAGTGAATAAAAATTTGAATTCTTAGCCTATAGGAGGGGAGATGTCACTTGTTTGGAGGATTTCAAAAGTTGGCATGGTCTACCAAGTGTTCAAGCCCTCTCAATGGCATGCACATATCAATTGTATAACCTCAATGCAAGTTTGTAAAAAATTACTACACCACAAAATAGGTGGTTATAGATTGTTGCACAAGCCTTTGTCAATTGCAACAAAAACATTATTGGCATTTTTGTGGGTCTTCTAAAAAGTGTAAATGATTTGAAAGCCTTACACAAATGCACTCTCTATATAAATGCATAGTATAATGGTTTGCTTGAGAACACTAAAAACTCCCATGGTTTTCCACCTTCCATACTAGGTGACAAGGGGTATCCATTAATCTCATGGATAATGACCTCATTCAAAGAAGAAGGCTAACACTATTTTAGAAAGTTGTTAGATAACAAAAAATGAAAAAAATAGTTTGTTAATAATGAAAAATGCCCTTGGCATATTCAAGAAAACCTTTTCAAAACCTACTAACAAAATTGGATTTGCATGTTTCCTTTGTACTAGATAAGCGTTTTTTATTATTTTTTACATACCCTTTTTTGATCTAAATTGAATTTAGTATTCAAAGGTTAATGTGAATTATTGAGTTTGAAGCATAAGTGAATCAAGAAATAAACAATTTGCTTATAAACAATGAAGATGCCAATGAACAAACATTACATGCAATTGAAGGTCAAGAAATGTTCGGATATTCATCACATAAAAAATTGAACTTTTTAGCTAATGGACATGCATGTGTAGATTTTGGGTGCACCCATCCAATTGATGGGTTGTTTGAAAGTCTACCCATCTACTTGTTGGGTAAAAAACAATTCATATGACTAATTTTTAAAATGAAGTTTGTTTAATAAATATACAAATAAGTAGCTTCAATTCTTTTAAATATTATTAAAATGAGATTATTAAAAGATTGATTTGAAAGATTATGCAAGAATTGATTAAAATAAAACATGTCAATTTTTAAATTAATTAAAAATTTAATGTGAAATTCGTTTTTGAGATATAAATGTTTTAAATTAATTTGACATTATTTTAAAATCTTCAATAAGGATTTGATGAAATTTTAATAATAAAAATCATAATGAAATTAATTTCTAATTAATTAATTAATTTGTATTGTTATTGATTTTTATGTTATAGAATTTTATTATTGCCTTAAGATAGTAGACATGCATTTACGATTTTAAGTTTTACCAAGCATGTTTGGGGCAAACACAACTAGTTCCTTGGATGTAGGCAAAAGGAGTGAACACACGATTAGATCAAAGTTCAATGTCTAAACTCAAAATTTGATTTCGTAATCACTCATATTATGTGTTGTTCAACTGTATTTTATCTTCAATTCTATTGAGTAAATCCTTTTTTTCAACATTTTATTCATGGTGACCTTGTCATGGAAGGTCTATATTAGCATTCCTTTTGATTTTGTCTCTAGTGAATACCATGTTCATCACTTGTATCAATGTTGTAATTGTTGTTTCCATGTTGTTTTGTGTTGTTTATTGTTACTAAACACATTGATACTAAACTCAAAATTTGATTTGGTATCAATGTTATAATTCTTGTTCCCATGTTTATTTTGTCTCTTGACTTGAAATACCCCAATTGCTTTTCCATCATAATCTCTTGTGTTTTTTAACATCTTTCTTTTATAGTTAGGCCAAATTTGTGAATCCTATCTATCAACTCAAGTAATAGCTAATTCCTTTTTTGTATTGTTTATGCCATGTTCTTGTGTGCAAAGAAGCAATTACATTTGACTCTAGTGTTGCATGCATTTTGAGAACCTCCATTTTGAGCTCATGTATTCATGGATTCTAGCATGTTGATGTCATCATTGAAGTCATGAATCCACTCAACATGCGTATTCACAACTTTAGTTGATGTAATCGACATATTTGGCTTCATCATTGAGTTCTAATTCACAACTACAATTAAAGCTTTTGTGAACAAGCATGCACAAGCAATTGGTGTACATCCAAACCTAAAGATTCTTAATTTTTTTTAAAAAACCACTCATAAATTAATTAAATTTCATGACCTCTTGAAATTCATTTTGAATTATTTAATATTCAAAAAATCTTTATGCACCACAAGAAATGCCCATTGTGTCCCACGGTTGATTAAAGGAAGTCTTGCACTTTGAAGTTTGTGGCAAGGCCTATGCCATGACTTATGTTACCTTGCAAGATGTGGTTTGGACGGTTTTTTACACCATGGTTGCATTGCAATGGCTAAAGCAAAGAAACAAGATTCACAATGCTTAAGCTGCTCTCATGGTCATTGTGGTTGGTTGGAGATTCACATATAACACCTCATGGTAAGTGCAACCAACAATGGTTCATAAATGAAATCGCAATTAAACCAAAATATGTTGAATTGTACTAAGGCCAAGCAAAAGAAATTCAAGTTAGATAGTCATGGGAAATGAATTTTTTTCCAACAATTTTGTTTGTTTTTCAACAAAAGAAAAAAACTTAGGAACATTTTGGAAATTATTGTTTTTTTTTCTCGTGAATTCAACTATTTGCTAATTTCATGGAAATTTTTGCCAAATTTTTTATATCACAAAACTGAGGGAAAAAACCAATACCAATATAAATATAAATATAAATAATTATTAAAATAGAATTTATTAAAATAAATATTATAATTTTTATTTTTTAAAAAAAACCATGAATGTGTCATGTGGGTGATCCATATCAAATTGCTATTTGTTGCAGGAATCTAGCATTTGTGCTTGAGGTGCAACAAACCCTTTATACTCATAGTTAAGTTAGCCATCCAAAACCATGGACTGACTTCTTCAAAAGGATTTTGACATAGCCATGCACACTTATTGTTATTTGATGGGGCCCTTATGATGGCTTTTTAAAGGTGGAGGCACATTTTGGAACCTCTTTTCACAATTGAATCTTAATCTAAAAAAATCTAAAAAATTTGTCTTTTTGACTCTTTCAAGTTGCATAATAAACTACTACAACTTTCTATTTAGGTGACAAGTAGTAATTGCAATAATATCTAACTGTGGGTTTAATTAATTAAGTAGTAATTGCAATCAATCTAACCATGGGCTTAATTAATTAAGTAGTAATTGCAATTACTCGAACCATGGGCTTAATTAATTAATTAAAGGCCATTTTTACTTATGCAAACATAACCCCCTAAAAAATGGAATGGGTCCATCCACACTCGGCCACAACCGAGAATTTCTCTGAAAATAATGTGTACATAAATGGGATGCCAATGCAAAGTCCCGGGGGAATCACGGAGGGCTCTTGTAAATAAGAAAACAAATTCAAATCATCAAATGCAGCAATTTCATTGGCCAAAATAATTTTTTCTTCACACCTATACACAAGCCTATTCAACACCGTCTGTATATTAGTAAATTAATAATTATAACTCCAGAAAACACAAAGGTAATAATTTTTTTTATAAATTAAATTAAAAAATCTCTTAGGGTTTTTAGAATTTGGGTAGTGTAATTGGGAAAAGAAGGGGGCCGGGGGGGTGAGAAACCGAAGATTTTTTTTTTCCGTCTCCGTCCATATTTGATACTCGTGGACTTTTTCATTCATAGATTTCAATCATGAACTTCGCTGCCTGTAGAGAGAAGTGGGTGGAGTTTGGGAGTTTTTCCTTGTTTGTTCCCTCAGCCGCCCGCCATATGGCAAATGAACGGAATCCAAATGTTTTCGACTTTTCAATATAATGATGGAAAAAAAAAAAAGCCATCGACAATCGAACAAAACACACGAACACAGAGTCCCTTCCACCCCGATACACCCCCACCCCACCCCGCCCGCTCCGTGTTTTTTTTTGTTTTCCCTTCCTTTTACTCAGGGGCTTCAGGACCCACAATCGGGGCCAATCCACAAATAAAACAATTTCTTGCATATCATGCAGCCAATCCAATTGCACAAAACAAAATACAAAACTGTTACAGATCTTACACACACTGTAATAATAAAATAATAAAATAATAATTATTACTATTTACTATTTATTTCAGTTCCTCAGAGAATTTTATTTATTTATTTTTAAAAAAAAGCCTTAACTCAGTCACCACCCTTAAGGTTTTTTCTTTTTTTTTCCCCTCAGTAATAAATAATTAATGATATCGACGTGTAAATTTGTGAGCCCTTGAAAGACTGTTGCAAAAGCCTTCTAGGCTCATACTAACCCACTTACTTAGGCTACTTATATTACCTTAAGTTTACTTCACTTTTATTTTTACTTGCTTTAACTTACTTTACTTCTAACTTACCATCTTTTATTTACGTAAAATTTACTTGTTACCTTTGCTTACGTAACAACTCATTTATTTTATTTATTTCATTATATTATTACTGCTGTATCCAAGGTCAAACAAAACTTTAAATACCACGGTAAAAATTCTTTTTTTATTACCACAGTTTAATTATCCTAAAAAGTCATGGTAACTAGTAACTTAATCTCTATTTGCGTGATAACACGTGCGTGCTTTGTAGACTGAGCACGGCGTAAAAATAACACGTCTGCGTCACGCCTACAAAATAGGCATCTAGAGTACAAATTCTACGGTAAGTCAAGGCGTATAAATTCATTAATACTCCGTATTTTAAAAAGAAGTAGAAGTATTAGTACAACTCTGCGCTAAGTCATGGTGTATAAATTTTATTGTACGCCGTATTTGAAAAGAAGTAGAGGTAAATTGTACAACAACTCTAGGGTAAAGTCGTGGGTTGTAAATGTACTTAGTAGTAACAAGTAGCAATTACGTATTCTGAAGTAGTTATCTGATTAGGTAGAGTAGGGTCTAGATACCTAGTGTCTCGTACAATAGACTAGTACAAGGTTTTAAAAAATTGAACCTAGTACCTATGTTTACGTTTGTAGACTACCTACTTTTCCCCATGTCTAGGGGGTAGGGATCTAGGGTATCGCCTAGGGAGTCTAGGTGTCTATATACTAGGCTTTTGCGAAGCCGAAGAAGAAACGAAAATAGAAGGCCACACACGTTAGGGTTTGGAGTGGTTTTTGTGTCTTTTTTTTTTCTTTTTTTTT
>Ga0209611_10004831_pt1 | contig 22883 bp, 10 predicted proteins | sample S1TSphgellanicum_3_FD_187693 | JGI IMG/M metagenome (GOLD analysis project Ga0209611, IMG submission 187693) | Host-associated microbial communities from peat moss isolated from Minnesota, USA - S1T2_Fc - Sphagnum magellanicum MG (SPAdes) (version 2) | ecosystem: Host-associated > Plants > Peat... | reverse complement strand
CTTGGGGGGGCTTAATGGTAATGGGTATTATGATGATGATGGGCCTGGCTCCTCTTTCATTTCTCAATGCTAGTCTAATGGAGTCCAGACCCCTATGACAATTACTTTTTTCACTTTGTCATAAAGCTCTAAATGTACTTTATTTATTCCACAATCCATCTTTACTTCACCTCGGATTTCGTTACAATAATATAATATTTTATTTTATTTTATTTTATTTTATATCAAAAGTTTAGGATTTATTAATATTATGGCGCATTCACACTTGATGTTAAGTCAATGTTACATGAAAATCTAGGTGGCACCCAATGTTGAATGGGTTATAGCTTAATGTTAAGTGAATGTTAAGCTTAAACATAATATTTTCATGATAACTAGGTTTAAGTCATAAATGGTTAGCCTAGTGTTAAGTGACTCAACATGAGAGTCCCTTATTTTTCCAAAGTGTGAACACACCTTTATTAGGATTATTATCCTAAGTCAAAAGAGTTATTAGGACTATTATTAACCAAATCAAGGGAAACTAATTAACAATTATAATTTTCATGTCGGGTAAACAAGCCCATGGGTGCAAGCCATTATCGGAAGAAAGGCCACCTGAGGTGTAGTCAAGCGTCTTGCAACAACACTAAAAAGTGACGGCCAAGTTTATACGTATAGAAAAGCTTTGCTCCCCAAGGCCTCCCCTAATTTGATGGTTGTAGCCTGAGTGTGTAGCGGGCAAAAATTAGCGGAGACCCTTTGGAGCAAGCTTTCCCAAACATAAAGCACAAAAAGGGTTAGTATTCAAATGATGTGAGCTCTACTTGTGATCTTTGGAAGGTTCTTTCAACCAACAAATCAAAGCTTATGTGTAAAGAGGTGCTTTCAAATGTAACGAAGAAAAAAAAACCCTTGTATCGCTTTATTTGTTTGTAAAGCACTCATCGAAATTTCTTTATGTATTTGGAGGGCACCTTAGATCTTTAAATGTCCCTCCCTCTACTATGTACACATCTACATATGTTTTTAATTTATGATGACCTTTGTCTTGTGTTTTATGATGGCTAAAGGCCACATGTGGACGACATTCGCAAAATGCAAGACTAGATTGAACTAGGTGTCACCTTGCAAAGAACACCTTGTCCTAGCCCTCTTATTTTGGGAAACTCCCCCCCCCCCCCCCCCCCCCCCCCCCCACCCACCCTTCCCCCAACCAATGGGCCTTTACCCTACACTTTGGTTGTTGGTAGAAAGATTGATTCAAAGAATAAGAAGAAGCATTTTATATTATTTATATTCACAAATAAGTTGATAATATTGAAAATGGCGAATATTATGTATAGGAGAAGGGCCTATATGAGATTTTAAGATACCCATCTTAAGGCTGTTAGGCCAAGTGAAGGGCATATACACAAAATCTAGGAAGGTTCGAGAACCCTAAAAACCCTACTTTCCTACTTTTAAAAAAAAAACCCTTGTCAGAATATGATGACACCCTGGGCTGGTACCCTTTACAAAAGATGTAAGGACCTGTACAGCCTAGTGAGGATCTTACACTACATGACCCATTCTCAAAATACAATAAAGCAAAAAATCTGACAAGCTTTTCCTTAAGTGTTTCTTAATACATCCATGCTATTTAGTGGGTTCCACATTAGACTCTTGTGAATTGGTCTTTTATTTTGGGTCTTGCCTACCAAGGCAAGGATATCGTGCTTAGTTTCATTATAGAGTATAGTAGTAGCTTAAGGGATTTTTATTGGCCCCTAGGTAATAATAATAATAATAGGTCTATTTTTTTATATATGAGGATTTTTTGAAAGATGATATTTTGGCTTGTGTTCAAACTTGAGATTAGTTATAAAGTTATAATATATTGAAGGATTTTGGTTTGTTTTAGAGGGTTTTTTGAAGATTATATTTTTGCATGGTGAAATATTTGAGTTTTCCATAATTTTTCTTCTTTTGCCTTAAGATACTTTTTGAATGTAAGTGGCCAGGACCCAGTTCTTGTTTTGTTTTGTAATGAGTGAGTTCAAATTGCACAACATGAAAAGCAGCATTTTAGCAGCAAAGATGAAGTAAAACTAAGTAATGAGCGGTGCCATTAAAAGCTTTTGGGGCCCTCATGCCTGCAGCAAAATCCCAATGGATTTTCATTGTACCTCAAGACTCAAGCCATCCATGTGCCCATGGATGATGATGGGACCCAAAGGAGATTTTATTTTGTTTTGTTTACTTCTATAGAGATTTTTTAATGTTTTATTGCACAATAAACTATCTCCATTGCTACCAAGTAGTCAGCTCTTGCTGACTTTCAATTAAATAGCATTAATAGTGTTCTAGGTTAGAAACTTGGGAATAAATTTTTTAACTAAAAACTTTGACATTGGTTAGAGTTGGAGTGATGTAGATTTTAATGCACATCTTCTAGACATTTTCTAGTTGTATTTGGAAGGCACCAATTTTATTTTATTTTAATATCAAAATTTAGCCAAAAATTTCGCAAAAGTAGTCAAATTTATACTAGAAAATACCAACATTTTTTCAATCTCTTTGTTGGCAAATGGAGAGATTTCGCCAGAAGAAAAAAAAAAAACACTGAAAGGCACCTTATATCCCTCTTAGAAAAGAGAAGGGATGATATGTGTATTTGTTAAGTGGAAGGAAATTACACCTCTTCTTCGATGTAAGATCCCTCCACCTTTAATGAGTGTGCTTAAGAATACTCTCCCTAGTACACCTTGTGATCTATGAATATTGATGTTCACAATAAAATTCATCTCATGCTTTATGATGGGTAAAACACACATGTGAAAGACATTTCAAAAATGAAATGCCGGACTTAAGTATCATCTCATGATAGGCTAAGGGGGAATGCCCTCACCTTAGGGCTTTAACCCCACATTGAAAACCTTCTCTCTTTGACCAACGTAACATGTGCCATTGGCCCAAGTGCAAATTGATTATTCAACTAATTTTTCTTTCAAAAATCTTTCTTTGTAATTTAATCAAATTTTCAATGATAAAAATTACTCAAAACCTTAAGTTTAAAATTTCCTAAATCACCTTAATTAAATCTTTTGATTGAAGGCTTCCCAACAATACCAAAAGCATGCTCAAATTTTTTTTATAATTTTTATATTAAATTTGAATGTAATTATTACGAAAATTTTGTTCAATATTCAATAACTTTTCCACCATAGGTCAAAACGTTATGAAACCAACTTGGTGCACTCGTATTCATCAAGGGCTTTCCAGAGGCACCAAAGCATGGCAACAAGTGTTGTGGTTTGAAAGATCTCAACATGACAAAACAACAAACAACCTTTTTGATAAATAGATATAGGTTCTGCGTTCATCTTTTATATCACAAATTTTCAATATCATAAAATTTATGGGTTTCAAAGTGTAAAAATGGCATAAAAATGTATATATCACGTACATATAAATGATGTGTCTTTTTTACTTATGATGTTTTGATATGAAACACATATGATTTACATTTTAACTAAATCTATGCAATTATCATGATATAATTTTGCATAAAACTATTTGATTTTTGTGCATTAAACATGAATATTCACATATGTCATTCAACAACAATGTTATTATCTATTTGAATATTTAAGATATTGAATACATACAAATATGGTTCACATTAACCGTAGCATGAAATTCATGCAATATTTGTATGAACCTATGAAAATCAAATTTCACATGAAATTTGTACGAATTTGTGAAACCTAGTAAGTTTGTGATGTATATGTAAATGTTGCATTTTTTGGAAAGTTGGTTGTTTACAATGGTGTATTTTGGGGTCAAATTAAATTCTAACACCCATCAACCCACCATGTAAAATGGATGTTATGTGAACAAAAAACACATTTTCATCATAGTCTTGTTTCATATCTAATCATGTGGTTAATATGTACTAATTATCCACATTTATCTACATATCTACCTACTTAACACCCACCAAGTGTATTACCTACTTGATTACCAAAATACCAACATACTAATCATTTATGAATCTTTACATGTTTCATTATGAAATTTACCAACTTACATCCATGTTTACCTTGATAATGTGATGTTGAAATAGGAAGGGTCACATAATTTGTATTTTGGCAAGTCACCCATTCCATTACCACTTTCCTTCCAAGGTGTTAAAACTCAAAGTTCATGTAAGATCTAGCATCTCCACCCTAATTAAGTCACATCTTATATATTAATTCACTACGTCTGTCAGTGTGTCTGTCTGTCTGTAAAACCTGATCTCCCCAACAACATGAAAGTTATTACCACTACTTTCTAAGGCAGTTAATTGTGGTAAATAATTTAAAAAAAGAATTTTTTTACCGTGGCATTTAAAGTTTTGTTTGACCTTGGTTACAGCAGTAATAATATAATGAAAGTAAATAAAGTAAATGAATTGTTACGTAAGCAAAGGCAAGTAAATAATTACGTAAGTAAAAGGTAATAAGTTAAAGCAAGTAAAAATAAAAGTGAAGTAAACTTAAGGTAATAAGTAGCCTAAGTAGCTCATGGGGTAGTATGACCCCTAGAAGACTTTTGCAACAGTCTTTTCAAGGGCTCACAAATTTACACGTCAATATTTATTACTGAGGGGCAAAAAAAAAAAAAAAAAAAAAACCTTGAGTGTGACGGTGGGCCAGAGGTGCCCACCCCACCCGTGCTGGCCCACCGTCTGTGCCTCGTAGGCACGGGTTACCACTAGTCCCTATTATTTGATTAACAACACCACCTTATATTTTATATTCATGGATGACCAAATTAAATGTTAACTACAAAGGATCAATTTGAATGTTTGTCACATTTTAAGGAAAAATGTGATGTGTTGGAATGTAACTTTATCCAGCAAATATAACATAATATCTTTTTTTTTTTAATCAATGGAAATTTAACATTGTTTTTTGACTTCACATCCATGAACATACAAACATTCACTCATTCCAATATCATTCACATACAACAACATGATTATCCAATGTTTTTTTGTGGTAAAAAATCACCAAAATGCAAAAAAAATGAATGTGTGAAAAACATGTGTTAAATCTAAGTGATTTTTTAAAAAATAATCAAAATCCTTAACCATCATGATGCTTAGGAGGCCAACTTTACCACTAATGGTTTGGATCCATCATTGCATGTGATGAACACCAAAATCATCAAATTGTTCTTTTATTATGTGACTACAACCCTTTGTTGCCATCCCTTGGACCTAATTCCATTGCAATTTTTTCCATGGGATCATCATCATCAATGCAACATGGCATTGAGAGGAATTACATTGCCAAAAGCTTCATTACACCTATTGCATTTTGCCACCTTCAACTACAACAACATTGCCATAACTACTTTTATCTTCAAATCTAAAAGCTAAATTGATCATAATAATGTACCTATAGTAATTGTGTCAAAGAAATTATGTTCCAACCTCAAGGTAATGTATGATTTATGTTTGTTGAATTTTAAGTTTCAATGTTGAAATGACACATTGTACAATTTGTTTGTTGTGCAAGAAGGAATATTTGTACAAAAGATTGTTTAATCATGCTATAGTCTACAAGCCTCAAGGGGTAATTACAAGATAAAGTGGCCCATTTTATACATAAAATGGTATTTTTTGTACACCCCTTGGATGATAATGTGTCCCATGTTAATTATTTTTTGAATTTTATGAAAAAGGTGTCAAATATATGATTCTTATGTAATTTAATTAGGAGGAATGCTTTTTTTATTTGAAAAAAAAACATACATCAACTTGGGGACTTTTTAATAACAATATATAAACAACTTGTAAATGAATAATCATAATCATAGTTGTGATGATGAATCCATTTATCAATCGTCAAAAAATTTACATGTCATAAATAATTCTAAATAGGGGTAATAAAACCATTTCAAGATGGAATGAAAGTTTTGAGGACTTTTAGGATTGCCAAAATTAAAGGAAAATCATAAAGTCCATTACAACATGAATTTTGTGAATTTAAAAAAGAAACATCCCAAACATTGTATCTTGGGATGTATTAAAGCAACCATTTAAACCTTTTTACACAGTTACATTTAGTTCATTCAAAAACACTAAGGAAAAAAATCTAAACCACTAAATCTTTTGATTTCATTTGCCAACTCATGATAATTATTTCACATTTAATTAATTTATATTTATAGCTAAGATTTATAGTTGCAATTCAAATTGAATAAGATGCCATGTGGTATCTAGAAGCTCGTGAACTACATCATGAGTCACAAAGACCATTTTCATCTATTTTTGGCCAACCATTAAAAAGGGGTGATATAAGTGCAATTTTCATCCTCATTTTCATCCAAATCAATATTAGTCTCAAGTCATAATTATATATGCAACTTTAAATCACTTTGTAGTTGAATATGCGACTACAACTCATTTTTATCATGGTGCTTTGAAGGAGAGTTGCATCAAAAGTTGCAAAAATGGTTAATTTGGACATAATGGGCATGGTTGTTAATTTCTAAGATTTGAATATTGTAATCTTCAATTACCAAATGTTTAGTCACTTATGAAACCTCCTAAATATAAGTCAAAACCTATATCAAAAAGCATCGGTGTTATTTATTGTGGTGGACTCCATTTAGAAATTCTAAAAAGAAAACCCATAAAGTCCATATGAATAAAGGCCAAAGTAGAGATATTTAAATCATGTTTATTAAAACAAAAAAAATCCATTTCAGAAAGACTTTTGAAAATGAGGTCCAATTTTGGCCTTTCAAAAATCCATAATTACCATTTGGCTAATGTTATAAAGAAAAAGTTCACACTCAATTTTATTATTTCATTATTCAAAACAAACTTAATCACTGTAAACAATTTGGATTAAAATTTAAGATGATTTTTCAATTTGTTAGCAATCTAATCAATGAACTAGTCCATATTTTTGAACTTCAAAAGTTCACTACTAACAAATACATTATTTTCAAAAATAGTTTTACAAATGTGTTCATAATCATCACATTAATGTATTACCAAGTTCTAATTGGCAAATTCAAAATTATATTATTCACCACAAACATTTAAATACAATGCACCTTATAAAAATGACCATTGTGACACCACAAATGAGGCATTCAACCATGCATTCACCCTTCATTGTATGGCACATTGATGTAGTCTAGTTGTGCAAACTTTATCATCTTTGACCCTAGTAGAAAATTTGAAAGTTTATTTGTTTTTATGTATACCTATTACAAGCAAACCCCAAAAGACATTTGGAATGCACCAAATTGATTAAGATCATTTATTTAAGGAGTTTAAATTTTTTGAAAAACATTTGGACAAGATGGATTTCAATGTTGGCCCTTTTTTAAAAAATGTTAAACAAGTATAAATCTATTGTAAGCAAAATGTTTGATGATCTTTCTACCAATTTAGTTGTTGCTATTAATTATGATTAGTGTGATGTGGAAACCATAATGCCACAACTAACATATGTGTTGCTTATGTTGGAAGCAATACAAAGTTTGAACAAACTTGTTCAAAGTAGGGAGTGATTAATTTGTGATTTTGTTGCAATGGTGAAATTCATTTAGACCCATCTTTACATTTTCTATGTGGATCTTAAACAAAAAAGTTCACATGACCAATTTCAAAGTTTTGTGGATTTGGTGGGGACCTCTTATGATGCATTGCCCATAGTATGGTACTTTTAACCCACCACACAAATTGACTATGTTGCCTTTTGCTTCAACCAATGTTTTTACATGCTACACATAAATAAACAAGTGCATTAGAGTGGTTTCAATGGTCATATGATTGGGCAATTGCCTGCCATGATGTTAATAATTCAAAAACCAATGTATTGCAAGTGGGTTAATAAGTGAACTCGATAGAAAATTTCCAATTCAAGAGTTCATGAATGATATTAACATCATTTACCTTCAATATTGAGTGCAACTAAAAGGTGAAAGCACACTACAATGACCCCCTTGGGACACTTTTCCATCCACCACTAAAGGTATATTGTGAATGAATTCCACAAAATGTAGCCCATTTAATTTTGAATTTAAATTTTGGTGTTTTGGTTTTTATGTTTTTATTTTCATAAAACTAATGCTATCTAATATTATTTGAATTTTAAAAAAAAAATCAAATAATGAAAAGGAAAGGAACCATGGGTATATTGATATGTATATAATATAACAAAACTCGTTTTGGCATTTCAAACTACCCTAGTATTTGATTTCATTAATAATAAAAATAATTAAAAAAAATCTAAACATAAACCAACCTCAAAACACTTGTCACATTCCATTTGCAAGTGATTGTTTGTGAAAATGTCATTTACCACATATTTATAATCAAGACCGTAAAAAAACTCATTTATGAAATGAAAATTATCAAACTTTTCAAATGGCTCACAAATTTGGTTTAAATTATGTGAAATAACTATTATAAATTTTATGAAAATTGAAAATCATTTCAATCTTTTTTGGAGTATATTTGCATTTTTGAGTACGTTGTGACATGTATTTTTTTCATGCAAATACATTTCCAAGCCACCATAATATAAAAAGAAAATGATTTATTTTATTTTTTATTTTTTTTGGGTTATGCTTTACCATAATATGGAAAAATCTAAAAACTTCAATGTGATTTAGAATAATAGGATTTTTGAATACATGAAGCTTATTAAACTTGCAATTATTGTTGCTTTAAGGAGTGTGGATGATAAACACACCTTTACTACCATCAACTTCATGAAGTCCAAATTGAAGAATCAGCTAGCAATTAATCTTGATTTGGTTGTTAGGATGTATGCTCAAGATGTTTTTACATTGCAATATTTTCCATTCCATGTTGTCATCACAAATTGGAATGAGGCAAAATCCCACTATGGGTTGGAGTTGTACCATTTTAAAACAACTTTATGACAAGGTTATATTTTATATGATATCTTCATGAATCCTACCTTTTACATTTAAACAAGTTCATAGGTCCTAGATTCTCCCTTTTGATATTTTTGTTTGTGGATACGGATTTAAATACTAACATGTTTTATTTTGTAGGTTCACCTTCCATTTTCATAGGAAAAGTCCTTTTATTGGTTAGGGTTTAGTTCCCTTGGAAAGTGTTACATGGAATCTCTCATCACAAATTAGATTTTCAATTATGAATTATGGGATTTGATTTGTAGAATTTCAACTTTGTAATTCCAACTTAGAATTCGATTTCATTGAAATTTCAACTAATTTTTTTTAAAGTCATTATTTTCAAGTATCAAGCTCTAGATATTCTAGTTGACGACTTTTTTGTGATGTTGCATTACAATGGCTACTTTCTTTATTTTTTTCTTGGAAGTTTTGTTTGTAAGCCTTAATAGTAGGTCACAAAGAATTAATGTATATGTTTGGATATCTTGGTATAATGTGAACAACTAGTATTATTACTAATGTATTTTGAAGATGTTTTATTTTCCACGAACATAAATGACGTGTATTTACATTTGATTTTTGAATGTTAATCATTGCAATATTGTTTGGTTTGGATACTTATGGTATCACTATGACATGTTGCATGAGTGTGGTCCAATGGAACAAAAGTGGAACACATCACTAAAAATACTCTTTGGGGCTTGGGATTTTGGTTTCAAAATGGTTGAACTTCATGACAACCTTTTTCATAACATGTGCCTTGATGTAAGCTAATTCTCATTCCTCTTGCTCTTTTGATAGATATTTGAAATCCTCATTATAAATATATATTTTTTAAAAAGATGGTTTGTGTTTTTAACAAACCATAAGTGGTCCCTTAAATGTCCTATAAATGTTTCAAGTTATTGACATTGCAAGCATTGGAACTTGGAATCATTTTAAATGCAAGAACTACACTATTTGATTGCAATAAATGTTGCATCTCATATAAGTGATTCTTTCCAACAACATCAAAGATTAACATTAAGGTTTGAGGGTGGCAAGTTATGTTAGTTTTTTCACCATATAATAACATGACCATATTCTTCTAATATTGAAATAGTTGTGAATTTTCATTGTCTTCATGATATTACAATGTAAATAGTAAGAGCACTTGGAATTGTCAGTTTCAGTTCTTCCTATTTTCAAGTTTTTTCAAGCTTATGTGATGGTGTTATCATTTTGCACATCCATTTTACATAACATTGGAATGGGTTAACATTGTATTGCCAAGTTTGGATTTCATAACAAATAATTGAATATTTAAAACCTTCCTTCTTCAAATTTTATTTGTGTGCATGTCCATGTATGTTCATAGAATGGGGGTGAATAGCTAAGGTTGGAAGATGAGGTTGCATTGTGACATTTATCATGGAACAAGAACATTCACTTTTAAAATTAACCATTGTGCAAACCTAGACATGTGCTTTTAACATTTCCAACAAAATGCATATTCATGATTTCAACTTCTATTTTGAATTTGACAAATTAATAGAAAGGTATTGACATTTTGTGTAAGGGTCCATGTGGTGCAATCATATTTCATAATATTGAAAATAACAAACCTCAAAGTCATGAACGTTTGTAAACATTTTCGAAAATTGATTCATCAAATATTGACTTTTTTGCTCACTTAGCCTTTGGTCATAAGATACAAGTATATAGGGTTATATAATGGACCAAAAAACCTCCAGAATTTAAATTGAAGATTTCATTTTGATAAAATTAGTAACACATTTAAAATTATGGCACCAACATTCAACCATTATGAAAGAAAATCACAAACACATGCATGGATTTGATTTGTATATTACAATTCTTCTAGTCATGAATGTTGTTTACAATAATTCCACATGTATTGCTATTTGTTCTTTTAAACATTCATAGCAAACCTTTTTAGGGGGAAGGGGGGGAATTCCACAAAGGTGGTGTTTTTTGCTGAAAAAAAATATTTAACATTGAAAAACATGTTTTCCCCAAAAACAAATTCAATTTTTTCACAAAATAACAAACATTTTCCATTGGAAAATTGATTGCATTAAACAAACATGATGACATAAATTGCACATCCCAACAATATGTGTTGTGAAAACAAAAGGTAATGTCAACTAAATTATTTTGTGTTAAAAAAAAAAAAATCAAAATTAACTTTAAAAAATCAACTTCAAATACTAGGTAGCAAAAATCATTAGAAATTTTTCAAAATACTTACCAAAAATAGTTATCAAAATTCCTTATCAAACTTTACCCTTTTAACAATTTAAAAAAGCAAATGAATTTCAATTGATGCAATTAATATGTTGTCAAAAAACTATTTTCAAAGGTTACAAAATGGCCATTTAGAACATTCAATTTGCATTTTTTTCAAATCAAAGTTGAATCACCAAAGTTTTCCTACTAAATTGTTTATAAACAATATCAAATTATGTATCAATTGTATTGAATTGCCTACCAAACTTTACATTTTTTGAAGATTTTAGACATCACTCAACTTCAATTGGGACAAGTGATATGTTTTTGGAAGCTCTTTCCAAGGGTTACCATATAAATTCTTAAAATCTCAATTTGGACTTTAATTTTAAAATTATAAAATTTTGAAATTATGTAACCAAAATACTAGAGTTTGGTTGGTATTGACTTGTAAAGATGGTTCTACCAATTTTGTTAAAGTTACCACCTTAGTAATTTGTGGATGAAGACCAAAATTTAAAAGATCACCAAAGGTTCTATAAAGGGCATTAACCCACCCTTGAAGTTGACATTACACTTATTGAATGAACCAAACACCTTTCTATAGTTTTATGAAATAGACACAAAATTTTTTAAAACACATTCCCATTATTTGTGGTACATATTTTTATAGTAGAGATTGAATTAAAATTCATACAAGTTTGAATTTTTTTGGCTACTACTAAAATTCATTTTGATATATATTTTTTCTTTAGATGTTTTTCATATTGAGTGTTCCAAAAGTTTCAAAATTTGTTTGACAAACATCCTTCTCTTAGCGTTACAATTAGTTTGGAGGATTTGGACTTCAAATAACCATTTATAGTAAGTGGTTGGTATGTTGAGGGACCATGTAAAAGTATGAAGATGTTTAAATTCTAAATTGGTGTTGGATGCTTATCATAAATAAGAATTGAACCTTATGATTATCAAGGTGTTTATTAAAGTTAATAACTATAATTTTCAAAAAATCGAAGAATGAATTTATATAGATAATCACAACTTTAAAAATTGGGGGAAAAAAAGTCACCTATGAAACCATCTAATATTTATTATTTGTTTAATGAAAGCCACCATTGTATAAGGTTTTCAAAATAACTAGAAGTGCCAATTATTTAATTCTAATCCCCCCCCCCCCAAAACAATTGGAACTAAAAGTTATTATCAAAATTAGATCCCTACCCAACATTGGTTTAAACTTCAATTGTGTTAGCTATGAGTTTCATTAATATTTCAATGCTAATAACACCTTCACTTCATCACAAATCATGACATTGCTATTATTTTATGATCTTCTTTCCTTTAAAAGTGTGAAGCATGTCAAACATTGCGATATTGAAATTCAATAAACCTTTGTACAACATCCCCAAATCCCTCAAATCTATTGAGGAATTTCCATCATGTGTAGAAAGGACAAGCACAACACAATAAAGTTATTCACAAAGTAAAAAAAACACAACACCAATACCCATGTTTGGTGAGAAGGGGGGTGATATTTCTAAAAAAACAATGAAAAAAATACATTGAGTTTAAAGGAGGACTAAAATTTAGATTAACACCAAATTTGGTGTTAATATGAATTTCATCTTGGGTTTTTTTTTTCTTGATTACTTTCAACCAATGGATGTTGTTGTTGTGTGTCCTACAATTATAGATATTTTAAATCATTATTATTGTTGTCTGTATTGCAATTATAAATATTTTCAAACCTTGTTCATTTAATCTTGAATTCCATTAAATTTCATTACTTTGTGGATAATAGTGTTTAGGGGTTGAAAGAGGGGCATGCTTTAAGTGTTTTATTCCATATTTGGTTTATAACCAAATTTGGTTTTAAATGTATTTAGTTGATTTTGGATTAAAAATTTAATTTTCAACTTTTAAAACTTGGTGGTTAGAATCAAGTTTTTTGTTAAATTTGAAACAAAACATTGGAAACATATATTTGTTGGATCATCTTGCAATGCAAAACATTATTAATAGATATTGTTGTGTGGCCCCCAAATCAAAATTTCTTTCCAAAATTTCAATCTCCAAGTGGTCATTTATTAATTCTAGATTTTTCAAAAGCCCGAAATTAATTAAATACATGATTAAATTTTCCTTTGGACAATTGCCACTTCAACTATAGCTTAAAGTTGAATTTTTGAAAATAATAATAATAAAAAAATGATGTTTTTTGACTCATTGTTCAATTTTGAACATTTATTTTAATGGATTGGGCAAATCATTTTCCACTCTTAAATACCATAGTACCTAGGTTGGTTTGACAACAAGGTGCCTAATATATATATATATATATATATATACATTGTCATTTATTTTCATCAATAAAAATAATAATATTTTACAATTAGACAATACACTAAATAATGAAGGTAGTATGCTTGAGAGTTTCTTTCAGATTTTAGGCATGGCTAATATGTATTTCATAGAATTTTTGGAAAATTCAAAAATAATTAATTAGTGCCTAACCAGCCTTGGTACTAATAGAGTAAACACAAAACACTCCCAATGGTGTTCACAAAGTCATTCGCCAAAGTGCCTAATGAATGTTTTCAAGTGAATAATGTGAACAACGAGAGTAAAAACAAAAGAGCATTTGTAAAATGGAAGGTCGATTTAATGGGTAGGTACCTAGTCAACCTATGAATGCTACTTGTCAAAGCACACACCCCCCATGCTGCTAGCCTAGCCCTATTTATGATATGAAATGAGTCAAAAAGAATTATTGTTGTGCAAACAAGATGCAAAATTTTGATTTTCCAACTAAAAAAAAAGTTGCAAATATAAAAAAGTGTTAAAAAACTAAAAAAAATTATAAAAAAATTCAACTAGGTAACCGACAAGGAAGAAGCACATGTTCAACATGTAGAGAGGTATTTGTAATCTAGATTCTAAGGCACAAGTTTTAAAAGAATATTTTGCAGTGAAGAGAATGGGTATGAAAGGAGAAGGACTAGTAGTACCTAGCTACATGTTTTAACATACAAACATCACAAAGTACCCTCTTATATAACAACAAAGTGTGTCACTTGGAAAATCAATTCACGTGTTTGAACTGGAGAGTGCTCTTGCATCAATGTGTCAGAGCTGAAGCTGCTTGACTTGACAGGGGGGAGGGTTTTGAGCAAATAAGTCTAAGTAGGCTAGGTGGTGATGCACTTCGTACTTAACCTACCAGGTAGTAGGAAGACCTATATGTCTATGGTTAGTTGTTATGGTGCATTCACACTTGATGTTAAGTCAGTGTTAAAAAATGAAAATCTAGGTGGCATCCTAGGTGGCACCTAATGTTAAATGGTCAATAGCTTAATATTATGTGAATGTTAACTTAACATAAAATGTTCATGGTAAGTAGGTGTCAGTCCTAAATGACTAGCATGGTGTTAGTGGACTCAACACTAGAGTACCTAACACTGAGTGTGAATGCACCTTTAGTACATACCGGTGTTGGCCAGTTATTGAGTTTTGACCTGGTTATCAACTCGGTTATTAATAACCTACTAGTTGGTTTTTCTGATTTTCTTTTGGGGGGATAATTGCTAATAACTTAATCACTTGGATTTTAAATTTTTTTAATAACTTTATCTGGTTTATCATCTAGATACAATATCAATATTCAAACACTACACATTCTAGTGATTAGAAAACAAGAAAAACAGAAAAAGATAATAATAATAAATTTAATTAAAAAAACCTTATAACTGACTAATTACCAATAGGATAATTGGTGATTATTAATGACTTATTTGATTACCTACTCTTTATGCATAACCAACTAAATATTGATAACCTAATCAACACTGAGTTTTTTTGATATCAATAACCTAATTGACACCCAATCATTCCCAAAATGCGAGGCTGGACTCAGCTACTCCTTTGTCCTATGCCCCTTATTTCTCCCACCCTGGGCTCTTACCCTACAGTTGTAGTCACTCATGTTTGGTTTGCCAACTTGTTGCAGAAATTTCAACATTTCTGAAACTAATATAACTAGTCTTGAACTGGCCCAGGTACTACAGTACCTATTGAGCAGTGGTCAGAAGAGGAATAGAGTAAGAACCTGAACCCAAGTAAGAAAGGACAAAGTTGGAACTAAAAACCCAACACCTAGTGCATTGACTGAATCAACACATTCTGGCTCCCAGAGACAACAGCAAATCTAGTGGTACATTGCACATATACACATGACAAAATCAATGCAAGCAAGAGCAACTCCATGAAAATTGTTACCGTCATCTTGTGTACAAATAAATGGAGACTGAACCAATTGTGCCATATGGAGCATTTTCCTTTCATGAAGTCACAAACTCCAATTGCTATCTTTCTATGATCACATGCAGTTAACACTTGCTGAAGAAGCACCTACAATTTTCTGCACTTTATTTTGCCTTGTATGCCCAAATAAAAGGGTAAATTTTGTTTGATTCAACTACTTTCAATGATGGCAAGAATTATCTGTGGAGGCCAGGAAAGCTTATTCAAACCTACACTAAAAGGGCATCCTTCAAACCCAATTGTAGACCCATAAGATGCAGCTAATCTGCCCAAATACAAGGTCCAATTCATATTAGACAAATGAAAATGGACTGACCTCATGTGCTAAGGCAGTGTATTAGTACAAGAGACTGATAGTCAACTTGCAGGACTGCCTGTGACTTTGTTGGTGAGGTGTATTCTCATTCCCAATATACCAGAGGTCATCTCTTCTGTGATGGGTCCAGAACTTTTTCAGTCAATGAGTAAGGATAACTTGAAGATTTCAGTCATGAACTACACGTATTAGAGGACCAGATGGAGAAGGGACAACATGAAGTTGACCCAAGCCAAGCAGGTCCCGTAGATGGAAACGCAGACCAAGTTGTGAGTATCGTAAAGCATGCTTTTCCAGTGGAGCTTGAAGCATCTCTTTATACCTCCGCCGAGAAAGGAAGGACAGCAACTCTTTTCGTCCACTGCTTATGCTCTTCAGCAAGAAACCAACATTTGGAATTGAAAACCAGTATGCAGTTTCATCCACAAGTTGCCGTACTAAGAGCCCAGCATTCATGAGAAGAGATACATGGCTGTCCTTCACAGATCCTCCTTGTGACAACAAGCTCAAGAGATGTGAGTGGGAAATACCCACATCCAAACAAGAGGGAATCACTTGAGCTACAAACCAATCAAAAACCTCAAGCTCAGGTAACAACGATTCTTTCAAGTCCAACCTCTTCTTTGCTGCTTCAATCTGTGACAGGTAATCAGCCGTGAACATGATGGCATAGTCATCTTGACCTGTACTTAATTTAAACGTCCGCACAACCTGCAGACAACAGCTCAAATCAAGTGAGGAAAGATGAATGTGAATGGTGTGTAAACAGTCTTCTAAGGAAGCATCCAGAAGGGATTGCTGGCATTTGCAGAGTTCAAAAACAAAGTGACACATATAACAATACAAATGGGAAAGCAATAATCTGGACATGCAAAACAGTAAGCCCAAAATCCACATCAAGCTGCACAAGCTACTTGATGGCATAATTTCAGACCATGCCTAGTTTGAGGAGGAGACACAGAGAGAGAGTTGGATTAAAAAGTCATTGAATAACAAAGAATAAAACTATCATTCAAAATTCCACCTAATGCACCCTACTGTGTTGCCAATGAATTGTAAAATGCTTTTGCTGTGGAAATACAATCTGAATAGATCGTTTGAGCATGCCTACCATGCTTTCAAAGATGCAATAGCATGTATTATGTGTTTGGACACAAACCCTGACTGTAATGAAACCCTAATCAAGCAGAATACACATGGAATCATCACAATGAAAGCAGAGAGACACCCAGTAATCTGCTGAGGAAGAAGGCTCATAATCTGAATAGATCGTTTGAGCATGCGTATCATGCTTTCGGAGATACAATAGCATGTATTATGTGTTAGGACACAAACCCTAACTGAAACGAAAACCCTAATCAAGCAGACCGCGCACGGAACCGTCACAAAGAAAGCAGAGAGACAACCAGCGAGTGAATCTGCTGAGGAAGAAGGCTCTACCTGTTGCTGCCTCAAAACCTCAAGCTCTCGATCTACCAGAGTGCGATCCCTAACACTACTGTAGAGCTGCGTTCTCAACACGAAAGGCCGCACGCTCGCCTTCTCAATTTTAGGGAACTGAGCACACATCACTTCCAGCGCAATCTTGGTATCCGTCGGCATGATCCAGGAGGCGTCGTCAGAGGGCTGCTTTCGCTCCTCTTCATCATCATCCACCTTCTCGTCCGTCCCCGACGCAGCAGCAGCAACTGGTTGCTGCTGAGAATCATCGCCTCCACTACTCCGCTTCCTCTTCTTCTTCCTGTTGCCTACAGTTGTGGAGTAAAGCTCCAAAAACTTCTGCTTGCTCGCAGTTGGAATCAAACGTGTGGGTGGTGGTGGGGGTATAACGACATCGTCTAAGCGAGGGAGGGAAACTAACGCAGTATGGTTTGCAGGCGAAGCCCGAAGCGCAGGCCTCCGTAACTGCTGTCGCATCTCTTTACCACCCGCCCCCCAGAACAAAAAGGCTGGCAAAAAGGCAGTATCGTCACGAAAGCTTTTCAGTCTCTAACAATACCACAATCGGGATTCAAAATACAACAGATCCATAAAAGATTTTCCCAAAGGGCAAACAACCTCTTGGGCGACGACAATCTCGCTGCTGAGATCAAATCCGCAAACCCTAAAAAACGAAAGCGAGATAGAAAATTCGGCAAGCAATGACGAAGAAGAGAAGAAGGAGACGAACTTGGAACCCGTTGCAAAGAGAAAGATGCGCCGAAAACCCTTTTTTTGTGCTGGTTATTTATTTATAGCCAAAATGAGAAATTAAAAAGTAAAAGTGCTAAAATCAAGTGTTTTTTGACATTTTTAATAGCCATAAGTAGACCAAATTTTAAGAGAACTTTCCATATTACGCTACACTGTTTTAAAAGAATAGCCAAAAATATAGAAGGCTAAATGTTATTCTCATATTTAGCTTGTAGCCAAATTTGTTTAAACATTTCTACGGATGGTTGCCACTTTGGCTACATCACAAAAGTGACCAAATAAAAACAGTGACCAGCACCCACCGGCCACAAAGGATGGATGGAAGGATGGATGGAAAAGGTAATGAAACAGTTTTCTGTTGCCTTACAGTTCCCTAGGAGCTAACCACGGCGGTTACCTCAGTTGCATTTTTACTACTTACCTACCTACTCTTTGCAGGCTGTTAGTAGGTAGGAAGTAAAAGCAGCCCTTAACTATGTATAAACTATTAACCATCTACTTACCTAGTAGGTACCTATTTTCCTACCCACCTACCTATATATAGGACCGATGCGATACATAATGGGTTACAAAGGTGAAACCAAAAATTAATTAGAATTTTTTTTATTGTTGTTTATTATTGATGCCAAGATTAGGGCTAGAGATATGACCTTTGAAATATTATTGTTTATGGCTTTAGTTGTTGTCTTCTAGGAGTGTTTTTTGGTCCCATTTGGCCTAAGGCTAGGATGTGTGTGTCCATTCTTGAACATCAACTCCTAACATAAAGCACTAACAACAATTTCTTAGTGTATTTGGAGGGCACTTTATGGAATGAATATCTCCCAAAAAAGAAAAAAAAAAGGAGAGTCATTATGCATATTCCTAAATCTTTGAATAGGAAGGATCTTATGTGTACTTCATCTCTCTTCAAGAAAAGGTGTAAAAATATGTCACCTCTACACCTTGTGATATGTAAGCTTTTTAAAACCCTAAACCCTTTCACATACCTTCGTAAGGTCTTGTAAATATATGAACAATAGAGTTTTTAAATATAAATTTCATCACCCTATCACCTTGAACCTTAACATTCCACTATTTTTTATTTTTTTGTGTAAGCTCTATATAAACTTTAACTTTGTCAAAATGGCAATATCTTTTACTTGATTAAAGACCTAACCTTGTTTGGATATGCACCCAATTATATTGTGTACCTTTAATGAACCTATTTCATAATTACCTTGCATCTTTGCATTGATTTTCAAAGAGAATTACAATGATGTTAGCATTGAAAGTTGCTTTGATACCTCAATTCTTACCATTATTGGTCATTTTATTTTAGCAAAGAACAAGAACTTTGTTGAAGAGAAGATACTCTACTTGTGAACAATGAACTTCAAACTCAGTAAAATTTCCAAGTGTTATAAAATGTTGTGGTGCTTCAACATTTCCAAATGATTTGCATCTATTACAAACTCAAGGTATGGAGGATTAGGTGAAAATGAAAAGTACAACTTGGTATTTTCAAATTCCTCACATGATGCAATTTCATGATCAATCTTGGATTGAAAACTTCTTTGGTACAAGAGTAGTAGTGTTTCACATATCAAAGAGATCCAAATGTCTAATTTAAAAACAAATTCAACCTATAGATGCATGATTATTGTCAAGATCCAAGTAGTACGTGCATTGTACAAAACTTGCACATGGTGTTGAATGTTTCGGTTGTTGTGAACACTTTGCAATTAGCAAATCGTATGTGCGCATGGTTTTATGTGAATTTGTGGTCATTGTGACTATGGTTTTTAAATAACAAATTTCATGGCCTCAAGGACAAGAACTCGGATAAATGATGGAAGGATTTTAAGAGTTTTATAGATTACCTTCGTTGCATGGGGCCTTTGATGATGTTCATATCATGATTTCCAAAGAAAAAATGCATGCATTTGATTATTATTGTCACAAAACAAAAGAGTATACAATGGCAATGCAAGCAATTTTCAACCATGAAAAGAGGTTTGTAGATATATGCATTGGACAACTAGGCTCCTTTAATGACATTTGCCATATATGCACGTCTAAAATTTATAATCAAGCATTTAAAAAAGGATTTTTTGCTCCACAACACAACAACATGCAATATTAGATCCAATCATATTTAATGGGAAATATCCCTTTAGTTCCATAGCTCATGTTTCCTTACAAGGAGTGTGTGCAAGGACATGCAATCTTGAAGATATTTAACAACTAGCAACACAAGAAGGCAAGGAGCATTGTGGGGAATGCATTTGGCATCTTGAAAAATATTTTTTTATGAATTATGAAAAAAACAATGTTGGATCTAATTTCTCTTTTGGGTATGATTACATGTTTATTACATGACATGATTTTTTAAGATTGAAATGTTGACATCAATGCCATTATGGCTAAAGTTGGTTTGTGAAATCGGGTGTAAGCATGAGACAATAGATAATTGGATTATCTTGTGTCCCCCCCCCCCTCAAGATAAAGTTAGATATAAAATATCAAGAAATCTCATTCTGAAATTGTCGTATATTGAATTTTTTTGTGTAATGATAAAAGATAAGAAAATTCTTCACTAATGTGCATTAATTTTCAAGTTTTGTATTGTTTTAATAAAATTTAATAGGTTTTTTAAAATGCAGGTAATTATAAATTTTATAATTTTCCAATGTGGACTTTTGTTTCAAATATGTGTTGAGCATGTTCTAACAAAAATATATATGTAAAAATATATTTGATGACACCTTTGAATATATGATGATATTTACATCCCAACTAGTACATGTCTATCTCATTATATTTTGTGATATAAAATAAACCTTTGAATGCCATACTGACCAATTAGTTTAAAACATACTTGATATCTATTTTTATTATATTAATGTTCTTAAAATCTTGTGTTCAACTTACCATAATGTCAATAAAGGCACAATGATTTCATAATTAATTTAAAAAATATTTAAATTTTTATATAAGAAATTATCTGATTTTTAAATTGGCTTTTAAGATGCCACATTCTTGCGTTTATTTTACCGTGCTTTCATTTGATAGATAATAAAAACATATGATCAAAAATTTGAAATCGAAAGGTGTGTTCCTACAAATTACATGCAAAAAAATGAAAGAAAAAATAAAAAATAGATTACACCTCATTTAGTTATTAAATACCTCAAAAATTTGACGAAATTTCAATAGAACTTGACAAATACAATTTCAATAATGTTTGCAAACATGAAAAAAATTCAATAGATTTTCATTGAAGACATGGATAGTGTCATTTGACAATATTCACTCATTTGCTTATATGTGTTCCACTTTCTATAATGCTTTTGAATGTATTGTCTTTCTTTTGGCCAATGTTTTGCATATTAGATATTACATAATTTAATGAATAAAATCTTTCAAAATCTTTACATCTATATTTATATCACTATGCAATGACAATTGAATTCAATTTTGTTTAATGATGTGTGTTTTACATGTTGTTTTGTGATTCTTTTTTGAGTGTTGCGTGGATTGTTAGAAGTTTTAGCTCTTGTTAAAACTTGTTTGTTGTTAGTGATGAGTGTTTGGCACATTGCTCATGATAGGTTGGATAGGAGTTCAGCCATTTGTTATTAGCTTTATATTAGAGCTTTCCGTAAAGTCAGGAAAACACGGCACCAGAACCCTGAGTTTGGTCCAAAACCGGGTGAGATTCCAAAACATCCTGGAAAAAAGTACATTGGCCTTAAGGGGGGGGTGTTCAAACTCAGAAATGCACCATTTTTTGTGCCAAACTGAGTTTCATCTTGTTTTGACCCATCTTTCCTTTTTCCTCCCGAGTGCCTCCACCGCTGCTACATATATTTTCACTGCTCCTACATGTACAACTACTATAATTACCTGGAACCTTGTGCATTAAATGCTGAGTTTCAGCATTTCACACCCAAATTTAATAAAACTTCCTTACTTTTGCGGACCTCACTCGAAGAGGGGGATAGGGGGTGAAAAGAGGCCCAAAGACAGGGCGAAGACAGGATGACTTTAAGGAAAACTCTATTGTCAACTGATTTTTCACCATGAAATATTCCAAAGTTTGTCGTGTGAAAAATACATTTATTGCTTTGATCGTTTCTCTTCCATTGTTACTTGGATACCACTAATGTAGTCCAAGGCTTCTAGCAAAGGATTTCACCAAGGCTTTGCTACTTTTGTACACAACATCAATTACTAGAAGAACTGTTAATATTCTTTTACGTTTTTTTAGCAATACTACCTAGCAATGTTGACTAGTTGAGCAAGGTGTGCTAAACATTAGTTGTTGATTTTCATTTGGAAAAGGTTCCTTGAAGGAGTCTGATAGAATATGTATAGAGTTTTTGACTATTAACAAATGTAAGATTGAGCCAAACTCCATGTAGTTACTTGGTTGTTCAGTAAAATATTGTGTTGAAGCAATAGATGCATGTGGTGTAATTCTTTTGTGACTAGTTGCGGTCATTTTTTGGTTCAATGATGTGCTATTTGTGTTCAAACATTGATGTGTATAAATTGTGTCTGTTGGGAATTGTAGATCTTATAGATGCAAGGGTAGATTGATTGCTCATTCACCTTCAAAGGTTTTATGTGCTATCATAAAACTCTTTCACAAATTGCTGTGGGAGGTGCAATTTGTCATGTTCATCTAAAGAAAGGTCCTAGTATGACGTATTGTTGCCCATTTGTGAAAGTAGTTGTATATCTTCTTGAATCCACCATTCTACATATTCCACTTGTCTTTGCATGATTTGCATTGCGATCTATCTTACAATGTCTTGAGAACATTAGATCTTTAAAAAAATTTCTCCATTTTCACACAATTGTGATTGTTTGACTCCTTGTACCTGGAAGTCACTTGAGTTGAATATATTGTTAATGCTTT
>Ga0209611_10004829_pt1 | contig 22890 bp, 13 predicted proteins | sample S1TSphgellanicum_3_FD_187693 | JGI IMG/M metagenome (GOLD analysis project Ga0209611, IMG submission 187693) | Host-associated microbial communities from peat moss isolated from Minnesota, USA - S1T2_Fc - Sphagnum magellanicum MG (SPAdes) (version 2) | ecosystem: Host-associated > Plants > Peat... | reverse complement strand
AATCAGAAAATGAAGTCCTAAATGGAAGATATTTTATTAAAAGCTTTAATTATGATCTTTTAAATAGTCAATATATAACCTTGTTTTAAAATGTTCTTTTGATTTTCAAATTTTTTCTTTCCAAAAGCACATGTTTTGAAGATTCTACAAATGGTTCTATTTGGACTTTATTGGTTATACCTATTGCATAATTCGTATGTAACACATGATGATAAAATTGAATTTTGACATTGTCACATTGTAAAATGGACTTTGTCGATGTCCAATTCTAGCAAATTTGGTCCACATTCATGCACTCACACCTACTTGTGGACAAGGAATTTAGAAATGAATAATGAATTCTTTGAACAAAAAGATAGTGAAAAGTTGGTCATGCACAAGATTGCATGATATACATCTACCCAAAAGGTATAAAAGAACAACTCGTGTTGAAGTATTGTCCATTCAAAACAAATATTTGCAAGATACATCTTGTAGAAGTTGTCAAAAATAGTTACAATAACATGGATGTGTTAATGTTTCAACTAGTGCAACAATTGAGAAGGTTGTTAGAAAATGATGGGTTGTTTAACATACTTGTGTTGTTGATCCTTTTGGGAGTCGCGGTGCACACATTTCTGTTTAGGAAATCTCATCGATTTCCTCTAGGGCCATTTTCATGGCCCATTGTGGGCAATTTGTTGATTTTGGGGAAGTCTCCACACATAAAGTTGGCAAACTTGGCCAAACAATATGGCCCTCTTATGTATCTTTAGCTTGGGTCTGTCAACACCTTGGTGGCATCTTCTCCAGCAATGGCCAAGGAGTTTCAAAAAAACTAAGAAGTTCCAATATTGTCCACCTTTACTTCTAGTAAAAATTGTGGGCAACAATTGGACTTTTGGAATAATTTCTGGTTCCACTTGGCGATTTGTTAAAAGGTTTTGTTCAAATGAACTCTTTACAATGAAACAACTACAGTCATTCCAACCTTTGAGAATGAAAGAGATTCAAAAGACAATCAAAGAAATCTACATGGAGGCCCAAGAAAGGAAAGTGGCGGATGTTAACACCAAATTGACATCATTTTCCACCAACCATATGACCCAAATCTTGTTAGCTTGAATTTTAAAGGCTAAACTTGAAATAAAAGAGGACTTTAAAACCTAAACTACTTCGTAACCTAGGCTTATTTAGCTAGCTACTTAGCCTAGACCTACCCACCTAATGTACGTGGGTAGGGTTAGGCTAGGTAGATAAGTAAATAAGCCAACCTACTACCCTACCTACATGGATTAAGCCTCCTTAAGCTACCTATAAATTGTTTCCTATAATTCAATAGAAGATTAACCTACAAATTATCACATGTCACTTTGGAATTCTATCAAAAAACAACCTACAAATTGTCATGCATTTCCCTTTAATTTGTTAAAGACTACACATCAGAAAAGTTCAGATCCATTGTTTGTAACTAATGGTCATTGGTGACTTGTCATTTGTTGTTGGGTGATACTTTAGTTGCAAATGTTGTTTATAACTAAAAACTAATTTTAAAAACTAATCAAATAATCATAGTTTTTCTTTTAGTGATAAGTAGGTGCCCAAGTTGTTATTAAGTAAGTAGGCACTTAATAGGTAGATATTTAGGTTACATAGTGCCTATATTACCTATTATGTAAGTAAGTAAGTATTAGATACATAATGCAATTGTAATGTGATTACCTTGGTTGCATATACAACTAAACATATATATGGTGTTGTAATAAATATGAATACACCATGATAAATTAGTTCATTAAAAGGATGAAGTAAGTCGTACTTGTAATGTAGTTGCAAGGAAGACCAAAATTCGTCCAAACTCGAAAAATAATTGCATAAACAATTATTTGTAATAACAAACAACATTTAATCACACCTAATCACACAGGAGGTGGTTGCAAATGACATGGTTTTTTGTAATGCAATGTATTATTTGATAACTAAGGACCTATAATTATAACATTTATTTAATAGTCATGTGTATTGTGTTATGGTGCACCCATGTGTCAAAGTTCTATTTGAAATTTAATCTCTTCAAGTTGTAAACATTCATTGTTAATCACACAATGAAGACTACATGTTGTTGCCACTCAACCTCATTATATTGGTCACAACAACAAATTTATAAGTTTTGGGACTTCCTTATCATGCCATAGGTTACTACATTATTTGATAACTTTGGACATAGATTTTTTATGTTCATCTAATAGTTGCATGTATTATGTTATGTTGCACCTATTTGTCAAGGTTCTATTTGATATTTATTCCAAGATGTAAAAAATCATTGTTAATTGAAAAATAATGATTACTTGTTTTTTCCATTTGTCCCGATTATATTGGTCACAATAATGCATCTATAGGTTTTGGGATTTCTATTGTCATGCCACATGTCAATGTATAATTATTTGATAACTAGGGACCTATAATAGATCATGAATCGTGATGTTGATTATATAGTCATAACTTTTAACACCTTGTTGCCACATGACATGCCACATCATCATCACAAAAGATTGAATCACTATTCGTGACAAAGTTCAACAACAATTTAAAACTAATTAATAAATGATATTTCATAAAAATTAATATCACAAATTATGATGTTGATTATAGTTGCAAGACTTTGTTGCCACATCACATGCCACATCATCATCACAAGAAATTGAATCATTGTAATCACAAAGGTCAATAGTATTTTCAATTAATTAATTTCACATCACAAATATATATATCAACACAAATTGAAAAATAATCAAATATTTTACCAAAAAACCAACAAGTCATCATATTGACTATAATCACAAAACCATGATGTTGTGAGGCATGTTGATGTTTTTTGCCAGTATTGAATGAATTATGTGATTATGTAGTTATAGATGTAGTCAAAAAAATAATAGCCATTTTTTGATTTAGTTGAAAAAAAATAATGTTTTGTAATGATATATCCATTGGATGATTGTGATCTTGAGACCAAATTTCACCCCAACATTTTAGCTTTTTCATGGAACTCATTGAGCCAAGTGCCAATGATGCCTTATGTTTGACATGGTGGACAAAACCTACATTTGGAATTCCATATGTTACATTTTTCTTTGGAGGAAAATTGTATTTGTTGTAGGTCACAAACCCTAAAACTAGGTTATGAACATGGTTGCCAAGGAGGTTTAGGATGAAATTGTTTCTTTTGTAAAAGAATAACGTTTTAAAAATGTAATAGATCTAATTTTTGAGTTTGAAAAACGTTTTTTGACACAAAAGCTACTTAATGCAATTGGGGTATTCTACCTTCAATATTGGCTTGCTTCAAAGGCTATAAACGTTCTTCTAGAACACATGGGCCTTCTTCAAGTTCATTGTGGGCACCCCAAGAGCTTGGGGACTTGTGTATGTATGTTGGCCCATTGTTAAACCTTATAATTTTGGTTTAACAATTTTTTTTTCAAATTGACCATGTAAAACTACTCTACATATGGTTGCCATGGAACCTCCTCTCAACTACAACCCAACAATCATATTGTGGGAAAAAAAAAGGTTTAACAAGATTCAAAACCATTGCCTTTTTGAATGGACATGGCACTATGTTTATTAATGGCTATGGTAAATGTTAATATGAAGATGGTAAATGAAGAACATGACCTTCCTAATGGTGCACCAATTTTGTAAGAGATGCGAAAAAAACTTGAATATTCTTGGAATGGCTTGGTTTTACTTCTAGACTTTCAAACACAAGATTGTGTGGACTCCCATTGGGTTTAAATGGTGACCTCACATTGTCCTATGTCTATAAGCTTAATTAATAGTTGAGGTATGCATGTTTTGTAACCTAGTTTGGGTCCAAGTAAGGCATGAGTTGCAATGGGCAGAATCCTTTGTGGATTAAGGGTTCAAGTCCCTTTCATATTGATGTGATATTCGATTTTTCTTGGTTGCAAATAGTTGTGAATGTTTTTCATTTTCAATTTTGTTTGGCTTTGGAGTTGTGCACATTTTAATGTGTTTAGTGTTTGCTACAAGCTCTATATGAACAAAACTTGAATTTTTTTGTTCCATAATTGCATCTATATTTTTTAAAGAGTTGGGGTATGCATAAGTGGAGGGGTTTTGTTGGTTTCATTTAATTTTTTAATTAATGAAATTGATAATCACCATCTCAAACAATTATTCAAGAAATCTCCACTTGTTGTTTCAAGCTTGTGCTACAAATATTTTGCCCATGATGCATATGTTGTGGAGTTTGTAGTTGTTGTACAAAAGGTTCAATATGAAACTTCCATTATGAAACTTCTTGCCACATGGAAGGAGTTAATTTAACAACAATGTGGTTAAGTTCATTCTTGTTGGTAAACTTGTGTACTATATTACACCTATTGCTAGGTAATAGTTGGCTTTAACATTCAAGTACCTTTATTGTTTCAATGTTTAGAATTTTGTAAATGGTACAAAGTTGAATTTTAATAGATATTCATGTTTTTTATCCATGTGTATATATGGCTACAACTCAACATAGCAATCTTTTTCACATATTCAAAATATTTTAACACATTATAATGAATATTTTTAGAATGTTTCGTGTGCAAGATGAATTATGCTAAAATATGCAATCATGGGATTTTACACATTCTTCTTATTTTTTCTAGAATGCAAAACTTGCTTACAATTATTGTTGCCATTTTTCTTCAAGGGTTCATGTTTGTCAAACCAAGGGCTACACTGTATAAAGCATAAATGTTCGACATGCCATTATGATGGTGCATGTGCACTAAATACCACCAAGCCATCTCCTTCTTCATTTACCTTTTGCGATGGTGTTTGTATTTCATTTCTTTTGAAGCATTGATGTTATGGCATCCTTTTGTGGGACCTATGTATTTGCTTGAGTTATGGTGTGTAATGTGAACTTAAGGTTTTCATCTAGCAAATATTGAAATCTACAAGTAAATATGTCTTTAAGTTTATGCTTTTCCATTACTTTTGCCAATGGAATATAAATTAAGGATACATATTTATGTATGTATTTTCTTCTTTAAGACATTTGGTGTGTAGGCATTATAACGAAAACAACACTAGAGTTATTGGTAGTGCATTTTAAGTAGTTGTTAGGAAAATGTCATCTAGTTCTTCACTACATTAAATGTTATTTATAACTTGAATAACTTGTCACCATGGAGTTTGCAAGGATGATTAGATATGAAGCTTATGGATATTGAAACATTAAATTGATAATTTAACTTTTTTAGACAAATTAAAGACAAATTATTTGGTGATGGGGTTATATTTTCAGTCCCTTTAATAATGTTCATGGTAAATTTTGTTTATTGTTGGTAATAGATTTATCTTTCATTTTTCCTTCCAATTAATAAGTAATCTAACTTTTTTTTGTTGATTTTTGTTTATATTTGCTTGTTTTAGAAGTGAAATACAAATTTAAGATTTCTACAAATCAAACAAACATCAATTGTTAAGTAGATAATTATTACTACCATCAATTTTGAAATTGTGAGTTTTAAATTTTTGTTTTTCTTCCTATTTGATTAATTTCGCTATGAAAAATTACGTTTGTCAAAACCAAATTACCTTGCAATTAAAATTCAAAAAACAATTCATATATAATTGTTATGCAACTATCCCTTCAAAAATATGGTATGCTCATAAATAAATTGCCACATCAGAAAACCAATTAATTGTATTATAGTTGCAAGTGAGTTGAAAATGGGTTTTCTATATGGTAATTTATACATGTTGTACATACACTTATAGTTAACAATGTTTGATTTTTTCAAGGATTGGATTGTAATTGCATGTGGCAAGTACTATAGAACTATTGTAAATGTGTCACTAAAACAACAACTACGTTGCAACTAATGTACAATGTACATACATGTGATCATGCCATGTGTCCACATTTCCATCACCCATTATGGGATACATTTGCAACTAGTTTTCAATTATGATTCCTAGTGATACAATTAATATGGCCACTAGTGCACTACTACTAAAGTATTATTGTTCAATTATGTTATGATTATAATATAATTACTTATAATTTAATAAGGATACATATTCATCAATTATTTATATATTCATCATATGTGCCATTTTCAGTGCTTCATTTTGAGTGATTTAAAATGTTATGGGAGCACTACTTCAAGTTCTAAAAATCATTTTTGAAGTGCAAAGGAAAATGAATGATGAAAAAATAACAAAAAGAAAAAGTTTTACAACTTACAAAACATGTTTGTTTGTTTGTTTGTTTTTCCTCTCTCTCTTTGGACCCCTCTTACTTTCAAACCTCATAACTTTTTTTATTTCTTATTCATTTTAAATAATTTAAAGTGTTATAGGATTGCCACTTGAAGTTTTACAAATCATATTTGAACTCTAGTAACACCAAAACAACATATAAGGAATTTTGTGGGTGTTTGGGAACCGGCCTTTGTAACATTTGGTGGTTTGTTTTTTTAAGTTCTTGACCCCTTTTGTTTTGAAGGGCCATAACTTTCTCAATTTTATTCCATTTTTAATGATTTTCAGTGCACCGAATGCACCGATAGGAGGGGTTCAAGTTTTGTTTAGACATAAAAAACAATGAAACCTTCCCCTTGGATCTGGCCTACCTTTGAGCACTTAAATGTTATAGTTGTAATTCAATTGTAACTCAATTTGCAACTAATGAACGACTGAAAGATTTAACCCATATGTTTTGTCATTGAATTTTATATTATAAATTATATAAAAAAGACTTGTTCTTTTATATTCTCACATTAAAATACATGTGCCATTTTGGGATGAGCTTAAAAAAGTTTAACCTAAAGGCAAAACAAAAAACAAAAAATAAAATTTCATGACTATTCTTTAGTGCACATAATCTTGTGTTTTCTTCACTTACCTATTTAGGTAAGTAAGTAGGTTTTACTTTTCTACCTACCTATGTAGGTACGTGGGTAGGTAGGTCCTAGGTAAATACATAGGTATGTAGGTCTTAAAACCTACCAACCTATGGTTATATATGACCTACCTAGCTATTAAAATTAATTTTTTTCTCAAAATACAATTAATATGTCATGTGGTAATTTTCAATTATGCCATGTGTCACAATTTCAAAGCATCATTAATGACCCTAATGGACAATAAAGATCAATATTTTGGAAAAATATTTCATATTTTGCCATAATTATTTGTAGATATTTTTTTCCATTGGTACATTTAAATGAAATCATTAACGTTATTAATAATTTGAGTTGGTTTTCTTAGCACCCAAGATTTTGCATTAGGTTCAAACAAGGCTCAAGTTGTTGGTTTGTGAAGTTACAAAAGTTGGCCTTGATTGCATGCCCAACATTTGTAAGTTGTGTCTACATAACCCAAGTTGATATTAACTTAATAAGCTCATATTCACACTATTCAATAACTATAAAACATAACAAGTTGATAGGAATTCAATAAATTATTATTCACATTATTTAATAGCCATTATACCTACCATGTTGAAACATACATCATTCCCATTTTATGACATGGAAAATATAATAGCTTCATAAACTCAACATCTACCACATGAACATATGGGCATAAGCATGGTAAGATATGCTAGTTAGTGACACTTGCTACTTTTTTGGAAATATCCATAAAGTATGCCTTAATATATTGGATTCATGAATATTATTTAAGTCAATGATCAACAATTAAAAGTTCTTTAACTTCATTGCATAATATTGAAGAACCACATGTTTAATATGCATTTAAGTACATTATTTGAGATGCAAATACTACAAAGTATGTGTCACAATTTTGCAAAATAGAGTTACAAGTACATGAAAGTAAAACATCAATTAGAATGATTATACTTCAAGTTGATAAAGCCTTCTAGTGTGTATGGATATAGTTTCAACTTTTCATATTATGGTCACAATCTATCAAAGTTTTAATGTAAAAGCATTTTGGAAAATTTGAACAACTAGCCAATTTAGAACATATTTTTCATTCACTTTTTTATATATAAAAATTCTTCAAACTTTATGTTCAACTTACAATAAACTCAATGAAATGTTCTATGATTTCAAAATGCAATTTAAATAGGTTTTTAATATCTTTTTGAATGTGAATGTTGAAAAGAGACTATTTTTGAAATCAAATTTTCTTAAGACTACTTTTTGGTATACTTTATCATGTTTGGACCCATGTACCATCTTTCGAATTCTCATCACAATGTTATGAACATGTATTATTTCCCATAACCACATCTAGAGCTAAATATTTTTTCATGTGTAACTAATTGGACCCACTTGCCCAAAAGGAAAAAACCACTTTGATGTATTCCCACACACCCATTGTAGCCAACCACCTTACATGGAGAAAATGAAAAAAAACCTTGTTTTCAATGTTTAAAACAAGCCTAAAGTTTTTCTTATAATAAAATTAATAAGCTATCAATGTTATTAAAGTTATATATAAATGTTGTTATTGTTATTAGAATAGATCCACTCATGTGCCTCTATGATGTTTGTCACATCCACGTAAGGTGCAAGTTGATCCCTCATCTTAGGGTTCACCCATAAACATGTTGAAAAGTTATAGTGCATTTGATCAAATAAATGCCCCCACTTGGGCCAATAACTATGCGTGAAGGTAATGCATGAGTAATGAAGAGTGGGGAGTTTTGGATGTAAATGGTCACATGAAACAAAGTTAAGGGCCAGTTACTTCCAAAACTCCCCCACTTTGGTGGTGTTATTATGCATAAAAATTGACGTGATTGTTTGTTTTTCACTTTTTCCTTGTGCTACAATTGGGTATCAAAGGAAAAAAAACAATGTAACACACTTGCAAAAACATAATGCCCACATGTGCAAACATTCCTTTTTTTGAAATGCATCATGAGAATTTTACACTTTGTAGCATACCTCCAATTACATTAAGAAAAATCTTGGATGTTTTAAAAATGGACCAATCAAAATTAATCATTTTTTTTTTTGTAGCCCTTTTGGAGAGCGTTGTATCTTATGCAACATTTTTTGGGTCAATTTTGTGATACACACAATGTTATGATCATCTATAAAAAAATTTACCCAAATTTTGGTTATAAACAAGATATGCAAGTTTAAAAATCTAAGCATCCTTCAATATTTTTAGCTATTTAGTAAGATCAAATATATAAAAATGGAGATTTTTTAATTTTTTTTGACAATTGGAAATGACAATTTAAAAAATCCCCTTGTGTAAATGTATTGTAATTTTATATTTTAAATTAATGAATGTAACCTCCTTGCCCAAAATGTTACATAAATGATTTTGTGAAAACTAAATTCCATTCAAGTGAAAATATTGAATGGCATTGCATGCAACTTGAATTGAATTGAAATCCAATTCATATTCAATTGGGGCAAATTTAATTTTAATTGAATTCATATTCAAATTTTATTAATCTATTTCAATTGGATTTAGATTGGATTTGATTCAATTCAATTTTTTTTTTAAAGGATACAAATTGGTGCAAAAGGTATTGAAAATATGCCTGTCACTTCTATCATCCACGATTATGGTCTATAAATTTTTTTTTGAAAAAACAAAAATATGAAAAAATCGTTTCAAATAATCGATTTGGAATTATCGAGACAAAAGACCATAAAAAGGATCCTCCCTATGCCAGCTCCAAGTTTTTAATCACCAAAACTATCATCATGTTTTTCTCTTTCAAAGCCAATGCAATGATTTTATATTAATGATTATTTAAGTTGAAATGTCCATTAGTGATAAAACTCATTTCAACTATTTGTTAATTATAATTTGATATGCCAAACTACTCATTTTCAAAGGGATCCTACTTCAATACCAAAAATAGCTAAATAATGTATTTGACCTAGTGTTTTAATAAGGATTTTGTGGTGTAGCCAAAGTGGTGATTGTCTTAAAAATAATTTAGCCAAATTTGATTAAATAATAGACATGGAAATAGAAAAAAAGGATCCTTTATGTTATTGGCTACCAACTTGAATTTATTTTTAAAATGTGATGATTTGGATTTTTTTGACTTAAAAATTTGACAAAATTTCATCAATATCAAAAAAATTGATTTAATTGTGATTAGTTTTCAACATTTAACATCACAAAACTAAGTAATTAAATAACCCCTATGTGACTTAATCACCTTCACTTATGACCCTTTATCAATTTGTGTGCAACATACTCTTGCCACTTTAAATTCATCTTACCATGTTATGTGTAAAAATAGCTTGTGTTCTTCTTAGGAATATTTATTTGTTGTCAAAGTGATGATCATCCATAGGAAGATTTAGCCAATTCTAAATTTAAACTAGATATCAAATACAAATCTTCAATTAATCAACCTATGAATATGGTAAAATTTAATTTGATTTTGGCTACACAATAAAAACCAAACATTGAAAATATTTTTACTTTTTTCATTTATGGTGATTGAAACCCTTTGAAATTATTTCATTTTCAATTTTTCAATTTTTTGTTTATAAAAAAACATTCACCAAAATAAAGCTCAAAAGTATCTAAAGCAAGTTCAAATTCAAATTCCTTATTTTGGAATTATATTGACTTTTATTTATTCCTCCATTAGCTTATGGGCCAATAATTAATTATTTTAAAATCCAAAACCGTCTTTAGTTTTGATTAATTATTAAAAAACCACCAACTCATGTTCATAAAAGCAACACTTATCAAATTAAATTTTAGCATAATGTCCTCTAATCGCACATAAATGAAAATTCCATCAGTACAATATGCAAAAAGCCATTGGCCAAGTATCAATCAGTTTTTGGGACCTTAGTTAGTTTTTTGACATAACTACCTTAGCTTCCACATATTTAAAAGTCAAAAGTTTATTTTTAATCAAATTTTTGTTTATAGATCATTATATGTTCAAAATTAGATCAATATACATATTTAGAAAAACATGGTTTTTTACCAGGGCATTAATTTTTATTTAAATATAAATCTGAAATACATGAATTGGCAAGAATCCCTAGGAATATTTAGCAAATTTTTGCTTACATGTATTTAGAAAATTGTTCAAATTGTTGAACAATGGTGAAATATTGCCCCAAAACAAAAAAGAAATGTCAAAAAGTGACAAAGTTTTCCTCAAAAAAAAATTCTCATCAAACTATTGGTTATTCCTTTTCAAAAAAACAAATTATTTGTTGACTACTTAATTAATTAATTTTGTGGATTCCATTTCAACAAATGATATATCCCAAATATATTAGCAGATTCTTTGTTTTCCTTCAGAAAAAAAATAAACTTCTGCAATTTGCAACATTTCTGATAATAATATAATTAGTGTCAAACTAGCCCAGCCCCAGGTACTATGCTAATGACTCGATCTTTTAAATGGGTTTGATGGCACTGCAGTGAATTTTTAAACGGAAAGTGCTTCTGATTTTACGGGTTTTATGGAATGGGTTTCAATAGAAATCACCATATTTTTCATCCCATAAAGGGCACCTTAAATCAATAATATTCCCTCCTGACACGGGAGGGCCACCTTCGATTTGTGGGCAGGCTTTTACGTATTTGCAGCAAGACCATCATGTTCCGTTTACGGGCAGGCTCCTACATTTTTTCTTTACATGATGAGTAACTAAGGTCTTGACCGTTGGACAATATCTTTGGAAAGCCATTATACATGATGATAAAGCCCTCCGACCAGGTTTTGTCAAAATTGAGTGCCTGTCATCAGCTGGCACCTCGGGTGGGCACCTAATTATTTTGATCACGGCCCTGGCCCCATTCACGGGCCTTGACTACCATGTAAAGGACTCCCATTGTTTTTTCTTTGTGTTTGAAAGCACCTCCTTCAAATGGAAGATCGCGGGCCTTGACAACCGTGTAAAGGACTCCCATTGTTTTTTCTTTGTGTTTGAAAGCACCTCCTTCACATGGAAGATCGCGGGCCTTGACAACCGTGTAAAGGACTCCCATTGTTTTTTCTTTGTGTTTGAAAGCACCTCCTTCACATGGAAGATCGCGGGCCTTGACTACCGTGTAAAGGACTCCAATTGTTTTTTCTTTGTGTTTGAAAGCACCTCCTTCACATGGAAGATTACTTCATCAGTCGAAGGAACCTCCAGCAAATTACAAGCAAAACCCAAATGGGAGTTGAACAAGGCATCATAAACACACCGGCCCTGCCAATAGATAAAGATGTTGTACATCTACCTACTGTGTCCACGCTCTGAACACCAAAACAATCCATTCCAATTTAACCAGTCTAAACACTTTCACCAAAGAAACCAGTTCATTTAATGTGAAATTGATTCTAATAAGGTAAAATAATATATATGCATCAGACTTTTATTCATCAATAACCTAATGCATATGGCATATTTGTTGTAATATATGTGTGTGTTTGGATATGTATGTAATGTTATGCATATCTGAATTTTAGGGTTTTAAGTTTTGTTAGGGTTGAACGATATGCATATGCATCCAACTTTTTCAACTTTTGGTGTTTGGGTGGGCTAGATACACATCTTGAACCTTAAATGATAGAAAGGTTTCTTTTTGTGGTTGTTGTGTCATTGTCACTTTTCATTCACCTTGCAATGATGAACTTTGACAAAGCTTAGTGCATTAACAAGGTTTAGGGTTTTTTTATGTGCGTTTTTTAGGTTTCATTTTGAAAATGTGTGCTTGAAATTTGACAAGTGAGCATGTTGGTGGAGATCCAACATTAGAACATTATGTCACTGGTGAAGCCATTGTCAAACCTTATTTTCATCGTTCATGTTTTAACGTTGTGAACAATCCAATAACTCATGAACGTGTTGCAAGGTATGTTTATTGCCATTCAAGTTATTTTTGTGCAATTCTTTAAACTAAGTACATAAGCTAATAAAGAACATCATAAACTTATCAAGCTTCATAGGTTTGTACAAATTTTGTGTGAAATTTGATTTTCATAGGTTCATACAAAAATTGTATGAATTTTGTGTTATGAGTAATATGAATGATATTTGTACATATTCAATATTTTAAATATTCAAATAAATGAGATATTGTTTTTGAATGACATACATGAATGTTCATGTTGAATACACAAAAATCACATAGTCCTATCCAAAATTACATCATTATAATTGCACAAATTTAATTAAAATGTAAATCGTACATACTTCACATCAAAACATCACAAGTACAAAAGTCACATTATTTGTATAAAAGTAAAAAAAAAGTTATTTTGTGTCATTTTTACACTTTGAAGCTCATGAATTTTGCACAAACATATTGTTTTATGATTTTTGCACACATTTTATTGAAATTTTGTAATCTTGTAAGTTTATGATGAAGCATGATGTTTTGGACTCGTTTTTGGGTAGTAGGTGTGCAATTTTTTCTTGTGTATTTTAGGTTTTGATTGGAAAATGTGCGCTTGAAACTTGCTAAAAATGCACATCAATGGAGGTCCAACATTAAAACATTTGTCATTTTGGAAACCATTATCAAATTAGTTAATATTTTCATCATTTGTGTTTTAGCATTATGGATGATCCAACAATTTGTAGATAATCCAATAGCTCATAGCCAACCTAGTAGTTCATGAATGGCTTGTTGTATGTAATACATTAATTTTTTTTGCCACTCAAGTTGTTTTTGAACAATTCTTCAAATTTGTACATAATTCAGCAAGGAAGTTTGTTGTCTTGGAATTGTTGCTAGGCATTAATAGTTCCTTTACTTCTTATTCATCTCTTAAGTCAAACAATGTCAAAATTGGTACATCATTACTGGTTCTTATTTAAATAATTTTGAAAGGTTATGTCAGCACACTTCCCATTAACAAATTTGAATATTTTATCAAATGTTCCACTATTGCCTCTTTGAGCTTTTAGTTTGAGTTTAATCTTTATCATTGTTTCAAAACAATATTTATTAGATGCATTGGATCTTCATCCCTTGTATGTAAAAACAAACCACCAATTGACCCTTAAGACTTATCCTTTGTTTCAAAGTATATTGAATTTTTGTTGTCACATAACAAATGGTGGTTTTACATGCAATTGTGGTTGCCTTTTGTGAAATTTGATGTCACAGATGCCAATGTTATGGAGTTCATTCATTTGAATGTTCATTCGTGATTTGTAATAAATTTGTATTTATTTTAGTTCATTTCTAGTTAATTATTAATTAAGTTTTAGTTAATTCATAGTTAAGTCCTAGTTAACTTTCAGTTAAGTTTTAGTTAATTCATAATTGACTTTTAATTATGAAAATTCTCAAAAAGCTTTTTTACTTGATGCACATATATAAGCTTCTTTAAAAACTTTTTTGAGTTATGTCCCCAAAAGGGTATAAATAGAAGTAGGACCCTTCATTTCCTTTATTTTGTTCAACATTAGTCTTAAGCACGATTTTGCACCATAACCTTGTCATGTTTTTTTCATGTTCATGTTTGCATATGTTAACATAATAAAGATCCGTCTTCATATTTGTTTTACACATCTCATGTTCTTGTGTGTAGTTTTTATGTTTTTGTTTTTGAACAACCTAATCTTATTTTGTTCCTTATTTGAAAGTTAAATTTAGGCTTTTCCTTTAGCTTTTGTTATTGTGATTCTTCATGCTTTTGACACCTAAGGTTTAAGATGTATAATTTTTGTTGTACAATGGTTAAAGAAAAATAAGGAGAGTTCCATGTTGTTAATGTTGTTAAAAATGTGGGAAAAATCGATTCCAATTTTTTAATTTTGACAATGTCAAATATTGTTGGCAATAGTTCAAATGTCGATAGCATGGTAATGCATCACAAATTTACCTTCTCACAATTTGATAATGGCAATTGTGTGAAATTATTTTTTTCATGAGTTGTGTTTTTTGCACACGAATTTCATGCTTTTAAAACATGTATGATGCATGTATAAATAGAATGAAATATTTTCATCCACCATACATGTTTTAAACACACAAAATCATTGTGCAAAAAACACGAACCCGTGAAACAACTAATTTAGTGTGAATTTGGAATGAACCTATGAAACCTATAGGTTTGTAATTTGAGTGGGTAATGTGGTAGCTAATAATATGGTAGCAATACAAGTTATGCATCTTGCAATTATAAAAATTCAAGTTGTATTGTGGAAGCCTCACCATCATTCATCCATTTTTTTGGGTTTCTTGCTATTAATAATATCCTCCTTATTAACATTGTGAAATTGCAAATGTTGAAATGCATTATTTATAAGTTCGAATAAGCAAACGGTAATGTTTTAATTAAAAGTTGTTATATTTTAAAGAAAAGGCTTATAAAATCCAACAAATGTAATGGAGTCATTTTTATGAAAACATGCATTGATTGTGCACTCAAAATTGTTTATTATTAAGAGATTGCATTTCTTAGTGTGGTTTAATTATATCACATTCAACAAGCAACAAAGAAAAGGGTTGGAATTACTAGCAATGTAATCACAGATGTTTTTGTGGCTTCAAATATTTACAAACAATGTGATGAGCCGCAACATAAATTTTTTAAAGATTTGATGTTGTGTATTTGTAAGGGCTAATTTTTTTTTTCCATTTGTGAGAACACATGAGTATGAAGGTAGTTTTATGCCAATGCCCTTGTGTTTTGTTTCCATCTTGTTCATAACTTGTGGAAGAAATATTTCTTGTTATGGTCACCAAGTGCTAAACTTGTAAATGCAACAATTATTCTGGCTTCATTTGATTTATGGATGTCCAAAGGTGGTGTTGACGCATTTGTTTTTTTATCAATTATCTCATTGAAGCTTGGGAGCCTATGCATATTATTGTTGGGCTACTCAAGGTAAATGAAACAATTGCAATCATTGCTTGAGAAATTCAATTTGATTAATCAAGTTTTTATTTTTTTGAAAATGACTACAATAATTCAGCTTCCATGGCTATAACATTATTGGCTCTTGTTAGATGCCTTGATTATTATTATTAACATTTTGTTCAACATGGAAGTTGAAGTAGTGGGTAATGGGTTTGAAATTTTTGATGAATTTGACTCAAAGTTCTTCATCTTGTAAAAAAACATAGGCATGAAATTATTAAGGTGATCAAACCTATCCTTTTGTTTTTGCAAGCATTTGATTCACAAAATGTTCATAACATGTTTGCCATCATGTTGGATCCCATTTCAAATCTTTACAAGTTGTGGATAATTGTGAAGGTTGTGGGGAAGCAATTCATTTTGCTTCCAAATATGATGCTAAAGTAGTCATTCCAATACTTATGATTTGTTTTGATTGATTCAATCCTATTTCCCAAAGATGTGTAGTTGTTATTAATGTATTTGCTTTTCAGTTTGAAAAAAAAGAAGTAATATGTTTGGTGTCGGAGCATCCATGGAAGAATCCTTTCATGCTTTTGTTATTGGATTTTTTAAAAAGATAAAGAAGTTATTTGATGTCATTTGCATGTGTGGAACTTTTTTTTGGGTGGCAATTTCATGAAAAACAATTTCCAAATGTTAACTTTTTGGCCAAGGAAATCCTTGAGATTATAAGGTCCCAAATCAAGATTGAACGTGTTCGTAGCTTTGTTGGTTTGTCGATAGCCTTTGGAGTTGTTGCTTACAAGTGGACAATTTAGATCAAATTATCATTGCTTAAAATTCCAAAGTCCCAAATCAAGAACGAAAGTGTGTGTAGCCTTGTTAGTGTGTTGATAGCGTTGCAAAATTGTTGCTTTCAAATGGAAAATCTAGATCAAATAATCATGATGATAAAAAAATGGCCCAATGATCTATGGTTAAATTACGCACCTAGTGTTGCTCTTGAAGATTATACAAAAATAAAATAATCTCTAACTAAAAAAAATTATTCTTTGATTGAAAAAGCTAGTTTTTTTGAACAATTGGAGGTTGATGACAATTAGGTAAGTCACCCAACTAACCATGTTTATAGTTTTTTTCTTTTTCTTTTTTAATCAATATTTTCAAATTCCAATTATTTATTTATTTACTGGGCATCATTAGGATTGATTTCAATTCTTGTGATGTTGCAGGACTTATTGTTTATGTATAGATTAATTTATGGACCTCACACCTCACCAAGAACGCATATATTGTTAAGCAAGTTGCAGCAAACTTTTGATATTATTTTGGACTTCTAGATTTTGAGCGTTGGGTGTTTATTTGTTTTTGTTGGTAGCTTGTGTTGTAGTTGGTAGAATTCTTGTTTCACTTGATTTTGTAAGGTGTTTATGTTTTTTTTATTACATTTATGAGGTATTGTGTAATTGCAAAATAGTTGTATACAACTCAAATTTGAAAATTGGCAATGCATATGCTCTCTATACATATTCATAGATTTTAGCATTTAAAAACCCAACTCATTCATAGCTGGCAAAGGGGGGAAAATGTTTGAATACATAACCGTCTTTACAACCAATACAGTGAATTAAAAAAAATAAATCTCCTTTTCTTTAAAAAAATAAAATGCTATGTTGATATCTGGAGGTTTGTCCAAAAACTGGATAACCAGACAACACTGGTGACCGTTGTCAAATTAGGGTAGGCCTTGGGGTGCAGGGTAAAAAACCTCCAACAATATTTGTAGAGTATTGGGAGGAACACTTAAGCATAAGAACTTGTGGGGCATTTTTGAAAATGAAATGTTCACCTACACACACCTATGGGCATTCCTTTTTTGAAACGCCTCATGTCATTTTCTGTGTTGCGTAATGCCCTCCAGCACGTGCACTACCGGAATCGGCCCCACAACCACAGTATGGTGTGGATACCATACCCTACACATAATTGTAAATCATTCAATAGGCTTTTCTTGTGTAGCTGAAATGGCAGAACTGCAATGTGCAAGGCTGCCCCGGTGGTACAAAGGCGCCTTACATGCATATGTGTTTCCATGCACACACAGGTGCCTTACACATTTGTAAGGGTATGTCGGGACGTGCATAATGTGTAGGAATGTGTAAGGGTATGTCAGGACGTGCATAATGTGCCTTCCTACAAATGTTGCCTCAGTTCTTTACACTGTTTAATGCTCTGACAGTACAACATTACGCCTTGTAATGTGCCAGGTGAGCCTGCCTTACCCGACATTATGGACAAGGGTGAGACCATTCAATGACATAAGGGGGGGTCTGGGTTGGCAGATTCAACAATTTAGAAAGAAAATCATGTTCAATACTAGAGAGATTTTGCTCACTATTATGAGTTGCCATACCTATTATTGATAATTGGCACTTCTTTGACACGAATATTTATTTATTTTAGAAAACAAGGTCCAGCAGTTTCAAATTGAATTTTCTAAAATTTCAACAATTGGTAATAAATATGCAAAGTACACTTTTTGTTGTGTATTTATAATAATAACTCAATTGCATGGGATGAGAGTTCAATTCTCAACAATTTCGGCAAATACCAATAAAATTTTCTCTTTTTTCGGCTAAACTTTTTGCGAATTATTTTGTGCTGAACATCAGGTGTAGGTACGGTATATGAGCATCACTGGAAAATTATGTCATATAATGTGGTCAAGAAAATGACATATTCTGCTACCCCATACCTTAATATAATTGATGGGCCTCTTTACGCCACTCATGCTTCTTACTTATTTTTTCATCCGCCAAATTATTCAGTGAGGGTCCGCCACACGCATCATCCTTATTTCTCATCCAACTCAAAGGCTACCAAACTCTCATCCGATCATCCACTGCTATCATCAATTGTAGTGGGGAGGGGGGAGGAGGTTTGTAAGTGAGTCCTATTCTGGGGTATTGTTCGTTCGTTATCATCCACTTTTTTCATCCAAATGGGTCGTCGTCTCGCACCTTTCTCTGCAAGCCAGCGCGGATCTATTCCAGTGCAAAGGACTGTTGTGCTCTCTCGCTCCGTCTCGCAGTGGAGCACGCGCTTTCACCCCTGCGTATGAGATCGTGGATTTTTTTCCTTCTTGTGTTGGCGGTCACCGAAGTATTGTGCAGAGCCTCTGATCATCGATAACTGCTGTGATATATAAAAAATTTCTTTAATTTTTTTTCCATTTTCTCCGAGGGGCTTTCTTTCGCTGCATTTTGGTCCCGGGAAAGCTCTCAGTTCTGTCACGTATCGGGGATCGCGAACCGGAGGTCTCACAAATCGCCTCGTGTTCCCTCGATCCGGCAGATTTCGTTTGAAGCGGGTATTCTGAGGGTGGTACGCAGAAGGAAGGCGGGATGGATAACTTGATCGGTCTGGTGAACCGGATCCAGAGGGCGTGCACAGCGCTCGGTGACTACGGAGGAGAAGGCGCCGTGCAAAGTCTCTGGGAGTCTCTACCATCGGTCGTGGTGGTGGGAGGCCAGGTAATATGTGATGGAGAATGTGATGCCTTCTTTCTTTTTGTACGTTGCACAAACATTGTCGTAATGTATCAATGCGGTAGCGTGCGGTAGCACGATGAAGCCGATGTGCTCCGTACTTCGTAGTCGTAAATGCTCCCATTTCCATTCCAGTTTGTTGATCTGCACTACTATATCGCTGTTGATCGAGTGAAACACTGTTGCAAGAACCTTCTGGACAACGTACATTCAAGCCGGTATGAGAAAACCACGTAGTTTTCCCATTGATCTTGCATGCTGCTGGAATGCTATACTGTTTTATTTTGTTTTGTTATGTTACCGAATCCGAATTCCGATCGCTCTTGTGCATGTGCCGTTGTTCCCTAGTATGAATCTTGGTGGCTGTCGGTTGCTCTGTGGCTTGTGCTTCTGCATCTCTTCTATGGCCTTGCTTTCAGGCGTAATAACATTTGAGAACAGAGAGACCAGCCCTTTTTCAAGCTTTTCTACTGCATCTGTTACAATGACTTTGCCTTAGGCTTGACATTGGAGAAGAGAGATCAGCGATTGTCAAGTAGGACTAAAGATGTGTCCAATCCAAAGCACATCAGTGGTTGTTATGGCTGACCTACTACTCAAGAGCATAGACAAAGGGGAAACTGCTTATAACTTGGTTCTTGAGCTTTCAGTCTACAGAGTGAAGAACAGGGAATGTGAAGCCAGATGTGCTTATGGAATATGGTTTTTCATGATATCTCTATCTTGCATGGATTCTATCACTTTCCAGGACAGTAATCACAGGAGCCATTTGCAGCATTTGTTTATTAGCATCATGATTTTCTCAAATGGAAGTTTCTTCAATTGTTTTTTCCCCCTCTACGTTGGCATGTTTCAGAGTTCTGGAAAGTCGTCTGTGCTGGAGAGCATTGTTGGGCGAGATTTTCTTCCTCGGGGTTCAGGTGACAAGATCATCACTCTTTTACTGGCAGCAGAATAGAGTAACAATGGGCTTTTGACCTATTTGGCAATCTGCTAGCAAAGCAGAAGATACTATGGATTACTAGTTATTAACACCTTGCAACAGAACACTTCTTTAATTTCCGTTCTGTATTCACATTCTCCAGCCCAAACAACAAGAAAATCATTTTTAGGTCAATATGAGCACATTGCTGCATACATTGACATTGTAATCTGTCATCTGTCCATTACAGCATCATATAATTTAATTCTTAAGGCCTTGCTATTTGGGACTTCATGAATACCATTGAAGAGCCATGATGAGCCACATGACTCTTCTTTGTGTTTTGTTTCTTTCATTTCTGATTCTTATGTTGATGCGAATTATTGACAGATCCTCTGTTACTTGGAAGCAAGGTTTCTTCATGAAATAACCCAGAGTTTCAACTTCCAATGTGGCAGGAATTGTTACACGACGACCACTAGTGCTGCAATTACATAAGACTGATGACAGGTCTGAGTATGCCGAGTTTCTACACATGCCCAAGAAGAGGTTCACTGACTTTGGTAAGCTTATGATTTTGATCTCCAAGGTTTCGTCCATTTTGAACCAGACTCTAGGCCTGTCTGCAAATGAACATGGTCTGCACATAGAATGCTTAACCACCCTATACACTTTGTAGGTAGTGCACATTGGATGCATTTGTTTTTTACTCCCTTTTGATGTTGCAAATTGATGTAACTTCTTTCTCATGCAGCTGCGGTGAGGAAAGAGATTTCTGATGAGACAGACAGAATCACAGGCCGCACAAAGCAGATTTCCAATGTCCCAATTCATCTAAGTGTTTACTCTCCAAACGGTAATTCAATTGCTGTGAAAGCAGGGAACAAGGTTGCCAAGGATGTACTGATATTGCAGATCTGTTTTGTATTGAACAAAATGTCAAAGACACAGTTATTTCCTACTGTGGCCCTTAATACCCAGTTCTCCCTGTGGAATTAATCTAGTCTGTAGGGCTGGTTGTGTTTGACTTTTTTCAAGCTCTACATCAGGGGTGATTTACTCCTAGTTGTGTTTGGGTGCTTCTTAAAGTAAAGACTTTTCTTTTGCTTTTTCCTGTCTTTGGGCCAGTGCTATATGGACATTAGGAATCTTAATAGATCTATTCCAGGGAATCTGACAATCTCTTTTGGTTGCAGTGGTGAATCTCACTCTCATTGATCTTCCTGGTCTAACAAAAATTGCTGTTGGTAAGTCATAATGTGGAATTTGTTCCACAGATTTTCATTATTTTTTTCTCTACAGTAGATTGCAAGCTGGGCTGATTTCAAATATAGGGACATGTTGCTGATCTTTGGTAAGGTCTCTTCTGTGATTATGTGTTTTTCTCAATTTCCAGTTATTATGTCATTAGTTGCCAGTTTGCAAACATGTTGAGCATGATAAGCTTGTTTCTCCAGACGGGCAATCGGAGAGCATTGTTGGAGATATAGAAAACATGGTCCGATCTTATATTGAGAAGGTAATCTCATTTGTACTTTCTCAATAGATCAGTCACCTTCAAATGTAATGTGAATTTGGTCCAAATTAGGGACAGAACAGGAGCAAGTAACCCGAAGCTTAGTTAGGGGTTAACATAAGTGTCTTTTCTTTGCAGCCGAATTCTATTATTCTGGCCGTCTCTCCCGCCAATCAGGATATTGCCACATCTGATGCGATTAAAATTGCCAGAGAGGTTGACCCACAAGGTTTGTGCTTCTTGACTAATGATCCCATTTCTAGCCTTATGCCTACAGTGTTCCATGAATGACATTCTTTGTGTGAAATGGATTATTTGGAGGAGTTGCATTTCAGTCTAGATTTCTTTTTAGGTTTATACTCTGGAGTGGACCTTTATGTCTCCATATTTATGTAGATAGGGTCAATTTGGAAAATCTACCCAGTTCACTGCTTTGGAGGACATTGTAGCATCTAAGTTCTTATGTTGCACTTGCACTGATGCTTGGGATTTTTTTATTGTAGTTATTCTTGAGCTTATGCTTGAGGTCTTTCTTTGTTTCTTTGTCTGGTCTTCATTGTGGGGTCTGTTGCTAGCCAGTAGTATGGCTGAGTCTTCCTGTTGCTTCCGGAATTGCAGCAGAAACTCAGTTCGCAGGCTGGTGCTTGGCACTGTCCTTTACCCACTGTAGGGAGCTGATGAAGTCAGTGGGGAAGGTGTGATAGTTAAGTCACTATCATAGATGCTACTGTTGATGGTCCCTGAACAGGTGTGAGACTGGCACTTTCGTTCATACCGCTGTGTGTTTTTCGTGTTTTGTTTTGTTTCTCCCCTTGAATGGTTCTTTCTGTGGCTTCCTGAAGAAGTGTTAACCTTGCTGTTTTCTTCTTCATCGTGAGAATGGAGATTTCTCTATTCTTATGAAAGATATTATTCTTGAGCTTGAATTATTTTCCCATTTGTTTCTACAGTAGTTTCATGTCTTTTCTTCCAATGTTGCAGTTTGCTTGCCAATCTTTACAAAATTTTGGGTAGCTTACCATGCTCTTACTTTTGCAGATTATCTCCTCTATACTCAGGAATGGTCTTTGACATAATTCATGATTTCCATAGGCTAGGGGTTCCTATGGCACCAAATAAT
>Ga0209611_10004828_pt1 | contig 22895 bp, 12 predicted proteins | sample S1TSphgellanicum_3_FD_187693 | JGI IMG/M metagenome (GOLD analysis project Ga0209611, IMG submission 187693) | Host-associated microbial communities from peat moss isolated from Minnesota, USA - S1T2_Fc - Sphagnum magellanicum MG (SPAdes) (version 2) | ecosystem: Host-associated > Plants > Peat... | reverse complement strand
TGGCCACCCACTTGAACCACATTAGAAATCTGGTGTTTTTAAAGGATTTTTTGTTCCTATTTTGGTGAGTTTTTTCCAAAAAAATCATTGAATTTGTGTTACCCACCACTATAAAAATCCCCCCCCACCCCCCTCCACCCAAAGCCTGGTTTGACAGATCTAGAAGAAGTACTAAGATGGGTAACCAACCTAGAAGAAGCCATTTCACTCTTGCAATAAAATTAAAAAATGGCCCTAGATTGATTCTTGGGTATATTCAACTTCTAGAAACTTGCATAAAAATAATGGAATATATAAATAAAGAATCATCTTTTTTTGGGGTCAAAAGTAAAAAATATAAAATCATTTCTTTGGTTGGCATGTGGGAAAAGAAGTTCACTTTATGACACATGCAAAAACAAATCAAACTCCAATTAACATTACTTTTTTTTAGCCTTCTTTTTTTTCCTTTTAAAACAATTAATTGTCAAATGTGTTAAGCAATAATATAATGTAACACAAGTGTTGACTATGCAATCAAAAGGAAAGACAAGTTGAATAAGTAAGTAAGTGCCTATGCTTGTTTTGTATCCAAGTTTCTCAAATCCCATAGGGAAGAGGATTGACAAAGTTTTCCTTTTTCCAAACATGAGAAGAAGAAAAAAAGTTATTTGACCATATTATCAAAATCATACCTATAAGATACCTATATGTTAGGGTAACAATAGCATAAGAAACCTATAAAGTATTATTAACTTTGTAGATTTCTCAAATTGAATTAAACAATTTAAATTGGATACTTAGCTTAAAACTTTGTATACTTAAAGAAGGGTTTGGAAAGAGAGCTTCACAAACACTTTGTGCGCATCTCACTTACATTTACCAAAGATACCTAAGAGATGAAGAGTGTGATCACCAACCAAGATGAAGAAGGAGAATCAAACAACAAAGTTTCAAGGTGGTGTAACTTGTTTTTAGATCACTCTTTCCCCCCCTTAGTGATCATTGCTAAAAAACACAAAGATGGATTCAAAGGAAGGCAAAAGGGTTTATATAAAAGCCCATTGAACACATGAACTCCTCAAACAAAGAACTTTTTTTGCATGCAATGAATGGGTGGGGACCCCAAAAATATAATCCACTACATAGGGTAAGGGAACTCCTCGCCATGCAATGGGTAGGGTACCCTTCAAAAAAGGGGGGCGGGGGGGGGGAGGGGAGACTAAGTACATAGGGTTAGGGACCCACCTCCAGTAGGTGGTACACCCCAAAAATGTCCACTAATTAGGGTTTAGGGACTCCCTCCCCATGCAATGGCTCCAAGTCCTGGAAAAAGAACGAATAAAAAAGAAGTGTTAACAGGCCGGAAAAGGGATCCAACGGACATAGAATATACGAACCAGACAAAGTAGGGTACTCTGGCCCAACTTTGTCGGACCTCTTGGCTGGTAGCCGAGAAAAAAACCAAACAATTTGTTTTGATGTGGGCGTCAGGGTGGTGGTTGTTGGGAAGAATGTTTTTTTCCCCTTGAATGGAGTATTATTATTCGTAAAGAACTAAATCACACTAACTTATGTTGTTGCTTGTAGTAGCTCCGGTGGAATTTTTTTTTTTGTCGTTTCCCTAGTTTGAGTAAGTAAGTAACGGATTCATAATGGTGTGTTTTTTGTTTGTTTACGTGTATGAAACTTTTGTGTTCTTTGGGTTCTATTCATTTTCATTTCTTTTGGCCTCGTGGCTGACTCTATGACCTCATGGCCAATTCCGGATGTTTAATTTAAAATTAAAAAAATAAAAATAAAATAATAATAACCAATTCAAAACAACTTTACGATCGCGGATCCTTTGCACACTCTATGTACTTGCATGCATTCTTAAAGTGAGAGCAAGAATTAGGGATATCCAATGGGGTTTCATTTATTCATACGTAAACCAATCACAGACAAGACGGCAACAAACTTCACCGTCAGAAGAACTTCCCTCAGAAAGACGTAAAGAAAAAGAAAGTCTACAAAGTGAAAAAGTAAACCGGTGGTAAGTTCGGTCCCATTAGCATATGCTCAGGTCACAAAATATATCCGAATCTGCTCAGCTGACTTCGAATCCGATCCGATCTTTCTTTGTAAATAATATGACCAGGCACTTCTCGTCAAATGTACTAAGTACCCCCAGGTTTTTATAAGGAAGCATGATTGCACTACCGGAGAGTGCAAGGGCACCTTCAACACATGTATGTCAAATAATTAATTAATCTGGACGGATTCCGTGTCGGAAAATAAAATATTCTTAAACAATTCAAAAGATGCCGAATTTTTGTGACATTTTTTTTCTCTTCCAAAAAAAAGATTTCTGAAATTTTTTGACATGTCCGGTATGTCCTCACTATTCGTGTCGCTGCCATTAACTGCCAAAATAGGTGACGAACACAGTTAGGGGAAGAAATTCCGCTCGGCCAATGAGGAATTTCAGCATGCACCGGGTAGACTGTTAGGTGCAAAGTATTAAATGGGTTGTCCCAGCAACCTCACCATCTCTCTCTCTCTCTCCAGAAGCAAAAGTGGAAAAAAAATGATTGGATGATTTCCGGATGGATGGATGGATGAATGGATGGATATTTCCTATCATTTTGTACCATTTTCCACATCACCACTTTAATCCAGAATGTGCAACATGGGGTGCTTTTTACCACTTTCCTCATCACCCATTTTAATCCGGAATGTGCAACAGGGCGGCATTTTTTACCGTTTTCTTTCATCACTCCTTTTAATCCGGATGTGCAACATGGTGACATTTTTTACCAGTTTCCTCATCACCCATTTTAATCCGGAATGTGCAACATGGTGGCATTTTTGTACCATTTTCCTCATCACTCCATTTAATCCGGAATGTGCAACATGGCAGCATTTTTTTACCATTTTCCTCATCACTCCTTTTAATCCGGAATGTGTAACGTGGCGACCTTTTTGCAGAATGTGCGACAAGCATGAGCTCAGTTACACAAGTGCTGACTTAACTGCAATGGAATATCTTTAGAGCTATACCCCCCATTATACCCAGAATGAGCTGTCATTTGGAGTCTAGATCGATTCCACACATGCTTACAAGGCAAGTTACAACTTTCAGAGTCAAGTTGTCTTGTTCATGTTGTGTATAATAGTAAAGTTATCCGTAAAGGTCAGTAAAACTCAGGAATTGACCTTTGGGTTTGGCCAAAAATTTAACAACAATAGCCAAAACCAACGACAAGACTCAATTGACAACAATAGCCAAAACCAAAAACAATACTCAATTGACGACAATAGCCAAAACCAACAACAATACTCAATTGACAACAATAGTGAAAACCAGCAACAATACTCAATTGAGTACAATAGCGAAAACCAACGACAATAGTGAAAACCGATGATGAGTGGGGGCATTTCGAAGAGTGAAATGGCCAATGTAAAAACGCTCGCCTCACTTTTCAAAATAATGCTCATGCAACTTTTTTTTCATTGTGATACCTGGCGGGTACCCACTGGGTATAATGGTAAAAAAAATTTAAATAAAACTCGGGCATACGTGTAGTGTGTAAAGCCCTAGGAGGAGGGCAGTGCAGGAAGAATAAGGATCTGGCACATGGCAGGAGCTCAGACGGTTCCGCCTGCGTTTCCGGTCAGCCCTCCTCCAGGGGCTTTTTACATGCCGTAAAGTTCGTGCCCATGTCAAAATCCGGATGAAGTAGAAGATTCCACCACCTAAGGGGCAGGATAAATAATCATGCAATCCCTGTGAAATTTGGAGTTTCCCTCTTGTGCAGTGGAAGGGAAATTAGTGCTCCTACATCAGTTTTGCCATGTAGCTAAAGTGGCAGTCATCATCCATACGATGATTTAGCCAGATTTGGCTACATACTATATATGAAAGTAGGAAACAAAACATTGAGATAATACTTGATTACCAACCCAATTATTGATAACCTACTAGTCGGTTATTGATTCTTTTGAAACTGAAGAGATAACCAACCCACCTAGTTACATCACATTCCATGCACCAGAAACACCCTTATGGTTATTGAAATATAAATTTTGACAACTGACTAAGATGATTGCAATTTCATCAAAGTAGGTTATCAATCTTTAAAACCTAAACATATTATGATAAATAATAAAATTTAAATAGATTTTTTAAAAGCCCTTATAACCTAGCCATGTATAACCAACAATTCTCAAGGTGGGTATTTGAGAACTAACCCTTATGCATATTCAATGGTTATTACTAGAAATAACCAAGTAAATTGGTATTGGTGGTATTATTCTAACAATGAAATTGATAAGCAACAAGGCTTAATTTATACCTTGCTATAGGCCAACTATAGTAAGAACCAATGTTGGCCTATTCTTAGATTTTAGAAGAACTATTGGGTCCAAATTTAGATTTTTTTCTTAACACAAGACTTGTCGGGTACAAGGGTTGCAAAATAAATTCAAAAAATGATACCCACTAATTCAAAGACCAATGTAATAAAAAAGCAAGGTTGTACGATCACCAATAATCCTATTGTCTTACAAATGCCAAACCATTCATAACATTATGTACACAATCATGATGAGAATGCACATAGAACAAATGGCAGAATGCACAAATGTTTTACATCAATGCTTCCATAACAATTGCACAAGTTGAACAAACACTTTAGCCTAACAAGATTCATACAACAATATGAAATTCATATGATCTAATAAATTAGATCCTTCTAGACATCTCTATGTGATTATCATGGTCATTTTTTTGTATCAAAAGATTTTTTTAATTCTACAACAAGCTCCTAACACTCCCCCACAATCATCGCCAACAAATTCACAAGGTATTCTCTGGATGTGTGTATCTATTGTCTCCCAAGTTTCAACCCCAAATTCCTTGGAGCTCCCAATATTGAACAATATGGGTCTCTCAAATTTCCTTAAATTCCCATTATGCATTGCCCACTAACATTTATCGTTGATATTGGGTGCTATTAACTAACCCTATGTTCTTCATCATTTTCACTAAACATGTGAAAGCATAGTCAAATAGTTAATGTACTTTTCTAGGTTGAATTATAAGTACCTTAAAATATATCATGAAATTATCAAACATGTAATTTGGTTGGGTAGAAAGATTGAAGTTAATATAGTTCTTGATTTTACATGAAAAATATGATAAAAACATATTTAATCAATAGTTAAGTAAGATTATTCTGATTGAAAGTAGGTGCAAATAAATGTCCTATTTCATAAAAGTAGATGTAAGTAGATTAAAACAATGTCCAAATCAAAAAAAAAATGGAAGCCTTAAAGTATACCATAGATTTTGTGAAAACATGTAATTTAGAAATGTCATATTTGGTTTTTGGAAATGAAGTAAATTTAAGGCATTTAAATTTTTTATTTTCAAACACATTATTTACACACTTTTATAATGCAATTGCTTTTCATTCTTATGAAATTTACATTCTTATGATGTCAATTGAAGCTTCATGGTTTGTATATTATGATAAGAGGAGTTCTTGAGCTATTTCATGCTTAGATGTGAAAATCTTTACTTTTGAATTAGAGAATACTACTTTTGTGGTCTAATTGATTGTGTTTTCACCTAAACATGTGCATTTTCATATCGCATTATTATATGATTCCTACATTCTAACTCCAATGCGTAGTGGAATAATATTGAAATCTTTATACCAATTTCAACACACCAACAACAAGATGCCTAAAATTGTTTGAAAACCACAAAACTTAAACAAGATGAACTAAAAACTAGGTACTTACTTTAGGGATATCTCTACCTTTTATCCTCTCCATCATTGCCCCTTCATTGAATCCACCAACCATTCTCCCTGGCAAGCTTCCACCATGGCCAAAGTCCATCAAGCAACAAGAGAATAATTTCTTTTTGTTACCATCACACATTAACACACCCAACTTAGCTCCACCACATCCTTGCAATAGATAAACAATATTACACAACCTTTTAAGAAGCAAAATAAGTCTTCGTCAACTGTCCCTTCTTTTATTGTTTTTCCTATTTCTAGTGCAATATTCATTTTCATTAGGTCTTCATCCATCAAACAAACTCATCCCAACTTTTCTTCATCCTACACCAAGTCAAATTTCTTATATTGTTAGTACCCTACAATTGCACTTTATGATGGATGTTGGAAATTATCAACCCAATTATCAAACCGATTATCAAAATAACTTGCAATCTATTTCCTTGGTTTCTTGTAATTAATTAAATTGATAATCACATGATAATGAAATTTCAAAATCTAATAACCTACATAGATGACCTGATTGTCATTTTGATAGGTTATGAATCTTTAGATATTATTATTAAAATTTATAAAAATAATTTAAAAAACCCTATAAATTGTTATAATTGATGATTATTAATTGGTTATTTGATAACCTACCTTTATGCATAACTAATGATTATTATTCAATTTTTTTCATAATCTATTTAATTTTTTTTCCAATTTGTTGATATTGATAACCTTTGTGGTCCCAAAAAAAGGTGAAAAACTTACTTGATGGTTTTTTTTTATAAAAAACAATAACCAACCAACATTAGTGGGAACCCTAGCTAACCTCCTTTTCCATCCCAATCTCTTGGTAAGGTGGAAGTACCTTGGTGTGTTGTAAAGGAACTAATAGGTTTTGTGGGTTCATTGGTAAAACCTGAAATTTTCTATTTTGCTATTATTTTGGGAACCATAAGGAGGAATGATCCCACAACATTTTAATGTTAGTAAATAAATGAATTTGGTGTAACCATTTTTGTGGTTGATTTGTGTTTTTATGGTAAATTTTAAATAAAATTTGAAATTATATAGTTAGTTATTTAGTTTTTTCATTTCTTTTCTTTTTGGGGTCATATTTTTGAGTTTTGAGGATTTTTTGAAACAAAGTTTAGTGGAAATTTTTTGTAATAAAATATAAACATTTTCCCATTATCATTATAAAAACATCTACATGTAATTATGCTTCTTCTACTTGCTTTAAAACAATATTCAACATTTGCACATTAGGAAATAAAAGGATAATGGAGTTAAGTTCAATTATGTGAGTTTTTTTTATCACATGTTTGGTTATTGTCATTGATCCAATAATACCAAGAACAATGTATATATTTATATACCATAGTACCTAGGCTTATTCGACAACAAGGTGCATAATTTAATTTTGATTTATTTCATCAATTACATTCAACAATAGAAATAATAATATTTAAAATTCAACATAAGACTAAATAATGAAGCTATTGTGCTTGAAAGCTTCATTCATGTTTTTGGCATGGCAAGTAACTATTTTTCAAAATTATTGGCAATTCCAAAAAATAATTAATTATGCCTAACCAATTCAGGTACTATGATAATATATATATTACCTCATCTATTGTACATTTGGAAAAAATATAAGAAGGGGTATTATTATTTCCTAGAATACATGTAATTTTGATTGCAATGGTATTTGCACATTGTAAATGTTTTGGGTACATTTAAATTTTTTTAAGGTACTTTATACCTCTTTGTGGAAATATTTAATTTTAATGATATATGAATCGGAGGAAATCACATTTTATACAATTGTAAGAAAAAACCCAACAAAACAAAAATTGAACCTTTCTTTTCCTTTGAATTTTACCTATCTATGTTTTGAAGGTAGTTGAAAAAGAGTATTTAGCACATTGTTAGACGATAATAGTCTAGGTTTGAAATACTTGGTTGGAAATTTCATGTGTGTTTTAATTTCTTTTAGTCATTTATTTTATGCCCTTAATGCAAAAATAAACATGCAATGGGTATAATTATTAGGGATGGTTTGTATCCATGTATGATCAAAGTTATGGAGGTATGTTACATGAACAATGACATATATGTGTTTGAAAGTTAGCAAAAAATTAATTATTAAGAATAGTTAATTATAGTGTAGGTGAATATATACTACAAATTTTAACTAGTTTAAGTCACATTCACCAATATCATACCATTTAGTTCACTCTCCATTTTCTTTTGACCAATTTAAGTTTTCTCTAATAATAATAAGCCAAGGATGAAAAGTGTTTTCCTTTTCATTTTTGGTGATTTAAAAATTTATAACTCTTTAATGCCAACCACTTAATACAACACCCCAAGGTGCTTCCATTATATTTATTTGTGAATGGGATATTCATCCATCACATTTCACAACACCTTGTGACACATGCTAGGTCCATCTCAATATGAACTAAATAAAAAAGCATTAAAGTCACAAATTTTGAAGATTTCAAAACTAGGAAATATGCTTTTGTTCAATGCATGAAAATTGAAAGTTGAAATGTCAAAATAATCGTTTTCCACTTTGCAAGGAAAAAAAAGGCTAATATTTTTTATTTCTATGGAGGAATCATGATGTCAATTTATCTAGTAAAATAGAATTGATTTTTGACATGATGGCACCTTACTTTCAAAACTCTACCCCTTATGGGTCTTAAGATTTGTGAGGTGCTCATATTATGAAGAAAATCATGTTCCTTTGTGTCACCATATTATTGAATGTTGTTCCTTTGAGTTTTATAAGTTATTTGCTCCACAAGTTGCAAACATGGGCACTAAGTACAAGCTATGCCTAACTGATTGAGTCAATGAGAACAAATGAAAAATGTAACAAGCTTGTTATATTGTGCCATTTAATTAGCTCTATGGATGTGCCACACATTATATGAAACAAATGTTGAAAATTGCTTTTCAATGTGTTGTTTACCTTGTTATCAATAACACCACTTTGTATCCCATACATATTATTCACCCAACTATCGCGCATTAATATACGTTTAAGACATGGATGAATTTCATGAGTAATTCCCAACATATCATAAGATTCCCGTTCCTGAAAATTGGCACTTTTCCAAATCCAAAAAATAGACGGAATTTGGGGATTTTGCCTCGATACAAAAACTTTTATATAGACTTCTTCAAATTGATATGCGTTGTCTTGTACTTTCGTGAAGTGATACTCACTAGCCCAACTCACAGCAGAACATCTAGAAGTTCAGCAAAAAGTTATGACAAAGAAGGGTGCAAGATTGGCAGTGTTTCTTAGTCTGGTTTGGAGGAAATAAGTCTATTTTCAAAGGACTTATTAAGGACGGACCCTTGATAAGTTAGTCATAAATAGGCTTTTTATAAGGTTGAGTCGAAGTAAGGTACTCTCACAGATCATCGCGTGCGCAGTTAAAAGGTGCAAATAAAATGATATAGAGCATTATGTCTGGCAACTAAAAAAGGCTTAAACAGCCAGGAAGCACAAGGTGCAATATGTCAGAGAGGTGAAAATATTATAGAAAATGAAGGCTATCTAATTGGAGGTCAATTTTTTTCGGTTGAAATAGGTAAGTGAAATGGATACCTTATCCCTTGGGAGTGCACTAAGGATTTTACTAAACATAAAAAAAATTATCCATTTTTTTTAAAGAAAAAAAATGAGAGGCATTTCCAAATTTGAAATGCTAGATGGAGGAGGCATTCTATTTTTTGAAACACCCCACAAACATTAGAGGAAAAAATCTAATGGGTTAAAGTACCTTCCAATTAATTAGGTATCTAAAAGAATCACAATAAGATATTTGCAATTTGGAAAAATGCTTTTATGATGGTTGGCCAACTAATGAGTCTATAACCAAAAAACAAAAGTTTTCAATGATGATGTTTGTTGGCAAAGATCCCAACAATTCTAGTTGGTGCCCGACATCAAACCCTAAACCCAACAATATCATATGGTTTTTCCTTACAATAGCAAGGCTTTGGCTTTTGACCTATGTGAGGCAAACTTTGTGATTTCATTTATTACAATGTAAAATATGTGGTTTAAAAAATAGGTGAATTATATATTCATTGCTATTGGACATTAATGACATAAACTCATTTGAAAAATTATAATATTGCGGGTTAAAACTTTGCCATTAATTTGTGAAATTGACGTCAAAATTCCAATATTAATATAACACCAGTGTAGCCTATGTTGTTGCCCCAAGTGTGAACACATTGAGAGCTCAACTGATTTTTCCATTCAAACCAAATTTTTGTAATTTCTTTGAATTTCTAGCAACAAAATTCACTAAAAAATCAATATCTAAAAATTGATATTTAATTCAAAGCACTTTAGCTCTAAAAATTGTGAAATAATTCTATTAAATTTGACTTGTTCGAGGCTTTTCAACAACACCAAAAATGCCCCCAAATTCCAATACAATTTTCAATTTCAATTTTATTTAGTTTTCATTGAGAAAATGATTCAATAATGAATAGCTTCCACATAGTAGCTTCAAATAATCTCAAACCAAATTGGTGCACCCCTACTTGTTGAGAGTTTTCTGAAGATATCAAGATGATGAAACCTTGCTAAAATTTATTAAGATAAAGCACCCAATGAAGGGGGAGAATGAAGAACAAAAGGAAAGGACCCACGTCCATGCCATAAAACAAAAACCTTTACCAAGTGGGCAAGTAAGAAGAATGGGAAAAAGTCACATACCCAACCCCTTTGTCACAAGAAACATGTTAGAAAAGGAAAGGGGAATTACATTATAAAAAACAACTAGCATAGAAAAACCTTCACCAACAATAATGACTCACCTCGAAATAAATGTAACTTGCATTTGTTCCAACACCACTAACACCCTCTATTTGTAAAATGCATGCAAAACCAAAAGAAGAAGACTTTTGAAACCTTATGTTACCCAAGCCATGTTAGCACAACGATGGAAAAAATTGTTGGCTTGTTGATGTAAACACCCAAAAACCTCAATGGCAAAAAGAAAAAACAAATTAACAAGGCATCGATATCAATAAAATCCTTTCTTTTTCTAAGTTACTACCATCGCAGCCACCCTGTAAGACAATGCAGCATGCAAAACCAAGTTCACTTGAGTGGGGTCAACAATGACAACATCGGCCAACTTGCAAATGTTGTCAACTGAAAGCACAATGTTGGCCCATTAATGTGAGGATTGGAGGGTAGGTGGCAAAAGAAAGTGGGTATGTTCACACATAACATGAAAACCTGCATTTTTCACAATGGATGTAAAGGCATCTCGCATGACATTATGGGATGTTGTGTTCTTGCTGCCATGAACTCAACAAAATAGGTGAATCCTCATGGGGTTTAAAGGTTGGCCAAAGATGTAATGTGACAAACTAAGGGCCAATGGGTGGGTTTGGCCCAAACTAGTGCACATTCAAGGGAGAAAACATTTGAAGTCAAACCAAAAAAGGGATGAATGGGTTAGCGTATAACCAAGCACTTGTTCTTGGCCGTGTGTAAGACTTCAAACGTGCGTGATGGAATTTAAAAGCAAGTCAAAAAGCATGCTAGAAAAGGATGGTCATGTAATCTCTCTAAAATGCTCTTTTGAAGTTGATTTCCTTTCTACAAGTTGCTAAAAAGGGGATATGCACAATGTTGATATTATAAGAAGAAGCTCACATGCCAACCTCAAATGGGTTTAGAATGAAAGCAAACTTGAACTACTCATCCCTATTGCCTCTAATAAAAATAGACAAGAGTTTACCTTGAATTTCGAAACAATGATAAGGGCAATTTAAAAGCCCAACTCCCAAGATAAGTTATCGATGTGATAATTTTAGAGGATATGAGGCCAACCCTTCTAAAAGAAATGGGGAAAGTAATTTGCCAATGCACTAGGGAGGCATGGGGGCACTCTAAAGAACCTAGTTTTAGGAGCCTCCCAAAAACCCCAAAAGGTTCAAATGAAAAGTCACAAGTTGATGCTAAAAGCACGAAAGGGGGGAAAAATGTAACAAATAGGAAGGCCTTTGAGTAAAACATTGAAAAAAGATACCAAAATCAACCTGAACATCCCCCAACCTCAAACGACCTCTACGTGGTGAACCTCTTCATTTAAGGCAGCCTTTAAAAAGGAAAAGGAGAAGGAAGTAGAATTTAAAGGAATGTTTAAAACTTTGATGCCATCAGGAAGGTAGCAAAAACTAAAAGGAAGGAAAAACTTAGGGGGGAGGCCTTAAAGGGTCCGAGTTAAGTGCATTTGCAGGGTTAAATAACTACTGCCATGAACATTAATTGAAAGATGAAATGATCAAAATTAAAGGTGATGATAAAAACAAGACCAAGGATGTGGGAATCATGAATTAAAGAGGGGAAAAAAAGAAGAGAAAAATGCATGAAGAACAATGCAAATCATGAAAATGGGCAAGAACAAAAAGGGGCTCAACAAACAGATTGCCTTGGCACACACCAATAGGTGAAAAAAGGATGGACAAATTTCCTAAAGTGAAGTGATGACTAAAAAATGAAGGAGATTCCTAGGCATAAAAAACACAAAAAAGGGAAAAGTTATGATAATTAACCTCTTACTGCCCAAAGCTCCTAGAATATGGCTTTACACAAAATGGATTTGAAAATGTTTACAATGTCCAATTGAAGTAGCACCCAATCAAAATGTACTTTTAGAGTAGTTTGGATAACATGAACCACAACTTCACACCCACCCTTAATATCCACACCAAATTGATGTGGTAACATGTGTGAAAGGAATGCATTAGAATTAAATACACAATGTTTTACTCACAAGCCAATAAAACACTTTGTTCATTACTATTGGTTGAACACCACCTAAAGGTTTGGCCAAAATCAAAATCTTGGCGGCACTAATAATCTAAACAATAGACCCTAGGATATGACCTATGGCCACATGGGAACCCAAGTAGTGAACTAGATGAAAACACTCATTGTATGTTTTGGGTCAAATTTTTTTTCAAAATGTTCGAAGTCCATGCCTAAAGGACCCATGCTAACAAATGGGACAAATGGATGAATGCCAACATAAAAGAATTAAAATAAAATTCAAAGTCTGCATCCAATTGAAAATCTATCAATGAATCCAATCAACAAAAATCTAAACTTGAAAGATGCAAAACTTGCAAAATGTTGACAATCTTAGAAGAGGTTAAAGTTGGGGCAAAAAGGGGGAGGGGGGGTAAAGCCCTGGCAATGCATGTGAATTCTTTTGCATGCCCAAGGGTTAAACTTTGTTCAAATTAATAAACAAGGGGAAAGACAAGCACAAGATCTAAAGAGGGCACATTTGCCAAAGGAACTTGAACCACAATCAACATCACCACAAATGCCTGTGCCTTGAGAAGATGTTTTGCTTCATATTTTCCCAGTCATTTAAAAGGAATCATCAAAGGCACGCCTTGGTCCTTCGATGCCCAACTGATCCACCCCTAGGGGAAGGGTGAGACACCATTGTGGAAACAAAAGGAATAGATGTTAGGTGGCCACATCAAATAAATTTCAAACAATATAATCAAAGGGGAGACAAAAAACTAGTTACACCTCTTGCCACAAAGCAAAAGGGATGTGCAAGTACAAATGGGGGTGATGAAGACCTAAATAAAAGGCATTGAGGGGGTCCAAAGTTAAAACCCAAGCCCATGCAACCAAATGTGGAGAACAAACCAAGGGGGTAATTGAAGCACCATGGGCACTGTTTGCTGGAAGAACATGAAAATACTTAATAATGCCTTTGGGACACCCCATGTTGTGTTGCAAAAATAACGACCCACATCTAGAACAAGGGACATTGTGGTGGGCCCCATTTTGGCCTATGAGGTACATAAGGGACCAATCATGCAATGAGTATGAAGAACCACACCAAGATCAGAAGAGGGAAGAAGCTTTAAATCGAAAACAAAAACATGAAAATAATGAAAATAAAGGACTCAAAGCTAATAGGGGACAAAACCCCCTTAGAAGATGAAAATTTTGAAAAAGGATGGGGAGAGGAAATGGATGCCATCGTTGAAAAAAATAAAAATAAAAGGCAACTCATAACAGAAGGACAACTTAATTAAAAAAGGACAACCATGGCCCAAAAAAATAGCCTGAAACAAAAGGGCAACCCGTACAAAAAAGAAAACCTTCAACAACTACAAGCTTTCACACTTCGCCAACGTTGCCCCCACCTCCATGCTCCTTTCCAAATGCCCATCTCCATTGCCTCTCAACACTCCTACTGCCAACACCCCTTCATAGTAGTGCTCCTTAGAAGCTACTAAGGTTGAAGTTCCACAATCTGATGGTGTTGAAACTCAACTCCACAAGCTAGTTGTTCTTGAAGCTCATGTATAAGCAACCATTGGAAGAGTATGAAAAAGTAAATTGGGCAACTCTTTGTAGCCAAAATAAAATGTTATACCCATGTAACTTAGCATTACTAAAATAGAGTTTGGTACTTTGCATTTCATGAACAAACTTGAAAACAAGTCCAAAAAATCATTCTCTAATTTGTCACATTTGGTGGTTGTAAGAGTAGTGATGGTGAACAAAAGCATGGCATGAAGCACCTTGGTTTGGAAAATATTAGCATGAAAAAACAAAACAAAACACATATAATACATGCCACAGTAAACATTGCATATTTTACATTGTAATGGCTACAATCACAAAGTTTATTTGACACATGAACCATGGCATGATCTTATAGGAAAGACCATATTCCATGCTAGTGATTGTGTGAAAAAAATGAAAAATCTTTTGAAAGCACAACAACAAACCCAATCAAATCATTGGCACCCCCAAGTCAAGCTTAGTGGCACAAGGTTTAAATGACTTTCACTTGCACATTAGTGGGTTTGAACTAGTTTTGTGCGAGTACATCTTTTACCTTAATATATTCACCATATCTAAATAAAATACATTATTTATCCTACCTTGTTTTTAAAAAATCAATAGGTTCTAATGAAGTGCATACCTAAAGGTATTTAAATTTGAAATTTTATACTTTATTCATGACATTGCATATATGTAAAATATACTCTTACCCAAAGCCATATATGTTTTGGAATTCAAGTAGAAACAATTAAGGTATGTATGATTTAACCCATAAGTTTTGTTAGTTATATTGATTTGATGGGTGCCTATCTAGTCCTTTTTTTTTCCTCATTTTTTTTGTAGTAAGGCAATTTGATTGGCCCATCACAAAAAAAAAAATTGAAACTTTGGAAGCTCCCCAAAAATACAATGTTCTATGTGATGATGTAATGTTTCCATTTTGGCCCAACTATAAAGGTGGGCAGGGGAGAACTTTAGGCAAACCATATATAATAAAATTGAGGTTTACAAACATGTTGTAAAAAGTGCACATGTTAGGAATGATAAGTGTGTGGTAAGGAAATATTTCAAATGGAAGGTCCCTTTATTTTTAGAGGTCATAATTTTTATGTCACTTGATGAAATTGGATGATTAAAAAGGCTATTGAAATGCCCAAAGATGAGTTACAAATTACTTTTAGACTTTGTCATTAACTGAGCTTCAACTATGACATCATTGCCTTCTAATACACAAAATTTTCATTCATAGACATGTTTACCTTAATCATGAAGGAATCAAATAATTTGATTGGGGCATGGGACAAAAAAATTCATGTAGACAAGCAATGAGCATAGCAACAACCCCCTCTATGGAGAGTGAAGACCAAGGTTTGTTTTTTTGGTTTTTATTTTCAAATTTTCTAATGTAACATCATTAACAAGGAAAATTTAGCATTAATTGACAACTCCATGTTGCCATATGCAAAATTTAGGAGGCATTTCATTTTTTGTATTGCCCAAATTAAAAAATTTAAAAGTTGCATAATGCCTAAAATTTATTTATTTTTTGCTTGAAACTTCCACCCTAGAAGATTGCCCAATTTTCATAGGTTGCCCATTCAAGGTTCAAACCTATGTATTTTTATTTATTTTTCCTTTTCCTTTTTCTTCTTTTTTACCTATTTAATTTTTTTTGGGGGGGGTGGATTTGATGGCCTTTTAACCTTGTGAGGTAACCCTTTCAAGTTAACCTCATGAGATTATTTTAAACATAATTTTGAAAGCAATGTGAAAGGATTCAAATTCAAATTTTAATATTTTTTTGTCACACCATTTGTAGGAGGTTTTCCATCCATACTTAAGTGCATTCCACAACCTCTTAGGCATTTGCCCTCCAAAATTTATAAACAATGTGGAATTTAAGTGCATTGAATGATATGTGAATAACATGATAAATCATGATCTGAATGGATGATTGGTGAAATTGATTAACTACATATGATTTTTCATCGAGAAACCATGACTTAAAGCAATTCATGTCTATGGATGAAATAAACATTGATGGATGAATCTATCCCCTTTGATTAGATGAATTCCATGTATAAATTATGTCCAATGAAATCAAAAGGATTTTTTTATGAATGGGAAATGACCCCACTAAATGAAATTTCTTCTAATGAATGAATAATCATTTGGATGGATTTAGGTTGTTTCAAAATTAAACAAATTTCATGAATGGAATATCATCTGGAAATTCACTTCATTTCCAAAATAATTCTTTCAAAATTCATTCCATGTCTATCACAATTCATGTATGATTCCATGAATGAACATTCATCAATTCATATTGAGGAATAGATAATCCTTCATTCATAACTTTTGTGGATGAAAATTCATGGCAAAATGGATGGATTTTCCTGAGTGAAATTTGATGACATTTTAAGATGAAAAAAGTTAAGAAATTTCATTGATGTTGGTTATTCCATCCATGAAATATAGTTATGTTCAATTTTGTTTCAACCATAAAAAATGATCATCCATTTTTTATGGATGAATGTGCATAAAATATCATTTGTGAATTTTCAATGGATGAATGGCTGAATTTTCATGAAAAAAATTTCATGAAATTCAAGATGGATTTTTTTATATCCAATATAGAATATTCTCCACAATTTTATTTCATTCATGAAATTCCATCTATGCAACTTTATGACTAGTGGTTCCTTACAATAGTTAGTTCTTGTTAGTTACATTAATCTAAAAGCTAATGCATCTCATCATCATGTTTGTTTAGCATTGACATATATGGGGGGATGGGAGTTCAATTAGTTACTAATTAATGACAATGGAACATGGAATGCATGGAGTAGATTTTGTTGGCACAAAATTCTCAACACAATTGAATTCATATCCTACCTAAATCCCATGCTTGATTATAATGTATCATGGATGAAATTTCTTGAATGCAATTTGGATGAACTTTTATGGATGAAAGACTAAAAAAAATTCATGGATGATTTTTGATTCATCTTGAAAGTTCATGAAATATGACCCATTCAACCAAGTTCATCCATTGAAAATTCACAAATGATATTTCATTGATATTCATCCAACAAATATGGCTGAATTTTATTGAATGTAAGAAAACTATGAATGAAGTATATTTTGTGGATGAAATAATAATGCAAATGATATTTCCTAATTGAACTTCATTTTATCCTAAATGTAATGAAATTTCATCCACAAAAGTATGGATGAAGATTAATCCATTCAAATACATGGATGATATTCCATCGATGTTCCATCATGGAATTTAGATGAATTATATTAGATAAACAAACTTTGAATGAATTATTTCATGGATGAAATAAACTATAGGTAATATTCCATGCATGCAATGTTTTCCATTTTGAAACAACATGAAATTTCATTCAATCATTTATTAATCTTTTTGGGTACAATTCATCCAATTGAATCATTTCACATCCATAGAAATACATGTGATTGCTTTTGGATGTAATTCATACATTGAATTCATCTAATCAATGTGGATAGATTCATCCATCAAATTTTATTTCATCCATGGTCATGGATTGCTTGGGGTCATGTTTTTTCATCAAAAATTATTTCATTTGGTTAGTTAACTTGGGTTTCAATTGCTTGCACTATTAATGATGATCAATTGATATCAGGTCAAAATATTAATATATTTAAAATTTACTTAAATAAAATATTTGATAGATAATTAGTTGCCATACATTGATAATCCATAAATAATATATAAAATGATCATTTTTTTAATAGAAGATTCATGCAACAATGTTTTTTATATATTGAAGATACAAAAATTTGGATTGTCAAACATGTTATTAACCCAATATATTGTTAATAACCATTGATTTTATCAAAAGCATCTATAAAGTTATTTTAGTTCATTTATTCATATTATGTACACAATTTTAAAACAATGATCAAGTGACATTTTGCATGTATAATGTCTCATAAGCAAAATAGAATAAATATTTATTCAGTTTTGCTAAAAATGCATTTTATATGACAAACAAAATGTCAAATGTGGATTACAAAAATAATGTAATTAACATTATAAAAATGAATCACATCAAATCCATTAAGGAATGTATGGATATAGAGTGTGATTTAGTGATGTAAAATGCACCAAGACCTTTTTTTTGGGTGTGAAATTTCACATTATTCTAAATGTCTTTTTAAGATAGTAGTATTTTATCACAAGGTTTCTTGTTTTTTGAAAACATTTGGGGAAAAAATAGTTGTTTTGGGTCAATGTAGCTAGATTTCTATTCCTAGTTAATATAGGTAGACTATTAAAGGGGTTTTTTTTAATAGGTTTTAGGAAGAGGTTGTCATCTATTACTAAATCATTCTTGAAGTGCTTTAGGTGCTTGTTGGTGAGACTACAACATAAAATTCAAACAAAAACTAATTAACCAAAACATGTTCCTTTCATATGAAACAAAATGTTGAAATTTAAAACATTTAGGACACTGCAACTTTAATGTATTATTTGATACACCATCAAATCTAAAAGTGTAGTTATTGAATGAAAAGATAAAACACAAATGCATTTGAATATGAATCATGTACTTTTGAATAACAACATGCACAAAGGAATTTCAAAGCTTCCAAAACCTTAGTGTGATACATAGTGATCATCGATTGAGAGTCATGTGATTTATGGTTAACATGCAATTGATTTAACAAAAATATCAAATCTTTAAATAATGTAGAATTTGAAATCAAAAGTCAAACTTTGAACATGTTTCAATTACATAAGAAATGAAATATATATACAATTAAAAAATGTGTGATTAATTTACATGGTTTTTGAAGTCTTGCCTATCTCAACTTGCACCTAATTTGCAAACATTGGTGTATTGTTCACAAACTAGATCATTTTTTTCCTCTTCCCTTTTTTTAGTACTTTTTTTCCTTTCCTTTTTCTTTCTTGTAATACTTTTATGGCAACAAATCATTCATCCTCCCATGCCTTTAATTCAAATAACAACACACATTAAGAGAAAGTTGCAATCGTTACAACATATTCATGAGATATCAAAAGCACACTTGACTTAATAAATTCATAATATTTAAAAAGTTACTTAAATAAAACTGATTAATGTATTATAAAGGAAGCTTCAACACATGTTAATGAATTTTGAATATTTCATGTCAAAAGTAAAATATTCTTGAATATTTTCAAAGACTATGTATTTTCCTTTAAAATTAAATGTGAAAATTACAACGTTTTATAGATACTATAATTAATAAAAATGACGTCAATGTACAATAAGTTATGCAATAAGCAAGAAGGATTGTTTTTTAATATTCAAATTTGCATAAGGGATAAGGATCACCAAATGAATTTAAAAAGACATAAAAACTATTTAATCTCATCAAACCATGCTTGATTTATGGCAACATTTTCATCTTTTATCCTTTTTTGCAATGTCAACAACATAACTAAGGGTTTCCATAAGTGGCAAGGGTATTAAATTCATATAAAAAGAAATCAATTTTTTTGTATTTTTAATTTATTAGGATTCATCATCAAGCAAATGACATTTGTAATGAAGACAATGTTGGTCATCTACCCATATTATTAATAATGCTTCAAATTGCATCTTTAATTAATGAATACCCAAAACAATTTATGAAAATATCACAAATTTAATTCATCGTGAATACATAAAGGATCATTTTTATTGAATAAAAATTCTTGCAAAGGTTTAAGTTCTATATATTTATGATAAGAAAAATTGGATTGTACAACATGCCATAATCCCAATAGATTATTAATAACCATTGATTTGTCACAAGATATGCATGAAGTTATTTTAGTTTATTTATACATAATATGTATGCAATCTTGTAACAATGATCAAATGACATTTTGCACGTATAACATTTTGTAAACATTCATAAATCTTCATTCAATTTTGTTGAAGATTGATTTTACGAGACAATAAAATGTTAAATATGGATTTAAAAATAAAATAAAATGACATGTATATATTTTTAGTCATTATTTGATCACTTTTCTTCTACATTAAATTGCATCTTCAATTTGTTTAATCTTGTTTAAATAATTTGTCAAATATGTAGGTTTTAAGTGTTTATGTGTTTTTTTCTCTTTTGAAAGATAAATACATTTCTCATTTGAAACATGCTTGTAAATGTATAAATGGTTTGTTATCATATGGGTTGTGTTACATAGGAATGATGTGATGCATAAATCTCAGTCAAATTATCAAAACACATATCAACATATGTTTTTAACCAAAAAGAGAAATACATAGGAAAAAAATTGAAAAGAATATTACATCTTTTTATTTTTGGTTCATTAAATCTTTCAATCATCTCTTTTCACATAAAAACACACAGAATGATATGAACATCATTTGTTATGTAGCACTTTAAGTGAATGCAAACCATAATCAAAGGAAGAAAATGTGTGCATACCCAAGCATAGAAAACTCATGACAAAAAATGCTCCATCACAAATCACAAATCACAAATTATGTGAGAAAAACACAATCTTACACAATTTTTATATCTTAATTATGGCATCAACCTTCATATTTGTTTAGCATTAAAAACACATAATTTTCAATGAATCATTTGCCAAATTCATAACATGCTTTCACGTTTGCCCTTTGTGCATATAATTTTCACATAATATTTATATAATTGCCAAAAGTCACACAAAGTCACATAATTTATGATTTATGAAACAAACAACAAATAAATAAAAAATTGAGTACCATGTATACTATTGAAATAACTCCATTAAAGTTGTTTTCACATGTTAAATTCAAAGGCATCTCTCCATTCTCACGTTTTGCATTGACATTTGTTTTTTTGTTAACAATTTTTTGAACCATATGAACATGAGATATAATTAAACAACACACATTCACATCTCAAGAACATGTCATGTTCAAGTAGATAAGTTTATACTAAAAAATAATAATAGTACGATACAATGTGTAACATGTAATAATTCCTCATTATTTGCACCAAAACAGGAAAAGAAAAAAAAAACTTTGAGATAAAAAAATTAAAAAAAAATAATTACATGTACTTAAAACATTTTACAAAAGATGTAATATAGTACATAACCATACAAAATTAGTTGAACTATCTACATGAAACAACCCAAGGGATTTAACAAGCTTGCAATGGATCATGGTGTACAGAAAAAGCAGGTACACAAACACACACAACCTAAACTTAATAAATCATGAAACAAAGCAACCATATGCTACAGAGTAATGAAATGTGTTGCATCAGCTAGTTTCCGAATATTTCTCTACTTTGTGATTGACCTATAGACCTTCAGGGATCAGAGCATTCTGATTTCATTATCTTGAGTTCCACTGGTACTTTAATGGCAGACCCTAATGTGGCAACACAAACCCCATCTTTGGCAAACAAGGACAACAGAAAATACCAGGTGCAACTCTGGCGCAAGTAACATAGACAAAACTAATGTAATTGATACTATTCGGAATGCTTCCTTAAAAAAACTTCCCCACAGCAACAGGCAACAAAATCCCAAAACTAGTAAACTTGGGAGGTTGGCAAAGCAAGACATACCACTAGGACCCTCTTCAACATACTCACCCCACAACAAAAGCAAATACTGCAATAGATCGTCACTTCAGAGGTCCCACTCAGGCTGGTAGTCTTTCCTAGATACTGGTGGCTGTTGGTTCACTTTGGTGGGTGGTTGCTAAGTTCTGTAGTTCATTATTATTATTCTTAGCTCTAGTTGCAGCTCTTGTTACCAGAGAGCCGCGCATATGGCTCTCGGTCTCTATTTTGTACTTATAAATGTGTGAAAAGTAAAGAAAAGCAATGAAGTCGATCGCACCCAAAATCGCCATCAACCAGATATAGTAATCTGCATGCCCGATGCTGATTATATGATCAACCCATGGGTTCTTTCCGTTTCTGCTCGTGATTCGGTTCGTCACGCTGAGTAGAAGGCTACCAAGGAATGCGCCTATGCCAGTTGCTGCGAAGACAAAACCGGCTCCCAAGCTGCGGATGCTATCGGGGACTTCCTGGTAGAATAAGTCGAGCATCCCGATTGTGACTGTCATCTCGGCCAGCCCGGCTATCGAAAGGGGTATCAAGAGCCACCATACGGAGAAAGGTACCGTGGCATTTGGGTTTTCAGCAGTGTTGGTCTCCCATGAAACCTTTTGCAAGAAGGCAAAAAAAAAAAAAAAAAAACTTAAAAGGAAAATTTCACATGTAAATTTCAGATTCTTGATTAATGGGAAAATTTCAGATTCGTAGATGATAAATTATAACCTGATCATAATGATACTACTACTAAGTGTAAAGTTTAGTCTTTTTTTTTCCTTTTTTTTCCTTTAGAAATTCTTACCTTGCGGCGTTGTCTCTCGATAACTGCAGAAGCCACCGCCGCTACAATGGTGAGAAAAATCCCGATGCCGATTCTTTTGAGGATTGATATACCACGTGGATTACGTGTGTAGTGCCTGATGAGTGGAACCATGACTAGATCATAGGAGACTAAAAAACACATGCTGAGCAGAACAAACGCGACGCTGACGGATTGCGGCGGAACTATGAAACTCCCAATCCGCCTGTCCATCGTCAATGTTTGTGCGGCCGAAACAGCTAGGAATTGAAAAGCCAATGTGGTGACAAGAATCGTACACGCCCATGTCGGTATGAGCCGCAATATGGCCTTCAGCTCCTCCACCTGCCCC
>Ga0209611_10004826_pt1 | contig 22915 bp, 16 predicted proteins | sample S1TSphgellanicum_3_FD_187693 | JGI IMG/M metagenome (GOLD analysis project Ga0209611, IMG submission 187693) | Host-associated microbial communities from peat moss isolated from Minnesota, USA - S1T2_Fc - Sphagnum magellanicum MG (SPAdes) (version 2) | ecosystem: Host-associated > Plants > Peat... | reverse complement strand
TACATGGCATCATTTTGGAGGGAAAACCAATTGGTCTGGAAGACCCAAAGAAATAGGTTAAAGGAAAGCTCATGATTTGGAGAACTGAAGTGTGAACTAGGGTCCAAGGTTGTTCATTTCTTTGTTTTTTTGTTCTTTTTCATTGTTTCTTTTACCCTTGTAGCTCAAATTATGTGAGAATATTTATGAATTGAGGACATTGTTGGGAGCACACTAGCTCTCTCATTTTTTGATCAATTCTATAATTAACATGGTTGGTTTTGTTGATCCTTGCAAGGTCGTTATTAAAAAGAGAGCATCTTTAGCCCCCAAGTGCACGAAATGGACATGAAAATAGATAATTAAAAAAACCATGAAAAAAATTTTAAAACGGAAAAAAGACCAAAGGTTAACATAATCCTCTCACATGCCAAACAAACATTTTTTATATTGGACCTTCAAATGGTGCCCCAAGCCTTGAAACACATTCATTGTACCTTAAGAAAAAATGTTTTTTTAATGTGGAGAAGGGTCCAATTCAAGGTTTAATTTGCTTCAAATTGGTCCTTGAGGTTTGGTCCTTGGACTCTTGTCTAAAGTGGCTTTAAAAGGAGATGTAATGTGAAATGAATGTTGAATAAATTTCTTTAGAAACAAAGCATGGTGTATGGTTGGGCAACCTTTTGTCAAACACATCTATTTGCCATGCAAATTATGAGGTTGCCATCAAATGTTAAAAAGGATATCCACATTGACCTTGCATAGGGGTGAAGCTAGTGTGGTTTTTGGAAGGTTCTAGAAAAGGTTCTTTGGCTAGAGATGAAAAAGGGATTGAGAAGGCAAATTTTGGGGAAAATAAGTTGATCAAAGTGAGGTGGGAAAGAGTCTATGAGGATCATGCCTTGTCACAATGTAAGCCTCTAGCCATATGACCATAATTGAAACCAAAACCACTAGAAAGAAGCATCATCATATACTAGTCCATTTTAGGAAAATGCTTAAAACTTATTAATAAAGGATTGAAAAAATAATTTTAGAAAACATATTTCAATTATCTTTATGACTTATGTTTAATATTATATTACTTTGGTAGCTTTGACACATGTTTGTCATAATTAATTATGAAGATTCATTCCAAAATATTTTTTTAATATTCAAAAAAAAATTGGGAAAAAAAACTAACAAATTTCAACTTTTTAAAAGTAATATAATTAGTGTTGAAACTACCAAAGCATTTATGACATGCAACTAATTCATTGTATTTAATTTTCTAGGTGGTACTTATGAACTAACATTATCATTCTTATCACATGACTCTTATGTAATAACAATTGTATTTCACTTTCCTTAACATCACCACATGTGTAATAAGTTCCGTCTAAAATGAATTTATGTAAATCATTTTCATATGATATAAACTCCATTTTGATTTTAGCTCTTGTCAATGTGTGGAGTTTTGACTTTCAAGCTTATTGCAAGAAACATTGAACTGATGATGTCATGAACACTAAATGGACAATCGAATGTTCATTTCATTCAAACACAAGATCTTATTTTGCCATTCACATTTACAACTTTTAAGCAAAACCCTTTTTTTTTGTTCACAAGCAACCAATCTTTGATACCATGTAGAAAATGGATGTTGAAAGTGAAAGAAAAGGCATTTATTGTGTGCTACTATATCAACACCCAACACTATCAAAACTAACAAAGTTACATACATAAAAACATACACAACTTGGGGACAAATCCTTAAACAAGAAAAAATTGAAACATTACTCACAATAAATTGTGTGCTAACAACAAATAATAAACCCTTATCAAAAACTAATGTCCTACAATGAATACTTAACACAAACAAACCATGAAATATGTTCAAAAAAATTTTAACATCCAACCCTAAGATTCACACAAGTTGCTTGAAACTCGTGGCCTAAGTTCATACATTAAATAATGTCAACTTCTTAGATATTTTGAGGTATTACAACTGACCCTTACTAATATCAACTTACATATCTATCAAAATATTACTTCAAAACATATTGTAGATGACATTATCTTGAGCATGACAAAAGTAATTGATTACATTCCAAAACTACAACATTGTCCCCTTAAAACAATTAACTAACAATAATTCATCTGAAAAGATAAATGACATTTATTAAATTGATATTATGTAATTTCTCACCAAATTCAAACATTTATAACATATATTGTCAATTGCCAAACAAGAATAAAAAACACCAAGTCCCTAGAGAATATTTGGGTGATATTTATTATTTCTTTCATATATATAATGAAGCATAATTTTTTAAAGGGTTGGGGAAGGTTACATGTGTGGCTCTTTTGGAATTTTAATGGTGATCAATCAATTCATTATGTATGTTTCATTAGTTTGCCATTCTGACAATTTCATGGTACAAATTTACATCATGCCTTGTACATAAAACAAATTCCAAACCCCCAAGGCCCACATAAACCCAAAGTTCAAACAAATTCCAAAGACTTCTAACCCAATCACACACATGCATGAACATTTGATGAGGATTTGAACCCTTGCCCATTATAAAGCAAATGACCTACAATAAAAAAAACACATTAAAAACACAAACACATAAACAAAAATGTGAATGATGAATCCATGTACATTAACAAGTCTATTATCACCTTGCCTATGTTGTACACACATGTACACATAAGAGATTTACAATGGCTAATTTTGTCACAACTAACAAGCCAAAAATATCGAAAGAATTCAATGTCCTAGGATCATGACCCAAAGGCATCCATTACATGTTCAATAGTAGAAATCAAAATTTGTTACAAAAAAACATTAATAACACAAAAGTTGGTTCAAAACCCATGTACCTAGGCCTCAGTTGCTTTATGGATTTTTTATTTCTTCTTAATTACAATGGTTTCATCAAACATCAAACAAAAAGGTATCCAAAATAAAAAAATAAAGCCAAACATCCTCACGCACAAATCTAAGTCTGCGTTCAATTGATTATGCACATTGGTTTTCATAAAAATAAGTGTGTAGAAACACCATTTATTTTTTATAAACTTAAAATTTTTCTCCATACAGATTTTAACGAGCTTGAACCATTCAAGCATCTTCAAGGTCAAAATGTAGCTAGCCTCAAGCCTCAACCATAGTCGACAAAAGGGATTGCATTCTTTCTCACCTATTTCTATAATCTCTATGGAAATTGATTTTTATTGTTTTGAATGAATGAATGAAATTGGTTGTCAAGGCCATGCCATCCAACATAACATCACATATCACATTGTTTCTCAAGTGTGGGTTTAGTGGATGATGGCCTTAGTTACATCACATGCGAGTGGATTTGTCCACATTTGTTACAATGAATGGCTTGTATTCTACCAATAGCCACTTAGCAAGAAAGAACATTGATAATCCACATGTTTTCATATTACAAAGGATCTTCAATGCCTTCACATCCAAGAAAGTAGCAAACCTCTCAAACTTGAGAGTTTTTTTCCTAGATTGAGAAAAATGAAAATATACTTTAACAATTAACTTTTCAATGTTGTCAACCAATGATTAGGTAGATAAAATTTTCATATCTAAGTCAGTTTAATGTGCACAATGGACATGCACAAAAAAAAGGGTCACATCAAGTTTGATTTGAGCGGTGACTCCAATGCACACACCAATAAAAACAAACCTTCCATTAATCCCAAATGACACCAACTTCTAGCCCACCACTTGGACATCCATATTATTAGAAATTAAAACTACACACAATAACACTTAGGTTAAATTTGTTGTAGTAGCACATGTTGTCACATTTTCAAAGGTGAGTAGAATGGGCATTTGTTTCCAATTCTCAAATACAAATGCATGGTTTCCCACCTTGTTGTCATTGTCAATTGTGAACAAATATGGAAATGAACCCAACAACATTTAAAACCTCTTTCATTTTGCCCATCACAATGTCACACAAAATCATAATTATCGAACCAACCCAAACACATCACTCCAATGCTTTTTGGGGTTGTGCTTGAACTTTAGAAATGTAAACAAATCCTTCATGTTTTCATATTCTATAATTGGTTGACCTTGATTCAAAACATGAAAGTAACATGCAAAATGGGTTCTCTTACAATTTTTCTTCTCCTTCCATTTCTGACACATGCATGTTGGAAGGCATCCATTTGACATTACTTGAAATTGGGAAGCAAACAACTTTTCTTTTTTTTGGTGTTGGTTGTTACTTTCAAAATAAATCATCCTTTTAGGCCAACCGGGGGTATCTACCAATAACTTACTTTATTCCTGCCATAGTGCTTGTACAACTAATGATTTTTATTGTGGCAAATTTTTTCCATTTTGCTAAAAAAATTCCATAATAACATAATCAAGGGAACTTTTTGGAAAATTTTCAAAAAAATTAGCACATTTAAAGGAAAAAAATTATGAAGTTAATTTTTAAAAAAAATTTGAACAAATTTATAGCTTTCTTTTTTTGAGATTACCATATTTAACTAATAGGTTCTAGTGGTTCACCAACATGTAATAGGACTCCTAAATTTTCTATTCGTTATTTGTCTTGTGGTTGATTGCCACTTTTGAAGCAACATGAAAAAATTGAATTTTTTTTTGTGTATAACTCATCAAGCTTAAGGCACAATAGGTAGTTTATTACATCTTTCAATGTGGTTACAAACCTTTCATTTCACACATGAAACCTTGCAATTTGAACCTACCACAAATTTGGCCCAAGGTAGTTTGACAACCCAAATGTTTTGAAAATTCATGTTAGTTTCATAAAGCTTTTTCTTCATAGATTTTCTTGTTGGGATGGCTCAAATGTAGGTTTAAGAGGTGTAGCTTTAAAATTCTTTATTATGCAGAACTATAGCTAGATGTTGCAACATGTAAATGAACAAATGATCCAAAGATACACTTACATTGGAAGTTCGAAGGTAGGACAAGTAACACCATAGTAGTAGAAATAAAACACAAGCACGAAAACAAAAAACCATCACAAGCATGATCACAACTTGCAAACACAACAATGATCACAAGTTCCCAAGTTGTAGCTTGCAAGAACTAAAGAGGAAACATAGAAAACTTGAGGGCTCAAGGGTTCAAGATGGGCATTGAAACAAACCTACAAGTTGTAACCTTTAGGGAAACACGAATTCAAATTTCGAACTAAAAAATAGGAGATGCAAAGACACAACCTCTTGTTGAGCCCAAGCAACAAGCTCCATTGTGATTGCAACATAAGAATCACGAATTTTGTACCCCATTACGATTTACAAGCTCCAACACTGAATTCCAAAATTTATAGACACCATTTTTAAAATCCATAAATACATATTTTAATGAATCTTTGAACCTTGAGGACAACCTCTATCTTGAATGTTCAATTTGTGCACACATCGTAAACCTTAAACCTTCACAAATCAACATTGGGATTTTGTCTTGTAGAATCCTGAAGACTTCAAGTGTATTCACCTCACACACAAAAACTTGAACCCCTAACATGGTGTTGTAATTTGTGAACTTTTAGGGTTCATTATTGTACTAAGCATTTATGCAACATGTAGATGCAATAGTTAAGTGAACAATAAAAGATTTGAAAAAGGCTTCAAGGAGTGGCGAGGAGGAGCTTAAAGAGGGAGAAGATGGTGAATCACAAAGCATGACAAGGAAGGTGGTGGCTTATGTAATCAAGGGTTGGGATGGGAGAAGGTTAAATTTCTCCCATCCAATGGTGGAGATGGCAACTTGCATTGAAGATGGTGATGGGCAATGGCAAAGAAGGCCATTTGTGCCATCATTTAGGGCAATGATTCAATAGTGCCTAGCTCAACATGAAGGGTTAAAAATCACTAATTAAAAAAATGTTGATATGAAGTTTACACACGCTCACAAAACACAACATATTCAAAACAATGATTTTTTCTTTTTCAATTTGTGAATTTGAGTTTAACTGCATATATATATATTTTTTTTCACTTTGTGAAATCAAGTTTACATATAGATATTCTTTGTCCCCCAAATTTATGCAATAAATTATCAATAATTTGATAATGATGACAATAATGTAATATTAATTTGATATTCCAAATTACTCAATCAAGAGTAGTGATATGGTTTTCAATTTGTTGATGTCACCTTGGTTAGCATTCCAAGTAGGATTTAACATTAAATGGTGACAAGTTTTTTGAACCTATCTAAATAATAAAAAATCTAATTACAAAATGTTACCAAACTAAAAGCAGAGTCCAAATTTGGAAAATAAAATAAAATAAAAAAATAAAAAAATAAATAAATAAATAAATATATTGGTTGAAATTTGGCAATTGTTTTTAAAGAAACAAGAGTATTGCGATATAATATTCCCCCTTTCATATTTATTTCCCACATTTTGGTGAAATTTTTGCACCAGGAAAAATACACGGCTTTTTTTCCCTCAATTTTGTGATATTGAAAATCTGGAAAAATTTCCCATTAAATATATAGTTGAATTTACACTGAAAAAATACAAAATTTTCCAAGAAAAAATCCAATTATTTTGTGAAATAAAATGTCAAAATTTGTCCCAAAAGAAAACGCTCATTAAGACTAGGAGGCATTGGGACCTGGAGTTCTGGTATCGTCCGGGGTTCCAAAGTGGCGGGCAACTCCACCCAGTTGGTTGGAATTGTCGGGACATCGAATTGGGACCTGGAGTTCTTGTAATGTCCGGGGTGTCAAAATGGCGGGCAACTCTCCCTAATTGGTTCAAATTTTCGGAATATCGAATTGGGACCTGGAGTTCGGGTATTATTGTCCCGGGTGTCAAAATGGCGGGCAACTCTCCCCAGTTGGTTGAAAATTTCGGGACCTCGAATTGGGACCTGGAGTTCGGGTATTATCGTCCCGGGTGTCAAAATGGCGGGCAACTCTCCCCAGTTGGTTGAAAAATTCGGGACCTCGAATTGGGACCTGGATTTCTGGTATTGTCCGGGGTGTCAAAATGGCAGGCAGATCTCCCCAATTGGTTGGAATTTTCGGGACATAGAATTGGGATCTGGATTTTAGGGTATGAGGCGCAGCGCTCGCGTGGGAACTCGGCCGCGGGAGTTTGGTGTGTGCTTTTGCTGAGCGGGTGAAGAGCGCAAGACGATAGGGAGAGAGAGAGAGAGAGAGTGGCGATGTCGGGCGGTATTGCACGAGGACGTTTGGCCGAGGAACGCAAAGCGTGGCGCAAGAATCATCCGCATGTACATATTGTGTTCTCTTCCCTGTTCTTGAACTCTGTTTTTTTTTCCCCCTTTCTTTCTTTCCTTTTTGCGTTTCTGGTTGGGAATGCGCATTTTGCCTGCCTCTGGGGTTTCGCCTCCATGGCTGAATGACGGGTGTTTTAGCATCCCAGCTTTGTTTTTGTTTTTGTTTTTGTTTCTTTTCTTTTCTTTTTTGCGGGGTTTTTTGTGTGTTAAGGTAAATGAAGAGAGTCAACGTAATAAACTGAATTTTGTTTCCAGTCTTTTGTGCGTTTGACGGCTTTCTTCCGTTTTAGTTGTAATTTAGAGTTGTTAGTAGTCTCGTGCTGATGGTGGTGTGCCTGGTTAGTTGACTTCGCTTTAACGTTTTTTTTCGGTTTTTTCAGTTTTTATATCTATGAAAGAGCTTAGTGCTTTAGCGGTTAAATTTTTGAACTCCGCTTGACATTTTGCCACCAGTTTGTCGGTCGTGTTGACGGGACCGGGTTATAAGAAGGTCGGGTCTGGTCTGAAGGCAACTCAGCAACAGAAGGGTGGCTGTAGCTGCATCCTTGGAGATTACAGATTACCATAAGTCCACTGAGTCCACTGCGATGTGATATGCAGAGAAGAGGATAGGATTTGGAATAGATTAGAATGGGGCTTATTGTATGCATTTTCAGACCTGCAACATGTGTACTCCCATATTTGCTTTTTGCAGAATGTTTGCTCATGTTGCTCATATGTTCCATTATTCAGATTTTCTGCTGGTGGTCAAGTGCTGATTGTGGAATGTATTATGCAGGGGTTTGTGGCAAGGCCAGAGTCAGGTGCGGATGGGGCTCTGAATTTAATGGTCTGGCAGTGCACTCTGCCTGGAAAAGCTGGGGTATGCTTGAATCTGATCTTGAATTTTGTGTGCTATCCCAGTATGTGTTCAACAGAGAATAGCTGTGAAGTTTATACAGTCAGTTTGCAAAAGAAAAAAATAGGGGGAAAAAAATTTGCATCTGCCATGAAATCTCCTTTGTGTCTCTTGATTGCTAGCTATGATTGAGTCTTCCTATTGCTTATCAAAATTGGGACCAAAACTCAGGTCACAGATTTTCTTATGATAATCTGCCCAAAATTTTTAGAGCAGATTGTTGTACATTTGGTGCACCCACAATCAGAGGCTGATGAAGTCTGTGTGAGGTGATGGCAGCTAGCCACTTCCATTTAGGATGGAGGTTATGTACTAGGTAACCCTTGTCTAGGGGCTGGCTATCGCCTGTAATCAGTGTCCAGTAGTTGTGGAGCTGCATACATGGTGAAACTGCTACTAGGCATCCCATTTCCAGCAGTGGAACTGATATACTGGTTGCCTTGGAAGTATCATTTTGTAGTTCTCCCTGCAATCCTATGCATGCATTAACTTACAAACCTCTTGTAACTACAATCATGGCTTAAAAGTTGTCAATGGGTGCAAAGAATTGCTGCTCAGAGAAGACTTGTGTCAATCACAGAACTGTTTGCATACATTTCTGTCAGCAATCCAAGGCTATAATACCAGAGTTTGTAGGGGAGTAGTAGTTTGTTAACCCTATGAATGCATGTTGGATCTGGTGGCTATTTGAAATTTTTTTTGAAAGTAGAAGTGGATTTGTGCAGACTGATTGGGAAGGCGGCTATTATCCAATTACCATTCATTTCAGTGAGGACTATCCCAGTAAACCACCCAAGTGCAAATTCCCAGCAAGCTTTTTTCACCCTAATGTTTATCCTTCAGGCACTGTTTGCCTCTCCATTCTCAACGAAGACTCTGTATGCCCTTCTAACCCTCCATTGTGTTCTTTTTTCTTCAAGTCAGCTGTGTCTTACTGATATTTCTTTGGTCACATATTGTTGAGAACTGATCACCTTAAACAATGAATTTGATCAACTTCAAATTACCTGATTTCTGTTCATCCATCTTTCTAATCTGCCTCATGTGTTAGCATTTTCAGCATCAGTGCATTTCCCTAAGATATCCAACACACAAGCCAGTTGTACATTTCCTGATGATATCCGATGCACAAGATGTGCTCTGTGCTTGACAACATGTACTGATATGTGAATACTTAGGGTTGGAGACCAGCCATAACTGTGAAGCAAATTCTGGTGGGCATTCAGGAGCTGCTTGATGCTCCAAATCCAGCTGACCCAGCACAAACTGAAGCATACCAGTTGTTTATTCAGGTTGCAGATTTACCTATATTGGGATGTTGGTGTTGAACCTCATAACATGCATGATAGTCCTTCTCTAGCATGTATTCTTTACAGAGAACCAATTTCTTTCTCATCAATGCACCAAAGACCAGCAGATTGTATGTGTAAGGCTCCAGAACTGTAACTTCGGTACAGTCTATTAGAGTGCTGAATGGTGCATCACTTTGTCAAGTCAATTGTCTTAGCCCTATGTCAGTAAACCAACATTTGTGGCAGATCAACAGTTTCCTTTGTTTTCTGATCAGCTCTCTTGTAACTGCTGCTGAAAGGTTGCCTTACTGACAAATGCAGGACCCAGATGAGTACAAGCGGCGTGTACGGCAACAAGCCAAGCTCTACCCTCCACCTGTTTAAGGTCAACCACTTGCAGTTCTATGCTCATGATCTGGATGGAAAAGAAGTCCTGTCACATTGAAGGAATTCTCCAAGGGAAATCAAGACCATCTGTTTAGTCGTTCTGAAGTTTCTTTCTGTGGTCATTGACATATTTGTGTGCACCATTCATTTGTGAATAGATTGGCCAATGAGGGGAGATTGTTGGCATTTAGTTTTCAAGTGAAGGTAAAGGATACATTGCCTTGCGTAGTATTTTTACCTCGTTAAAATTTTCCCCTATTGCTCCAAAATCACAAGTCTGGGTGCCTGATTGTGTATAAAGTAGCTCACTCAGACAGCCTCTGGTATGGACTGGAGAGATAAGGATGGATAACCACTGTCGAACCTCTGATGTGAAGACTGTTGAGAGTTTGGTAGCTGCATTCTTGAGATAATAGTCTCAACATTGGCATGCCACTTGATTCTGAGATGCACTCTCAAGTTTTTTGTGCTTTGGTATGGTCCTCAGTATTGAACAGCTGGGTGTTTGCTCCTCTTGGACATGCTATCACTCAAGTTTCTTCTTTTGTATCACAAGCTTCTGGCTCACAATGTTTATTTCTTGGAGTGAACTGCCACATAAATTTAGGCTATATTTCTTCATGCTCCAGTGACCATTGATTATCTGCAGTTAATTCACCAAGCTACTTGCAGCAGTGTAGTGTATGCTTGCAGGCAGAAGTTGGTTGTGGATGAAGATGTGGGCCTCTGTCCGTTCTTCGCGTTCTGTCGGTTTGTTGACTATGGGGAATGGGTATTTTTTAAGTTTGACCCCTAGCAAAGCCACCTGCCATTCTCACATTCATTTTACTACTTATGGTAGTTGAACTAGGAAATCAAGTATTAAGAAGTGGTTTTTTTGGGGTTTCCTTTACTTGGGAACCTATAGTGCAAGAGAATTAGATTGGTCTGGAAAAGCATCTTGATATACCGTTGTGAGCATTGTAAGATCCTTGGGAACTCCAGAAGGTCCAAATTCCAAGAATAAATTCCATGGTTTTTGGCTGGGGAAGTTCTCAGCCCAGGGGACTTCCTAGAGTTTGGCCCCCTTGCTCAGGCTACCGCCCTTGTAGGAGCAACCTCATTCCAGTAAGTTCTTGGGGAGAGGACTTCCCCTATACGATCATGACTATGCCCTTGGGGCCGCTTCCCTCAAATTATGGGAGGCCCTGGGGAGAAGGCCCATTTTGGTACTTTGCTAAGCAAGAAACTCTCACAGACAATCTTTGCTGATTGTTGAGAGATTACAAAGTTTGTTTAGCAGTGAGAAAAGCAAATTGAATCTCGCTGACGAGGAAACTTGAGAATCCAGTAACTGCACTTTCTTTGCTTGATTTTGTCTGGTTGGATCACCAGGATTTGTTATTGAATCTTGGTGAGGAGGAAACTCGAGAATCCATGAACCACACTTTTTTTGCTTGACTTTGTCAAGTTAGATCACCGAGATTTGAGGATGATATACATCTCTTTTGCTGATGATGAAAGAGGCTGTTGCTGCCATTGCTTGGCAATAATTGTGAGCTACAAATGATGATGTTTCTTTCTTCTCCTCTCTGATGATGATGACAGAAGAACAGGGAACTTCAGCTTCAGGATCCAAGAAGGCACCCGAAAGCTTGATAAATTGATGCTAGGTCTAAACATCTATGACCCTATTCCAAATTTTGATGAGTGCATCACAATGTTGAAGCCGCATACAAAGAAAGTTCTAGAACAGATTGAGTCAAGTGTACGAAGAAGCAAGTGCAAGTGCTAACTCTTGAGATTGTTAGGATGGGAGCTTTGATTTGTTTGAGGAGTTCTCTTCTGTAAACAAGGTACTTAAATGTTGTAATACATGGGATGGTCAGGTTTTGCAGGCAAGTGCTGAAATGAATTAATTCTAAGGTTTCACTCATGGGATTCTCAAATATGTCGTTTGTCCATCACTTTTCCATCAGTATGATTGTTCCAATAAGATATCTTGAGATAATTGTCATTCAAGACCAAAGCTTGTAGTACTCAAGAAATGTTGCTTGTCATGCAAATGACATGACAAAATTGAACAATTTATTCGTCGTACCAGCAAAGACATGCTAATTGCAAGGAGCTTTAAATAATGCAAATATATCATCATCATTTCAATAAGAATTTGGAGCCTTCAACACATGCTTCTGGATTTTTGTATCCCTTAGGGATACAAAAACCCTGACGGTTCTGCATACAATTTTTTATTCTTTGTTTTTGGCTGAAGGCTGCACAAACCTTAACATCTCTGTTTACAATTTCAACCTTGCAATCTCCTCCTCCTCCTCCTCAGACTGGCAACAGCGGATTCTGGCACATTAATTGTACTCTTTTTTTTTCTCCCCCTTCTTCTTCTTTTAGTGTTGTTGTAATTCACTCTGACCAACTCTTGCTGAGCTTCTTGGTCGTGTACATTGGCAGCAAGAGAGAGAAATTTCAAGTCTGGGGTTAGACTGCAAGAGAAAGAGGGAAAGCAAAAAATAGGGTTTTAAGAATACCTACATAGTGTGCCAAGAAGAAGAAGAAGAAGAAGAATAAGAAGAAGAAACAGAAGGGTAGAATTGAGTGATTGAGTTGCTGGAGCAAATGCAGCTATGGTGCGAGGAGGGATCCTTGTGAAGCATGCAGCATTCAACACAAGCCTTCTTCAGTACCTGGCATGCCCACTTTCAAAGGATCCACTCAGGTAAATCCACCCCCCTGTCCCCCTCTCCTCTTCCTTTAAGAGGTTATAGAATCATCAAATATCTTGTGTATAGGCAGGCAGCAATGTCCTTCCGCGTCCCTGTTTGCTGTGATGTTGTAGGCTTGCCAGTAGGTTGTTGTATTGTAAGACAAGCTTGCTTTAGACGCACTCCTGTAGAGCAATTAGCCTTAGGGTTTTAGATAAGGGGTTTTTTTTCCTCATTTGTTTGAGCAGTCCATTCCTCTCTCAATATCTATAAAGCACTCGAGACTGATGGATTAATTGATGCTGTGTATTTTTCAAAGTAGCATCAAAATCCATAGCTAGTGGTCAGGTGACTAAGTGGCTTGCAACCCATAAGTGTCTGCCTACTGTGTGAATCACTGATGCAAAGTGTGGAGCCTAGGATCTGCAGAGCCCTGAGTGGAGTATGTTTTTGCCACCATCTTTGGCCACTGCCTTGACAGTCCTCCAGCTAGAATATGTGTACTTCTAGAAAGGAGGTGGTCACAATGTCAAGCCCCCAGCTTTGAATTCTTGCAAATGAGTGGCAGCAACTGAAGATGCTAAGTTTGCAGAGGTGAAGGGGTGCAGGTACTGTGAGAAGTCACAGGAGCTTGTGAATGACAGTCTTGGTGTTGCCTATCCGGTTTGTTGTACATCCATTGGACCTCTAACGCCAACCCAATGTTTGAAGAAAATGTTATATATCTACTTAGAAAAAAAGGGAGAATCAATTATAGTGGTAGGTGTCTTGGAGAGGACTTTTATTTGGGCACGGGAGTGCAGATTAGGCAGGGCTACGTACATCTCAGTATTTCCTTCTGGTATTGGATGGTTTAGTTTTTTTCCATGAATACATCAGGTGAAAATTGATGTGGTAGATGTTGTCAACAACCAGGTATTAATATTGTTTTGTACACACAAAGAACCAGATAATCATGCAACCTGATAAAAAAAGCATAATGCAATTTTGTATACTTTGAACTCTGGAGTTTCTCTTGCCATAGTTTACTGGTAACATGATACAACAGGTTTGGCTTGTGGGAAGTTTAGAAGTGCTGGTTGATATCAGTATTTAGGGTTTTTACCAAGACAAGGAAACTTCACCACATCCTTCTTCCAGAGCTGGACATACCATGGGATTGTAATTCTGAGCTTCAGCTACAAAGAAATTTCCTTTTGTCTTATAATCATGCATTCTGTATTGATTATTCAGATTATTGATGGAGTTGCATGCCTGGTGCCCTCAAGAGGACGACTTGTTGAAAAACTCCCAGAAGATCCTGAGCCTGATCCTGCTGCTGGAAGGTAGACTGCTGGAGTTTCCATGATTCCCTGGGAATCCAGAGGACCAAAGTAAGGTTTTTCAAAACCGGTGACATTGTCCATTGCAATGGGTGTGCAGTATTACTGATGCAAAATGCATTGAATTGATTTCTTCATATGAAATCAACGAATCAAATAGAAGTTATGAAGGTGGGTGTCGAGTGAAAGCTATTCACAACCTTGTTGAATCTGACAACAAAACACAATATGTTGTGCATTACTAGATCCCTTTAGATTTTATACTATTTGCCATTATAAAAATGCTTTGAGTACATTTTTGATGCCATTGATTGCTTCTAATTATACTTCTAATTTCTTTGATAGGATGTTTGAAATTCCACATGTTCATGTTTGCAATGCCAATTGCACAAGGCAATGTCTTTCTTCAGTTTGAAATCTGCCACACTTGTGTAAATATATTTTCAAACCTTGCATGTTTACCCAATTGTATCTACATGGTATGTACAGGGTGAATAATGAGATATTTTCCCCTATCCTTACCCTGCAAGTAGGGTAAATGTTCATCGGTAACATTTACCCTTACTCAAATTCATAATTTTGCAAAGCCCTTTACTCCCTTACCTTCACCCAGTTTGTAATTTTTTTCAAGCCTACACACCTTCACCTGACTGATATATTGTTGAATTTTTGTGTTTATCCTTATGCAGCTGATGCATTAGATTCAATACACCTGCCAGGGCCTTTTTTTTTTTTTCCAATTTGTGCTTTGTGGTTTACCTGATGTGAACTACTTGAATCCAGTTTGATGGATACACCTGAAAGAGAAATGTAAAGAACTGTGAGTTGTGGGGTGTAACACGAGTGTTGTAGGAATTGTCTTGCCATGACTAATATGAAGAGTTTGTTGTAATGTGAAATGTTAGAGATCTGTCAATGCTCTGTATGATTTGTAGAGCAACCCAGTTTTTGATCACACCATTACAGTCAGGTTTCCTTCCTTTCAAGAGTTTAGTATTAATGAGTTTCGGTTGTATACATCTCTCTCTCTCTCTCTCATACTCCCATTTACAGCAGGGAACCAGACTGCATAATAGAATTAGGTTTGGTTTGAATTGGCAGATCTCTTCACCATGTTCAGGCCCGGCATAAAATTATAATGGCATGAAAGCCTTTTGTGAAATCAGTGGCATATTTCTCATACATAGGATGAAAATGTATGTATGACTCCAGGGATTCATCATATATTATGATGACTGCCCATGAGCTGTGCCAGTTTATTTATCAACTGAGTAGCAAATTGATAGAAACTGGAGGTTAAAATCAACAATCTGCTTGAATACCCACAAGCGACTTTACAAACTCATGACATTGGGACACTGGGAACAAAACCTCTAATCTCTTGGTTTCATTCTCGTGTTGATGAGAGAACCCTAGGTTTAATAGTGTTTTCTCACTAATATTGTGTTATATTAATCGTGAAGATGTGGCTATTGTTGAGGAATATGATCAAATATGTTTATATCCCGTGATTATCAAATGCCAAAATCATTTAAATCATGTGTCAATAGTTGAAGTTGATTGTGTAGATTCACCACAGTAACCAACATTTAGAGAACTGATTGAATTTATTTTTTCAAAATCTTGATACCTTTGCCAATCTTTTGTTTTTGGAGATCGTGTTTAAAAAACCAGTTTAGTTCTTGAAATGTTATGTGAGAGCCAAAAACTAACGAATCTCACAAAAAGTGAAAACTGCCCAACACTAGTATGATCCTGACAATGCTGGTATTTCATAATGGAGAAATACCTATGTAGGTGCATGCCCACTGGATATGAACCAAACTATCTAAATGATTTCATTTTTTTAATCAAAGAAATAAGCATTTGTTTGTAGGTAACCAAGTTGCCAATGTTGAGAAATACAATTGTAAAAACTTATAACTTAACTAGTGTTTTTTTTGTTTCCCCGCATTTTTGTTTTCCACACAAAAATTGGGAATTGAAAATACATGAATTTCTGGATTTGTTTCTGTTCTAGTGTAAATTCAATTATTTTTTTTTGTTTTGTTTTGTTTTTTTTTGGGAGAAATAGAGTTGTTGGAACAAGGGATGCGCTTCTTGTGTTAATTCCACCGCCTCCTAAACCACCATTGGCATGCTAGTAATTCAATACACATACATCATCAGGCAGATTTCATCTGTCTTCCTTAAAGTGCCATGCCTATAGATTTTACTTCAACACACCCTAAAGCAACAACCAGAAATTCAATGAATATTGGATGTTTTGCTAAAGAGGAACATGCATACTTGCATGCTTGATGCACCAACCAAACTACAAAGTTCCTACTCTCTGTATGCGGATTTCTTTCCTCATCTCGGTCATTCTTTCTTTGGTGTCCTAAATTGCACACACCTGTTCTGGAGATTTTGGCCCTAGCTGGGTGTCACCCAATAGTTTCAAAATTTTTCTGTGTTGAACCCACTTCCTGGCCCTTTTCACCATCTGCATGCTCATCATCAAAACAGCAACAAGCATAGTTACAGCCCATGGTGCATCCCAACAGAGAGTTCTCCATTGTAGTTTGGTACTTCAAGGCTTATTTCCCTGATCTCTAAAACCCTGAAGTTGCTATTCTAAAATTGATTCTTCAAAGCATCCCAGAAATTACAATCCTCCAAATCCAGTTGAAGCAATTCTTCTCCCAGACTTCTTCAATTCAACTCGCCTCCTCCACAAATCCAGGTAAATGCAAAGCCATACTCATCCAAGAATCCATCACGCTCAAGATCCCGCTGACCTATTTCTTCTCCTAGATTTTCTTCGGTCACACATGCTTTTTCAGCATACATATCCAGCAATGTCAAGCATAAAAAAATCTACAATTCTCGAGATCCAGCTGCTTCTTCTCCATATCCAGCAACAAAACACAAGGCTTAACTCTTCCAAGAAGCTACAATCCTTGAGCAATAATTCCAGAGTTCTTAAATAAAATCCACTTCTCTATATCGAGCAATTGCAAAACATAATTTTGACACAGTTTCTTTGATCACCATCTCCAGAGATTACCAGACAAGAGTTGCCTCCATCAGAGCACGACTGATCAAGGAACCGCAGCACACATGGCTGCTGCAATCTGCAAGTCCATCACAAAACATAAAAAAATTACAAATGTTTCAAAGATTACTTGTGTATAAAAGACATATGCACATTCAAAAAGCAGATGATTCCAGAGCAACAAAACAAATGAGAAAGCATCTCATCCACAGAGAGGTCCTTGATTTGAGTGGATGGCAACATTCTGTTTAGGCCCGTTTACAAGCATTTTACAAACCCTCCACCACCTGTAGCTCATGTCTAGTGTGGATCCTAACATGAATTGGTGCACAACAGGTCTTCAACAGGCAAATCACTCATGATTCTAAAGTATGGCAAATAGGGATGTTCACCATATAGGCTGACGTAACATTGAGAGGATGCATCAAACAATTGAAGTGCACAAATTGGGTTGTCATGGAGTTTCAGTGTCTTGTGACCTCTGGTATATTGATTGTGGAAGTAGTTTTGACCAAATATCTGCTATTTCAGGAAGAAACTTCCTAGCAAACAGAAAGCAAGGTTGGGGTTCCCCACTCCATAAACATGGTATTGTTGCTTTTTTTGCCTGTTAACACTCATCTCACAACAAATGAAGCTTTGTTGGGAAAACATCCATAGGAGGACAGTTCAAAGATCCTGACTATCCATTGTGGATCTCATTATGAGGATGACATAAGCCGCACTAATCATGTGAAACCTGAAAAGGAGAGTAGTTTCAAAGGACCCAGTCTCGCAAACTCTTGAAAGTTGCACACAACCTACTGTTATCAACCAGTTGTTAACAGCTCTTTTTAATTTACTCGCAGGAGCTTTCTCACCAATTTAGAACCCATTCATGTGCACAACTGAATTCAGTCACATGTGAGTGTCCAATGATTAGCACCTAGTGACCAATGTAGCTTAGTTTTCCCACTACTTGTGCACCTGCTTTCAGATAATTGGTTGTAGTATAATAAACAAGATATTGATCTAATCCCATAAGTGCAAAAAGCAAGCAGAGTTTGACCAACTCACTTCATCACTGTTGACACGTACGTGATAGGTAATTACCTGCTAAAAAATCCACAGCTTGCAAGGTTAGACTTTGTACTACTGTGCTGCATTTAGAAGATTGAAACAAACTTCTGGCCTGTAATAGGAGGGAATGAAACCAATTAGTTCTTGCATTAACCGATCAAGCTGCAACAACAGATATGTGAGCTCCTACTATCATATGGTAGACCTGTAAATCCCAGTCTTGAGGAACAATGTTGAAAACATATATTCAAAACATTCTAAAGGAGTGGTACTTGAAGGTAGCATTGACGGTCAAATGGGGTTCAAATTGCCTGAATTGCTGCCAATGTTGTCTGTGTGACATCTTGTGCTGCATATGACTTTGGATGCCACTTTCCATCCAACCAATCAACATGTGTCACTGTCCAGTTGGCAAGGTGGTGAGGATTCACGATCTGCAGTGGAAAAAATGAAAAGGCATGAAACTCAGATGACCTGCCCCATAAGCGGTGAGTCCTACGTATTTACAGTTTGTGGCAAGTGTATTACAAATCTGATCCATCGAACTTGTTGGCATCCAGCCCAAGAAGTGGACTTTACTGTTTAGGAGAAGATTATATTGAACACTCATGACACTAGCCTACACACATCAAAACAGTATGGCAAGCAGTAAACAACTTCAGTGCAAATTCCAATGAGACTCAACTCCACACCTTACCTGCTCAGTTTCTAGATATTTTACCCTACTAGAATTTCATATGCAAGTTTGGCACTAAAATATCAACACAGGTGATCTGGTGATTACATGTTCTATAAGCACCTCCAATTCTGCACTGTTCAAATAGCCATTTTCAATTGCACACTCCACAAATTGTATTAAGGTGCCCAACCATGTCCGAACATACGACCACACAGTATAAGGATATGAATCCCATATTCCATTTCCAAAAATGTGCAAGAACAGCATCGGTTTTATTTGTGAGAGTGAACAAATGACATACATGAAGGAAGGTTTGAAGGTAGTGTTCATCTGGGTAGCAATTGTGATTCTCTAGACCAGGCTGCAACGAAGCAATGGAAACCTGTCAGTGTTAGCATTATAGGAGATTGAGCAGAATTGAAAAGTTAATGGTTAAGAGTTGTAAAACTGTGATTGTAAAATTAGAGCTGAAATCCCCTGATAAAGATCACAATGTTTGCATATGTTTGATCACAAGAACTAGGCAAGAGAAGTTGCTGCAGTCTGAGGCTGATGTCCATTGGACAGGCATGGGCCCTGGGGTACACTATTGCTCAGTTGATGTACAAGAGAATTTCTATTGTTTGAACATTTCCATAGACCTCTGGACAGCAAATGTAAGAGTTATTCCTCAATTACATTGCAAAATGAACTGAATGTTCTGTAATAGAGATTGTTAGCCACAACTAGCGGTGCATGCTGATGGTTGATTGCAAACCACTGTCTTGCACAAAACATAGACCCATTTACAAGCCTTTTACAGACCTGCCTTTTGTTTTCACCTTCGGTGAAGCTGAATAGCCAATGGACACTTGTATCACATCTATATACTAAATACAAATCTATAGTAGTAGCTGCATTGTCATTCAATTTTGCTGGGACTGGCATTTGAAGACAGATGTTAACCCATAAATTGGAATCAATACAAGTACATTTCAATCCCTGAATTCAGACTATTAGTTGCATGTCCAATTAGGTTAGGAGACCTGCTGCATGCATTGTCATGGGCACTGGAGGAATTTTCAAATACACTATTAGCCAAACTGCCACTCTACCCCTGGCATCTACCACATCTGCCCATGCCTTTGACAACACAAACAGAAATAACTTTGGAAGGATTTGATGGGGCAGTGACATCTGTGGGATGCAGCCAATGGCAAGATAGGACCATATGAGCTTTGTGGATCACAAATGGGGCCGCTACTTGACAGTGAAAAACACAACAGAGGAAGAGCTGCAATACCTGCAATAGTGATAGGACTCCCAGACAAGGGATGGATTTGCAGCGAATGCACCTGGTGTTGCAAGCTCCTACACACATGCCCACCTTAACTCACTGCAATGCATGCCCTCTGTGGCTAGAAGTAGGTCAAATAAGCATTCTCTACAACTGATTTGAAGAAAGTAGCAACAATTCCTCATGGCCACCAAATGCATTTGGATGAGCTCACTGTGGCATCAAAGGTGCGCCACAGGCCCCCACACCACGAAACGTGGGAATGCTTGATTCTGCTGATATGCCAGCCCCGGACAATACTGTCACCTTCTGCATGACAGACAGTTACACTGTTCATTCCTTAATCCAACATCATTATGTCTGCCTCTCCTTGCTACCATACTCAATTGAAGGGGACAAGGGTAGCATTGTTGATGCATACTTGTGGGGCTCAAGCACAGATGTAAACTCCTCCAAACAAAGAGCGTCTGTGACCACTCCTGTCCCATCAGGCTGGTACTGAACAAGTCCCCAATCCAACCAAAGATCTGGCCTAAATGCATGATCCAAATGATACTCTCCAATAAACAACAAGTGAGAGCAGCATACCTGTCGATGTTAAGTCTAGCCAGTTTCAAAGCAAGCCCACAAGTCTAGTTCCTGCTCATGGAGGTGTCCTGTCTGCAGACATCACAGCAGAGACCATTTCCTTTGAAGTCTCTTGTAGACAAAACCACAATATCTGTCCATGCTCAATTTTCTCTAACATGCTTTATGTAAGTGGTTGTACTATCTAGGACAGCAATCAAATCATTTGCTCACCTCAGATGAGAAAGTGTCATCTGTCCCTCAGAAGGTAGAACCAAACCAATTCATAAGAAGGTGGTGAACCATGCCTCAGGATATCCATTACAACACAGAGAATGGATCAGTTGCAAGTCAAGTGATAGCAGAGAATGAATGATAAACAAGATATTTTTGCTTGCAATAGATAAAGCCTTGGCAAAAAGAATTAGTGCTAAAAGTGTATTTACCGTGAGCTCTAGATCTTAGTGTTCTTTATGAATGTTGTAGAACTAATGGAGACCAGTGAGTTGAGTTTTATTTGAAACACTCATTTTGAGAAGAAACTCTTTGTTACAAGCATCTTCAACACTGGCAAAACTTCTGCTCTATTGCTATTTTTCTCCTAGCCAACTGCATTCAGCTGTTCTGCACTTCTGAATGCGGTGCAGCTGAAGATATTGTGATTCTTTGTTCCCTTGCAATACTGATGGATAATTCTACAAACATGAAACTTCTGCACCTTTCCAACTAATATGTTACCTACAGATCACAGGCAATTGCAAGTAGTTCATCGCAAAGGATTTCACTAAGAAACACACCGTGTGGAATCCAAACCCAGACAGAGTGAAATCGCTGTATTGAACACTTTGCTGGAAGGTTTCAGGTGTATATAGAGAGAAGGTTTCTTTGAAATTTACAAATCTCTCCGTAGTAATTAATGGATGGACATCTGAAAGATCCAGTTTTTTTGTGAGAAATTGGATGGCAAGTGTTTGATGCTTTGTGAGGAAGTGGTTGGCTACATGATGTTTTCAGTGAACTGTAGTGAATCAGGCATCTAGAAGCATGCAATTGCCACTGTAATCAGTTGCTGATGGACATTCAAACGATCCAGTTTTCATAAGGTGGAGGATCACAGTTTGACAGCAAATGCATTGGAGAGGAGATACATTGATGTTTGCCAAATGAAAGCTTAGAATCAAGCATCAACAGAGCTTGCTTGAGAAAGGAAAGGTGATTGTCAAAGTGAAATATTGCTTCAAGTCCTGGTGCCCACTGGAATGACGACATCCTCTCCTCATCAAAACAGTGCTGCATATCCTGGCATACCAAAACCATAAAAGAGGTGATAAGCATGCACACATGGCAAAGTCTCTGGAAATAGAATAGAACATTGGGAAATAATCACAATTCCAAACTCTTTCACATTCTTGGAATTATAGAAAATTACATAAACAGATGGGGATGACAAAGATAAGTAACCACCTTGGTGTGTGAGATCCCATGGTTGCACATCAAACATTGCAATAAATGAGAAGCAGCATTTCATCACTTGTGGAATCCTCCACTGTACCAAAGCTTGCACAATAACATCCTCTTCTCTCTCTTAATTCAGTTTCAATCAAGCTTTTGCAGACATCAATGAGATTGATGTGAGGAGCACTGTCCCATGCTCGGGCTTGCACAAGACCTCCTCGGGCTTGTCCATGACCTCAACAGATCTTGGCCTGCCATACCCTCAGAATTTCATTGACCGAGCTTGCTCAAAACCCAACACAATTTGGATTGACTGGAACCTTTGGGATCCGATATCTGTTATTCCTGATAACCATCTCATGCTCCTCATTTCATGCATTGACCATGAAGCAAGCACTGCAGGGAGATGGTAAATGAAAAGCTCTACTACATCCCATTCATTGCAACAGAGAATTGAGAAATCCCAGCATCTGGAAAAAGCTTGAAGGGACCAATCAACAAAAGCATTCTTCTGTTGTTGGAATGCTCAAGAAGAAGAACTCAGGAGAATCCTGGGGATGTAATCCAAAGCTCTTCAAGGCTTCAGAGTACTGGAACTTACAATACATGCATACCTGAACAGCTTTGTGAGCGATTGTGTAAGCAGCATGAATGAGAGAACAAGAGGATCATCAAGGTCGAAGAAGACTGCCTCTAGATTTCTTCTAGCAGATGGCAAAGACCCAGTCTCCATTGTGGCTGAGATCTTTACTGTCTCCTCCAAAGTATTCTCAAGAGAAGCTGGTGTTGTTGCCATAACCACAAAGTTCCACTTTGTGAATGATCTGCAATCTTCTCTCCCCGACTTGTTTAGGGTTTGAGCACTCTCCGTTACTCAAGGTTCCGTATTGTACACCAGTTAACAAACTAAAACGAATTCCTCCTCATTTTAATGTTGGTTTTTCACCTTCAATGGCATTTTTTTGGCTTCATAAATTCGAGGTGCAGGGTTCAATCCCTACACCCTCAGTCCTCCTT
>Ga0209611_10004825_pt1 | contig 22920 bp, 20 predicted proteins | sample S1TSphgellanicum_3_FD_187693 | JGI IMG/M metagenome (GOLD analysis project Ga0209611, IMG submission 187693) | Host-associated microbial communities from peat moss isolated from Minnesota, USA - S1T2_Fc - Sphagnum magellanicum MG (SPAdes) (version 2) | ecosystem: Host-associated > Plants > Peat... | reverse complement strand
GAATTTTCACATGATGTAAACTTTTTTAGGGGTTTTTTCTTTGTTATGCTTGCTTTGGTACATGTCTAATAAAGATGACCTTGAGTAGAGATGTTCAATATGTTTGTTGGTAAACCTTTTTTGTGATAGAAAATGTAGGCTTTGGATGTTTAGGTGTTCAAGGTGTTGATGCCATAACTGAGTAAGCCCATTAATGCTTGCTATCAAGTCGCATAAGAGTTCTTGAAATACAATTTTTTTTGTAAAGATCATTAATATTTTCTTTGCTATTTTTCTACAACATTAAATTGAAAATCCATTAGAAAAACATTTAAAAGATTAAATAACACTCCAAAATATTTGTTAACAAAAATGCCAATAGATAACAAGTTTGAATTTACATTAAGCACATAAAGAACTTTTATTTCATTGTTCTTTCCAAGAGAGATCACAAGTTTTCCCTTCCCAACCATTAGGTGAATAGTCCCACCAATTGTCTTGATTTTGGGAGGGCTTTGCCATCCTTTATGTTTGTGAGATACTTGTTCTTAGTAACATATTGGAAACACCATTATCAACAAACTAGTTTGAAGTGTTGGAATATTGATAGAGATTTAACTCCAACACCTTCCTTGCTAGGGCATCAATGATAGCAAGTAAATTCTCACAACAAGGATCGCGTTCTGTGCAAAACATTCTTCCTGACGTCAGAGGTTCAAAAGATTCATACAGAAATCACAAGTTGCAAAATCTGAAGGTTATACAGGTGCTAGTCACATTGCTCTACACTGCCTTATATGAAGATTTACCACAGCACTACTTGAAGCATGAGACAGTCACAGAGGATGTTGTGCGAGAGTCTCAGATTAGCCATCAAGGTGAACAGAGCTTTAATGCTAGCAGAGATGCTCAAGCACTGGTTGAAATTCTCCAACTTAGTTTTGTGGATGACTTAATTGCAACTCCATTCTCAACTTTTGGCAGACTTGCACAGGCATATGGTGTGCTTAAACCTTGGATTTTTGAGACATGAATCTTGAGGAGGAATGCAAGAACCTGTGTGCTGCTTAATCTGTTGATATTTGCTACTGGAGGGTCCGGAACACTATGACTGCCCTCACAATTCTGATGTCAACAAACTCCCGATTGAAACTGTTTGTCCCATACATCAAACACTATTTATGGGTGGAAGACAATGATGGAATCCAGTTGGCGTCAGTAGATTAGAAATACCAAGAAGGTGGTAGAGGGATGTTTAGGGTTCTAGGATTCTTGAGCTAATTTTCATGAGACACAGACTTTGATCTTCAGCAATTTCAAACCCTTTTCCTTTTGCATGTTTTCCTTCTACTGTTAAGAAGCAGTATGGCTGCTTTAGCATACACCACCCACTTTGGGACATAAGAAGAAGCAATATGCTACTACTCTGTCTGTGATCAAAACACATTCATTGAAGAGTGAGCTTGCCTGATTCAATCCGGTTAAGAACTTGAAACTTGCCTGATCCAGAATCCAGTGAAGAGCTTGGTGATCCAATTCAGCAAGGAGCTTGAACAAGCTTGCATGATTCCATCCAGTGAGGAAGCTTGCACTTGCGTGCTTCAATCCAGTTAAGAGTGAGCTTGCATCAATTGAATCCAGTGAGGAGATTGGCCAATTGAATCCAGTGAAGAGTGAGCTTTGCCTGAAAGAAATAGCAACTGCTGCGGTGGGTGGGTGTTGGCTAAAACAGTATGACCTAAACTTTCAACTTTGTGGGTAGTGCAATCAGACGAAGAAACAAACAAGAAACAGAACCAACAAGCTGACAACAAAATGCTACAAACTGTTGTTTGTTGCAGCAAGAGTAGAAAGATCAGATAGATGAGGAGGAGTCCATTCCCACTCAGAGCTACCAACTACCAACCAACAAACACATACATGATGATGGAGAACAACAACAATACCAAAGAGAAAAGAAACCAACCGTTAACAAAAGCAGCAAAATAAAAGCAGCAGGAATTTTTAAAAAAATACAGCCAAGTGAAAGAAGAACAAGAAGACAAAGGAGGAGGAGGAGGACAAGGAGAAGCAGAAGAAGAAGAAGAAGAGAGGAAAAGTCCTGAGGCAGAGAAACCGTGTGTTGCCAGAAGACCACCTTGTCCTCCACGACACGCAAGGGCTGGACTTCTGCGCAAAACCCGGAAGAGAGAGAGAGTGATCCACCACCTCTCAAGAGGGAATCTGTACGAATCCTGCCTTCCCTACCTTTTCTGTCTTTATGCGCATGCATCTGGCCAAATGGGCGTTGGAAATTGGGTTCGGCGGATGATGGAATATACTGCTGTCCACCGTCGACGGGCCGGCGACAGAAGAGGAAGAAGAATCAGGGAGCAAACAGCAAGTCAGGTTCTTCTTCTTCGTCTTCTTGCTGCCATGCATGCTGCTACTAGCAGTCGTTCTGGAAATTGCCACTCTGGGAACTGGAAGATCGATCGAAGGAAGTCTGTTGCTTTGGCAGTTAAGAACTACTCTCTTGACCACACAGAGTTTCGTGGAGAGAGAAGAGTCTGGTGGAGAGATTCTGAAGAGGAGTGTGTAGGGAAGAATGAGAAGAAGAAGCATCAGCAGCAGCATGTTGTTGGAGGAGATTCGAGGACTCGGAATGATGGTGCTATGGATGATGGCGTGCATGGCCAGGATGCTGTTGCTCCTGTTACCACATGCTCTGCCGTTGCCGCTGTTCATTCCCATGCTGCAGAAACTGAGCGTGCATGCTGAAGAAGCAGCCGCCACACTAGGCACAACACAGCCGTCGAGGTTGGATCCTTACGTGGCTGCCGATGGCTGGAGCTTGACACTCAACAGCAGCAACAGCAGCAGCAGCAGCCCACTTGGACGAGCCCTTTCTCAGGTGATCATCCCTCCTGCAGTAGCAGCAGAATTCCAGCTTTTCAACACCCTTCCCCAATTTTCCTTCTTTCTGATCGTTGTCTTCTCTGATGTTGAATAAGTGCGTATGGATTCGGGGTTTGTTTGTGCTGCGCAGTTGTTGGAGCTGTTGAACAGAGTGCCAGCCTCCTCCAGCAAGTACCAGTTCTTGCTGTCGCTGGCTGACAAATTGATCGAAGAGAACAAGATCCATGGCGTCGGCTACAAATTTGTTACCAGGACTGCTCTGGGAGCGGGATTCGCACGCACTATCAACAGACTCGGAAGATCCCTCGAAGGCCAACGACACCGAGGCCTTTGGCTATGGTGCACCCCATCTTCTTCTCCATCTCTTCTTGCACCCCTTGTTCTTCTTCTTCATCATCATCACCTTCTTCTTGCACCCCTTCTTCATCATCATCAACATCATCATCGTCTTCATTCACCCTTTCTTCTTCTACATCATCATCTTCTATTTGCACCCCTTCTTCTTCTTCTTCTTGCAACCCTTCTTCATCTTCTTTGTGCAACCCTTGTTGTTGTTGTTGTTGTTCTTTTTGAGGGTTTTGGTGTTTGTGAAGTATTTGACAGCAAATTGCAGTGTTGTTTGTTTGGTGTAGGCGATTTCTTCCAAGCAGTTATGTGCTACTGCCGAAGATTGGCTTCCCTGCACCATTGGTGAAATTGCAATCGATAGCCAGAAACATGTTGATCACATTCAGTCCTTGGCCTCTGCTTACACCCACCAACCGAATTCTGGGCATAGAATATGACTCCTCTTCCTCCTCATCCTCTGTCTCCTGTGCAAACACAACAGACAGTGAAATGGCAGAGAAGCTTGCTCAAGAGCTGCTATGGATGGCACAGAAGCTTCTAGATTGTGGAGCCATGGAGGAAGCAGTTCAACAATGGAGCTCTGTACCCACTCTCGCAGAGCTTTCACTATGTGCCAGTCCCCGTGTACAAAAGTCCCTTGTTCGTCTCTCTGGTATTGTTTTCTTTTCATCCCCTGCACCCTTCCCACTTTTACTGCATGATTTTTCTTTTGCAAATTGTACACTAGCAACTGTGGTTTTTTGACAGTATTTGTAGCACAAAAAAATAAACATGCAGGATGCGCTTTGTGTTGTTTTTCTTTGGCTTAGAATGCAATTAGGGTTGTCTGCTGGAGATGCCAGCAGATTGTTGTTGTTGTTTTTTTTCTGCTTTATGTTTTCTTCTGGATTTGTGTGACTGGTTTTGAGGAGAGAGTGTTGTGTTGCTCTTGGTGGGTGTGAACTTGTTCTTCTTCTTCAGCCCTACTTTGCAGGGAGCTAGCTGGTGAATCACAAGTCTCACATGATGTTCGTCTCAAGCTTGTGCTACTGTGGTTACCACTCTTATGCAATGCTACACATGGAGGTGACGGACCAATATTCACTTCACTTGAGAAAACGGATGCAGAGCGGCTTCTGGAGAGTGCGATTCTATGCATGTCTGTTTCTGATCAGGAGTTGATTCTCTCTACTTGGCTACAGGAGTATGCGTTTTCACAATCTGACTGGCCTAATCTTCAAAACTGTTACAATGTTTGGCGTCAGGAAACTCGGAAGCTGGAATGTCAGGTTAGGGATCAGATCACCACCTAAAACTCCTTCAAAATCCTTCTTCCATTTCTTCTTCTTCTTCTTGTCTGATGATTTTTGGGCTTGACCCTTTTGGGTGTACTAACTACCACAGTATAAGTACTGACAGAGGGTCAAATGCAACCATTCCACCTGCTCCTCACCGATTGTGAGGCCAGGTTTGTCCATATCGGATGATAGTAGCAGCATTTATGCAGCAGGGAATATGTTTTAGATGCGTTTTAGAAGGCACTCTGATTTCCATCCCTGATTTTAATAAATTTATATTGCCATAGACAACAAGTAACCCTTGTACATACCATGAAATCTTGTTGGCATGTAAATGAAAATCTGTAAATGGATTGTGTTTTGGTGGTAGAAATCCTGGTTTTATGTGGGATGCTTTCCTAGGGTGTATTTTATTTCAAATGCAAAAGGGCAAGGGGAGAAGGTCAGTCCAAGGTTGGTCCATCATATTGTATTACTCCTGGAAGCTGGTATACAATGAACAAAAATCATTATATTTGTAATGTCCTGGTGGGTTTGGTATTGCCATTTGTTTCTCCATGGAGTGTGTGTTTTGAGGGCTCTCTTAAAGAGCACCAGCAGTCTTCATCAAAGGGTGCGGAAATTTATTTGTATCAATCTTTCTACCATGCATATTGTTTTGTAAGCAACTTGGTCTAGAAATCAACTAACCATGAATGACACTTTGATTTGTTTCTCTGATTGAAGAAGTGCAATTATGCTTTATTGTACAATTTGCATTTGGCATTTATCTCACTGACAACCCAAGAGATCATTTGAGGTTCAAGTAAGAGCACGGGAAAGATGTCATCAACATGGTAGCCTCCCACAAATCATAGCTTTTTCAATCCTCACTCTCATGCCTCAACTTCTTTGACTTCTTATTCATTGACTTGGGAAGTTCCTGCACCATGTCATAACCTACTAGATTGGCACCCAACACTATTGAAACTAACAAAGTCACACACATAAAGACATGCACACAAATGCGTGCACGAAAGAGGAGTGTGATTTGAAAAGTTTTTGCATCCTGTCATGCACTACTGGATTAGTGCTCAACACTAGTGAAACTAACAAAGTCGCACAAAAAAACTTGCACACAATGCTAGCATGAAAGATTAGTTCGCAAAGACAGTCATTGGGCACAATCCTATATACATGAAAAAGTTGAAAACCCATTCTCACTAAATTGGGTTTCTAACAACAACAATTTACAGATATCTAATATTTTGTACTACCTGAATACTTGACAATCACGCCTGTTTCCATTTTGTAGCTTCTCAAACAATCTCCTGCAATTAATAAACAACCAACTTGTTGCCATTAGATAGTTCTAGAGGATACTTTTGGATCACTATCTGCTCAATACTTTGTTAAATACTAAGTCACGTCTCAATGCAGATCACAACATCTTTGGGAGCCAGCACTCTTTGTAGTTAGTTATTAGGAACAAAACCCTGAAATCATTTACAGGATTTTATTTTGCTACCTAATTATAAATGAAATGAATGACAATATTTACCCTTATTTATTAATAAATATGATAAATTTTTGACAGTTGAGAAATGTATATATAAACTTATTTATTAGAAAAAAAAATCTTTGATTATGTTTTTGAATTCTTCTTTCACTATGAATCTTTTTGAGATTTTTTTCATGGACATATTTTTTTATAATACACATAAAATTCATCTCCAAAGTAATATACAAATGCCTTACAATACTACTATGAACTTTGACACACCACATCATAGGGCTAAAAGTGCAATGGCTTGTCCTAACTTAGAGGTTGTTCATGCCCTTGTTCTTGCCAAGCCCAAACAATTAATAACATGGTGGCTTTGAGTTCCTTGAGGTTGTTCGTGGCCTTGCTCTTACCATGCCCAACAATTATGATGGCAACCCAAACAATTAATAGGGTGGAGTCTTTGAGTTCCTTGGTGTGTAAATCCTTTGTGGACAATACCACTCATTGAACAAACACTAGAACATTATAATAATTATCCATGACAACCATGTATGAAACAAGCCAATCCTTGGCTCATCACCACCTTGTACCCATCTTCAATCCCCTTCTTACAAACCATGATTTGATCAAAGTCACCAATGTGCAGACTTTCAAAATTTTAGAAAAAATTATAATCAATATTAGCAAGAGCCCATATCTTGATGCTCAAATTTGGCAATCCACAATAATTCCCCAAGTAGGCTACCAACATGGACCCATTTACAGTTAGGAAATTTACTAAACTATACATTCCTTCTGTTACAACAACTATAGTTGTGGGCTTTTCAACCACACCCCAAAATGACTTTTTTTTTCCCTTGTGACTTGGATTTTAATTACCATAGTACCTTTACAATTCTAGCAGTAATTAACTAATTTTCAGTAAATGTTGGTTCTTTTCAAAATTTAGCTACCCACAATGCCAAAAGTTCTAGAAACTATGTTGCTACATACATTGTCAGTTCACTTATTCCAGGTCTACATTGCCAGGTCTTTTAAAGTGCTGAAGTTTCCCAAAATCCATATTGTTATCACTAGAGTGAAAAAAGAAAGAAAGAAAAAAAATTTGCCCAGAAGATGCTGGAATGGTAAAGGCACCATGGTAAGCTCTTCTGTGGTTTATATGAGACAACTAAATAACCAGTCAGCATCTTCTAAAGACTTACATGCCTTTCTAAAGACTGACCAATTTACTTCTCAAATTTCCCTTCTTATACATGGTACATGTGAAATAGAAATATTAGAATCAAACCGTCGTAGACCTTCACAATTGAAAACAACACACTATTTTGATGAAAATTGCATGGCATTGGAAATTTGGGTCTTTGAAAAATATGACCAATGATTGTTTGCTAATCTGTTTTTTGCACCTACATATTGATGAGATCTCTACATGGTGCAATCCCCAAGAGCATGTACATTGTAGGTCATTTAGGTAGGTAGTATGACAATAGGTAGCCACTAGTTAAGTAGATGCATGTAGACGATTACCTAGGAAGAGCTAATGGGCTGTTAGTAAGTAGGTGGTAAAACTAGCAACTAATCTAACCACATGGTTAGCTAGGGAATCGTAACCCAGTGGAGAAGTATTTCATTTCCATCCATAATCCATATCCTTCATGGGTGTGCAGGTGGACATATTGGTGCTTGCATAGACAACTAGTTCCTTCCATGCAATGCCCTATAACAATATAAGGAACACACACACAATGGTGCTTTGCATAGTTGTTTTGGAGTTCTCTATTGGGAAGGGAGGCACCTTTTGGGGTCCATACAAATGCCAACCACGAATTCAAAGTATGAATGAAAATGGATAAGAAGCTTGTACTAAGCAAGTGTGGTTGTCCCCAACAAATATGTAAAAGCCTTCTAAATCCATAAAGCACTCCCACAAATTTCCTAGTGTATTTGGAGGGCACCTTATGTATGTGAATATCCCTCATAGAAAAGAGTAGGCACCTTGTGCCTACAATTTAGGAATAGGAGGGACCTTACAAGGAATCTCACACTTGCATAAATAGATCCCTCCCACTCCTAAATAGTAGGCATAAGATTGCTCCAACTCCTGCCACCTTCTGATCTACATACCTCTAGCTTTATGGTTTGATTCACTTCTTACTTTATGATAGGTAAGCCACATGGGTGGAAGACCTCCCAATATGCAGGTCTGGACTTGACTACCATCTCGCCCTAGGCTCCTTATAGTTTTTGGTATGCCCCCACCCTACTCAGAAAGCACTAGAGAAATCTGCTAACGTATTTGGAGGACACCTTATATCCATTAATATTCCTCCTAGGAAAGGGAAGGGATCTTACACCTACTCCTTAAGAATGGGAGGGAAAATTATGCTTACTTGTAGGTTTAAGTTCCCTCCCACCCATAAGGAGTGGGCATAAGAACCCCCTAGGGCCTCAAGATCTACTTGTTCTTAGGTTCATGACCACCTTCACCTTCACCTTGTACTTACAATGGGTAAAGCCTAAGGATGGTGGACATTCCCAAATGCAGGGCCCAGACTAAGGTATTGGCTCATCATAGGCTTTTATTTTGAGAATTCCCCCACCTTTGGGGCTTTACCTTGCACATAACCCCCTATCAACATGCCCTAGGCAGGTCACACTCGAGGTCATATTGTTCTTGAGTGTTCAAACTAAGGCTACTGCCCTTGTTGCCATGCCTTCAAACAACATAACCCCCTCTGGACATGCCCTTCCCCTACACAACTGAGTTGCATGAGAGAGATTGGGAAAGGTGGTTTCGTCTTCTCTCTTTGCTTTCAACATGGTAAAAGGGTTTAGTGTGACAAAATGCTGATATGTACCAAATAGACTTTGTCTATCCCACATCGGGTTGTACTCAATGGACAATCTCATTGCAATTCAGATCTTGTGCATGATTCAGATTTTGATTTACCTGGTAACTCTGTAGAAGAAGAGAATGGCAATCACTGCATGTGGAGTTCATGAAGACCTGGCACTATCCACCATGTCAAGAGCTTACCAACATAAACCTCTCAGTTCATCAAATCTGAAGATGTAGAATGCAGACAGCTTGAATCCAGCAAAAAATTGGAAGTCTGAGAGACAGCAGAGTCTAAAGAAATACCTGGAACGGAAGGCTCATGTCTAGGGTGCTTCTGTCAAGGAGAATGCCACATGACGCCAATAATTTTCTCATGACCAAAAGTTTTTCTCTTTGATAAGAAAGAAGACAAAGGATGTGGTCACAAGCAGAAAAAAACAGGGTGTCACCAAAGACTGAATCTGGTTGTGAGAGGATTTCAAGTGGAATGAGAATATGTAAGACCATCCTCCACTATTGCTAATACACAATGCACTAAGGCTGGCAGTGGACACAGGCAGGTGAAACTTGTTGCTTGAAAGTCCGAGCTTTTCCTTCTATATCTGAATTGTTTTCCAAGGAATGGAATTCCACCCTAGGCACCTTCTAGTCAAGCACCCTGCAAAATGTTCTTTCTCTTTCTCTCAACTCCTTGCTCATCCAGTTCTCCAGAAACCAAGAGACTAAGCTTGTATCTAAACCAGTCAATCCCAGTTTCCTCTCTGCTTGATTGAGAACCCAGAACTTCAGTTGACCACCCAACAGAATGACACAACCAAATTGTCACACTGAAGAAATCCATGCAGGAAAATGCAAATAGGTCATACCTCGAGAACTTCATAGAATTTCCAGCAACACACTAACTAGCCAGTAGTGACAGGAGGGTCCAGCTGCAAGGTGCACTACTACTCAATGGTAAAGAGCAGGCTGACAAGGCTGATTTTACTGCTAGGCTGATGCCGAACTTGAGCATCACCAATATCAAAAGTCAGTGCTCTGCACCATTCTATTATATGCTAAAATAGAGGCATAAGACCAGAGCATACACGAATTGCCCCAAATGCCACATTCTAGCCTACCTAAGAACAAAAGATTCAGAAGCAAAGGGCTCTCTTCGAAACAGAATTACAACTCCAAGCCTCACCTAGTCAAAGTAGATTTCAAGAAACTTGGAAGTGCCCATGAGTGCCACTGTACATTATAAGAAAAAAAAAACCCAGAGAGAAGATTAACTCACTACTTTCACAGGGCATAAATCCAGAACAGTTCTATGACCATGAAGCAGTTCTGCACACACTTGATTCTCTGTTTTTGTTACCACATTCTGGTTCCAGACAATGGGTGGGTGGGTGGGTGTGGGTGATGCAAAATGACATTGTCATTTTTTTTCCCTTCTCAAAACACACATCCAAAGAGGCACATCTTTCCCACAAAGATGTCTTGTTACTACTCCTCGTCTCCACTTTGTTGTTGTTGTCTGAGAAGATCAAGCTTCATGGGAGTAGTGGCAGCACGTCTCTGCCAAATGGGGACAAAATCCTCCTTCGCCTTCTCAAACTCCTCCTTCGACTTGCATAACTTCACAGGAGGGGCAGGGGAGGGTAGAGAGGAGGTAGTGGTGGTGGTGGTGCCTTGTTGAGACTGAGACCTACTGGACGCCAATCGTTGAAGAAGAGCGGTGTGAAGAGCTGCCTCTCTCGCACCATGATCATCGTCGTTTTCATCCTGGAGCGATCGTGGCGCATAGAATTGCTGTTGTCGGAATTCGCCGTTATCGAAATTCTTCTCGTAACTCTGGGGATCATAGTTTAACCAGTCGCTTCTGGAGGAGGCACCATGAACATGATGATGTCTCACCACCTGCGCCTTCACCTTCCTCACCAGCTGCTTCCACATGGGTGGTGGCTTGAAATACTCATCGTTCACATCCACTTCCCATCTGCCAGCAGTCCTGAGACGATCATCAGAGCCATGGGCTTTCTTGACAACCTCCTGCATTCCACGTACTTCCACAACCCATTTCCCTGATCTGCTCCTCGGCCACCCACAGCAACCACAACAACAAAGCGCCGCACCATCCAACGATCGCCAACCCAAGGACCGTAAACTTTCCGTGTCGAGACGCGAGAAAGTAGACCCGGGTTGCACTCCATCAAAGGAGTCTGCTTTGCGTTGGTTGTATCTTCCTCGCCACAACGGAAAGCAACAAATGCTTTGTCCTCCGCCGCCATCGTCTTCTTCTTCTTCTGCCTCACCAACACCACCACCCACACTTATTGCCGAGCTCTGCCTTCCGAACATACTCATCACCTGCTGCTGCTGCTGCTGCTGCGTCGGCTTGGAAACACGGATCGAGATCGGCTCACATGCTGCGGCGTTCACACAAGAGCTCTTCCTTTCTTGCTGCTGCTCCTGGAACCATGCTTCCTCCTCTTCCTCGCCCTTCACTGTCGTCGTTATGATAGTCGTTGTGGTGCTCCTCCCTCCCATGAATAAATGAAACCCCACTTCAAACAAAAACCCAACAACAACAATACCACTACTGACACTACGAACTCCTACAACAACCCACCAAACATCTCTCTCTCTCTCTCAACACTAAGAGAAACAACTTTTGCGAGAACCTCAATGCGCTTTCATTGCAATGAACCCTCTTCTTCTCAATCGGCAAACATTAGATATGACCTCTCGTTCTCCCCCTCCCCCCCCCAGAGCAAACAAACACACACACAAAACCCAAAAAAAATAACAAAAGGAAACCAACAAGACAACAAACCTACTCCCACCACCCGAAAAAATGCTCCCAAAAACCAACCCCAACACCAAACTTTCACGCAAAACTTTAAACTCTTAATATCAACTCCTCACATTATATATTATTCTGCACATAATAATAATAATCTGTACCCACGAGACAAGCGATGATCCCCACTCCAAAACAACCACAACTTCGTTCCTTACAAACAAACCCCCATCCCCAACTCCTCCACACCCCCAGAAAAACAAAAAACCACTTGTGAGAGAAATGACAAACGACTTCTGGGGAAGGGCGATATGAGGAAACTTGTTGTACTTATTACTTAAGTAGTATACTTAAGCAAATTCTCTCTTCTTCTTCTTCTTCTGTGCAAGCAAATTGCGTAAGTCATGCGGGAGATTTGCGAATTGCCCGCCCGACCCGAGCGACAAGTTCGAAGCCCACACGCACGTATTCTGCGATTTCAATGCACAGACAGCGACAGCCGCGCTCTGTGCCTGCGCAGTGCCAGTGTTTTTATTTTGGCGGGGTCAATTTTGTCATTTAGCCAAAGTGGCGATCGGATCCATAGGAAGATTTAGCCAGAACTGGCTAAAAACTGAATATACAAATAATTAAAAGAAAATCCTTTATACTTTTGGCTACCTACTTGAACACTGTACAGAAATCTGGCGATTTTCTTAAACTCTGGTCAAGTTATGGTTATTGAAAATCTCAAAAAAACACTTGATTTTAGCACTTGATTTAAGCACTTGTAATTTTTTTATTTCTCTTTTTGGCCAGCAAAATTAAAAGGCTGCGGCGCACACCATACTAACAGGTAGGTGGGTGTGTAGCTACTAGCTACCTACACCGGAAGTGACCGGACACGGATGTCACCGCCAGAGGTGATCAGACATGACAGTCACCGCCGGAAGTGACCGGACAAGGCAGTCACTGCCAGCTAAGATCAAGCTGGCCTAGTTTTTTCAGTTCCTTCTGGTGGGGGTCAGTTGCTTTTTTCTTTTTTAATTTTTTTTTTCTTAACGGGCTGCAAACTTGCAATCCAATTTGTGCCCCCGAGGGCCAACTTTCCTTTCCTTAAAATCCGGTCAAACTGACCGGACCGGGCCGTTGGAATCGGCCGTTGCTGCGTGTGCTGTTGTCGTCGTCGTCCTTCTTTGAGAAAGACAAAAGGAAATTGGAAAGATGTAAAAAACCTGCCAAACTTTATTTCAATCATAGCCTAACCTACTCCTGAAGCCTTTTGCAATCGTAAAGAAATGGAGATTGGAAAAGAAAAAAGGACACGAGTCTTCGTTTTTTACTTGTTGACAACATTTACATAATTGACAATGTCTCTTTTTTTTTTAATAATCAATTTTGTGATGTAGCCAAAGTGGTGATCATCCAATAGGAAGATTTAGCCAAATTTGGCTTCTAGCTAAATATGAAAGTGAAAATTTAAAAATGTCTTTCTGTATTTTTGGCTGCCTATTTGAACCAATATAGAAAATATGGCAAATTTTCTTAAATTTTGGTCGAATTTTGATTATTGAAAAACTCAACCAGCATTCAGTTTTAGCGCCTTTGATTTTTTTATTTTAATTTTTTTTGGCTATTTATAGTCAGCAAAAAAAAATGGTTGGTACTAGTTTAGGCTTAACCCAACCCTATGGAAGGGCTTTGACCTAGCTACCATATGCCAATCCTGTAGAACCTGTCGTAGTTAGGCACTAATTAATTACTTTTTGAAATTGCAATTTTTTTGAAAGAAACTCTCAAGTACACTAGTTTGATTACTTAGTGTAAAAATAATGTTGAATTTGTAAAAGATTACTATTTTTACTACTGAAAATAAATGACCAAAAAAATTATTTAATATGCACCTTGTTGCCAAACTAGGCTAGGTACTGCGATAATTGAGGTCACTAGTGTAGCTTGTGTAATTTACTCATTTTAAAGAATGTATAACTCATTCATGCAAAGCTTCAAAAAATTATGAGATATTTATTATGCATTTCTTGTGCTTTATCTACAAGTTTCAGTTAATTGCATGAATTAAATCCTTCATCTTGTCTAGACCAAAATTATATTTTCACTTAAACTTACAGTCATCTTACACCTCACATTATATCCACTTTTGGTGGTACACCAACACCAATTGAAAGTCATTACATGAAGATTTTTTTTTGAAAAAGGGATATTACATATCTTCCATTGTTAATTTCAAGTTTTTTTTTTTTTTTTTTTTTTTTTTTTTGTATGTGTACAAAAATATCATCAACTTGCTTATGCAAAGAAGCCAAAAAAAATAAAAAATTGATTGCTTGTTTGTAGATGGTAAGTTCACCTTTCATTTTGGAACATGTATATATGAAGATAAGTGCTTGTTATTTGCTTTGCTTGGATGTGATCATACCATAACTATCCCAAACCATAATGGGGTCCCTTGCTCCACTTTTGGTATATAAAGGGTGTCCTAAAACTAAAATGTGCCCAGAAATAAATTTTATGTCAAAATATCCAAAAAACAAAATTTTGAGCAGTTTGGGCAGCAGTGACTGGCCCAATTCTGTTGTGCATATGATGAGTTGGCTGGCACCTACCTACAAGGGAATATTGGACCTCTTTCACACGAGGCATTGAAACTAGTGGTGGGACTGCAACTTTTGGGAATTGGTGCCAAAACAGAATTTGGCCCAGAATCCAAGGGCCAAAAAAGCTCACCAAAGAGCTGGCAAGCCAGCTCACCATTGGTTAGCTTGCTACTCCGTTTGAAACTAATGACGTGACCTTCTGACAACATGTAACGTGATATCTTAATAACACTCACAAGTAGCGTAAAATCCATCCCAAGAGAAGATCCCGGGCTTCTCGCACTAGCTGTCATAGCTAATATGCTTATTCCATAAACCATTCCTAGAAATTCACTTGTGAATTTGGAGGGCACCTTACGTGCATTAAAAAACAAGGAAGGATAATGATGAAACCCTGGCAAGCACCATTAAACAAAGCACCCAGCAAAAGGGTGGAATGAAGAACAAAGAGAGAGAGAGAGAGAGAGAGAGAGAGCACCCAAGTCTGGGTCAAGAGAGCAAAACCCAAAGGGTGCATAGGAATAAATTATGTTTCATCAAACACAAGAAGCATATCGGAAAAAGAAAGGAAGGGAAACTTTTTTAAGAGCAATAAGCTTAGAAAGAGCCCTCATTGCAACAATGATGCAGACTAAAATAGAAGTGACTTGCATTTTCTACAAAGCTATTAACACCCTCTACTTAGAAGTGACTTGTGTTCTTTACACAGCTGCTGACACCCTCTGCTAATAAAAGGCACATACCACACTTCCTTAACCCCTGTATGTTAGTGAAAAACAAAAATACTTTGAAAAGTGAACCAAAACTGGTTTAAGGGTTTAGGGTTTAAGGGTTTAGGGTTTAGTTACCATTTCATCTTAGGCCCCTTATCTTGGGATAACCTTTATGTTCAAGCTTTACCTTGGCACAAAATGAACTAACAACCACAAAATGCATCATCCATTGGAGCATGTTATGATCAATGTTGTCCAATTATCTAGAAAAATCTAATTTTGCATTTGGATAATTATTGGATATGGATGAATCTATATCCATTTTTTTTGAACTTTTAGTTTTATACACAACTGCTAGATGCCCTTATATGTATTACCATTACATGTAATTGTATCAGGCCATTAGGTTTTAAACAAAATTGATATTTGGTTGCTTATGATTTCAGAAATGCCGAATATGAATCTCAATTCATTTAGGGTTTAAAGTTTGTGTTTAGGGTTTAAGGTTTAAAGATAACATATCATTAATCTCATTTTTACATTTGGCACCTCTGCATTTCATACTTCATATTCTAGGCTTCTTGTTTTTTACTTGGTTTCAAAAAAATTCATAGTGACAAGTTCTTTTTTTTATTTTATTGTGAGCTTCACAAGAACCAAATGTTTGGTTCCTCATTTTTTGTTTCACTTCTAATTAGGTAAGGTTCTAAACTTGCTTTGGTCTTTTTTCATTGTTGCGGTGCTTTGCATTTTTATTTCCTTTTGTTTTTTTTTTTGTTTTTGGTTTTGTGTTGCTTAACAAATTGAAAGGGCTTTCCTTGTTTTATTGTCAGGCTCTAGTCTTGTGTTTTGTTATTTGGCAAATTGAAAGGCTTTTTATTGTCTTTTTGTTCAGCTTTGGTTTTGTGTTTTTGTTGTTTGGCAAATTAATTTTTTTTTCTTATCCTCATGTTCAACTTTAGTGTTTTGTTTTATTGTTCAACAAATGGAAAAACATCAACTTGGTTTTGTTGCTTGACAAATCAAGAGGCATCAATCAAGTTTTGTCATTTCACAAGTTTAATTTTGTTGCTTGGTGAATTGGGAGGCATTGGCACGGTTTTCTTGTTCAACAAATTGGCAACATTCCACAATAAAAATAAGTTTCACCTCTTTATCACTTTGTACTTGTTTGTTTGTGTTGTTTTGCTTTTGGGAGCTTGAAGGTTGGGTGTTTGTTTTAATGTGTCTTTTCTTGTGTTTAGGTTTTAGTGTGCTCAATGATTAAAGATTAAAAGTATGAATTTATTAGGAATATGAATGGGATTGATAAAGATGCATCGATTGCCCCCATTCAAATGCACTCCTCATTAGTATTAAATGTTTAATCTAACAATATATTAGATATTGATGCTTTGCAACTTGTGGTTATAAGAATACAAGCTACAACTTGTAATTGTAAAAGTACAAGTTACAACTTGGAGACCTCACAATTAGATGTCTATATATTAGAGTTTTTTAGCTATCAATGATAGTATGTCTATGGATTTGGTGAATCCACAAGAGTTGCAATGCATAATTTATAGATTTGATCAAACATATGTTGATGTTTTGACTCAAAGATGTACTTTTCACAAGGGTCTAATGAAATACAACAAAACTAATTTTATAACTACCATGGATATTCATGTGCAAGCTACATTTTAGGTTGCTTTCTTAGGAGAGTCAATAGCTCAATGAAAAGTGCCAAAACCCAATCATACTCAACAATTAAATAATAAAGGATGAATCCATCTAGTTATACAATCATTAGATTTTTTGGTACCACAAATGCTTATTTAAAAAATATGATGTTCAACATCAGTTTCTCGAGGATTTGGTAACTGAGTCAATGTTAGGCTTCCCCTTGGTAACCTACCCTCGCCTATATTCGCTGGGCCTGGACCCTTTTTTGTGGTCTGTGCCGTAGGAGAAGGAGACTTCAATTTCATAATAGTGGAGCTTTTGGTTCTTTAACTACCATTCTTAGAATGCATAGGGTATTAAAGAGAATGAACTCTGGAAGGCTGATTTTGCTAGGTGAAAGCCCTGGTAAGTTAAACAACCCTTTTCATTGGTGTAAAAAGTAAGGGTCTAGAGGCACAAGGTGCTCTTTATATTTGTTTTTGGGTGTTGAACTGGGCTGTTGTGTCGTATCGAACGGTCCATTTGGTGCCACATACATAAAATCGATGGTTAAATTGTCATGATTTTTTATGAAGGATATTTTCATTAATCTTACAGTCATTGTATGCCATGCCTCATAAACCTACTTAGTGGGTTTTATATCGATCTTCTAATAAATTATTTTGTGATATTTGCTTATATGTAGCTCGACCTCAAAAGAGGTGCAGGCTTCTGGTTCTCTCATCTGTTCAAAGAAGGTCCTAGGAGGCCTAGTTAGTCACATGGGTGTCCTGCATTTTGCCAATTAGTTCTCTTTCTTGTTGTCATTCTGTATTGTGCATGTTCTTTAACCCCAATGGGCTTTTCTAGCTCAAGTGTCTCTGAAGAGTTGAACCACATCACAACTACCTTCCAAGAAATGACCCAACTTAAGTTTGAGGACAAGTCTAGTATATGTGGGGTAGAGAGTAGAGTCATTGCCATGGTGCCCCCCCCCCCCCCCCCAATTTCTTGGGGGGCGGTGGGCACCATGACGCCCACCTTAGTGCCCCAAGAGCTGGGATCCTGATCTTCTTGTATGGCTTCCTAAATAACATGAAGCCAACCATCATCGACATCATATGTAACATTCCTAGCTCCTTCTTGATTTAGGGCTTGGAATTCAGGGGATTGCAGCTTGGGGCTTGAGAATTGTGGGAAATTTGTGGCTTCGAGGTCTCTGGCTTGGGTTGAAAGTATAGAAAAATGAGCCTGGGGGCTTGTGTTATGGATACCAACTTTGATTGGAGATCATAGCCCAGACAATCAGTTTAGAAAGGATGATATTATCTGCTCTTCACTCCTCTCCCAAGGCACCTTCATAGTGTGATGATGATGATAACCAACTAGGCATGTGAAGCAGATGGATTAATGAAAATATGTATCCTTCATAAAAAATCATGACAATTAAAAAAATCCTCTTTCTAAACTTGGCGTTGGACCCACCCAATGATGGGGCATTCTCAACTAAGCACCCGCCCCTTTGATGATCAGGGCATTCCAAAAATAAGCCGCCATGGCAGACATTGCAAATGAAAGGGGTGTTTCTGAATTAAGCCCCAAGGGGCAGGCACTTATTTTTTGAACACCCCTCCCCCATCAAGCATGCTTTACCCTATAATTTGTGTTTTCTTGGAATAATGTTGGGCAAGTTCATACCAAGAGCATCGGCTTTGGCAACATGAAGTTAAGTATTCCTGTCTTAACTAACCGTTTACTGCTCCCTCATTGTACCCCATTGGCATCACAACATTAAAAAACAAAACAAAATATATACATTGTTAGCCATTTCAGTTCAATGTGTTCTCAACGGCTATTCCCTGAGTTGGGGGAATAGCCATTCCAAACACAATCAACCAAAAAGGCTCTTGAGGAATCCGATCCATCACGAACGACCTTAACTCCCCAACATGGTTGTCACTTTGCCCAGTGGACTTAGTCAAAGAGGCCCCTTTTTGGGGCAAGTTTCATTTCCATATTTTGTAAACCTGTTGCCAACTTTCAAGTGAATTTTAGGTGAAATTTGGCATAAAAAAAGAGAGGTTGGTCCCAATAGTATGAGCTATTCAATAGCCTTATCATGGGGATATTACAAGAGAATGTGGTTTTTCTCACACAAAAATTGTGGCTCATGACACATGTGTGAAGTAAACTTTGGGATTTCATCCATTGCAATGTACAACATCTGATGTTTATTGTGACATATAAATTACATTAAAATGAAAATTTGACATTAGATTATGGCACGTGTCATGAGCCATGGCTTTTTGTGTGAGAAAAATCACATTCTATTGTAACAAATCTACAAGAGAATGCATGAATCTTGAATGAAAATTTCAAGTATATACACTTGATTTTTGATGAAACTTGGAAGAGTTTTTTTTTTGGTTTTTATAACAAAAGATTATTGAGCCCATGAATTAGCATTTTTTTGGAGGTTAATTTTTTCACATTTTGACTTGAAAAATATGATTTCGACCTATAAAAAGGATTTTTCATGGAAAAAAATGGCACAAATTTGTTACATTTTAATGATAAGTTCCAAACTGTAGCTAAGAATATAAATTTTTTTGGGGTATTTTTCCACTTTCATATCTACTATGTAGCCAAGTCTAACTAAGTCATTTTATGGATGACTGCCACTTCTACTACATCACAAAACTAAATCCTTGCTGTGACCTTTGACTATGACCTTTGAGTTCTTACTTTTGATTTTCATTATACAAAATGTGTTACAAGGAGCATTAATTGGAACTTGATGGTAAGATCAAAATGCTTTGGTAACGTACTTGTGGAACTAAGGGCTTGTTGCCCCAATCATCACATTTAGATTTTTGCAAGACGATTGCCCATTTTTATTGGGGGCTATAGGGGTCAATAGTTTAGGTCCATTTCCATTCCATGTTCACTTTAGGTAGGCTCGTGACCTTCTATCTTTAGTTGTTCAAGTTTTCATCCCATTATTTGAATAACTATTAGAGAAAGGAGTGAATCATCTTCAAGAGAGCATCTTAGAAAATGTGCACGAACACTCATTTTGCAACATCATCTCATAGTTGTTTTCAAATTGTCATCACATTCGGTTAAGATCTTGTGCATGCCTAAACTTGGGTGCTTAACTTTTTGCCCACCTAGTCATCCCATCTTTTAAGATGACTTCTAACATTTTCTTTTCAACACCACACACCACATTGGGTCTCCCCCATCCCACGGCTCATGGTCTTTTTTGATGCATATGTGGCCAAGCCATAGATTTGATAAAGATACACCTATTTTGTTGTGTTCATGAGGGAGAACACATGGCCACACATGATGTAGTTCAAAATTCTTTCACCTCTATTAATAGGGATGTTGGGTTCCATGTTTTGCACAAGCAAACATATGTTCTCTCAATGCCATTTCTTTAATCATCACGATGACGAGTGGATATTGTGCTTATAACTTATGGTACTCACACTTTGGCAAATGTAGTCATTATTAACCTAACTTTTGTGGATTTTGTTTCACGAGCCCTATTTCACGAGCCACTTTTTTTCAAAGAGTGACTGTGACAATTATAGCTCAAGAGAAGGTTGTGTCATATTACAATTAACACCTTGAAAATTATTTCATCCCTCTTGTAGTAGAGATATTTGAATGTTTACACTAGCAGGCAAATGATTACTTTCATCGATGTGCTAACATGGCATGGTCAATGAAGAGCTTTGGAGGTCCTCTTTTGATTTTATGTTCATTTTATAAGTAAAGGGTGTCAATGGCTCTTCAAAGAGTTCAAGCCCTCACGTCACTATCTTGCATTAGGTAGTTGTGGCAATAGGAGAAACCTCTTCTAGGCTTGATGTCCTTCTAGGTTTTCACCCATCTCCTTGCACGAATTGCTTCATGCTACCAATCATTGGTTTAGGTCCTAGGTTTTGTGTTTTCTCCTCTTAGGGCTCCCCATTGTGCGTTCTACAATTTGGGGTGTGGTCTTTTGAGTGGACTTGAGTCCTTTCTTTTTTCTTCTCTTGTTCCCTTGCTGGGTGTTTTTCCTTTTTATTTATTTGTTACGAGAATTTTATGCAAGCATGTGAAAAATTCCAATTAAAGTAGATCTCACAACTTGGGTTCTGTCTTTAAGCTATTCAATTCAACTCCTAGTTTCCTCCTTTGCTCAGTGCTTTGTTTAATGAAGTTTGCCAGGGTTCCTCCTCCTAGTTTAAATAATTGGTCCTAAAAGACATCACCTGGGTTTATGGTCAGCAGGGGGTTTCAGTTTTCAAATCTTCACAAGGTTTATGGGCTTTCAGTTTTCAAATCTTCGTTGCATTTGACTTTGAAATACCATTGAGTGTTTTAAGAGGGTCTCTCAAATGAAACCCTAAAAAACCCATCAATGCAAAGTATACTAAATGGAGTGTCAGACAACAACAGTGACTGTTCACGTTTAGCCCCCTTGAATGCTGGTCCATTAATGGTTTATCAGTACACTAGATCTTTGACCCAAATTTTGGTTTGACTTTAATTCTAGGATTTTCTAAACGATTTATTAATCCTCTAGGGATTCTGGCCACCCATGCTAATGCCATTAGTTGGCAGTAGATTGATTATCTTGGGTGCTAGTTTAGACAAAGTTGCAATGAAGGGAAGTCATAAGGGTTGGTCTGAGAGAGCTCAGAGTTGAAGCTTTAAACTTCAGCACAAGATTAAGGGCGACTTTAGATGAGGATCCAAGACCAAAAAGTGGCAAATTGAGGCCGAACCTACATGGCACCTGTTTTGGAGAGAAAATCAATTGGTTCGGACCAAAAAAACAGTGCTAAAAGGAGAGCTCCTGATTCCGTGAACCAAGAATCAGGCTAACGACCAACGTACATTCCAACTCAAGGATTCAATTTGCTTCAATTCAGTCCAAATTGGTTCCTAGGAAATTGGATCCTGGACCCTCGTCTAAAGGGGGCCTAACCTTTTCCCATGTGTGACCAAATAAAAATAATCCAGAACAGAAGGGTCTTCAGACTTATGTGTCTTCTAATTAGCTTCAAAATCCCAAGATTGCAAACTTTTATTAAGGATGCGGAGAAATTTCCTGGTGTATTTTGGAGAGCACCTTCATTGGTGAATATGCCTCCAGTTGACAAAGTGTCTCTTAGTAGGTGTAAGGTCTCTCCCACTCCTGAATAGTAGCTATAAGATCCCTCCAACTCCTATCCCACATTGTCATCTGTGCATGCTTAGGCTTCCAATAAGGTCTGTCTCATATCATACATTGAGTGAGGCCCAAAGGTGGGGAACTTTCCAAAAATGCAAGGCCAGATTTGATTATTACTTCCTCCTATGCCTAGTCGGACTGCTTAATTGGCGAATGCCTTGGCTTTTATCCAACACACACACAATGGCAATTGGCAATTTTGTTTTGAGGAAATGCCATCACAGATGTCAGATACCCATCACTCTTTTTTTTTTGGGGCAAAATGTAATGGGAACAAGTAAACCTTAATCCTTGTTCAACGAGGGCTAGAACTTGTGTAGGAAAATCTTAGATATAATAAAGTTATCCATAAAATCACACCCACTTCAGTCCCCTGTCCTATCTCCTAACTGATGTTCACCCCCTAAAATCGGCTACCCGCAAAGTCCCCCAGATTGGGGATGGAATTCAAAAAGTGGGGATGTCAGCCCTAAGATAGGGGACGGGATTAGTTTGACTTTATTTATTTGTTTTTAAAAAAAGGTTGGGGCAGATTTAGGGTTAGGGTGGGCAGTTTCTTTCCTACTTTAAAAAAAACGTTTCGGGCAGGTTTAGGAAAACAAATTCACACTTTTTCTATTTCGGGCAGTTCTTTGGGTGAATTTCTTTCACACTTTTGTTTTTGTTTTGGGCAGACTTGAGGGAGGTCTTTTGCCTTTTACACTTTTATTCTTGTGTTCCAAGCATATTTTTAGAAGCTTCTTTGTAAGCATGATTCTATTTTTTTTGGGGGGTTTGGCATGGCAATTTGGGAGGGCATCTTTGAAGGCCTTTCTTGAAAGGTTTTAGGGGCACATTTGAGGGATCCTTATGGACTTTTTTCAAAAAGACCTTAACTACAAATCACATTTGTGAGGCTTTTAAGGTTTATCTTTGTTAGCCATAATAAAAACTTTTAAAGTTAAACAAATATAGGGTTTCTGTTATGGACTACCTAAGGTGGCTTTTAGGGTTTAATGAGAGATATAAGTAATTTCTTTCAATTTTGATTTTTTTTTTCTTTCATTTTTTTCATTTGTGGGAGCTCCATTTTGCCTTTTGCTTGATTTAGCTTGGACTTCATTATATGTTGCTTATTTATCTGGTTT
>Ga0209611_10004821_pt1 | contig 22924 bp, 25 predicted proteins | sample S1TSphgellanicum_3_FD_187693 | JGI IMG/M metagenome (GOLD analysis project Ga0209611, IMG submission 187693) | Host-associated microbial communities from peat moss isolated from Minnesota, USA - S1T2_Fc - Sphagnum magellanicum MG (SPAdes) (version 2) | ecosystem: Host-associated > Plants > Peat... | reverse complement strand
CAATTGCAGCAGAGATAGTAAGTTGGATTCCGTTGGATGACAGAAACCGTGATTATCTCAAGGAATTAAGAGACGAGCTCGTTGATATAAAGGGCGGGATTGAGGAAAAGCAAAAGATGCGGATGCCGTGGGAGAGCAGTCGGAATCCTGATATAGAGCGGATAGAGAAAGCGATTGACCAAGTAGAGAGAAAGCGTGACGAGAAGCTCAGACGTGAACGAGAAGAGCGGGAGCGAGGCAGAGGCGATGATTGGGATAGATTTGATCCATGGGGACGATTCTAATTGGCGTATCGATTTCGAGGCTTGCTCCTTCAGCGTTCTATGAGTACGTAGGTCTGGCAGACCCAAACGATCTTTTGGTAGGAATTGCTGGAAGAAATTTTTTAGAGGGTCGAGTTTCTTCGGTAAGAAGGAGCGCGCCCATAAGAAATTCTATCTTCGGGCATAAGAGGCTGAAAACGACGTTAAAAACATTCAGCTGCATACTAAACGCGGGTAGCAGCTACACGATCAGCCATGAACAATTGCACCGAGCGCTGAACAACAACTGCCTTCTGACATCAACAATCATGATTCAGGAGCCAGCCAAGCGTGAAACTACAAGGGTTTTCACTGAGGGTTTAATTGAAAGCGCTCGGAGGATTGAGTCACCGCATTTTTCTGAGCAGGAATTGTCTCAGCGTTTGAGACGGTACCTGAAAAGCGTGCGTTAAGGTCATCATTACAGAAGGAGGAGCAAGCAACTTGAATAGCATCAGCACAAGCGCACCGCTCGCGGTATCGTTCGACATGGATGAAACGCTTATAGACAAGGAGCCGACCGGCACACTTGCCTTCATGGATTACTGCCGTGAGGCAGGGCTACCCGTTGAAAGACAACATTTTGCCGTCATTGAAAAATTCCGACAGAAATATTTTTCAGATGGTGCGTCAGTAAGTAAAGCCATCGCCTTAATGGGCTCGAAAGGCTTTTGGCTCCAATACAATGGCCTTGTACTTGAAGCCGCTCTGGGCTATCTACCAGAAAACGATCTCGTAGAATCCTTAACCGAAACCTTTGCCGCAAAATATCGGCCCCGGGTCTTTATGTTTGACGATGTACGCAGCACGCTCAAACGGTTGAAAGAGCTGGAAATTCCTATGGGGATTATCACCACGAGAAATGCGGGGGTTGACCTTGGACTAAATCTGGGCAAGGTCGAGCAAGAGCTCGCGGATTTGGGCGTTGCTCAGTATTTTTCGTTCATTATAGGAGTCTCTTCTAGTGGTCAAACTAAGCCCCACGCATCTGTCTTCAATGATGCGGCTGAAGGTTTAAAGGTGTCTGTTCAAGACCTGCTGCATGTCGGAAACGACTTTTATGCGGACTACGAGGGCGCACTGAATGCAGGAGCGCAGGGCTTACTGCTAGACAGGCACGAACTCTACCTTGACTCCGCCGGACGAATAGACAATATGGAGCAGATTTTGTCCCGCTGGACCGACTGATTGATTGGCTGTCTTTTATCGATGTTCTAGCCAGCAGCCCGACTGCTGGCAATAACCTTACCACCGAAAACTATGGATATTCTTTCAGCCTATGCTGGTCTAAAACAGCTGCAATTATCTACTGGGCGTGCTGAAATAGCTCAAGACCAACAGCTCTTGCGTCAACTTATATCTATCTCGAGCTTGTGTAAGGCTCGGGGATAGCGAAGCTGTCACCAGGTGCAAAGGTCCTGACATGCCTCAAGCAGTTACAGGGCTAGATTTTTCAGCCTTGAGGATATCGTAGACGCTCTGGGCAAGCGGAATCTCTTATCACTAAAGTGCCAGAATCGCTCAGACAGGGAATTTCTTGATCGCCTGGTCATATTCGTCCTGCGCCACCGCCAAACTCATGCGGGAGTAAATTTCCAAAGACTGTCTAGTTGCGTGCCCCGAATACGGCTGAATCATTGCATCGTCCAAGCCCTGTTTTTTTAGCCAAGTGAAAAGAAAATGCCTGAGCTTATGCGGCGAAATGGTTTTCTCTAAACCAGCGGCAGTAGCGTGTCTTTGAAGAATTTTTCTAACGCCCCGGTCTGTGTATCGCTTTTTCCAAGAAGATTCAAACAAGTATGTGGCGCCGCTGACTTTCATATCATTGGCGTGCATAGCAAGGACTTCCCTGGATTATTCACCTAGGGGCGATCGTAGAAGGTAGTTTTCGCTGGAAGATGTGATGGGGAGCCGTTTAATCTTTGCGACTCGTTCTCCTGCCAACTATTTTCTCTAGGTGCTTTTGGTGAAGAAAAGTGCCTGTATACCTTAGATCTGGACCGTAGATCTACTGTCGATATGGTATTACATTTGGTATCAGATTTCCTTCCCAAAACAAGAAAGACCTGACTCCGACTCGATAATTGGATTGCTAAAAACAAAACAAGCAGAGAGGTCTTTCTTGAGTAAGAAGTCTAACCGAACCAAATCAGCCCGACAACCTACTTTGAAATTAGAAGGTCAAAAGCTTTTCGTAATCGATGACCAGGGCGGCAATCTCAGCTCCTTCGGTGGTTTACCTGCGGTAGCCAAGATTGCCCAGAATTCCGGTTTGCTAGATATGGCCGTAGAGTTCATTCCAGAGTGGCGTCAAGCCTCCAGCATCGATTTTGAAAGTAAGCACCTCCTTGCCCAGCGTCTCTTTTTAGCTGCCTTAGGATATGCCGATGCAATCGACTGCACCTTTTGGAAAGAAGACCCGGTTCTTAAATCCATTGTCGGCAAATCCCGCAAAGGGAATTTCCTTGCCTCGCAGTCCACGCACACTCGTATGGAGCAGAGCATGACAAAAGAGACTATTGAGGCTTTGGAGTCTTTGCCTTTCCGGTTCTTCGTCGAACAGCGGAAACACGCCCCGCAGGAGCTCACTGTATATCTCGACGGTTCGGCTATTCGTACTTTCGGTGCTCAGCAAAACTCGACTTACCGCGGTGGTAAGAAGTACAGCCAGACCCAATACTTTCCTCTGATCGCGACAACTGATGGCGGTGATCTCTTGCTTGCGCAGCTGCGTGAAGGCGGCGCCGCTGATGCTCACGCCCTCACCAGCATTCAAAATCTCGTGCTAGATCTTAAAGCCCAATGGCCGCGCACTAAACTCACCCTAGTTCTTGATACTGGCTTTAACAGCCCTGCTTTGCTCGACTTTCTTGAGTCAATTGAAGTCGAGTATGAATGCGGCTATCCAGCCACTGCTTCAGTGAAATCAAAAATCAAGGACGTCATTCAAGCTGTTGAAGCAAACCAAACCTTGATACCTTTCTTTGATATCCACTTTTCGTTTGAGATAGATAATTGAGAGAATTTACAACCCTTTGCTAAAAAGACCTGCTACTGAGAAGCGCCTGAGACGCCTCTGCTAAAGCCACTTCTCAACATTGCCAGACAATGCGTCTTTTCCTCTAGCTTGAGAGCTGCGAGAGTCTGACCATCCAATCTTCACAAACAATTTAGTTGGATCCTGTGCAGATTCTCGCAGCTCTCGACTCTCGCTTTGTACAGTCGAGAGTATCTACTTGTTTCTGAATTTCCGGAGTCTCCCGTCTAAAATCCCTCTGTCAATCGAGCAAAAGAATTCTTTCGCCTGCGCTTTGGCAGGACAGGACTTTGCATTCTGAACAAGTAGCATGTGATTTTCAAACTTTACTAACTGAATTCGAAACATGAACAGTCGAGCGTTCGAACAGATATGGATTGCACCTGATGCGGTTTTCGATAGTGTAGCGCTTCACGCGCTACAAACATTTTCTAAGTGGCCGATTATTTGTCATCCGCTGCCACTTGGGAGAGGGTCATCGGCAGAAGAACTGTCACCACGGCAACTCCAAGAGTTGCAGAGGGTCGATTGCCTCATCTGCGGCTGGGAGACGATTGTGGATGTTATTTTGCTGGATGCTTTACCGGCTCTGAGGTACCTTTCACTAAGGTGTACGAGCACTAAAAATGTCGAACTCTCCGCCGTTTCGGAGAGGGCGATAAGGATTACGACTATAGCCGAGTACGGAGATCCGGCTACTGCGGAGTTTGTTGTTAGGCAGCTTCTAGAATCAGCTGCGAATAATTTCCGGGAACTAGGCGGCTGCGAAGTAGGGCTGATAGGTTTTGGAGCCGTTGGAAAAAGAGTTGCTGATTTGGTGCATGCTTTCGGAGCATCAGTCAGTTATTGCAATGGCTCAGGGAAGCCCGCATCATCTACCTTCGCTCGGCATAAGAGTCTTTACGATATTCTCGCGAACAGTGAGTTGATATCGTTCCATTCACCTGCGTACTTGAAAGTACTGGAAGCAGCTGACTGGAAAGATTTGAATGGAAACGTCCTCGCGATGGTCGTTACCACGCTTGGTCTGCCTTTTGAATTCAACGACTTCTTGCTGACAAAGAATTCAAGGCTACAGCTAATCCTTGACGGTTGTGCTTTAGCGGAAAATGTGCCTGCAATTCAAGTGGAGCGGGTTAGATTCTTCAAGATTCCATCAGCGCGCTCCAAAGATTCCATTAGACGAGCTGGTGACTATGTCTTAAACAACATGATGAGAGAAGTGGAGGTGGTCAATGGCTAATTCTCATGACATATCGAAAAGCACAGTTTATGGTGCGTATCCTTACTGCACCGAGATTCTTTATTTGCCAACCGTTCCACAGTCGTCTGGTCCGATCGACATGATTCTACCGAGTGCTGAGCGAATCTCTCTCGGAAACATTCAAGTTCCGGGCGACTGGTATGAGCCAGATGCATCCAAGAACGCTTGGTTCAGGTGGGTGACTGGACACCAGTTGAGCTGCTGCCTGTGGCAAGCATTAGCCTGCATTTTAGGTGACAGCGAACTACCAGCCCAAAGCGTAGAGAACTGCGTGATACTACTGCAGACCTACTCTTTGATCCTGCTTTACACGGGATCTGTGTCACCAGAAATTTACGCTAACTTGTTGAGGCCATTCATGCTAATGTGGCATGCCTCATTTTCTGGAACGTGGGCAGCAGATTACCGATTGGTAAAACAAAAACTCGGACCGGTAGCTCAAAAGCTTGGCGTTAATAACCGGCTAAGCTTGGCTTTCAGAGACACCTATCGCATCCATGACGAAGTCGGCAGAGTTCTGGTGGGCGAAGGCACCAAGTCTTTGCTGCGCCAAAGCAAACAAGACCAAGTTTGTGTTTCTGAGGAACCGGAAAAGTCCAAGCGTTTTGATGGCTTCTTCCAAATTGTCAGAACGAACTCGAATAACAAGACGGTTACCGGTCAGGTAGCCAGCCGAATTAAGGCTGTAGCGATTGACTTGGTCGCTAACGGTTTATGGACTGCGTATTCCGAGCCGAGGATGGGCGACATCCCCTTCGTTAACTCAGAAGTCCCACACTTACTCGAGCAACTAGAGTTAGGCGCAAACATTTGCCTTGCCTGCTTGCGCTAAGGAAAAAACTGCTTAACCAACAATGGCTCCCCTCCTCGGAGTGGGAGCCTTGAAATTTAAAACGGAGCACCCGAATGCAGATAGACCACATCGCGATGCAGCTACCGCTTAGTCGCGCTAACGCGACCATTGATTGGTATGTCAAGTTTTTCCCTCAAGCCAGTCGTCTTTGGTCGCTGACGAGGGAGCAACTGTCGGAGCAAACGCGCACTGAAATGCCATTATTGCATCACATTGTTGCATTGCAGCTGGGTGCATTCGAAATCCATTTTTTGGCATTTCAAGTTGAACTCGAGTGCCTGCAGGCACACTGCCAGATTGAACACATCTGCATATTGGTCGAAGAACCCTTGGAGAGGTTCCTGGCAAAATGGCACGAGCTACACGAGCTATTTGAAAGCACCCATACGGGGTGTACAGAGAATCCCAGTGAGCTCGATCTAACCAATAAAGGATTTCGAACCATTTATGTTCGTGATCCAAATAGTATCAGAATAGAGCTGAGAGAGAGGCTCTAGTGGGACTTTAACAACTTCTAAGGCCAAATAGAACAAAGAGGATCATACTGAGCGGCTGTTACCCATTGCACCGCCGGTAGAGCCATGCAACACAGATGTAGCCTTGGTTATGTTTGGGGCTAAAAAGTGTCAAAGTCCCACTAGGCTAAGACTGCTTTAAGCTAATTACTTTCAATTGGAGAGATTAATGCCCGAGTTTTCAGTTCTAGACGGCGCCGCCGTTACAGCGCTAATTACTCCCTACGGGAGTAGCGGCGACATCGATTACCACACTTTCCGTAAGCTACTAATGAGGCAAATTCAGGCAGGCATAAAATCTGTAGTAGTCGGTGGCACAACCGGCGAGGGACATTTGTTAAGTGATATCGAGCTGCTGGAGTTGATCAAATTTTCCGTGAGAGAGAGCGAATCTCAGCTCGCAGTGATCGGGAATACTAGCGGTCTGTGTACCAGGAAGGTCATTGAGAGAACAAAGGCCGGCTTTGAAGCTGGTATGGTAGCCACTCTCCAGGTGGCTCCGTATTATGGCAAGACGTCCCGTCAAGGCCGCGCGGAACATCTTGGTAGGCTCCTCGAGCTAGGGCCATCCATTATCTACAATGTCCCCGCTAGGACACATGTTGATCTTGAGCCCTCTGAGATTTTGCATTTAGCAGGTCACAGAAATTTTATCGGTGTTAAAGAGTGCGCCGGCGTTGATCGAATGAAACTACTCCTCACCAATGGCATTTGCTTTTGGTCTGGAAATGATGATCAAGCACGCCAAGGACGTCTGCTTGGCAGTAACGGTATGATTTCTGTGATTGGCAACATTTTGCCTGAAGCTACGGTTGCTTTAATGGAGCACCAAGAAATTAGCCAGAAACTCCAAGTTACTCTAGAGCCACTCCTAGAATTCTTGGGGTGTGAGCCCAATCCAATTCCGGTTAAGACACTTCTGGCAATGACAGGTGCAATTCAGCCGGTATTCAGATTGCCATACGTGCCGCTCACCAAGGAACAGATGAGACAGGGGCTCGAGATCTTAACTAAATTCTCGTTGGAGTCGCTTGTAGGTGAAAGTCCGCGTTTTGTAGATTTTAAGGTTGTGATTTAGACCGGCGGTAAGGATCCTGGTCAAAACTGCGCTCGCTTCTTTGAAACTACCTTTTGAGCCGCATTGATCTAGATCAGCACCGCTCTCGGTGCTTGGTGTAAGTTGGCGAATTATTTTTCCGGAAAAGACCTGTTCAGTAAAAATCACTGGCGCGGGTCTAACATCACAAAATGGGGACTGGTGGCAGACCCATTTTTGGTGATGACCGAGTCCGAGTCTATTCCTGTTACTCTCGTCGCCCTAAAGGGTGATACCGTTCTTGGAACGGTGAGCCTGGTTGCTTCAGATCGAGACGATTTGCCAAACTTCAGCCCGTGGGTAGCGGGACTGACAGTAAAACGGGAATTTCGGCGGCAAGGAATAGCCACTTTGCTGCTCAAGGAAATCGAGCAAATGGCGACGGGGCTTGGCTACCCCATTATTTTTCTGGACACCGAACGGGAAGAAATGGAGAAACTCCCAGAAATTTATTTGGCTCGAGGATGGAAATTCCGTTCACGGTGGGAGCCGCTTAAAAGCTCAAAGATTGTTATGTTTAAGCTATTGCTAAATTTGGACTAAGTGTAGCGGCGTAACCCTCGATTCGATACCAGACACGTCGGTCTGGGCAAGCTTGTCTCTCGCTACATGGACGAGCACGTCCAGAAGTTTGTCGATGGTCTCGGTGAACCGACCGACTTTAGCCTCTTCACGGCTAACGAAATCGCCGTCCGAATCTATCAATCGCTCGGTTTCAATTTCGTGCGCCAGATCCACATCGAGGAATTCGATGCCGACGAAGACCTCTACACGAAGACCTACATTCCACGCGACATCAAGAAACCTGTACACACTGAAACAAGGAGAATGAGCATGCGCGACGGTCTGTAGGTTGCAATACAAAGCATCCACAGTTAGGGCAAACTAACTGCTTGCAGTCCTGCGCGCAGCGGGATTACAGGCCTCTGGGAGCGAGGTTAAAGCGACGGTGAGTGGAATTGAAAGCCTTGAACTTATCCTCAAGACGCTCAATTCTCTGACGACAATGTAACTCTCCCCCAGCGAGTTCGAGTAGTCCTAATTTAAACGCACCACTTTCGGTGCAGGTGTGTAGCTCAATGGTCTGAGCGCCTTGGCATTAGCATTAGCTAAGGAGGTATGCGGGTTCGAATCCCGTCACACCACTGCTGCTAATCGCAGCCTGCGCCTGCAATTCAGCAGCGCAGTTAAACAAGAACGAAAGGAGAGGAGAAATTATGAAGAAGAAGCAAATTCAAATGTGGAGCACCAAAGGCGTCGAGGGATGGCTTTCGGCGAGTCTCTTTGCCGCCTCGTCCCTGTCTTCAGACTGCAATCATGACTGGGATGACCCAGTCAGTCCCAAAAGGTGCGTCAAATGCGGCGCGAGTTGGCCTGGTTAGGGCTCTTAGCAGTCCCTAACCAGTTGAGGATTCGAATCCCGTCGCAAGAAGTTTTTCTAAAAGAGAGCGACGGCGCTCTTTTTTCTTTCCCGCGTATTAATAGACCGGTCTACTTTCTCGCTCCGTCACATAATAAAAGTTATGTTTCATCGCCGCTGTTCGTGGCTTGAAAGGTAATCTGGGCTTGGGTTTTCCGACCTCGGTTTTTTACTCTTTCCGCCAAAAAGTAGCAAAAGCAATTTTGGGGTATCCCGAAACCGCCTGATCTCGGGTGTTTTGAGATTTATCAGACGTGTCCTCGACGCACAGAACCAGGATTACTCGTATCTTTAGGGCGCCTGCGGCGCGCGCTCCATCCGTCGCGCCAGGGTCTTGAGGCGCTATTTCTGACCCAGGAACCAAGCACCGAAACGAGCCCACCAACCGCGTTTATGTTGGCTGTCGGTTAGCAGCTTTATTTCTCTCTCGTAGTTTTCGGTTCGAGCCTCTAAGTATCCAATCCGCATGCTTGCTGCTTCTAGCTTCTCTGCCTGCTTTGTAATAACGTCCAGGAGGCTTTTCAATTCTGGGGCAAAGCTTGGCTGAACCGGCTCTTGAGAAGCGCCGGTAATCTTTGCATCGGTGTACCAGGATGGTTCCGGTGTGGAACCGGGCTGGTACCGCACTGGTTCCACGGTGGTACTGTCTTCTTCCTCGGTGGTAACAGTTTCGCCCACGTCGGAACCGACCTGAACAAACTCCGGTTCCAGACTGGAAGTCTCAGTAGATGGAATATCCTTCGGGATGCCTCGTGGATATATACGCCACTCCAAACCCCTTGGCCCCTCTTCTTTTCGAGCTGGGATTTTTCCATCTTTGATATGAAGGCGGATTGTTTTTTCAGAAATTTTATAAAACTCTACGGCCTCTTTCAGGCTCAAGATCGGTTCCGGCTCGGTTCCATCCTGGTTCCGGTCTGGTTCCACCTCGGAACCTTTCCGAACATCGGCGGCCGTTGCCTCGAAGAAGTCTGAAAAACCTTCCTGGAATGAAGCTGGTGACTGCTTGTCAATCGAGCTGCCTGTGGCATTTCCTACAGGTCCGAACTTCTGCCCTGGTACCAGGTTGGTACCGTCATTGGTTCCAGGCTGGTAATCAGGTCCAGCACCCTGGAAGCTCTCTAAATTCCCAACAGCATTGGCGTTTAGCGCGCTCATTTCGATTTCCGGCCTTTCAGGGTGGTACCAGTCTTAATCAAGTGCATTATGCGTGGAACCGGGCTGGTTGTCCAGGAAATTATATGCACCGGATATCCCGAAACCCTCACAGGTTCCTTGATCCCAAAATCGATCCGGCGTAACATCTGACACTGAATAAAACTAGCTGCCACTGCCTGTGGCGCCAGGAGCAAAAACTTACCACCAAAAAAAAACACCGCCTGGGGCGATGCTTTCTAAGACCTATAACCGGATCTTTCGGTTCTGATTGTAGAGGGGTTTGTTTTGGCGAACGTTTCCCCGATGCGAAAAGAATACGGGATAGATCCGGCACCGTCAAGCACGAGTATTTTCGTGCAAAAGGCAGACAGTGACCGGAGCTACAGCATTTCAAAAAGCCACCAGTGGTGGCGGAATTAATCAATGCGCGCGACAAGTTTTCTTGTCGCTATATCCGAATCGCCATCAAAGCATATTGAAACCGCGTGGCTGTAAGACTTGGGTGACTATGAGCCGCCATGCTCCCATGTCGGACGATACGATCTTATCGGCCACCGCTTTAGAAACTGACACCATTTGGGGCTGTCGCTGGGGCGATCAGACGCGCTTTGCCGTTCTGGACATAGACGAAACTAGCCAGTATCACAATGAACTAGGACTAGCCCGGCTTAGACATTTGCTGGCCTCTGTCGGCTTGCATTCTCCCCAAAATTTTCAATCAAGTGACAGCGGAGGCTGGCACTTATACCTTTCCTTCTCTTCCTGGGTTGAGTCGAACGCTCTACACAACGCGCTAAAGCAATGGCTTACAGCCGAGGGCTTGGAGATCAAACAAGGACAATTAGAACTCTTCCCCTCAAACAACGGGCTAAGATTGCCCTTACAGCGTGGTTTTGCATGGCTAGATGACCAGGGCGTGGTTAAGCTGCGCAGAGAAGAGCTAGCCGCAGACGAGGCAATATCCAGATTCATAGACGCCCAGGACGCTAACGCGCACGACTGGGGGCAGGTGCAAAGCGGCATAAACAGACGCTTAGAGCAAATACAAGCAACCGCGTCGCCGGCGCTGCCGGCGGACGAGCTCCAAAATGAAAACATAGAAGACGACGGCTTTTCCGCGTTTTTCTCTCACGCTGGAATGATCCAAGAGGTTTATAACTTTGGCCGCGACTACTGGCTAAACGGGCTCACCGCGCCAAGTCAAAGACATCACGCCATAATTTGCATTGGGCATTATCTTTGGTACGGTGACGAAAACGAAGGTGTTAGGGCGCTTCCTGGCGTTGCTCGTGCTGACCAGAGGGCGGCCGTTATCGAAGCTTGGCTGCAAGAAAAACACAACGGCTTTTCAAAATCGGTTTTAAGAGGCGATTGGAAAGAGATAGGTGCAGACATAAGGCGGGCTTGCAATTGGGAGGCTACAGAGGGCGCAGAGCGTGAACGCTCAAGCTATCCGCTCACCGATCGCGCGATCGATCGATTGATGGCATTAACCAAGCAGTCGGGCCGTGTTTGGTATCCCGAAGACTTCAAAAAGGGCAATGTCGGACGCGAGGAAACAGCCAGGGAAAAGATCCGCGCAGCGCTCTTGCAACTTGTTGATTCGGGCCGTCGTGTAACTGTGAGAGGTCTGGAGCGCCTATCTGGCTGCAAGCGTGAGACCATTCGTCGCCATGCTGACATCTGGGGCGTGTTTAAGTTGTCAAACGGGCCAGGCGATCTTAGCTTGCGTTTTGGCTCCCCGGTTCTCTGTTCTGTAGTCCCTAAAGAAAAAAAAGAAGATTTCGATCCTCTTCCGTCCGAGTCAGAGTCTTCTGTAGTGGAGCTAGCGCCCATTGATTCTATGGTGTTTGACTCCCTACGCTTTAGACTCTCCGGAGCGACGGCGAACAACTCAACGGCAACTAAGTCCGAGTCCTTAGCGCCGCCACTCCTCCTAAGTCTAGCTACGGGGTCAAACACTGGCTTGGGTGATCCTGTGGAATTGGTTTGCTCCTTAAACGGCTTCCTCCCCAGCTCCGCAAAGCCTCCGCTGGGTCCCCTCCATTTACCGCAAACCAAGATTTTTTCTATTGGATGCTCAGGACGCCAATCTAACCGCAACTGTAGTTGTTCGCCGTCATCTAAAATGGCTCAACCATGCTATTTCCAGGCAAGGGCACCGTAAGTCCGCTAAATTAGCACGTCTGTAACCTGCTTGCCCGAAAGCCTTTTGGAATTCTATGGCAATCATTGACAATCTTTGCCATAAGAGCTAGAATGAGTGAATCCAGCAGGAGGTGCATATTCATGACAATGAACGTCTCACTAACTCCTGAATTAGAAAAGTTCGTAGATGAAAAAGTGAAGTCGGGACTCTACAATTCAGCCAGTGAAGTGGTCAGAGAAAGCTTGAGATTGTTGCGGCGTGAAGACGAGATCCAGCAGCTTCAACTAGAAGAATTACGCAAAGAAATTAAAGCCAGCATCAAGCAGATGGACGATGGGCAAGGGGTTCCGCTCAATGTTGTTCGTGAGCGGATTCAGAAAAGGCGTACCGACAAACGCTGAAAGAGGAGCTGCATAGCCCCTCAACCGGTCGTTCATCTCATTGTGTTTTAGAGTTCGTTTTTCAAAGCTGCTATGTCACGATGACCGTGCCACACTCTAAGAATCTCGATGCTCTGCTCAGTGATGCGATAGTAAATAACGTAACCTCCCGAAGTGATCGAGCGCACACCTTGAGCTATCTCATCTCTGGCTTTGCCTATTCTTGGCATTGCCTGAAGAGAGGCGCAAACATTGAGAATCTCGTCAACTACACCAACGGCGGCCTTAGCGTCGCCGTTTTCCGTTATGTATTCCTCGATCTCTTCGAGGTTCTTTTCAGCGTTAGGTGTAGCGGCGTGACATAGTAATCGCTCCGGCGTGACATCATCGCAACTTTGAGCGCAAAATAAATGACACTATAAAGTGCTCTGGACTCACTTTAACTGATAATGAACTCACAATATTTGACACCAGCGCACTATAAGTGACAATGGGCTCAAATTAGCTGACAATAACCGGTAACCCACGCAGAGCATCCCATTCACACCGGCTTAACAGGATGTCAACCTCGAAAACTTCTCAACTCGGTAAGAAAACCTGTAAATGAAGGCCGTATCTTGTAATTGAAAACTTGACCGGGTTTCTTTACTCAAAAAGAATGACAAATGCCAGTGTCTAAATCTGAGAACCGAAGAGGCAATAAAACCTTCGTTTTCCTTACTCTGTCGTGGCCACCAGCACTGGTGTCAGTTAAATTGCGCTAGTGTCAGTTAATTTGCGCTGGTGTCATTTAATTTGGGTTCGGTGTCAATCAATTTGAGTTCGGCACCACTTTTAGTGGCGGTTAATTCGAGCCAGAAACAGCGGATAATGTCGCGCCGAACGATTTATGATGTCACGCCGCTACAACTATGAGGAGCGCTTGCCGAAGGATGACTACAAGAAATTGACCGGCTGGATACGAGACAAGGAGCGGCTCAAAGACAGTGATAGCGAACATCGCCGACACGAAGCACCGAATGAACTTGAGTGGCAGGGTGAGAAATACAGCAAGAATGATAATTACGAAAAGCTGACTGGCCTTGCATCAAAGTTGAGGGAAGGCAAAGAGAAGTTGCCGATCGATGAGTATCAGAAATTGCGCGGCTGGATCGAGTACAAAGACAGGGAGCGATTCTCAGGCGCCCTGGAAAGGGAAATCGAGCGGGTGCACTTCAAAACAGAGCACAATAGGACACAGGCAGATTTAAAAGCGCTCGAAGGTGGGCGAGTGATAAGCCCAATTCAAGAAGAGCTTATGCGCAATCCTGTTGTTGGACTCTTTATGACGACGGCTGGCATTGCCGCAGAGATAGTGCGGTCGATTCCACTTGATGATCGGAATCGAGATTACCTGAAAGAACTAAGGGACGAGCTGGTTGACATAAAGGGCGGGGTTGAGGAGAAAGAGAGAATCAGGATGCCCTGGGAGAGCAGCCGTAATCCAGACATTGAGCGGTTGGCGCAAGCAATTGAAGATGTGGAAAACAAACGCGAGGAGAAGCGTAAGCGCGAACGGGAAGAGCGGGAGCGTGGCGGACGCGATGATTGGGATAGATTCGATCCATGGGGGCGCTATTAATGGCAAGCGGATCTGTAAGTGTGAGGTTACCGGAAGACGTGCTTGCGAAGCTTGCTCATCGTGCGAATGCCGAGAACAAAAAAGTATCGGATGTGGTGCGGGAGTTAATTGAGACTGGCCTTACAGTGCAGGGAAAAGCTGAGAGTAGTACGGTTCTAGAACGCATTGATAAATTGGAAGGGAGGTTGATAGCCTACCTGAGCAAAAGTGTTCAAGGTGGGGCAGAGGCTCGATACTTTGCTCGATTAGCAAGCATGTACGGGATCGATGTGGCGCACTATGTTGCGCAAAAGACTGAGTTGGGAGTTGTGCCGAAGCCACCAGACAAAGACGAGAAGGCTAGAGAATTAGCGTTCTTTGAACGGAAATGCAAAGAGTATGTCGAGTTTGTTTTAAGCGAAATTGAGAAGAAAGAGCCGGGCTAAGTGCAGGTATACTCTAAGCCGTGTTAATTGTGAAAAGACATGCTGTGCTGCGTATGGCGATGCGACGGATATTGTTTTCCGAAGTGCAGCACGTGGTAGACAACGGTGAGATAATAGAGACCTACCCGGATGACACACCGCTCCCGAGCCGGTTGATGATGGCATTTTGTGGCAAGCGTCCGATTCATGTGGTCTGTGCCAATCACCCGAGCGATCCAGGCGATACGCACATAATCACGGTGTATGAGCCGAAGAAAGAGGAATGGGACGAGAGCTTTAGGATACGCAGGAGATTAGAGACATGAGTCACTGTGTCGTGTGCAAGCATGGCGAATTGAAAGAAGGCAAAGTAGCCTTTACGGCTGAACGTGATGGGGTGGTTGTAGTCATTCGGAATGTGCCAGCGTTGGTTTGCGGTACGTGTGATGAGGAGTACTTTGACGGGGCAGTGACGGAAGAGTTGCTAAACGAAGTGAACCGGGCGGTCGAGGCCCAAGCGGAAGTAGTGATCCGAGAGTACAGCGCGGCGTGAAATTGGCAATTGAAAAGGGGGCCAGTGAGGTCGGGATGGAGGGGTGGTCGGGTACCCCAAAAATCTTTTATCGGACGTGCGAGGCTGGAAAGCCCAGTAGAATGGCGTTTTGCTAGGCAACATAATCAACCTTATCGGACTGTGCTCACGGAAGCTCGGACATTTAGGGCCCGCCCTTGATAACCGTCACGAACGTTGATCATCTCAGGCGGTGGTGCCACCACCCCCGGTGAACCAGCTCCAAAACTTTCGCCATATCCCGGCCTTATGCTGGCTGTCCGTCAATAGTTTTATTAAATTGTCCCTTTCTTCCAACTGAGCGCGTTGATACATAATCACATCGGTTGCTGCTTTCACCTGGCCTGAAGCAACTTCGATTTGTTTTTCCTGGGTGGCAATGACTCTCAAAAGAGTTTGGATTGTAGGGGTATCTGTAACGGCTGCAGTCGTTGTAGGGGGTGGTGTGCTGGTGGGTGTAGTGGTCTCTTGAGGGGGTGTGATGCGCCACTCTGGGCCATTCGGCCCCAGCACTTTATAACCATGAAGCTCCCTGTCCTTGATACGTTTCCGAATCGTATTTACCGACACCCCTAAGTTTTCTGATGCTTGCCGCAAGGTCCAGCCTACAGGGGAAGCTGTAACGGTGATTTCAACTGCATGGCTGTTTGGCGGGGTCGCTGTACTGGTGTTTGCGTCCGTAGCTGAAACCCCGTCAAAGAAAGACTCCAAACCTTCGATTGATACTGCGTCAACGTACTGCTCTGGCTCCGGTTGACCCATAAACTCACCCCTTCAAGCTTAGAAATTCGGGCCGAATTATGAGCTACGGAGCCACCATCTGTAAAGGCTGGATATCCGCTGATGCGGCACCGCATATAGAGTCTAGATCCTTGATCGAGGCTCTACGTGCGGCTATAGTGACAGGTGCAAAATTAAAGCGCCCGCCAGGCGCGAACCCAACGGGCACTCATATTTCAGTAACAGAGAGTTTAGCGGGTCGATCTGGCGAGCGCAAGTACCACCAAGCGCAAGCTAGAAAGATACGCATGAGGAAAGCAAAAGCAGAAATAAGCCCGAGTGGTAGCCCCCAGGACCCCTCAGATTTTGAGCAACTCTATTTACCCGTTCAGCAACAATCGTCGCCCGAACCGCTAGACAACATTTCCCTTGCGCGGCCAGAACAGCACATGTTCTTGCGCCCCTATTTCCTTTTAGACAAACATGCAGACAAAACGACTGGCTTCGAAACCCGGGAAGTCGTTACTTTAAATGGGAAGAAGATCGAGCGGCGGTGGTGCGTAAAACCTGATGATGAGTACGGTATGCCTGGTCCTGTTGAGCGGGACGTATTACTGGCCGTATACGAAATTGCGTATGAAAACTACATTTCTAAGCGCATTCCAGTACCTGAATTGATGCACATCGGTTCGCTGCGAAACTTCATCAAACGATTGGGTATGAGTTACTGCGGTAAGGCGGCCGCTAAAGTTAAACTGGCTTTGAAACGGCTTGTACATACAGGATGTAAGAGCGAAAATTCCTTTTTCGACAAGAGCAAGAATCTTTTCTTAACTGAGTCCTTTCAACTCCTCAGAGGCGTTGGTATTACCGGGGAATCTGACGGGAAAGGCAGCACTATTGAAGAAACCTACGTTATTTTCGATGATCGAGTGAGGCGAAACCTTGACGCCAGGTATCTCATGGTTCTTGACCTTCATCTTCTTCGTGCGCTCCAGAGCGACATTGCAAAGCATCTTTATCCACTTTTGTCGCACTGGCTCTGGCGATCATCACAATATGGTTATTGGCGAGTGGAATATGTTTGGCTCGCACAACATTTAGGTATCAAAGTCTGGGACAAGCTTTGGAGAGCCAAACAGCAGCTCAAAGATGCCAACGAAGAACTGAAGAATCTGAATTACATAAGTGATTTCAAGTGGGATGGATGGACGCTACTGTATTTCCCCGGCAATGCCTTCAACGGCGACCAGGATAGACGTGCTAATGCCCGGGAAAATATTCAAGATCATAAGGTCACAGCCAAAGCTCCCATTAAAAAACCTTTGCTTGAGCAGCACGATGCTCTGTTGCCGGTCCTGGTCCTGTTTGCGCAAGGCAATTGGATGGCAGAAGCTAGATTGAAGGAGCTTGGGCTAACGCCAGCTCAAGCCGAAGCTTTATGTCTGGAAAAGGGCATCCATCTTAGTGTTTCGCGGTAGTTGCTTCAGAAGCCATCGAGATCACGAGCTCGTCAAGCGGGAGCTATGGCTGTGGCCAGAGAGTCCTAGTGGGAGCTTTGGCTGTGATGTTCGGCAATAACAAATACCCGCAATGGCACTGCCGGTGGGAGGAGACCGCCCTCACAAAAGGGTGGGAGCTTTGACTGTGGCCCTGCATGCCAAGCGGGAGCCATGGCTGTGGCCAGCGGGAGCCTTGACTGCTGTACCTGGGAGCCTTGACTGCTGAATGTGGGAGCTATGGCTGTGCTTTGCAACCCGGAATCCCAACCCCAGTTTGCGTTTCCGGCGGCCCTAATATGATCTAATTTGGTTCTAAATATGGTTATAAATTTGAGTGGTCCAATAGGTACGCGCTAACGCGCGAGAATTCTTTTCTGGTGTTTGACAGGCGTGCAACAAAAAACGCGGGCAAACGGCGACAACAGACGGCATAAAAGGCGAGGTTCTCGACGCCGTTTGCAGAAAAGCTTATCGCACGCCTGTCAAACACACGCTCTCGCTTCGCTCGGGAGCTAAGGTAGCCTGCGGCATAAACGGCTGCCTCCCCACACTACGCGTGGGTCCCCTCCATTTAATCCTCGGCAATTTTTATAGTGGGGGGCTCCGGCTCAAACTCCGGCATGTTGCGTCGAGCTGAATTCGTGGTATGATTCAAGGCACCGAAGGCGGTGCGTCAAATGGGACATTGCCCGCATTTTGGAAAAGTCGCGAAAGGCACAGAGCGATGGAATAAAGCACGTTCCCTTTGTAGAAAAATGCCGATTATTCCACCAATACCAAGTTTACCTTCTTGATAAGTTGAATAGTGATGCGCAAGCGTTGAGTTTTTACTCAGAATTCACTAGTCATGCCGACGATACAACAGCAATTCACTTTTGTCCGGCAATTCCATTCGCATTTTCAAATCGTATTTCCCACTATTGGCTACAAAGTCAATTAGCTGATCAAAAAACACGCCCAATAGTGCAGGCGACATCACAAGTGGCAGGCTCTGAAGGTATGCTGTAATGTTCCCGAAAAAAGTTCGATGAATTCCGACGTTTACGTAGGACAGAACATTCCTGGCCAGCCATTCACGGTAGACCGGGATGCTTACAACGTAAAACGGCAAACAAACGATCACCGCAGTGGCCCCGGTGAGAATCGTGAGCTGAAGCCAGTCTGAAATTTGCTTTTTTCGCAGCGCGCTCAATACATCGGGCACAGCAAAGTAGAGGGCAAGAGGCAGTAAGTAAGAAATAACGCTAGGTTTACTGAGACAAGCTGCTCCGATAAGGAGTCCTGCGAGAAGTCCCCTCTTTAGCTGCGGTCTTGAACCCCTCCTGGACCAAAGCAAAGCTGCTAGAGCACAAGTCATCATCGCTACCGCTGGCAAGTCTAAGAAATAGGTGTGTCCTAGGCGTGTGACAAGTGGATAAGCAGATAGAATCAGCATACCGACGCACGCAGCAATGCGGCCACCGTTCAAAAGGCGAATTAAAATATACAGGCTTACTAGCATCAGGCCACTGAAGAATGCAGCGGCTAATTGTTCGATGAATCGACTTTGGCCTAAGAGAAGCTCAAAAACTCCGTTCACAAAATAGACAAACGGTGGATAGAACTTAGAGACAGTGAAACAGTGATACCACCATTGGTATTGCCACAGACGGCTATGCGCGAGAAGATCCCGAAAAGCAAACCCACTCAAAACGTGGTATGCCTCATCCTGACTTGGTATTCGATGATCAAATGCGAACCACAGCATGATCAGCCCGACGAAACAGGATGCCAAAAAAATGCAAAGAACGGCATCGACACGTCGTTCCCTATTTAAACTCCCGTCTTGTGGAGCATCGGGCGTAACTATTTGGTTTTCTAATTCCGCCTGCACTTTCGGACCTTGCATAGTTTTGTTTTTCAAAAGCCGACCATCATAAGCGATGGAACCGGCATAGTCTTGCTAGAAACGTGATGTTTAGCCTATTGTAGAAGATGGTCGCCGCTGCCAAGCGGCATGGTCCTGTAAAACACCGAAGTGATAAGCGTTTGGATGGGTCGTCATGAGTCCATTAGGGTTTTTGCCAGCATCCTTACCGTCGGTCTATATACGCCGATAGACGCTATTGCGTGGCATTCTAAGGCGCGTTTTTGCTCCCGGCTGGGGAATCATAGGCGAAGCCTTCTTTGAAACCGGTTGCGGGGGCTTCTGACTGCTTGCGCCTTGTACGTTAGTAGACCGGTCTATTATTTACGACAAAAAAGAAAGGGCTGGCAGCCCTAAAAAAATTGGACCCAAGAAGCTAATTCACATCATTTCGTGGCACTCGATATTATCTAGGTCCCGATATTATTCGGGTTTGAAACTCGTAGGTCTTCCGGCAGAGCGGTTCCTCATGACCGAGGAACGGAATCCGCAACCCGGTCTCTCTGAAGCCAAACTTGGCATAGATGCCCGGGGTGGCCGTGAACAGGTAAACGTGCAAGATCAAACTGACGCCACTTAAGCCTCAAGCAACTCCTGTCAATCTTGAAAAGCTTGGAGACGAGCTGGAGGAGAGATGGCCACAGACAACTATTTTAGACATTTTCAAAGAGGCCGAACTTAGAATTGGCTTCACAGATGAATTCTATAGCGTGGCGACACGCGAGGTGTTAGATCGTGAAACCATACAAAAGAGACTGGTTATAGCCCTGCATGGAATCGGAACAAATGCTGGTCTTAAGAGGGCACGCGCCGACGAGAAGTATGCAGATTTAAAATACATCGTGCGACGTTTCGTAACTCGTGATGCCGTTCGTAGCGCGATCCGGCGAACAGTGAACGAGATATTTAAAGTGCGACAGGCTCATATTTGGGGTGAAGGAACTACGTCCTGCGCTGCTGACTCCAAGAAATTCGGCTCGTGGGATCAAAACCTAATGACGGAATGGCATTCCAGATACGGCGGTCGAGGCGTGATGATCTACTGGCATGTAGAGCGGAATTCAACGTGCATACATTCACAGCTTAAGCGCTGTTCTTCATCCGAAGTGGCAGCCATGATTGAAGGTGTTTTACATCACTGCACAACAATGTCCGTCGATAAGGCTTATACAGACAGCCACGAGCAGAGCGAAGTAGCCTTTGCTTTTTCGCATCTTCTAGGCTTTGAACTTCTGCCGAGATTGAAAGGTATCCGAAAAGAGAAACTCAATAGCCCTGGAATCCGCAAGGCTGGTGACTATCCAAACTTGCAACCAATTATGGATAAAGCTATTGACTGGCAATTGATCAAAGGACAATATGACGAAATGGTCAAATGCGCCGTTGCTATAAAGACCAAAACTGCTGATGCTGAGGCTATCTTGAGGCGGTTCACCAAGGACAACCTCAAGCATCCAACGTATAAAGCTTTTGTGGAACTTGGCCGCGCTATCAAAACTATTTTCCTATCCCGATATCTTCAAGCCGAAGAGTTGCGCCGGGAAATTCATGAAGGCCTCAACGTTGTTGAGAATTGGAATAGCGTGAACAGCTTTATTCACTTCGGTCAAAATGGAAAAATTCCGTCAAATAATATCGAAGACCAAGAGCTGTCAATGCTCTGCATGCACTTGTTGCAAGTCTCTCTTATCTACGTCAATACTTTGATGCTCCAAGAAGTTCTCACCGAACCGGTCTGGTCTGAACGCATGACGCCAGAAGATTGGCGCGGACTCAACCCTCTAGGGTACGCGCATGTCACATATGGCAATTTCACCTGCAATATGAACAAGCGAATCAAGCTCAAAGCGAAAGCTGCATAGGGAGCCGAATATGACCAGGACAAACCCTCAAAAAAAAGCCAAGGAGTTGGCAAAGTTGCTTCGCAATGAGCGCCCTGACTACCAGTATCTGAAGGCTGTTTTTAGACATCTTCGGACCGAACTGAATGTGCCGGTAGTCACTGCAGCTAAGTCTCTGCCCGATATTCCGACAGAAGACGAATTGAAGCAATACTATGAAATCGTCTGGAATAGTCAAAACACTCAAGATTTGCTCATAATCAAAACCCTCTTGTACACTGGCGCTCGCGTAACTGAGCTCGTGAACATAAAGCTTACCGACGTTGATTTCAAACGTTGCCAGATCCGCATTGAGTCTGGGAAAGGTGGCAAAGACAGAATGGTGCCATTCCCGGTATCATTCAAAGAAATACTGGCAATGCACGTCAAAGACATGAAGGTCAGCGGCGCGACACACCTGTTCGAATCATCGTGGAAAAAGCTGTACACGGATCGCGGTGTTCGTAAAATTCTAGAGCGCTATGCCACCGCTGCCGGTTTAGACAAAACAATTTCTCCGCACAAACTTCGTCATTTCCTATTCACATGGCTAAAGAAGCAGGGCTTGGACGATGCGATGATTCAGCCTTACTCAGGACACGCTTCCAGAAAGTCTTTGGAGATTTACTCTCGCATGAGTTTGGCTGTAGCGCAGGAAGAATACGATCAAGCAATCAAGAAGTTCCCAGTATGACTGGATTCAACTGCATTACACAGGTCATTCAAAATAAGCCCAATTCTGAAACGCTCTCCCCGAAAGGCTTTGCGGTTTCGCGTTGCCCCTGGTGACAGCTTCGCTATCCCCGTGCCTTTTACGGTTAGCGAAAAGCAACATAACTTAGTATTGTGTGACGGGGTTAGAGTAGACCGGTCTATTAATAACAAAGAAAGAAAAAAGAGCGCCGTCGCTCTCTTCTGCTAAAAACTTAGAGCTCCTCGAGCCCTAGCCCGAACTCTGCTGCTGCTGCTGCTGCTGCTGCTGCTGCTGCTGCTGCTGCTGCTTTTCCGCCTCGTCCGCCAATTTGTTCAATTCTTTGGCGTTCTTCTGGCTCTCTTGCACTAGCCGTTCGTATCTTTCCTTCGGATTTGGTGTCGACACTTTTTCTCCTTTTTGCCTTTTTGGAACTACGCTGCTAAGTTGTTAGCTCAGCCTTCTCTTTCGAGAAGCTTTTCCGGGAGCCGCTATAGCCAGCTCTCCGCAATAGGTGTGACGGGATTCGAACCCGTACCTCCTCAGCTTATGCCGAGGTGCTCTGCCGTTTGAGCTACACACCCAAGAAAGGCACCGATAGCGGTGCCGAAAAAGACTGCGCTACCTCTGAGCTACACACCAGCACCGAAGGCGGTGCTAATAGACCCCCTTATTGCCCCCGTCTGTCACGGAGGCAATATCTGTGGTGTAGGATGTGGATTTTCGACCTCATATTTGTTGTGCAGTTGTCCACGGGACGAATGTCCCTCGGCCCCCATGCGGCGGCCGAGTTGCATATCACCTTGTGGTGTAACGTCGCTGACCCCAGAGGCGCTATGTTTCTTGCGCAGGGGGGCGTGATGCCCTGCGCCGGCGCCGGAGCACTAAGTGCAAGAAGCGAAAGCGAAAAAAGCGAAAACGACAAGATTCTCATACATACTCCAATAAGACTCAATCACCCCGCACGCAGAGCGCATCCAATCCAAGACCAATGCCCTACACCTTAAGGGTGCAAGAAAAGGTGGCAAATAGTGCCTGGTCTTATTAGTTTGCCTTTCTGCAGCAATGAGTGATGAGAGATACAACCGACGGATAGCACAGTGGCAGGGAGCTGTTCAAGGTTGCAAGGCGGCTTGTTTATCAAAATCGAGTCTAACAATCTCGAACAATGAGGTATTGAAGCAAGGTATTGGGCGCGGCGAAGCGCAGGAGCGTACCAGGTCCGACTGATCGGGCGATGGCTCGTTAGCCTTTATTTTGCCTGCGCGGGGAAAGAATGTGATGTTGTGCCAGCGGTAGCGAAACGGCTGTTTGTTTGCTGCTGCGCCGTATATCACCGGGAATGGTGCAGGTGGATCCATAACTGGCTGCCTGTTAGAGGGCGATAGATTGATATTTTTAGAGAAAGCACCGGCCAAAAAGCAGGCTATGGATGGTTAAGGCTATGAGTGTATA
>Ga0209611_10004820_pt1 | contig 22925 bp, 20 predicted proteins | sample S1TSphgellanicum_3_FD_187693 | JGI IMG/M metagenome (GOLD analysis project Ga0209611, IMG submission 187693) | Host-associated microbial communities from peat moss isolated from Minnesota, USA - S1T2_Fc - Sphagnum magellanicum MG (SPAdes) (version 2) | ecosystem: Host-associated > Plants > Peat... | reverse complement strand
TTAATTGGGAAAAGAACAATTAGGCTAGCTACCACCCAACAATTAGCATGGAAATTAATAAATTAATAGTTCTCACATTATTTCATATTGAGTAGCTCCACTTGAAGAGAGATGTGGTGGGGGAGGTATGATTATTGGAGCAAAAGTTGTGGTCCACCAATTTGGAAGTTGTCACTTGGGTGCTGGTTAATTCTCTTGTCTTCTTCTAGGCTCCACATTATATAGACATAGAATAAAAAGCATATATATATATATATATATATGAGCAAATTCCACCAAAAGCCACAAAAAGGTGCCAAATTGTTTCCTTCCTATGGCAATCATATTCTTCCATGAGGGGGGTGTCCAATGGCTGTTAGGGTTGAGGTGAGCAAAAGAGGAAGAGGTGAGGGAGAAGCCCATTATTTTGCCATGCATAAATATGATACATATTCCTAACTATGAAGAGGAGTGGGTAAGTTAGTCAGTACTCCAATAAAACCCACCACCACACACATCTTTGTTGTACTTAGAATTTATTTACCTTTGGGATCAGGTGAAGTCCTAAAGGTGCATTCACACTTGGTGTTAGGGACTATAGAGTTTGAGTCCCCCCTAACATCATGCTAGCAATTTAGGACTTAAACTTAGATACCATGAAAATTTTATGTTTAAGCTAACATTGACTTAACATTCAGCTATGGCCCATTTAAACATTGGGCGACACTGAGAATGTCACCTCGGTTTTCATTTAACACTGACTTAATAACATCAAGTGTGGATGCAAACCATTGCTTTTTGCAACACTGGCAGATGTCTTTGTAGAATATTGAGTTTAAAATATGGTCCATTAAAATAGGGAATGATAAAATCATGCAGGGGATGATAAATCCAATCGTTTTGTTACAAAGTTTTATAGATTGAGAAATCCTTTGCTTTTTACTTTTCTAACAAGTATTTTAGTGAAAAGAACAATGATCCAAAAATGGCCAGATTTCAAGGTAATTTTTTCTGCAAATTATCATATTTAAGACAATATGTTCCAGTAGGCCACTATTGTAGTATCTAGTTTCAGTATGTTGTGTTGGTAAGTGGGTTGTTTGATTTCAGTCTCAGCATTTGATGGTATTGAATTGAGGTTTGTTTGATCATATCTCAGAGAAACCCCAGGCAGCCATTTTATTTTTTTAATGCATTTAATTTATTTTCTTTGTGTTTTTGGGTTCTAGAACCAATCATATGTCTATTGACCTTCATTATTGGTGGGTGTGTGCTAGCTACCTGGTCAAATTTCACCTTCAAAATCAAGAGGAGGGTGGTGGGGGAAAAGTTGGTATCATTTTTGTTGACATCAGATGACTCAGATACTGCCACAAGCTTAAGCAAATTATTGAAGGGGGCTTGTTGGCACAAACATGAAGAGTTGGGTTAAGTAATTTTGGGGGAGGGGAATGAATGCTGTCTGCAGATGTGTGTCCATAATATGTCCAGTTATCTTTGAGAAAAAAAAAATAGAATGAAATGCACTTTCCTCATTGCAAAACATTTCTACAGAAGAGATTAATATCGCACATTATAACAGAGAAGGATATTTTGTTCACTAAGTGATTATATTATGTCTAGGCTAGGGTTCAATTTGCTCATTGAATATCTTTGTCTCTCCATAATGATAAATAAATTCTACATCCAATTTAACAATATACACACATAATGCATTTCAACAGAATGTGTCTCATTATTTTGAGTGTCTCTAATTGATTGTGAATTCTGAAAACATGACCCATGAAGTTAGAACTTATTATTGCGATTCTGCATTTTTTTCACTTTTTCATGGAGTGCAATGTAAATATAAATCAATGAGATGACTAGTTATGAAGTAGTTATGCATCTCTTTACTAAAAGAAGAGCTAGGCTTTGAAAATTACTCTTCAAAGCCTTGCTGCAGTGGTGGTCTACATAGAATAGGTTGCACGTCCTTTCTTTTCCTGGTGATTCATCCTTTCCAATGCATTTGTTCAAACCATCAATAATGCCTGTCATATCGAAGCTACACCAGAAACAAAACAACAAAAAACTCTCAGATTTGTCCCAGTGCTATTGCCCTCTTGCTTTCATAAAAGCATATATTTACATCTAAAGGACTTGATTTGAATTTCTGCGCTCCTCTGGCAGATAAAAAGACTTGCTATCCCATGCAATCCCAGTTTGGATGGGAGGAACATAAGTATAAGATCCGAAGACCAGATTTTGTTAATTTGGTACTCCAATCTGCTTGCCTTCAGCATCAGTATAAATTGCCGAAGTGGTGGAAAAATGCTGCTGACACTGGCGAAGGGGGCTCACACTGAGAACTCGATTGGTTGTTAGATAGCTGTAGTAAGTAGGCTGAGAGGTTCAACTATTTCAGTTTTGCAATGCTCTCCAAGAGGAGCTTGCATTCTGCAGCCCAATCAACTGACCCAACTGAGCGCACAGTTATTCGCTGACGCTTCTCATTCATGTATTCTGTTTGTGCAACACTGATTAGAAATACCAATGGTGCCCATTGTGCCTTGCGCAGAGCAGCTTCATATTCCTTCCCTTCCCCTACCTGTGCACTCCACCCACAGAATAAGATTTTGCACTTGGTTTCTTCCCAACCTGGGATGAATTGAAAATTTGTGGCATAGTTGATATGAAAACCTCAGGCAGGACATGATACTGATCAACCGACAATGCACCAGAATTGTGGAAAAACCCTAATAATATTGACCCTGTCTCTCAGTTCAACTACTTTGTTTGTGCTCACTTGTCCTACTTGGAACACTAGACAGTCAGAATTAGAAGGTTGCAATCCCAAGAAGCATATGATCTTGGAGGGCCAAACCTGAGATCTCAGGAGTGACAGGTCTTCAGCAGAACGACCAAGAATTTGCTCTGCTTGTTCATTGAAAGCTGAGATCCAAGCTTCTCCTGTTGCATCAGACAATTTAGCCAGCAAGATGTACCTGCCATTCAATAGCTGAGACATTAGTATGACTTCAAAACCACCAATGTGAAGGTCTCTGCTGCCGATCGCTGAAGGGCAAGGTTCACTTCCCAGCTTTCAAATGCATGTGAGATTAACCAAACTCTATTGCCAAAAACAGATACAAATGTGCAGACATAATTACACATTCCCATGCATCTGGAACTCAACCTATGAAGAACCAAAAAGCAAATAATTAACAAATGATGGAAGATTCTCACCTGCGATTGCATTTTTCAGAGTGCTTCTGACAGCCCTCACACCAGTAGCTAGTACTGCTCTCTTCAGTGACCTTGCGATTGCAGTTCACACAAGCTAGGTACCACATAGCTTGGTCTGGTTTAATGAAGCTGATGACCGCTCTGACATTGAAATATGCTGGCTGTAACACAGTAGGCCAAAATCTCAGTTGCTGTTTACTGTTGAACATCATTCTAACATTCCCTAAACAGAAAAAACATTGTATTCCTCCTTATTAAGCTCAGATTTGCAAGGACCAATGGACCACACTTTACAGCACAACCTTGTCTTCACCAACAGATGGTAGGGTGGCCTCAGAGAGCACAGCACGGCTTGCATTAGACGATTGCCCCATTACTCGTACAACACCTCCAGGGAGGCTAGCACCTGCAGGTGTCAGTGATACTGCTCCACCACTTTCTGAATGCCTGCCAACCCACAATCTTACTCACTTCAGCATCTTCCAATATCCTCCACAGGACATTATCAATTGATCCTAAAACATAGTAATCCACACCTTGAGCAGAAGCTTACTGCAATGCGCAACAACACATGCACAAGAACATTTAACACAGCACTGACCAGTTGCGAAGGGCAATAGCTTCAGGAATATCCGGGTTGATGGCAACCATGCTGTTTGAGGTGGTTGATAAGGACACCCCTGGCATACAACAAGAACTGTAAGACTTTGGAGAAGAACATGTTGGAGGCAACCACAGTGTTAGCTCCAACCAAATATCAATGCTCAACCTTAAACAAAAGACTGTCCAGCCAATAAACTTGATCTGATATAGCAGAGGCAAGAAACAAGCAGATGCAAATACCTTGGAAGTCACTGGCTCGCAGAGATTTGACCATGAGCACTGGAGAATCATTCACAGTATTAGATAGGGTAGCCCCTTCATTCATTGCCATGTTGTTCCACAAGCTCACCACCACTGTCTTCTGACTGCAAATCCCACAACATCTCCATCATACTGCTTTTGTGCTGAGATATGACATCTGCTCCAAATCCAATACCTAATAAGACTAGGGCTAGCACAGAGGCTCAAACACCTTTCATCAGCAATTGTAATATCACGCTTTGGAATCTCCTCATTGCTATTTTTCCGTCGAATCATCACAATGGATCCAACACTTTGCACGATTCCAAGGACATCTGCAGAGAACAACATCACATGACACATGAACAGTGGCTACATTATGCATTATGCAAAGACCCTGCATGTTACTATCCAAGACTGATGCACCCCATACATGTAACAACAACAGCAAGTCTACTATTGCATCTGCTCATATTTAAGTTCCCAAATTCTACACCTACTGAGCAGGTAGGCTTATATCAGAATATCAAAGTCAGCTGGGGTGGTGATCTCCAACTAGGGCTGCTACATGCACAGGAATACATGTCTAATTGGACTTGAGGCCATAGATTTTACTTGGACAAAACAACTTGCAAACCTAGGCATGTGAATATAAAAAGACATACCTACAAGTTCCCTGCCATTGACATATGGTCCCAATGCATCAATCTTCACAAATTTGTACTTCATGGCAGGCATCTGGATGGAGGCTGCATCCTCAGGAACTTCTTCAACCTCAGAGTTAGCATTCAATGTCATCTCGTAGTCATTATTCACGTTTGAAAACTGCTTGTTTGCAACTCGCAGGCTGCCCTTGGATATGAAGTACACCTGCAACTCCAGGCCAGATTGCACAAACTAGATTAGCTTGAGCACATGCCTACAAAGGGAATGAGGAAGCCCTGTCACCATAGTCTGCAACCACACCACTTTGTAAGTTCAGCAGTGAAACCAAGACTAACATGACAGGAATGAGAGCAGCCACAACCATTTCCAAAAAGTAGAAAGCACCACAGTACAACATTCACTAAAAGAAATGGTTGTATGTATGCTGCACCTTTCCTAATTGCAGTTTATCAAAGAACTTGTCAGCGGCCTCTTTGAACATGGTTGCCAGAATCTGTGTTCCCTGAAGAAAAGTTTCATTTGACAAAAACATTAAGCTTTGGCCTTAGTTACAGGACAACAATAGAGATTGCATGTAGTGACAAAAGACATGAGATAGAATGACATAGGGGCATACGTCCTCATCAGTGAGCTCCACGTTGAACACATTGCCTGCCCCTCGTGCATTCTTGAAGGAACGCAGAGGTCCTTTACTGGTCACCCGCACTTTGATTGTCCAGTTTCCTTGATATGGATTAAGAGATACAATTGGGTATACTCTCCTTGAGATACCCATCATTGAAGCAGGTGCAGCACTACAACCACCAATAATATTCACATCAAAGCACCACCCATTGTTCAATGACAGATCACCACTGCTGCAAGATTGCAAAGGTACTCCGTGAGAGACATCTGAGTATCTCAACTAGAACTCTGACAGACAGTACATCAGCCAAACAAAATGGTGAATGAAGAAATTTTCTTACTTTCCTCGCTGCTCCTGCACAATCTGGGCAGCAGATCTGAAATTGTGGTTGCCCTTGCCTGCCTTGGATTCTACTTGGAAGGTTGGCTTCACCTCCAGTCTGATAGTAGGCTTCACATCCATCTCTCGCTTGATCCCATGCTCAAACTCTAGCGCAGGTCCTACAACCTCTCCTTTGGTGATCATCAGGACACTGCAGCAGGCAGATCACTCAAACTTTCAGTTATACTACCACCTAACTTCTGAGATAGAGATTTTGATTTTTTTTTCCAGGAAAAGACAAATACCAGAGACAAACCTCATCAAGTAGGCCAAAGCAGAACAAGCTTGACGACTCAGGATGCCTTCCACTACAATCCGGACTCACAACCAACAATGGTAACTGAGGCTAGCATGTAGAAGGAGACAGAGGCAATGACTGCTAAGACAACGAACACAAAACGAGCGACCAAGCAGGTCTTACTCACTCCTTGCCCGCCACATTGCTGAAGGTGTAATCAAGGATTCGTAAAGTGCCTCTCTCCTGCAATTGCCCTGCCTCCGCGAGACTGTTCAAGCTGCTTGGCAGCGCTGCCCTGAGCTTCTGACTCCCATCGCTCACCATTGTTCTGCAAGCCATCATCATCAAAATCATCATTATCCTTATCACCTATCACCATCTTCCGTAATATCTCAGCTACTGCAACATTGACAAGCTTCCAACCCTAACAACACGTAAATGCTAATCCCCTCAGGCACCGCGAGAAGACTCTTAGGAGAACAACCTAGAAGAGTTTCTTTATACTTCGTAGTACAAAGAAAAGAAAAGAAAATGAACTGCACTGCAGTATCTAAGATCGTAAGCATCACAGATGTGCTAAAAACCTGAAGGCACTTACGTGAAACGAGCAGAGGAGCCAATTCGCTTCAGTTCAAGCACCTACAACAAACAAACCCCCATGTGCACTCAATAAAAACCCTGGCAACAACATAGAAACCATAGCAAAAAAACATTCAGAAAAGCAGAAGAGATAGATAGATAGACAGATAAATAGACCAGATAGATGGATCGCACCTGGACAACAATATTGACAGAAGATGCAGCATTCGAATCGGGATTACGATTTGCCATCATGGATGCAACACCATTGGAAGTGATACAATCGGCCATGACTCCTCCTCCTCTTCTTCTTGCCCGCCCTTCTCTCTGTGTCTATGTCTTTGTCTCTTTTTGCCTCACCTTTCTCTTGCGCAAATCGAACAGAAAGCGCTACTGAACAACAAACAAGCTCCTTGTTGTTCTCCTTCTTCTTCCTACGAGAGAAACACGATTGCTCACAGACCACAGTTTCTTTCGTCGAATTTGTTAAACAAAACTCTTTCACAAATGCGCACTCCTCTACAAGAATCCGACACAAATTGAAGACTTGAGCGATGCGAAGAAGAAGGAGGAGGAGGAGTATAGGGAGAGGGGGGGAGGGGGGGCCAAGCGTTTGGTTTGCATGGAGCCTGCAGGGCGCGCGGGAAAGGGCAACGGGCGGGAAAGAAAGGGAGCCGTTTTCCCGCGCCCGTCGGCGGAAACAAAACAGCCGTTCTACATACGAATACGGTGTAGAAGTAGTAGTATTCGTATACTACGTGTTACGAGTATTGTAAATAGTAGTATTGTACTAAATTGTGTGTTGTGTGTATTAAATTTTAATACCATTAATACCATTTAGTACCTTGGAAGCTTGGACACTACATTTTATATAAGTTGTTGAAAAATGTTTGAAATTTTCTCAAAATCTTTACTTTTTTTTCAAAGAATAAAATTTTGCGAAAGGAAAATAAAAAATCTTTTGGAATATTCAAGATTTTGGGAGGTTTTATTTATTTATTTATTTATTTAGCATGGATTTTTCAAATTTAATTTATTATTTGATAAACATGGTGTTGAATCTGCCCTTGGATTACAATATACCTAACACCAAATGGTGAAAATGTCTTATATATTTGATTAATGTGAAATCAAAATTGTGAAAACAGTAAATTAATTTTTAAAAATTAAGTTGTGTTTTGAAGGGTTGAGTTTTCATTATTTTATTATTTTTAGCTTCAAAAGTAGCATGTCATTATATATATATATAGATTTTGTCATTGGTCTTCCCACTCAATGTTGGGTGGACTATGAATGGAATGTGTATTGAAATGGGGACATGTTTTGTAATAATGAAGATAAATGTTAAAATAAACACATGAATTTTAATTATTTCAACACTTGTTTCATAAACTTATTGAATAAATTTGAATTGATTTTATGTTTTCTTAAATAAATGATCAATTTCATTCCAAAATCAACAATTAAGGTTGAGACAACTCCTAATTTCCTTGCTAGTTTTGTCCAATTTCAGATTTCAAGTACATATCATGTTAAGGTCAAGGAAATGATTAGTTTGTAAAATCAATGTAAAATTAGTCTTTTTAATGTGTTGGGTTACACAAGTCTATTACACAACAACCTTGTAATGAAAATGATGACTTTTCATTCTACCCTCAACCATAATACATGATACTTGTGGATTATGTGAATATAATATTTATGACTAATTTACTATTTCAAACTACAAAATGTATAACAAACTTGTGCTCACACATTCTTCAATTAAAACACAAAAAATGGTACAAGAATGTGGGATTCGACTTTAAAATGTTATGGTATGTTTGTGTAGGCCCACTTGGTATAAGTATTTCAGTTATATTTTCTATTTTTTTTTTGGTCCTTGGGAGGAATCTTTGTTTTTATTTTATTGTCAAGAAAGTATTTGAATTAACTTGTTTAGTTTTCTTAGGGGAACAACCAAGATTAAGGTGGCAAGGATTTTTCCTTGTATTTTTTTAGTGCCACATTCGAAGAATCCACCAAAGCACTTGGTTCCCAAGGTACCTAAAACGTCATTAGTTGCATACTCAAATGACTTAAAGTCTTCCACAACAATTTGCTTCTACATTCCATAATTAGGTGACAATGGCGAACTTGGTAACTTTGATGTTAGTATAAGTCTACTGGTGCATGTAGGTTCATCGTCTAAACTATTTCCCTTGTCACTTTTATCATCCAAGGCATTTTTTTGACTTGTCTAAGTGTTAGTCTATTGATGCTTGTAGGTTCATCATCTAAATTATTTCCCTTGTCACGTTCAACATCCAAAACATATGTTTGGCTTGTCTAAGTAGCACTTGCCAAGGTGAAAAATGAAATAAGCTTGAAGCAAAGTTGACTTCTTCATTTTGCAATGAATAATCAAACTTCATCTTTAATTCAAGTATTGTTTTGGTACCAAACTTAAATAGTTTTGGCTTGGTTTTTTTCAAACATATGGATCCCTTGCCTTTCAAATATGGGATTCCTTTTGCTCCTACTAGACCTATAGAAGATTTTTTTTAAGTCCTCCAATTCAAAATCTATAGTAGCATCAAAAGTAGAATATAAATAAGGTGACTTTTTCGCGGGATCCATTTGTTTACAAAAAACAACTTTTACTAAAAACTTGTTGACAGAAGTTATAAGTTTAGCACCATCTCTTTGGTTTGTGATGTATGACTAGCCTTGAATTTGTTCATTACAAATGGGGCAGTGCTTCAACAGCTTGTTGATCATGGAATCATGGCAAAAAGAAGAATGAATGTAATCGTGAAAATAGTTCAAATTTGAAGCATGTTAGAATTAGAATTTTTTTACATGCAAGCTATACCATCTAACTTGGGAAGTCAAAAGTTTGTGGAATTCATAATCATATGCATATTAACAAATTATTACATGCATTTTGATTATTACAATATTTGATAAACACAACATACATCATGGATTATCCAGACCAATCATTTCGACCTCAAGGATTGTTATTTTGAAGCTATTTTAGTGGACAATGACCAACTCTTTCCCATTGCAATTTTGAGCTCCATTTTCACCCTTGTATTGAAAGGTGTTTTTAAACACACAAAAATGAATGGCAAACATGGCACTTTCCATTACATAGATGGCCAATTGACACCATGTTTCCAACCTTCGCATTCTTTAGTTCATAATTTGTAGCTTTCTTATTTGTTAAATTAGTGTTGTACTTGTGGCAATGTACTACACACTTAGCATAGTCAAACCACTCTCTTTTAACCATGTAATAGTTACACATGCCATTGTAAGATTTAGTTATTACTTGATTACTTTCATCTTCCTCATAATCCTTTGATACAACATCAAAATGAACTTTGTAGTCCCCACACTAAGTAATGGATCATATCACCAACCATTTTTTGATGCCTTTGGTCAAAACATTTCTTCTATTTCTAATACAAAAATGTCAATTTCTATGAATGAAAGAACATCACGATCTCTTGTGGCCAAATTTCTACATGTAACATATTGGACATCACATTCTCCCATCACTCTCACTTGACCATGTGTTTGTCAAAGAAAATATGCACAAGCTCAAGCTTCATTATCATACATTTCAAAACATCAAACCAATACATTTTTTAAAGTTCAAAATTCCTATGGATTTTCTTAGAATAGCATTATGAAAACAATGTGGACTTCACATTCTTCATCATTAATCCTTCTTTGATTGGATGTAAACCAAACCAATTATGGTCTATTGGATGATGCACGAACAATAAACAACAAGGTTGTTGGAAATTCTTGGTTTTACTTTCAAGTATTCCCATTCAAGTTTTCAAAATAAATTAGAATTTTACAAATTGATTGTCATTTTATTTTATTCAACAAGTCTTGAACTTTTGTTTTTGACAAGTACACCTCATCATAATTTTGGCTTGGTTCAAAGATAAAAGTCTATTGCAATGATGTGCATTAAGGGATCTTTAACCATGTGTACCACTATATTATAAGTTTATGCATTGATTTGTTCATTTTTTAACAAAGAGCTTTGTGTTATGGTCACCATTGGACACTTATCTAACAACCATACATAAACTATGAATTATTGTTTGGGGAGGTGGAAAAACTTATAACTATGTCAATGTTTCATGTAATACATCCACCTTTACGCATGTCCTAAATCTTCACCAATATGTTGTGCATTAGTCATAATTATTGAATCTCCTCCTTTTGATCAAGAAGGAACCACATTACATTATTCCTTTATTTTTCATAAATTCGGATTTACACATTTGGTTGAGTAGTGTTAATAACAAATCCATTGATGGCACTAATGGTATAGTTAGTGTCTCCTTTAGTTTTGGTTTGTTTTCAAGTATTGTGCAAGTTTAAACTTTAGTATGCCTTTAAGCTTTTTCAGCCTTTTATGATTTTATTTCATTGACAAACTTTTTTTATCGAACCTTACGTAATTATTACTAAAAATACAAAGCTAATTTAATTACCATCAAGTGGCTTCAATCCTTATATTTAGTGTTAAATATGCACTCAAGGTTGGATCAATGGGGTGTGGGTTGCAAATGGGGAGGTGGGCAAGCCATAGGATGGCAAATAGTTTGCAAGGATTAACAAGAATGCCATTAGTGTATATGAGATGGCAACAATAGGTCTTTTGGGCAATTTAAGTTGCTAAAGGTTGATAATGTGCTTGATTTCAACTAGTCCCCAATTGATCCATTATTTTTTCTCTTTTTACTTGAGGAAGGCGGTAGCAATCAACTTGTTAGTATAAGTTTTTACAAATTAGATCTAGTTCAATGTCGATGGTTGTTAAAATCTCTACATTTAAAGATAGGCCTCTTGGTTGATTGGTTGACCATTAAGCCCTATATTCTTCAAGAATTCAAATGTTGATGTTATGGAAGAAGAAAGATTTATGTGTGATTTAGGAAATCAAGTATTTGTAACAAAAAATATTAACTAATGTACCTAGTGCATACACTTCAATTTCATTCCTTCTTGATGTTCCATAGTTCAACACTGACACATCAAGAAAAAATGAAATCAAAGCATATGCAATATGTTTATCATATTAACTTCTATTTATACCAACTTCATCAACTTTTCCATTCAAACAAAGTGGGTTGCTAGCACCCACATTTTTTTTTTCGTATACCCATTTATTTATCTTTCACCGGAGTTGGATTTCATTGCATTTTATAGTTGTTATTGAATTTTTGTCATAAAACTTGTTATTTATTTAAGACTCATTTTTCTTATAATTCATTGTTGTTATTTTTGTATGATTCCAACCCTTCATGTAGATGATTGGACATGGAATTATTTTTTGATGAATTTCTTGCTTGAAATATACTTGACATGCATTTAGACTCAAGAGGTGGGGTTTTTCACCTTAGGATTGAAATTAAATTGTTATGTATTATTTACTATTGATATTACTATTGGAAACAAGCTAAAGCTTTGTATTCACATTTGTCAAAAATGTTTGTTGGTACAATTGTAGGTTGTCAAATTGCTATAACCATTGCACTTTCCTTGCAACCTTGTATGTACCTTTAACAAATGCATGTTGCCACATATCTCAAACTTTAAACTAAGACTATTGCCATCATAATACAACCAAAAAAATATTATAGCCATGTGCACAATAGTTTCACATTGCATTTTGTCACTTCAATCCACCTAGCTTAGAAAATAGGGGTCAATTGTGCAACATTGAAAAACCCAAAAAAAACAGGGGTTAAACTCATCATCTTTAGACTTGCACTAATTTTCATTGTCATTACACATCCATTTTCTCAATATAATTCAAAACATTGTACCATAGTATAGGGTAGAACTATCCATCATCATTCACTACCCTATGATTGAACATTTCTCTAAATCTTTGTCATATGTGCTTCATTTTGAGTGATTTAAAATGTTATGAAAGTGCTACCTCAAGCTCTAGAAATCATCTTCAGTTCTACAACAAAGCAACATACATAGAATTTTTGAGTTGTTCAAAAACCGGCTTTATAATGTTTTGTGGGTTTTTTTTTTCCAGTTCTTGACCCCCTCTGGGGAGGGGGGGTTAGCACATAACTTTCTCATTTCTAATCCATTTTTGAAATTTTTTAATGAGTTAGATACACCAAGAGGAGGCATTCAAGTTTTGTTTGGACATCATAAACAATAGAGCCTTCCCCTTGGATCCAGCATGCCCTGAGCACTTAAGTGTTCGCTCACCAGCCATCCTACCCTAGTGCACCTTGGCAGCCTCAACAATAATTATATTATTTGTAAAAATGTTAAAACTTTCCCAAAAAACTCAATTTTGTAACAAATGGAAATTTGCAAAGGAAATGGGGGAATCTTTTGGAAATTTCAAGAATATTTTGCTTTTTCTACAAGGAATGTTCAAAATGATTAAATTATTTCACAAACATGCATTGAAACTTGAAATCACCCCTAAACCGCAGTATCTCCTTTGAATTGGGTTTCTCCCCCATTTCTCCCACACTCCATCCTTATAATAAAAAACCAAACAGATACACCAATTCAAAGGAGATACATTCAATGGATTACTTGAAAACCCCAAGAAACCGCATTACATTTGACATAGATTGCCATATTAATATCTTTCTACAACTTCACATAGCTATACACAAGGCTAGAGATCACATAACTAGTGTACCTTCCTTAAAGTTACACCAATCACACACAAACCATTCGCAACAACCTTGGCTGAAAAATCACAATGCAATTTGGGGGCTCCCCAAGGGGCCTTCCCCCCGCACAATTTCCTACTCTGAGATGGTCCCAGAGATTTCATGTGATTTCCATGGAGCACAGACATTTTGCTGGGATGCAACCTCAATCGTCCATTTGAATGAGTCTCCACTGCATAAATGATTTGTTCCTCAATTGTTACACTGGGTAAGGCCATGCTGTCAGGCCATCACACCTTGTACCTCAGGCTCTGGATTCAGTTCCCAAGGTGTAATGCCTCAACAATAGGGCCATCTTATATACGTAAAAACCTTTGAAAATTCTAATATCATGACAAAGCAGAAAATCTCATAACACCTATAACAAGATTGATTCAACACTAAGCAGGATTGAAATCTAAGACCTAAGCAGCAAGAATGAACATTCTCTTAGTACTCCACCTGTATTGGATTGCACCCAATGTTCTGGCTGAAATTTTCCATGCATAATATACTCATGGGTACATAGCCAACTATTCATCTCACACCAAACTCACAATGGGATTCTAAACAATCCACTCTGAAATTGCCTAGGTAGATTATTTGTATCGGTAGTCATTCAACTATCTGCCCAACACCAGTCCCACAAATTGGATTCTGCACAATCCACAGGCAAAAATTGACTATATATATGTAACATTCTTATGGGTATTCAGCCAACTATCCTCCCTAGACCAAACCCAAAAGGTGTTGGAAACATAGAAATCTTCAAGCTTAAAACTGCACAATGGACAGAACGGATGACAGGGCTAAACCAACAACCAAAACAAATGGCAATCTTGACCTACCTCAAGAGGTGAACTCTGAGTTGTCTTCTCTGTTCTACTGCTGAAAGCACTGGCTGAAATTTTGAAACCTTTGGTCAATTTCCAGGGAACCCACTTGCACTAATTTCACCAGGTAATTTCAAGGTCACATGAGCTAAACGTGTCTATGCCAATATGCATAGGTCCCTTGAAAGTTTAGGAAGGTAAGGTTCTGTAGTAGCACAGAAAGATAGATGCAATTTTCCTTCCAGGATCCCAAATTTTCTTTCAGGTAGATTACAGACTAAAACTGTCAGGATCAGCATTCCCTGCCCTCCAAGAGTTTTCAACAAAATTCTTGCAGTGGCAGAAACTGCACTGGGTCAAGCAGTGCTACTCTAGTGAAACAAAAACAATGTGCGCTGTACCATCCACAATGAAAAAACGAAGAGAGGGAAAACTGGTCCAGAATCAGACTGACTTGAGCACATGGAATCTAGAGAGAATAATTCACCTTTGTCAGGAATTTGCCCCATCATAACTGAGGCAATGTGTCATTCACAACAACACCATTCTGTTAATGATGCCGATCCATGGATTTCTCCTTCACTGGGGAAGCTCCACATTGGAAAAAAGATAATGGGCAATAACCAAGGTTGCTGGGGAAGCAGACCTGTGATGCCTGTCAAAATGTTGGGAATTATTGTTTGTAGATTCATGTTACAACAAAAGTTAGTATTGCTCCCAGTGGGACTAGATTCTAATGTGTGAAAGAGACCCAACCTTCAACTTTCCAACAGCAAAGCAAGCAATGCATGTACACAGAGGCTGTCCAGTGTACTAAAATTTGACATGACTTACAACAACATTGCACAGAAGAATGAGGTACTTCTCTTGACTGTGCCAGCTTTGAATCAATATATGCCTCAGTCTATAAAAATTCAACACTGGACCACATTTAAAGAAGGATATCTTTCTGCTGATCTAAGACAATACATGCTTTTCATCCTTCTAGGGTTAATCTCATTGCAAACACCATGTCTCCAGAATGTTGCTGCTCATATGATACACACCTAAGTTGCTGTGTTGTACCGCAGGTGTTGTTCGTAAAAATCAATAAGCTGCAACACTCTCACAATTCAATTATTGTGAGTTAACATATGCTTGCATGCCATTCAGTCAATTACTGCAGTTATCTATTGGAAAGCAAATCAAAGAAGACTCCACTTGTCATGTAGATGTGGCATGGGCATTCTATCTGGAGGTGTAGAGGAAAGCCCACCCTAAAGAAAAGAGAAAACCCAGAAGAATTCATGGGTGGTTTCAACAACAGTGTTGGTCATATGAATGTTTAGGGACCTTCAACAGCAACATGCATGGCATTGATGACAGACAAGAACATTCCCACTGACTTCATCACTTTAATGGGAAAACTCAGCCATGCTGCTGGCTAGCTCAAGAAAAAACACTAACATAGAAAGGCCAGAAAGGAAAAAAACCCAACAAAATGCAAAAACAGGAAAGAAAACAGAGAGAAGAAAGTTGAGACGAACTTTAGAGGGAAAAGAACAGAGAACAAATGGACTCCACCTGCACAATGATATCCCATTAACTACCAATGCATCAATTTGAGCAGTGAATGACAACTTCATTCCTGGATGTGCAACACGTTGTGCTAATCACATCTTGTAACTCTCCCACTAGACACAGGCAATCAGCACTATGTAAATGCAAACAGATCAGACTAATAAATGGATGCAGGTCACTCTGTTAAAGAAGAACAGTGTCACCAACCTACTTGGCAAGCTTTATCATCAGCACCATGACATTTACCAGAAGAAAGCACATGGTAGTACCAGAATTGGGTAGTTCTCACGCATAAACTTGTTATCAACTGCAACTTCCTCCCCATCCGATCTGTCAGACAGACATGAAAACCCCACAGCCTAAGCTACACAACTGAAACAATATTGGCACATGGAGATGTCAGATGCTGATAGGAAACATTAGCTCTGCACTGTCACATCAACTTGAACACAAAAACAGATCAAATGTGCCTAAGAAGGCAAGGCAAATAACCTAGAAGCCTTGAAAAGAACCACAACATCCTGCTTATCATCAGCAATACTGTTGCTGTAGCTGATGGCCTTCAGTATCTGGGTAATGAGTGGTGGACTGGCTACCCCAATGTTTCCATCCCCTGGTGGTGGAAATTTTCCAACCAGTTCAGAACCTGGAGGATTGGATGGGAACTCTCTGCTGTCAAGGGTTTTATTCCTGAAATCAGTGCTTCCCAACTCGTGTCCTGGAGTTCCCTTTGCAGTTTGGGTTGCAACTTCCTTCTCCACTCTTTGCCCCCCCTCCTTGCAGTCATCTAGAGCCATTTGCACACTTTCAATCTCCTGAGGTTGTATGGCTTGTCCTGCAGCAGCAATTGTCCTTTCTTTTGAACCTGCAGCCAGTCCCCCTGACCTTGAGCTACTTTGAATTGTCTCATTCCCCATAACTGCAATTCTTGTGTCCAATTCATCATCAGAGTACCATGTTTCCACCACCCCTCCTGCTTCTCCTCGCTGCTCAGCTTCATACATCATATGAAGACTACTGGGGAGTGTTGTCCCATTAGTGGCTATGGCATGAGTATTTGTCTGTTCTCTTCTGTTACTAGCTTCAGATGAGGGCACCAAGGGCCTTGCACTCTTCTCTGTGTAAGGCCTGGGCATGGCTTCATCAGCCAGGGCATTGGCCTCATTCACCACTTGGCTGTTTAATTTTTTCAGACCTATACCATGGGCTGCACCAATGAGGGCACTAGCCACTGATGCTGTTTCTTCATGGGTGGCTTTCTTGCCATGAGATTCCACTCGTTTCTCCCCATCTGAACAACCATTTCCAGCAACTTTACTTGTGCCTGGAGCAGCAGGATCACTGGAAGAGGAAGGCAGTGAGTTTGTGGGTGTGTCTTCTGGTAAGTCTAACAATGTTTTTGCTGAATCAGCTAAAGTGGGGTTTGTCACTCTCCCTGCTGAGGTGCCATTCCAACATGATTTGCTCTCCTTCTCTCGAGGCACAGCATAAGAATCTGTTGATGACTTTAAAGTTTCATCCCCTCCACTTACACTGGGCACAATGTCATTAGCAGTAGATGCTGAACTGTGTTTCCTCCTAACCTCAAGAGTGTAATGCCCAAATTTGCGCTTTCCCCGTCGTGCTCTTTGCCACAACATATATTCACATGATAAATAAAAAAGCTAGTCAAAATCAAGGCTGAAGAAGGATGTGTTGTCTGATTTCAAGCCTGCAAAACCCCCACACAAACAGTAACAGGCTACAGAAACAGAGGGTGTGTTTTCAATTCTTCTTGTGTAGGAGAAAAATTGAGCAAGCACACCTGTTTTCAAACTTCTCAAGGATGTCACTACATCTTTGGATGTGTTCATAAGGCTCCCATGTGTTATCTTTCTCTTGCCACCCTCTCCTGTCCCCAAAAGAGATGTATGCTTATGCCATCATCAAATCTGTATAGTTGAGCATGCACATGCACCTTTTTTTGCCTGGCAAGTCCACCACTGGTTCTTCTTCAAGCTTGAAAAGCAAACAAAGCATCAAGATGATCAAAGAAAACAAGCACAAAGGTGATGATGATCTCAGGAACCTCACCATTTCACGAAGTACTCCTTCTTTCCCTGCAAAAAACAGAAACCCCCATCCAAGTTCACATCAATCAATGCTGTCAATTTAGCAAAACCTCTGTTACCAGGGACATGAAGCAGGACAACAATGACTATACCTTGCGAATTCTCTTCTTTCGGATCGCCTCAATTTCAAACATTCCCTCCTCAAGAACCTCCTCGCGCGCAGATAAACCATCCTCCTCGACACTATCTTCTTCTTCTTCATCGTCGTCGCCGTTCCTTTGGTTATCACTTTTGAAGTCCTCATATCTGTCTTCAGCGTTCTCTCGCTTCTCTTGCTTCCTACCATCCTCCTTCCCTACTTTCCCGTTGTGTTTTAGCCCAGGAGCTATGTTTGTCCCTTCCTTGGTTCTACTACTCATCTGCTCGTTGCCGATCATGTCAGGCTCCGCCGGTACCTCCCATTCCTCCTCCTCCTCCTTCTTGCCTACCGTTTTCGGGCGCTGCAAGTTTGGCGAGTACCTTATAATTTCTTGCATTGCCGACGAGAACAGTACTACTCCTCTTCCTCCTCCTCCTGCTGCGATTATCATCAATGGCGTGCTATCATCGTCGTACACCTGCACACTTTCCTGCGTACTCCATCGCTGGTTTGCCATGCCTTCCTCACAATTTCCGTCTCCAAGACAAAATAAGTAGTAAACGCTCTTGTCTCAACCAACAAACGAAGCAAGCAAGCCAGAGTGCAGCGCAACAGACGGTTGGTAACAACATCCTTCGTTCCCCACATCATAAATCAAAACTGAAGACATAAATTGAATCAGACAAAACTCAAGGAAGAAACCAAAACAACCCCCCCAAAAAAAAAAACAGTTTTTGCGAGAGAAATCTCACACAAAGTCGAACATCAGCGGCGAGCGCGCGCGCGCCCACACACACACACACCCTCGAAATGCGTTCTTCATGCACAAAGTGAACCAACAACCATCTTCAGTACACGATACATTTCTTGAGTACACAGTTGCACTATGTAATGATTTTATCATTTCCTATCATAGATTTGTTAGCAATTTTTTTGGCCCTACAATAAATCCATTGCAACCCCTACAGATGACCTTCATATGTCCATGACTTGATGATTCTAACCTTCACAATTTCTCTTCTTAAACATTTGCAATTGTTGTTTACATAACTAACTAGCACCTACTTTGTATGGTTGTATTTTTTACAATTTGCGGAAATTTAAATGGATGAATTTTTATAATTTACATTATTATCGGAATGATGGTACGTTGATAATAGGATGATGTTATTGTCTTTATCAAAGATCTCAATTGTATTAAATAATTGCATGTTGTCATTTTGTGTGGTAGTCTTTGATTTTTTCCATGTTGGTTCACCCACTCTAGAGGTTGTATTTTAATTTTTAATAATCTTTTTAATGAAAATTATGTATGGACTAGTGTTGTGTGGGTATATCATTTATCCAAATATACCCATTGGGTACATGCATATGTAGGGTATCTTATTTATTTTACTCTATTTTTTCAAAATCAATATACCTTAATCAAATGCATATTCAAAGAAAGGTATATAAATTTGAAAAATTATACCCATTTCATAACCTTGGATATATCTCAAAAGTACCCATACTCAAAGTTGGGTGTGTCCTCAAATTCGAGTAAATCTCATCAGGATAAATTTCATTTAAACCCTAAATCACCATTGTTGTTTCCAATGATTGTAATGTAATGTGTTCAATTTTTAATATTGTGCTCAAGTTTCCAATTTCATGTTTAGGTTTTCAATGTGCTCCAAATAGTTTGTGCTTAGGTTTTTAGGGTTGTGCTTAAGTTTCCAAGTTTCCAATGTGCTCCAAATAGTTTGTGTTTAGGTTTCTAGGGTTGTGGTCAAGTTTCCAAGTTTCCAATGTGTTCCAAGTTCATGCTCAACTTTTTAGGTTTTAGTGTGTTCCAAATTCTTGTTCAAGTTTCCAAGTTTATAATGTGCTCCACGTTCACGCTTAAGTTTCTAATGTGTAGGCATAATGGTGTTTAAGTTTCCAAGGTGTTCCGAGTTCATGCTCAAAGTGCTCATGTTTCTAGAGTGCTCGGGTTTCTAATGTGCTCCAAGTAATTTGTGTTCAAGTTTCCAATGTTTCTAGTGTTGTGTTTAGCTTTCCAGTTTTAGGATTTTAATGTGTGGGTGTAATATTAAACTTTCAACAACAATAGGTTAATGAACAAATAAGTTTCCATTAGTTTGTGTTCTATGTGTGTGTATGTGGGTGTGTGGTACGTTGACAAACAAGTAACATTTCCATCAACTCCAAGTTCATGTTCCAACTTTGTGTTACACAAGTTTCTAGATCACAAGTCAATAATAACAAATCATGGGTTTTCAATAGTGAATTGAGTTACATGGGTTTTCAAGTTCATGTTACATGAGTTTAGGGCAATGTAAGGTAGGTGTCCAATTTTTGATTTTGTGTGTGCATGTGGAGAAGTGTTTTTTTAAGAAACAATGTAAAAGAAATACAATTTTTGCCTGCAACTTGAAATGGTGAACAAAAGCCCCACCAACCCAAAGGAATTCGCCTTTCCAAATGGTGATGCACCCTCATCCACAATTGTTGTTCTTGGTTATTCATCAACTAATAGATCTAGTATAACCATACTTGCTCCTAAGACCAATCAACAACTAGCTATATTATAACAAGCAAAATTTTGGGCTCCAATGCGATCGAAAACCTATTCCTTGGGTCTTTTTCAAACCAAATGATGATGAACATGTATCATTTGAAATATAACAAGTCTTTCATTGTATTTTGCGTCGTTCAATTATTTTGGGTGCTCATGTTTTGGGATCAAAAACTCAATGTAGGAAAAGATTAATCTCTTATAAAAATATAAATGGAACTTCAACCATGAAAAAACATTATGAAGATGAACATTTTGACATTTTTAAAATGTATGTTAATGAGATTGTATGACATTGGCATTCTATTGAAACAAATGCCTCTAACAAACAAAGTTCCAAGGTTTGAAAAGTGGTAATTCCAAGATCCATTTCTACATTTTTTTGGTAATATTACAAAATATAAAAATTCAAATGAATAACAAAAAGCTTTCATTTTTTATTTTATGTTGGTTGTTGTGAAGGGGTTACTCTTTTTAAACATAGTTGAAAACCTATGGATGAAGCAATTTGGCTTACAAAAGGACCCACAATTGGTGTTTCCATCACGCAAATATTTAATTAAAGAAGTATTACCTTATATGATGACATGCACACTTGAAAAGTTTGTTTTACCTTATGTCAATGCTATAGTTTTAATCACAACAACATTTGGATGAGTAAAGGTGCACTTGATATTTTTGTCCTTGTGATTAATTTTTTAACATTGGATTGGGAATCAAAAGATGTCACAATTGGTCTATTTAAGACAAAAGGCATTGTTGAAATTAATCTTGTTAATAATTACAAACTTTATTTAAGGAATACAAGTTGACTAACAAAATTATTTGTTATGTGAAATATAAAGGCACAAATCTATCTACAATAACAAACATTTTTAAACAAATCATTAATTATTATGAATTGGGGACATTGGCACCATTTGAAGGTGGTTGTTCTAGCCATGCCTTTTTAAAAACTTGCCAATATGCCATTTTTGGTGAAAAGTTAAATTCGGGTCTACAACATGTGAACATGAAATTTGCACAATCTTCAATTCAAACTTATATAACATGGCCAAAAAAATTAGGGAAAAAAAGGGTAGGATGGAAAAAAAAATCATTTGGTTATAAATTTGTGACCACGAAATCTAAGCATATTAATGAAAACAAGGTTTACTTCCAAAATAGCAATGTCCCAGCATGCCCTTGAATTTAGGGTTATTATTCATGTTTGTTATAATCAACAAACATTTGCTTTATAAGCAAAATTCCAACACCAAAACTTTGGGCCATTATAGAAAACATTGTTTGAACCCTAACCTCGATTGTATCAAGTTGTGTGTTGAATCAACATTATGGTTACTGGTTGTTGAATGATGCACTTGCAAATGTAATTAACCTTTGTGTGAAATTGACCAATAAAAGACTTTAACAAGAAATCTAAATGAATTATATTCCCCCATTTCAATTTAATGCAAAATTGTTTTTGTTAGCCAAGAGAATGTGATTAGAAGTCACTTATGTGCATACTACATTTTTGAATTGTTTGCATCAATTTGATCCCCAAAAAAACTCAAATGATGTTGGCTTTAATGTTTGATCCTAGATTCAAGGATCTTTCTATATATATTTCAAATAATTATGCGATAATAGAAAAAACCATGATTGTAGCAATAAAGTAAGATTATGAAATTCTAAGTCCTCTTTTGTGTTCAACTTATAAAAAAGTTTCTCCTTTTGCAAAACACCCCTCAAATTATAACCCCCAAGAATGGCCATTAGCAATGTTTAGTGTAAGATCGACTTAAGATCAAATTGTCATGGAACATGTAATTTTTTTAGTTTTTCTAATCACATGAAAGTTTTTAATTTTTATGATCGTAGATTTTAATAAAATGTATATAAATCAAATGTGTAATGCTAATAATTTTTCTTTGACTATATGTGCAATGGGAACTTGCATGTTTTCAAATTTTGCAATTAGTTGCAAAGTCTTGTGAAGATCCATTATAGTGGTGGAACGTGCATGAGGTGAAATGTATAGTTGTTAGATTTTAAGTATCATGGGAAGTTAAATTGAAACAAAATGGATTTTTCTATTGTTGGGATTCTAATAATACATGTCAACTTCAAATTTGAAACTTAAATCAACTTACATTAATTTCCAAAAAGTGGCCAAATGATCCATGCTTTAGTTGTGAAGCATTTGTAAAGGCTAAATCTTTTTATAGCTTTAGGGGATCTTGAAACATATTTCCTATATCAAATCTTATATATAAATTCACTTGGTCTTCCCATCCGTGACATGACGTTCTGCTGCATAATCATTTTTTATGTTTCTGCTGCGGAACCGGCCATAGGGAAAAGCATTTTCGTCTAGAACTGGCACCCCCAGGAAACCCGTTTGATTTCTACACAACTGTCCGTCCGTCTGTGCTTCTTTTTTTATCTTTTTTTTGGATTTGTTTTTTCGGAAAAATCTAAGGTTATGTATTTGCTTCTTTTTTTATCTTTTTTTTTATTAAAAAATAATAAAAAAGAAATGGGCAGAAAAATCTAA
>Ga0209611_10004818_pt1 | contig 22929 bp, 20 predicted proteins | sample S1TSphgellanicum_3_FD_187693 | JGI IMG/M metagenome (GOLD analysis project Ga0209611, IMG submission 187693) | Host-associated microbial communities from peat moss isolated from Minnesota, USA - S1T2_Fc - Sphagnum magellanicum MG (SPAdes) (version 2) | ecosystem: Host-associated > Plants > Peat... | reverse complement strand
TTTAAAAGTGAAATCTCATAGTGAAATGGGTTCATTAACTAATATTTTAACCTACTGCAATTTTCACCATGGGTGAAAATTCATGTTTAATTCATTATGGTTCATTTTTTAATATTCATTATTTATAAATTAATAAAATATTTATTTATTGAATGTAAGTATTTACTAATATATTAAGAGATTTGGTACTCATACAACTTCTAAAACATGTTATAGTTTGTATTAAATTTATTTTCATAAATGAAAATACCTTTGCAAAAAATAGATGAAAATATTATTCAAAATAAATATTAATACAATTTACAATACCAAAAAATTACATGTAGAGATTAATAATTAAAAAGTTTACATATAATATTAATATTTTAAATAACATTATAATTTTTTTTCAAATAACACAATATTATGCATTTAATAAATTAAGTATTACATGTTTAATTTAGTTATTAAATAATTATATGGAATATAATGACTTTTAAATAAATTTCCTATTTATTAATATATGTTTAAAATGTTGGGAGATATAATATCAAATTATATGTAATCATCAACAATAAAATATTTTCTAAAACAAAAATATCAATGTTGTTTTAATTAGGCTGATTCACAAATTATGTTATTTGAAATATTGTTTTTTTCCTCAAAACATATCATTGAAATGTATTAAATAAAATAATTCAAATGCATTTTGAGTCAAATTATTGATTTTTCATTTTTCATATTATATGTGTGAAAATCTTGGAAAAAAAATTAGAATGAAATTTAAATATTTTTGTTTGGAGAAAGTATGAGAAAGATAATAATGTTTAAAGAAAGAAAAACTCTTCAAAATACCATTATTGAAATGTATTAAATTGGAAGTTTCAAATGTATTTTTAGTCATTTTAAAATATATATAAATATTAAATATGTGAACATCTTCAAAAAATCTTCTAGAATGAAGTTTTTAATTTTTTATTTGGACATAGTATGAGAAAGATAATAATGGTTGAAGAAAGAAAATTTCTTCAATACATCATTGTTGAAATGTGTTAAATTGCAATATTCAAATTCATTTTCAATCAAATTATTGACCATGTAATTTAGTGAACATAAAGAAATTATTAAAATTTTCAATTTTGTATCATTGATTCACATATTTTAAAGCATCAAAATTTACCATTATTATTAAAAATGTTAATGTAGATTCATATTTTATATTTTTTGATATTCATGCTTGCAAATGGTAATTTAATGATTGAAGGATTGCAATGTCCAACCTTTTTTCAAATTATGGATTAGACATAACTCCCCCTCTTCTTACACATGACCATGAACAACTTATCGATGCCTTCTTCATCATTTGAGAAGTGTAAAAAATTACAAGACAATTTGAAATTGTAGGATTTCATGGATGGGATAAATTTAATATGTAAAAGTGATCCCAAAGGAAAAAAAGTTCCTTATGTGGAACATTACCCCCACAATTGAACCAAAACACAATTAACTTTATTTAAAATAAGGATGTATCATTAAATTAAATGTTCTTTTGTTGTAAGAAGATATTATTCAACATTAATTCAAAATGTTTTCCAACTATGATGTTTGAATTATTAGAAACTAAAACTTTAAAAAATTACTACATGTTTACTTACTATGTATGACATGATGTCACCATAAAATTGTAACATGTTAAAAAAAGTGTGAAGCCAAATTTCAATCATGTTCTTTGGTCAAGGAATTATATCCAATACCATTTTTAAAGCATTTGCAACTTCACAACATGAAGTTGACAAATTTTGAAAAAGCTACAATGGAAAGTTCTAATTTTATATTGTATGGTCAGTAATAACTACATCAAATTCAATGTTCCCAATCTCATTATAACCCCCAAAATGAATAAATTGTGTCATCAAAGCTTTGGATTTTTTTGCTAGACAAACTTCAACTATTGATAAACTAAAAATATATTCATCTAGAGAAGAAGAAAAACCCTATAAATAAAAATCAAGGATGGGAACCCATCTAGCAAAAGTACAAGGCAAATGAGAACACAAGTAGACATAACCAAAAAATAAATAAAAGCAAACAATCTACAAAATCAAGTAAAGACCTTATGCAAAGAAGATTCATGACTATGAAATGAAAATCAATGATAACAAAGAAGACTCAAGAAAAAAGAATTGTCGTTTGCCACAAATTGGCTAGTGATGGAGGTGCACTAATTATGACGTGTGGAAGAAATGAGAAATTTCGACCAAGTGCAATAGCTCGTTGAAGAATCATTATGGCTTGTGCACATTGTAGGGCTATGGATAAATGTTGTCAATAGTAAAAAACAAGCATTGAGGGAACTAAAGAAGCCGCTAATGATGCGCAATATTGATTTGTGCACAAGTGGTAAAAAATGAATCAAAGCAAAAATGAAGACACCCATACATCTCAATAGCAAGAAGAATGAAATCATCACTTGGTGCTTGCTTAATGTATGATCGTGTCTTCTCTTGAACAACCAAGCTCTATCTCATAGTTGTCACTTGTCACCTCACATCTTTCATGAAGTTTAATAAACTTTCTCAAGAAACATTAGATACCCAAAGGAACATTCAAATACTAGCATTATCTCATGAACCTTATGGATAAATGTTTGGTTATGGATTGATAAATTAAATCTATATAGTTTAACAACCATTAATATGTTCAAAATTTCATCTCACTTAAGTATAATTCAATGACATGATTTCTAATATGTAAATTTGATGTTAGCTTTTTGAAATGAATTATATTTGTGTTATTGAATCATTTATTATTAATCAATACTTGAAAATGCTTTCTCTTATTTTTTGCAAAATCTTCCATGCAATTTTTTGTGTAAGTATGACCATATATTCTGAATAGTGGGTAGGTTTGTTTCACATGGGTAGTGAAAGTCAATTTGTGCACCTTCTATCATGGATGACAAAGGATGAAAGCTTGTGATTTCCATAGAACTAAATATCAAAAATCTGATTTACAAATAATGTATCCCCACCAAAAATAAGTATTGATACCTTCAAGAAGTTTAATTTTCTTTAAAAAATTATAAAAAATTAATTCCAAGTTCTCAATTTTTTTGCTAATTGTCCCTATGGAAAGCAAAAGTTATAGTAATAACACCTAAGAAAAGAACACGACAAAACCTTGTACACACCTAATACACTACCACCCAATATGAAACTTTTTAAAAGGTCAGTCTATGTACAATTTGGGATGACAATAGACATCTACAATTCTTTCCAAGAAAATAGACCCAAAGATCATAGATAAATTTTAACCAAATTGTTCAACTTATAAATTTCATAGTATTTTTCCATGGGTTATATTAAATTTCTTGAAATTTCCTCATATTTCTCCATATTGTCTCCTTTGTGCATTAGAGAGGGGATTTTCTTTGTCATTGAGAATTAGGTTTAAAGTTTAAGGTTTTCATCTAAAAACCATCTAAATCTCTACTAGGGATTTCTGCTAGAACGTTACATGTACAATATAGCCCAACATGCTTTCAGACTTCGGACCCATAAAGGATATTGATGAAATAAACTTTTCAATACAAAGGTGGATTGAATAAATTGAAGCCTAACACACATACAAACCCAACCTTTTGAACACAACATGAGTTCATTAGGTGCATTATAATTTGCATATAAGACAACAAAGCTTGAAGGAGAAAATTCAAACCTAATGCCTTTCAAACAATCCCTTCAAATATTGGAACAATTAATCCCCCCCCCAACTTTTCATTTAGGTTTGATCAACATTTAGCACACATCAACAATATATTATCTTGTGACCAATTGAATTATGCCACCTATTAGCAGACTTGTAAAATATTCATCTTTCTTGTGGACGAACTTTTGTATTGTTTGGCATTCCCTCTCCCTAAAATCTAGCATGTTTGGCAACTATGAAGTCAACCAAATTGACTTCCATCCATACCTTTAATGCTATTCTCACTTGAAATCACTAATTTAACATTTATTCAGTTATGAAATTATTCATGTAATGTTTGGGTGAATCCCACATGCATCCTTATGATAATGTCATAGGTTCCAATCCAAGGGCAAAAATTCCCCCTACCTTGGTGAACATGTTCACACAATCTTCAGCATATTTAACAACTATTAACACCTACAAAATCCCACCATTTTTATCAATTTTTGATGTCCTGTCACATTTCCAAACATGTTTTGACCTCTTGATGCTTTGGCTTGTCCAAATTGCCCAAATTGTGCAATTGATAGTTGCATGAGAAATGGATTTGGTACAACATTTGTCTTTTGATGGCAAGTATAGGTGAAAGTGGACATCTTTTGTTTGAATACATAACTATCTTGTATCTTCCCTTCAAGTGTTGGTTGCAAGGTTGGCATGAGAAGGATTCTTACGGACTGATAATGGAGAGTGTGCTGAAAACATATGCAGCAGGAGTAGAAAGGTTGAATGGTTTACAATGGTTCAGGAACAGAGCAGTACCTCAGTCTTGTCTTTCCATCACCATTTGTGACACTTAACAGCTGAGCATAGAGCTGAGGGTTACATTTGCTGATTCTGGACTGAAAGGCAGAACATTTGATCATAAAAAATGCAGGTTATCAGATTGTAGTACCAGGACATCTAAAAGCACAAAACATTTACCTCCATGTAGACATCTTAGCAAAAATGCAATTTCAAACATTGAACCAAGAGCATCATCCACATAAGACCTTGCACAGTACAATAAGGAGGTGCCAAGGCATTCAAATTATTTCCTTTCTGGGGACTGATATTGATAACCTTCAGGATCAGAATTTCTAGAACAAGAATAACTGCACTGAGGATTCCTGCTTTTGCCCTTTCAGATAAAGATGTCAGATACAAGACCTTGGCTGGCCTTGATGACCAAAAGTCACTTGTATCTGCTATCTGACTGAACCAAATCTAGATGATGCAGAACAAGTGCTACTAAAACACCTTCATTAGCATCTGCATCACAGTTCGACTTCACCAGTATTCAATGCTGCCTTAACAAGAGTGTGAAATCTGCGCCCATGACTGGCACTTTAATAGAAGCAGGACGACCTTGACTAGTGTGAACTACATGGCAACTCACAAAGGAATTCCAAACTTACCATAGCTGACTGAAGTCCACTATTCACAAGGGAAACATGCAGGCAATGTTACCATCCAAAGCAAAGCACTGTATCTGTGCTGGTCAACTATACCTGACATTCTCTCTATACAGACCATCAGGCCAAATAACGGTACAGTTTTCTGTCTACACTGTCCCTTTCTAGGAATTCCCTCTCAATTAAGGATTCAATTCGTTTCTTGATCACAGCAGGATTAGGAAGAAAGCGAGCTTGTAGTTGCTTTGTCACCTCACTGATGATATTATTGTGATCCAAAAGCCGTCTGGCCTTCATAATTCTGACAATAGCAGCCTCAATCTGTGGCTTCCTATCTTCCTCCACCTTCTGGCGTGTTTCCTGTTTCTCAGGTTCACTCTCCTTCTGTGCAACGACAGTACTAATCTTCACCTTGTAGAACTTGCTCGAAAACTTGTCATTAACCAAAAACACATCATCCTCACTGATGTCCTTGCTCATAGGTTCCTTACGCAAGACATTTTTACCCTTCACACATGCCAAAGACTGCAGACTTCTCTGTAGATCTGATGCAGGTATGTCTGTTGCCTGCTCAATTTCTCTGTACATCAGGCGATCTGCTTTGTTGAACAGACAAAGAATGCACATTTGGTATGTGGACACATTGAGCTCATGTTTATTTCCATTTCCAAATGTGGCCTTCAAGTCTGCCGTACCCATGTTGGTTTGCCATGTTAATCGCCGACCTGTGTGAGTAGATAAGTAATACTGCTTGAACTTGTCACACATGGAAAGAATCTCTGTTGGCAGGTTGCACCTTGCACCAGACTGTGTTGGCCATGATCCTGTTGTGAGCACTTGCACTGCAAGAGTTGGCCCTTCATTGGTTTCACTTCCTGCCAGTGTTGCATTGAAACCCTGCATTGTATCTCGTGAAGTCTTCATATCTGTGAACATACCTTCCAGCTTTGATGTGAACTGATAGCCACATTCAGTCTTCAGCTTCACAATGAGACTGCGCTCTGCATCATCCGACACAGTTCTGCCTGACAACAGGCGTTTTGCCAGGTGCTGCTTATAGTACTTCTCAAAGACATCCTTCTCTTGCAAGTAGCGAAACAGCATCATCACCTTATCGAGCACTGACTCCACATCCTCTTCACTCACCCCTTTCAAACCCTTCCTTAGCTTGTCATCCACAAAGAGTGAGATGAACTCCGGTGACCTAACATTGAGATTGATGAAATACTCAAATGATGAATTCAGTGCATTTTGGAATGTCTTGTCGTTGCCAAATGAAAGCTGGATAATCTTGTCATACTTATCCTTCTCATCAAGCAACCGTTGCACAAACTCAACAGGATCTTTCAATCTCTCTGGGTCCAGAACAAGCTGCCTTCCAGTGTCCCGCAAATGAGCTGTCATGAGGTCACGGATTGTCTGCAGGCCTGTTGACACCCGGCGGAACATATTGTACATGCGTCCCAAATCATCATACTTGTCATCAATGAGCATGGACACCAACCCTGAATTCTCCATCTCAACCAAAAGCTTCATGCGGTTCCCAATGACCTCCTTCTCAACTACAGCAGTAATTTTTGGCTCACTTTTTGCATCTAAATAGTGAGTTACCCTGTCTATCTCCTCATTGAGCCTTTTCTCTGCCTTCCTCAAATAATCAGCACAGTCACATGTTTCCACGAACTGTTGCGACTCCACCCTGTAGAAGTCTGATGCAGCATCCAGAAATGGTCTCTCAAAGTCTTCCTGATAAACTGTTGGACCCAAATCAACCAGCATCTTTGTAATGTTCCGCATTAGGCCTCTATTGATCACCTCCCCTGTTCGCTCTCTGTGCACAAGGTCTAGTAGCGTATGCAGCAATCGATCCCTTATCCTCGGAGACCTCACAATGTTATCTCGCCACAAATTGAGGCCAAGTTCATGGACAGGGGTCTTATTGAAATTGTTCACATATGTTCTGTCCATGTACATGAGAATATCTCGGATCATCTGCAGCGACTTATTGTGCTCACGCCACTTGGAGTTGAGCTCCTCCAGAAATAGCCCTCCTTGGGCAGCCTCTACAGTCCTTGCAATCTCACGCATGTGCTGCGTCATTGTGTTCACAAGCCCTGAATACAGCTTCTCACCATACTTGTGGAGCACCATGTTGTAGGCATTCCTGCATAACAAACTGATATTCTTAGACTAGAAATGGCAGACTTCTATGCTATATACAATGTCTACACAAGAAAGTAGCACATTATTCATTCATGCCTCTTTAGGCAAATACATGTGTTTACCAACCAAACAGACAAGGCACACATCTGGTGGCCAAAAAGGGCTAATAATTCCCACAATCAAATAAGAATCACAACATACAAAATCCCTCATTCAAGCAAAAGTTATCATGCAGTACCCTTGTTGTGACGCTTGCCTCCAAAAAAACCAAGCCAAACCTTTACTTTTCACATTGAATTTTGCAAACTAGCTTATTCTTCAGTAATCAAAAGCTCTACTGGTAATATGACAATTCCCGCTGGCATATATTCAAAACTCACAGAACCAAACCCTATGGCAAAAAGCTATGTGTAGCCAATTATTATTCCACATTAGAGCACATCTGCCACCACAAGCACACCTTACTGCAGAAGAATTGCGAAAATACTAACACAATAATAAGTGAACCTGACAATCTTTCAGCACTAGATTTGCAAACCCTAGATGGGCAATACTGAGACCAGATAAAGTCACCTACAACCAAAAGGCCTTACAGCAGTTTCTACAATGGTACCAACAAGTCCATGAAAGAGATGAGCAGGGATTCAAATCCAACAGGTCATCATCATCAACAAAGTCGCCAGCAAAATTTTGCCATTCCAGAAAAAATGGCAAGATAAAAACAAGAATATCCAAACAGGTTAGGTCCAGTCCAAAACAGCAGCAGCTGAAAAACAGGTAGCGCAGGCAAAAAGGAACAACGGCGTTGATTCCGCCTATATACACACCTAATTGCCAAAAAAAAAAGCCTATCTCTCTCTCTCTCTCTTTCTCTTCTCATACCTGTAAAGTTCTTCAAAGCTCAAGCCGCTGGCATTGTGGTTATAGATTTCGTGAATTGCGTCCTCTAGGATTTTCCACGTCTTCTCCGCATACTTGGGATCCATCTCCACCTTATGCTTGAACGGCTCTATCTTGAAATTCTTCTTCTTTGCCTGACTCATGGTGCTCAACCTTCGGCGCACAAAAACCACAGCTTCCTCCTGTTCCAATACGAGGCTCCCAAAGGTGAAAATCCAAACCACAGGAAAAACTGCACGCTTGCTCTAGAAATTTTACCCTCCTCGCCGCAACAACCCAGAGGTTAGCAACGACAACCCGAGCTCGCTGAAAGAACCCAAGCACAAAACACGAAACCCTAATGCAAGCCCCTTCTCTCCCACTTCATTCCGTCTTTCCTCAAGCGACTCTCTACACCCCCCCACGTCCCAATCCACATTCCAATCCACGTCCCGTCATGACCTGGCGAGATGACACTGATATGTCCTATCCATGTCATCATTTGTGAAACCTCCCATTATCGACCCCAACCCAATTTTCATTTCCTCTTATCTCTTTTGTGAATGGCTCTCTACATCCATGTCCCAAACCACATTTCAATCAATGTCCAATTGTGACCTGGCGAGATGACAATGACATGTCCTATCCATGTCATCATTTGTGAAACCTCCCAATATGAACTCAACCCAATTTTCATTTCTTGTAGCACTTTTGGGAATGGATCTCTAACACCCACATCCTAATTCACATTCCAATCCCAATCCCATGGAGATGTGGCAATATGATAGGTATTCAAATTTGTATCCATGTCATCAATATGAAACACCCCAATGTTTCTTCTTTTTCCTCTCAAATTACTCCATGTTCACATTTTACACATCTTGCGATGACTTGGTGCGATGATATTTGCATGTCTTAACTATTTCATGCATGATAATTATGAATGTGAATGATGAAAGACAGACTTAAGTTTAAATCCAAACACGAAACATAAAAATCAAAACAAAATCATAAGAAGTTAAAATCAAATATACAAAATAAAAATGTAAAAAGAAAATTATTGTGATAAAATATGAAAGTATTAACACTAAAGAAATGGAACAAGGTTATGGAAAAAGATTCTATCTCAAATTGTTTTTTAACATAATAATAAAAATTATTTTTAATTATACCTTTTTAAAGATTTAACTCAAAGAAGTTTCTATGAAAGTTTTCATATACTCATCAACCAGAAATTTAGAGTTTTTAAAAATATTATAAATGAATTATGAGTTAATTAAGACTTAACAAGTTAATTAAAAATGAACTAAAAGAATTTAAGAGTGAACTAATAATTAATTTTTAAATGATCTAAAAATAAATTGAGAGTTAATTATAATTCATTTAAAAGTGAGTTAAAAATTAGTTATAAATCATTTACAAATGAATTGAAAGTTAACTATAAATGAATTACAAGTACAAGTGAACTATAAACAAATTACAAAGTCATAGATAAAAATTCATATGAATAAACTCCATTCATCATGGAACTATGTCCAATATTAACGTCCAACAATGTTATCATTTGTCAAAGCTCCCCTTGTCATTAACCTAATCCACAATGACATCTTGATCCAAATGATCACATAATCTAAATGACCAAATCCACATGCCATGATCTCAAGTGCATAATTTCAAACCACATGAGAACAACACCCAAATGCCGATGCTTAACTATTGGCTAACCTTTTGTTGCACAAGGATAAGAAGAGTCAATGGATCAACAAAGAAGACACTAAAAACTCGCCTCATGGAAATTTGCAAATACTTCTATCATTTGCATTTTGTTTAGTATTTATCATGCAGATTTTTACCAATGAAATGATGTCATTTGGGCAAGGAATTTTGAAGAGTTGGGAAACTCAAAAAGCTACAATTTACTCAAACTTGTTTCAACATTCAGTTTAATGAACATTGGAGGTCATTTTCATCCTTTGTTGCACCAAGTGGCGTCCACATGTTCTAATGAGCTCCTTTTAACTCATGAACTTCAGGTCTTCAATGTCTCACATCTCCTGCTTAATGGTGAGTTTTGAAGGAGAAAGATAAGTGAAGAAAGATGTTACTAAGATCATCATAGATTTGCTACTTCATTACTAAGATAAAGCAATGAAAACCAGAGTGGAATCTTGGTAATTTCACACCTGTAGGCATAACAGGTGGCTATTATCGAAAGAAGTAATGGAGGAAATTGAGGAATCTGAATGTATATTGCACATATATGATGCTTGAGTTTTCTGAGGCAAAAGCACTCATCTGAATGTATGTTGCACATATGTGATGCTACTTGATAGTTGAAGGGGTTTCTGGGTCTTGCAGGTGTTAGAAAACCGGAGCCACAAGTACTACTCTTTAGGGGCTACAAGCATAAGAGAATATGTTGAGTTTATGGAGGATTCTGATCTTGCAATCAACTTCAACCCTTGAGAATATGTTGATTCTGCAAAACATTATGATCCACAATTGAACTTCATCAATTTCAGAGCAAAGGTTACGGTCTTGTAATTTGGTATGCATCAAATTCTGATGGTTCAAGAAATATGAAGTCACCTTTCATTGAGTCAAGTTGCTGGACAACTTCTTGCTGAGGATTGCATTGTAAATCGCCAGAGGTCCAAAGCTATTGTTGCCTCCTGTTCCTCCTCAGGCATCTTGTATGGGGCTGGAAGCTCATATCTCAGCTACAAAAAACCATCATCTCCCTCAGTCTAGTTAAGAGACTTTAAATGGGTAGTATACAGGTCCTGCTCTTGCAGAATACAAGAAAATAGTCTCGTGGGTATTGCCATTTGCCTATCAACAGGGTCCTGGGGAGTGGGAGTGGGCAGGATATAAATTTGAATCATTACACAGAGATGTGTAGCGACCTTTCAAGCCATAAACCACATGTTCTAGACATACCTCACACAAAACTTCAGTAGACTGTGCTCCTGCACCCAACGCAGCCTGCTTCACTTGCTGCCACATGAAAGCAATTGCTGCCATTGAAATTTTCCACTCACAAGACACGTTCCTCAATAGGACCAAAACAAGATGAGGAGAAAATACCTTTCTAGTGGCTGTTTTGTGCAAGGAATAGACTGTCTGAGCCACCTGTTCACAAACCTCAACAGTGATGTTGCTGAGCCTCGAGACCACATATTTGAATGGTCAGTCGACGGTATGGTCCTGTGTTACTACAACCAATTACAGTTGACTTGAACCATTAATCTTCAATTTTCACATGCTTGAACAGGCTAGAACAGCCTTGAATCTTATAAGGTTACTGGAAAGAGAACAATCATCAATCTGCTAGAATGTGGATCATGACCTTGAATGCATTTGAAAGAAACTCCATGTCAGGCACTCCTTTGCGGCGATGACCAAGTGGGGGAAATGTGATAATGGTATCCACCAATGATCCTACAATTTTGACAGCATGCAATGCAATGTACTCTGTTTAGTTTGTGATGTATTAGATACAAGGAGAAAATCAGAAGTTTCAACACATCACACAAAATGTGATAGCTCAAGATTACCACGCCATGGTAGAGGTTGAGCAAGGTCACATTGCATCAGTTCCATATCCACCTGTTCCCTACACTCTGCCATGGTAAGCATCACCCAAAGCCTTCATGACAGTAATGTGACAGTTTTGGTGAAAAACATTGGCAACAGTTTGCAATTGCATCCATTAAACTCAAAACAGCATTGCAGAACTGCACCATACGTAGATCGGACCTAAAATGTGCCACTTGTACTAGAACTAACCTCTGATATCCAACATCAATGTAAGCATATTTGTGAAAAGAGAAATTGGATTGCTCCTTCGCTTTGTGGAGTGACAATAAAACTACCTCAAGCTCCATAGAGTTGTGTAAAGCCATGTTCAAAATATCAGCATCAACATCGACACCTATGACTTGCCTGCCCACCTGTCCTCCTACATTTAGAGAGCCCAGACAACTTGAAAACTGCCAAAGAGTGAAACATAAATGCAGTGCCGTTTTGCTCTCCGTTGTGTCCTGTTTCAATTTCTCAAAAAAAGGGGTGGAGAGTCATGATAATTTACGCTGCATCATACAAACAAGCAGCAATTCCAAGTGTGCCAGCTCCACAGCCAAGGTCTGCTACAATCTTGCCTGCTATGTCCCCATATTTGCTTTCTGCCTGGAAATGTGATCAGACAAATTCATTGTAAATTTTTCAACTTCTGTCTTGCATCATAACATTAGGGTTCTTGAATCTCCAGAAGACAATCCACCCCTGTACAGTTTATGGTGTAATCTGCAGAAGAACATCAATTTTTTCCCATGAAACTAATATACTCGAAAATTGATTGCAACCTGGATTGTCCTGATCATGCATGTTATACCCAATCACAGGACTCGGACCAAGAGGGTTGCAAGGGATTGATAGGGATTACATGCATATGAATGGAGAGAATGGTCTGGTTTTTGACACAGTAATCAGCATCACTAGTACTTGGTGCACTGTTAACAGCTTGACATAAAATCAAATCACAAAAGAACAATTTGTATCTATCCCTCTGATTTCATGTGAATTGTGAAAACTGCATGTTCCATAGAGTAGAAATTACAGTTGCTTCTTGTTCATGGGAGACACAAGAATACAGCTCAACAAATCTCACTTTGGGCATTAGTTGAAATCATCATCCCAAGCACTAAACTAAAAACAGATTGGGGTTCAACACAATCTATGAACAAGGATCCAGAGCTATGGAGATCACTGTTGAACCTGCCAAATTGCCTTTTAGGGTTAGGATCCTCGGTATATCAAATTACCATAAAAAGCATGCGGGATGCAAGATTTGCACCAATTGGGTATTGCTCCAGCTCCCACTGTTCAATGATTGCACAAACAGAATGCAAGGATTACCTTCTGACACCAAAATCTGCTATGAAACTGGGTGCAGTCAGACAGTGTTTCGTCTTTTCCTTTTTCTTCCTTTCTTTTCTTATTTTTGGGAGGGTGGTGGGTTTTTCTCTTCCTTTTGATACATTCACGTGGCTGGAGAAAATGAAATGAAAGGAAAGTGGGAACACAAAAGAAAATCTTGTGCAGCTTCAACTCCATGTACTGTATATAATTCTGCTTTAAAACAAAAGAATCTTTGCAAAATTTTGCAACTCTTACGCACTTTGTTTTTTTGGATGCAAATGCGCAAAAAAGAAATCCGAGATGGAGGAACTCGAAAAAAGAATCACAAAAACTGCAAACCAGTGAAAGATTGGATTAGGTCATCACTTACTTTGGGTGACCCAAACAGCTTGATGTTGCTCAAACTCGATTCCAGTTTCCTGTCTCTTCCAGCTTCCTTTGGTGCATGATCTCTAGAAGTAGACATGGGTGAGACGGACAAACAGACGGGATTCCACAATCGCCACGACACTTGCGAGAATTCTAGCGTGGACGTGCTGCTGCAACGACGAGCTGTTTCTCCTGCTCTTGTCTGCGCGACGGTTGTTTGGTTGTTTGTTCTTGGAACTGAATTCAATGTGAACAGGATCCCAATTTTTTTCTTCCTGTTTTACTTGTGAGAGTACTTTTTTTTCAAGGACTGTTTGTGGAGTCTCATCTTCTGCGTTTCAAATTTGTGTCCTTGTTTGACGTGTGTGACTTTGTTAATTTCAATACATTACTTGAATATCAGGACATGTAGTAGGAGGAACAACTTTGATTGATGGTGCTTTTGTTGTCCAAAATCCAGTTTGTCTTGTTTTTGTTGGGCTCTCACTTGATACTCTCAACATCTTTGTTCCCTCTCTAGATTTCACTCCCCAAAGCTTGCTCATTTCCAGATTGTAAGGCATCATGCAAAGGAAATATCCAAATGGGATGAGCAAGGCTGGCTAATCAACAAGGGCAATGCACCTCTGGTGGACATGGTGTATAATGTAAGTGCAGATATGGTGCACTACAACCTTGCTACCACCTTTCAGTGTCAGAGTTATAGAAAAAATAACCTCTGGATTCAGCTACATGCATCATGAAGGCATGAGGTTTAGACACACCAAATTTGCAATTTTCGATCTTGTTACAATTATCAGTAGTTGTGAAGGTGTTCAGCATTGTAGCTGTGGACCTTAAAGACAAAACATTTATTGGATGAGCCTATTTTGGAGCACAATCTCATAACTGGGAAGCTCACCTTTGTGAACCATGCTTGAACAAACTGGGAAGCCCTCTATAGGTATGGGAGTTTGATGGGCGGTTATGTAACCCACTTCGGTGTATCATAACTGTCACTGATGTTTGGCATTTAATAATCCTCAAGATGGGTGGTTGGAGAAAAACAAAATTTACATTGTTCTTCCAAACTCAGAAAATCTCTAAAACTGTGCTTCTCGATACAACAATTTTAGTGATCTTAACAATACTTGAGAGAGATATATGTTCCAGAAATGTGCTGATTTTCTCATTTTCTTTCACTTCTAGAGAAGGTTATATTGCACAAACCATTTTAGAACCCTTCGTCATGAACTGGACCGCACACAAGACATTACATTCATGTCCTCCAATTTTTGAAGTACCTGGAGTGTTAGTCCCAATCTTCTAAAAATCCCATCCATAAATACTGAGATTGTAATAACCACACACTTCCTTTTTATGATTCTTCTCATGGATTGTGTTGCCTTGCTAGTGACTTTTGAAATGGCTAATTCAGGTCACAAACATGTAACAAACAAAGGGGAAAAAACAGTCAATTAGATACCCACTCACCTAAATCCTACTACATTGGTGAAGTAAATCCAATCCAATACCAGCACTTTGGGAGTGAAGTGGAGTAGTTCACCAGATCACATTTTGAAATGGATGTGAGCCGGTTGCCTTGATTTCATGAGGATTGATTGTCTTCTGGAGGACCATCACCTTGTTGCTCTTCCATTTGTTTCTTGAGTTGTTCTAGGGGTCCCCAAACATGTTGTCGTGTGCTTTTGACAGTCTTTCCCGCACATTTGCAAATAGTTTTGTTCATGTTGACTCCACAATCAATGCAAAGACCTTTGCATGAAGGGTCACAGAGTGATGATGATGGAATCTCAAGGTGAATTGTGTCCCGCAAGTACTTCGAGATGTCCACCTCTTTGGCATCAAGAGGAAAATGGAGCTTGTCATCCAAGTCAAGGTCTAAGACTGCTTCTCCTTCATCATCCTCATCTCCTTCAAATCCATATTTGTTGCTTGTGTCTGCCCCAAGCACCACTCCCACTGTTTGTTGTGGGGGCTCACTCACTGGATTCGTTGTCAAAGTAAGGTTGAAGGTTGCAAACACTCGCTCAGCTACTGGTGCTAGACACCTTGCAAACACAGTATTTATTCCAACACCCACATTATCAAACACAGTTTCACATTTAACATTCCCAGGTTGAGAGATTCACGTTCTGTGTGAAAGAAAAGAAGGAAAATCTCCACCCACCAACCCTAACACCCTAAGGTTGACGTTACATACACATATGAGTGAGTTTACTGGATGTGCTGATGTTTGCAAAGAATTTCCACCATCAGGACCTACCGATTGCAAACCAAGCCAAAAGCAGTCCTTATGATTCCATCAAGTTGAATATCTCGCCCTTCTCTAGAAGCATCAATGGAGATCTGCACAGGAGTGATGAGCTCCTCTGTTTCCGATTCCAACTCATTGAGCAGCCCCATTGACAAGGCCAAGGCCCTTGATAGTTCTGATGAAAGGATTGAGAGACCAAGTCTTTCCAGTGAAGTCACATACTCGACCCGTGCCTGCACTGCACTTCGCTTGAAAATTATGGCACCTTCCCATGGTGTGTCTGCTTCTTCCTCATCTTTTTCCGTCTGACCTAACATTAGGAAAAAAATTGTCTCAGATGACATTACACACAACTCATCATACACAGTACCCTAAAAGATATTGAAATTCCTAGAGGCAACAGACAGGGCTAAGCATCTGATCAATTTGTGCTTGCAATTATGATGATGATGACATGTAGCACATGGACTTACGAACTGGAAGAGCATTGCATAAGTGGAGAGTTGCCAACTGTGTGCTGCATTTCTTGAATGGTGGAATTGATAGCCTGGAATGCAAGTGCCTTGATGATTGCTCTTCTTCGCGTACTCCAGCCAAACTGGTGTGAAACCTGTGGTGTCTTCTGGTGTCAATCACACTCCAATTGACTCTAAGAAATGGTGATGATGATGCTCCTGTATTATCTCCTGTCTTGAAGAGAGCAACATCACTGCGCAAGGACATGCTGCACAGATTCTTACTTGAACAACCAACTGAGAATTTTGTTCCTGCCATATGTAGCAGGAACAAGCTCTCAGGGTTCCAAGTTGCAGCAGGAGCACAAGAAGAGATTGCCATTCCTTCAAGGTTTTTTCTTTCTTCACCCCTGCACCCAGGAACAAAACAAAATAAGTCTCCTCTTGGATTGTGTTGTTGTCATAGTCTTCTGTACTACCTACTGGTGATGGGACATTTGAATGGTGGGTGCTTGCAAGCAACATTGAAAGCGCTGAAGAAAAACCTTAGACATTTGAGGCCTCCATTTGCAAAATCCTGTTCTCTCTTTTCCTCTCAAAAAAGACAAGATGCAAACCAGGTTTCTTTGATGATTGTCGAAAGCAGAGGGGAAGAATTTCTTGCTTACCCTAATTGTGATAGAGTATTCTATCGCATGGAGAATAAAACACTGGGTGGGTTCTAGAGCCCACGCTTCTTGCCACGTGGCTTCTCCTTCTCCAGTTCCTCTGCTACCAAAAATTCGGATTATGTATTTGGATCAGATACCAGAGCGCAAGCACTTCTCAGACTCCAAAAGACTCTGAAGTCAATCACACACACAGAGAAGAAGGAGATACGTATCTAACAGAGACGTCAAGGATTGACAGAGACACTTGGAGCACTCGTTTCACTACACACCCTTTTGCACATAGAAAAAGGGGGGAAGAAAGAAGAGTGCAGGAGGCGGTGGTGCGGTCCCTCACTTTGCTGAGACTTGGTCGCCGCTGCCACTGTTGAGCGGAAGAAAATGGTTCCTCGCTTCTCGTACACTGCCTGAAAAACCCACAAAACTCGGAGTCGCAACAATACTGACAACATGCAGAAATTCGAAATCTGGACCCAAACATTCAAAGGGGGTTTAGGGTTTAGGGCTTAGGGCGCTTACTCTTTTTGGAGGCAAGCTTGTGATCTCTGCAAGAGCAACCTCCAGCTGATGAACCTGCAAGCAAAATTCGTCTCCCCCGTCAGTCACACAGGCTGGGGGGTTGGTTGGTTCATCATCATGAAAACATCAACGAGAGAGAGAGCATGACTGCACAAGAAGAATTTCAAAAGACGAGGAGGAAAGCTTGCTTGACTTGACGCGAGAAACAAACAATGCAAGCGAAAGATTGTGCAGACAGACCTTAGATGCTTGCTGCTGCTGCTGAGTGGATGGATCAGCAACAGACGAAGACATAACTACCCACCTCCGAAATCCAAACACAAAGCTTCATGGAAAGATGGGCAAACTGCTGTTGGATGGATGGGTGCAGCAACAGAATCCAAGTCCTAACAACAAGAACAACACTGGCCGCAAATCATCTACCGAAGTGAAGAAGAAGACGACGACGAAGAAGCAACCAACAAGTGGCTTGGAGTTCTTCAAACCCTAACGGATAAAGCTCGTAACTTTGGCGCTGCTACCGGTATCGCTTCTTCTGTTCTGTTGTAGGCAGGGTAGAGTGGCCGGTGACTGAACACTTAGTGGATCAGTCGCCTCCCTCTCACTCGGTACACCTCCTTTCTTGATGGGGTCTGAAAATAAAGTGTAGAGGACTTGAAGGTGCACCCACACCCCTTTAAATCACTCGAAACGGGTGAAAAATGAGAAAGAAATGCGTCTCTAAAGTTCGGGTGGTGAAATTTTTTGGAAAAAGAAACCGTTAATACACATGGCAGCTCAGCTCAGCTCATGAGAGAGTTTTTATTTTGTCACTTACAAACCAAACAGTAATATGCTGATTATTGGACTTTACTTACTATCACCACTGGCATGGATGAAGAAAACAACAATCAATTTTTTTTTCAAAATAATTGTTCATTTTAAAACATTCGGTTGAGATTTAATTTAATTTAGAGTTTGGACATCAATGATAATGCGTGTGAAAATTATTCCATTCACCAAACCCTTGTGCAATTCTCAAAGTTTGTGAGCTCGCTTGAGGTGCTCATCTTGATCATCGTGATGTTTCTCCTCGTCATTGCGGTCATGGTTCCTCCTAGTCATTGTGCTGGTGTGTTTTTTCCTATTGCTATATTTTTGGTATTTTCTCTAATCACCATGCTCTTGGTGTTTTTTTCAATTGTGATGCTTTTGTTTTTCTTTTGGTTGTTATGATTTTATGTTTTTCTTAGTTGTCGTGGTGCTCTTGTTTTTCTTGGTGATCGTGGTCTTGGTGTTCCTCTTCATCAATGCATTGCATATGGTGCTTGGAATCTGCAATTCATATTTAACTTAAGACCATGAAGAAAGAGACACGTGCACAAGATTGGCTGTGCCAGGAAGAAGAATAAATATTGCTCGCAAATAATCCCAATGTGAAAGCACAAGACTTGAGAGGAGGACCGGGATTCTAACATGTTGATCACACTTACCCAAAAACTCCTATGATAAGGATTAAGCCCAGGACAAGGACTGAACATCTGGGCCGCAATTTCCTGCACGCGTAACCCGCATCAGAAACAAAGGTTTCCAAAAGAGCTCAGCATCGCCTACACAAATAAATTAGTTTCCTCCCAGAATTGGGAAGTGGGGAAGTAGGTCTTCGTTTCATTCGATGCATTAGACGCGTGATCCGTCAGCTCAAAAGCATGATCTCACACATAGACCTTTTCCCAAGCTGAGAACTACAATGGTTATCAGCAAGTGCAGCAGGTTTGCAAGAAGCTGAAATTGCGTGCTCCACGGGGCGTCAAGTCTTGCTTACATCTCAGCGAAGAACGCCAAGGGCGCGAGAATGCAAAAAGCAATTCCGTCCCTGTAGGCGCAGAAAACGAGGACGTTGACGCCTGCATTGAGTGCGGCCTTCGAGAGCACGAGATAACCGACGGCACCGAACGACACTGCCAACATAACAGCGTGTGCCTTGGGTGCGGGAACCCGCTGCTGCTGCTGCTCCTCTTCTCGAATTGCCATCTCGACTCTCTACACAAAGAGAGCACTACCAGTGTGTTAAAAACTGGGAATTATGAATGAAGTGCAAGTGCTAAAACAAATGCAAAAGCTCTTGCACTTCATTCCCAGTTTTTAACACAAATTTGCCAATCCCTTTCTCAAGACGACTACTACTTACTATGGATCCATGATGATGGAGAGTAGAGAGAGAAGACTAGTGGGTGGTATGTACCTTCCAAACGTGAGTATGGGGTCTCCTTCCTATCCAGAGAAGAAGACTAGTACCATAATACCTAGGCTGGGTCTACAGCAAATTGCCTAATATATAACTTAGTACCTTTTCAGGTTTGGCAAAAATTCTATTATTTTTTAAAATGTCGAAATGTTAGAAAATTAAGGTCTTTTCCTGCTGAATTTTTTTAAAATTATTGTTCACTAAAGCCAAAATTTCATAGCATTCTTGAGTTTTTTTTTTTTTAAAATTAAATTGTCTTTAAACACCCTCTAACAAGCTCTATTTGACATCTTTTGTGGGCTAATAATGCAGCCCTCCAAAGAACTGTGCTTGTTTTGTCACAGGATTTTTATTTTTATTTTTGACTTTGTGTATTCAATAAATGTAAAAAATAAACCCAGTTTTTCAATGCCTGATGTATGCTAGTGATTAGTGCCATATTTCTTGCAAGGGAAGATTTGGAATTAAAACCTGTGTTGCAATGACATTTGTCTATATGTGAACTAGAGCTAACCTTTTTTTTTTATGTCATAAGAAATATTTTGTCTTGTAAACACATGGAAGTTTTTTTAATGGAGATAAGCAAACAACCTCATGGGAAGACATAAAAAACCACAATGACAACGTCAGTCAACAAACCTTGCTTGTACACTAATGAGACCCCAAACTAAAGATTATCATAGAATGTCATGTATTGGATTTTAGCCTCCTAGTGCTTAGATGGATGTTGTGTGTAATGGGTCCAAAAGGTGAACCCTATGACAAATTTCTACTTTGGAAGACATACAATGAAACTACTTGAAGTGGCTGAAGGGAACATTGACAGGTGATGAGGATATTCTCCAACTTGAGGACAAGCTTGTTTCTCTACCTTTAGGTAGCTGAAAGTATCTACATCTCTTCCCACCTCAATGCAAAGTTGTGGTTCATGTTGGTCTCTAATGAGTTTAAGGTTGATCTAACCTTCATCATGCTACATGAACCATCTTTTCATTGGACTCTTCTAGCACCAAATAAGAGGAAAAACCTTTAGACCACTCCTTAGTAACATGGTACAACTTGTATCATCTCACATGTTTTGATTACTTTGCCTAATTGATTGTAACTTCAATATTTTTTAAATAAAAAATCTAACACTTGAAATTAGCCTTGAACTTAGCTTTAGAATTGTTCTAGATAAGGGTTGAAAATTGACCCCACATTGAATCTAGAATTAATGACCCAAGAACAAATAGTCTAAAAAATTGAACTCAACTTTAAACCAACATGGGTTTTAATTTATAAAAATATTCCCTAAACTTGACATTTCTTGTAAAAATAAAAAATTGGCCAACATCAAGGTTGATACCATCAACCTCCAATCTTTCATCTTTTCTACTATTAGATCCATGCAGAGCTTGATTAGTAAAGTTGATGATGAAAAGCAAGCTTTACCCTTCTATTTGACCCCTTTTCAATAATAGCTTCTATATTGGTTATTTCATTGAGCACTAGGAATACATTCCTAGTGTATTTGGAGGGTTAGGAACCCAAGCAAGAACTCAAGAACTTTGGGAACCAGGAACCCAAGCATGATGAACTTAGGAATTTGATAGTCATGAACTCAAGTAGGAATTCAAGAACTTTGGCAATCAAGAACCCAAACAGTTTAATTCATGAACTTTGGCAATCAAACCTAGGCCTAATTAACTTCTAGGAATTGATACCCAAGCATTTAAGAACTCAATAACTCCTTGGCAACCAAGTATTCAAGAACTCATTCCAAGCTTTTGCTAATAATTCATGAACTCAAGGATTTCATTAGAAAAACTTTCACACCATTTGTGAAATGTACATTTTTATGATATGAAATGTAATAAAAAAATCATTGAAATTTGTGTATTTATGAAACTCTCTATTAATCTTAACATGAAAATGGATGAATGAAACTAAGAGTTACACTGAGAAGTTTCCATTCCATAACTATTAGGGGCAACATAAAGTAAGAAGATGAAATACCTCAATTTGCATATTGCTTTCAAACCTTATTGATGGACTAAACACTTGGGTAAAATCATGATTAACCATCTATGAACAATCAATAGAATAAAATAAATCATATGTTGTCTCCCTACAATGTACAAAACAATGACCAAAATCACATATGTGTACAAAGATAAACATACTTATATATCCAACTTTTACACTTTGACCTTTTGAAACCTCCAAATTGAATGTCCAAAAAATTTGCAACATTGGTGTTTGTAAATTAAAAACTGAAGGTATCTTTTGGCCAACCAAAATTCCACAAACGTGACATACATTTGACATAAGCAAAATAGGATATGGAATCAATTTCCATACCCACCCCCTTGCTTCTTTGTTTAATCAAATGTTTCAAGCTGCTCCTTCCTCCCAACCTTGAATTCAGAACAATATAACAAACAATCATGACAACCTTCATTCATAGTTCACCATTAATTATAACATTCCACCTGGACAAAGTGCAAGACTATAAAAACTTGCTAGATGAAAATTTACCCTAAATGCACCAACTTTTGTACAACATCATCAATCCCATTTTTTGGGTTTTTAACTTGTACACACAAAACAAAGTCTAATCAAAGCACAAAATAATGAATTTTCCATAATCAACAAAATGTGAGCATCTTTGTTGTGACCCTAGTTTTGAGCTCACAACCAAGGCAAGGGCTTGCAAAGGTGCGGGCCAGGAGGGAAGCTTGGGAGTCACATTTCACATTCCCGGGAATGTATGAGAGTGTGAGGGAATGAACCCACACACTCCCAAGTGGGCTCCCACTTTGCGAATTGGAGTCCTGATGGACTTCTGAATCTTCAAAGAGGTATTTCAGGAATCAAATTTCATTGGATTAAAAAATTTCTTATACCATTGGAAAACTCTTGAAATGTAGATCTCTAAAATGGGCTTGCATGACGCATTTGAGTATTTAAAACATAAGTTATGGCCAAAAGAAAGGTCGAAAATCCCAATTTGGGAGTCCCAGGACAAAATGACATTTGGATGTAGCTCCCTGTGGCTAATCATAAAGAATATTATAAGGGGGAAGGTGATGGCTTCCCCCAAGTTCGGGCCATAGTGAATCTTGTGAGTTTATGTATGCTTGTGGCTCGTTCGTGCACCAAAAAGGTTTCAACCATGCACTAACCAACTTGTTGTTTGGGTTGTGTAGGTCCGTGTGAATAATTGACCCGCTTGTCATTCGTTTTAATCCCTGTCTTAGAGCTCCAGCACACCTTTCTACTCCCGAAGTGTTGTGAGTTAAAGAGCCTACCCCAAACACTTTCACTATTTTCATTTTCAAATTCGCATTTGAATCTTTCAAGGAAT
>Ga0209611_10004816_pt1 | contig 22932 bp, 19 predicted proteins | sample S1TSphgellanicum_3_FD_187693 | JGI IMG/M metagenome (GOLD analysis project Ga0209611, IMG submission 187693) | Host-associated microbial communities from peat moss isolated from Minnesota, USA - S1T2_Fc - Sphagnum magellanicum MG (SPAdes) (version 2) | ecosystem: Host-associated > Plants > Peat... | reverse complement strand
TTTTTTTTTTTTTTTTTTTTTTTTGGGGGGAGGGGGGGGGGGGGGGGGGGTTTTGGGGGGGGGGGGGGGGGAGAGGTTAGGGTCTGAGCATTCTCATGTTCTTCTTCTTCTCTGCAGCTCTGTAACTTTCTTCCCACATCCGCACTCATTGACAAAAGTGAACAAAAGCACTTGATAATTGTGCATGAATCGTACCAAACTTTGATCAATCATAAACAGAACACATTTAACACAAGCCAATTGTAACACAAACCACACAAACCACTTTGGGTTTGGTTTTGTACTTGGGTCCTCTCTCTCTCTCTCTCTCTCTCTCTCTTTGTTCCTTCTTTTCTGCCTTTGCTGGGTGCTTTGTTTAATGAAGTTGGCTAGGGTTTCTTCATCAATTGTAAGTTTGGTTTTTGTAGTTAACCCAAACAAATGAAATCACCTACAAAGCACCAAGCATATATGATGGCATTTATGTATTCAGTAAACTCTATATGCTTGATGTGGTGGTCACATTTCTAATACAAATTATCAAACCCAAAAGGTACCTCAGATTAGGGAAGCTCAAAGAGGTCCAGGTTTTTTTTTCTTTTGTGGAGGGGGATTGTTGGATGTCTTGGATTTTTTTCTGTTCCCATTGTGTTCTCAATGAGTTCCCATGGGGTCCTCATCAAGTTCCCAAAAGGCTCTTCATGTTTCCAATGTGTTCATCAAGGCGTTCCCAATAGCACCACACTTTTATCCCGTACATTTTACCCATATCCCGGATGGTTCAATTGGAAGAAATTGAGCTTTGAATAAGCTACGTCCACAATTGACTCACATGGGAGGCTTGAAAATCCCCAATATTTCCCCTCAAGTTGTTCATATGATTATAACAAGAAATGATTTGAAACACCCCAATTACCCTATTTCCACATGGGACAATAAAAAGGTGATGATGATATGAAAAGGTTTTGGTGTGGAATTGTCAAGGTGGTAAGATCCTAAACCCTAAACCTTATAGTTTAAGATCACGACTACTAACAAAACCTAAACGAATTGCTCCCTCTCAATCAGAGCTCCAATGTATCATCATCATCATCATCATCCAATGATGATGTAAAGAAGATGAATCAAGAAGATTTAAAGGTGGTAAGATACAATGCTTGCATTACCTTGTACACAAATATGGGTTAGACATGCAAAAATGGTTTGATAGCAAGTTTACATAGAGATCATCATCCATTGTATGGATAGAAGGCATCCTAACATGTAGCATTGAATCTTCACCCGATCTCTTTCAAAATAGTTGTCCTTGGCCCCTCACACACACACACACACACTTGATAACCCCCAAAGGACTAAAATCTTCACATGTCATTTATCCCTTTGTATTTTGTATGAAAACAAAAGAAGGCCTCAATCATTTCATTCGCTCACGTGAAGAGAATCCATTGGGGAGCCTACCTTGAACTAAACATGACACAATTCGGTGGCTGCCTATAAGGCCCACATGAAATCATCCATCAACCCAAATCAGCTAGTGTTGTACCTTTAGAGATTAGCTGGGACTTGGTCTTAAGTTTGTGACCCAATTGGTGGTCCACGGCTTGTCTTTTGGAACATTGAAAAATATGGCAATAGTTGGGTCTCTCCACTTCTTCACAAACATCAAATTTGTGAAGGGAAATCTCTTCTCAACTACTTTGTTAAAAGCCATGGTGCTTGAGCTTGCAACTTTGCGGACTTTGCTAGATCTCTCACTTTCTTGGTCACAAGTTCCACAAAGCGTTTCTAATTCTAACATACCCAATGTCTAAAAAAAACGACCATGGCCAAGGCCAGTCTGCGCCCCCTTTGTGTAAAGGACACTGGTGCTTTTGCTTGAATACACAAAGCCGGTGTTCTTAGTTGTAGCATAGGACAAAAGTTCAATTCTTTTTTAAAAGAAAGAAGCAAGAAGAGCTTTATTATGAACAAGGTTGTGAAAAGCTCGGAAAAATTTTAATTCTTTTTTTTTTTTGGGTTGCAATCTTGCATCTATCTTCGCACCTACCCACAATTTCCAACTCCCCACTCTACACCCATTTGACCAATTTCTTTCTCTCTTAAAGGTGGTGGAGGATTTTGGGCCATGTTCAACTTTCTCTTTCCTTCTTACACTATTGATTTTGAGGCCATTATGTTCAAGTTTGGGACCCTTTGATGCTCCGAATAGTCACAAAGCTTCTTGACTGACTTGCAATCAAGCTAGGTGTGCATGAACATCATTGTCAAGTGTTCAAATCCATTCTCTCTCTCTCTCTCTCTCTCTCTCTCACACACACACACACACACACACACACACACACACACACACACACACGAGCAATCCTTTTGACCAAGTTCTGGTATGTGAAAAACCCATTCACTTTAGTGCCATGAAAGTTAACTAAAATCCAATTTCACTTTCTTTTAAGGGAGCAAAACCTTATTCCAAAACAAAACCATTTGGTAAGAATTTGTGCACCCTCGCTAACAAAAAAAAAAACCCTAGGTAATTTAGGTTTTTGTAACCAGTGGTTGTGTGGGTATTTGATTTTGTTAATCACCCCTGTTTCTGGTTCTCTGAAATTTTGAAGATCAAAAGCCAACTGGTTTCGGTTTTGTTTGAAGGAGAAAAAAATCAGAATTAAAGAATTTCCAGTTCCAGTTGAGAATTGGCTTGAAACCCTATCCAGTTCTCGCCCCTGGGAATCTGATAACCACCCAGAACACTAGTCTTGACTTTTGACCAATGTTGGGCCACTTCTTTGATTTTTGTTAGTAAACTTTGGTTGTATTTTTTATATTTAATTTAAAAAATTTTACAAACCAAAATAACTGGAACCCAAACTAGTTTTTTCCACCAATTTTGGTGGTAAACTGAGTTCCATCCAATTTTTCCTTTGTCTTGAGCGCCTTCGCTGCTGCTGCATATATTTTCACTGCTCCTACTTGTATAACGACTATAGTTACCCTACTCCCTGATTGATTGGATTCGGCAACAAACTACTGAATAATTAATTAAATTATAAGTCTTAACTTTGGCACTTGGTTTTTTAATTCTGAAATTTTGGGGATGTAATTGTATAAAAAATATTAAACAGAGTGTTGGCATGTGTATTGGACAGTGTAGAGTGTCTAGACTGTCACAGTTGTAATTGCTGAAATGTTTTAAGGTCTACAGTTCAAACTCAACTATAGAAAAATTTGCATAAATTTTAATTAATTTCATAGTAAATATAAAAATGTTTGGCGCAAGCAATAAGTATTTTTAGTTTTTTGAAAAAATAAATTGCATATTCAAATTAATTTCATAATAATTATTAAAATTTTGACACAAATAATAATAAAATTTTAAAAATCGACAAAAAAAATAATTTTATGCCAAAACCGTTCATGTACCACAGTACTCTCCAACCTTATGCATTAAATGTTGAGTTTCAGCATTTCATAGTGAGATTTAATAAAATTTCCTTACTTTGGGGATACCACTGAAAGAGGGGATAGGGAGTGAAAGCAGGCCCAAAGACAGGATGAAGACAGGGTGACTTTACAAATAACTTTATTGTGTACTATTAAAAAATTGAACCTCAACACTTTTTTTGTGATGTACAATTTCCACAAGGTCGAACAAACAACTCTTAACCTGATTTGAACCCGGGTTGTACATATGCATATGTACCCAATTTTAGGGCTTTAAGTCTTTTAGGGTTTGGGGTTACCAAAGCATAAATTTCTGACCAATGTCAACTATTCTACAGGTGCAACAAGAGAGTCTTCAAAAGTGTTCAGAAAATGCTTTTCACAGCCTTATAAGCTCAGAGTCAGGTGCATCACACGAAGAACAACATGGTGATGATTTTGTAGAGTTTTGTCATGCCCTTTATAGTTGAGCTGCAGACCACTAAAACTCACATAGTGGGTGCACACACCACACATGGGTGTTTTTTGGTTACCCAAGAGCAGCCTTTTTTTACTGGTGAAAATTTTGTCAAAAAGTGAAATTAAAATTAAAATTTAAAAAAAATTTAAAAAGATTGAAAATGAAGTGATTTTTGGGGATTTTTCAATTGACTAGAATTTGAGCTCTCTCCCCCCAAAAAAAAACTACAAACAAAAAATCGCCAGATTTCTATACTTAGTTCATGTAGGTTAGCCAAAAGATATCGAAGGATGTTCAAATGTTTTTTGACTTTTGTATCTCATTTATAGCCAAATTTGGCTAAATCTTCTATATGGTTGATTGCCACTTCAGCTACATCACAAAATTGAACCAGTAAAAAAAATATTTTAATTTTAAAAAATCAAAATAAATAAATAAAAAACTGGCCAATCATGAGGGTCCAGTGGAGGTGACAAATTCTGCAAGGTTTCAAATGTCTTTGACCAGCAAGCCTTTGTGGCTTTGTGCATTTCCAAGAGTGAAAACAGACTATTTTATTTCTGCACTTTCAATAATGGCTTTTATCACAAGCTTTTTAGCACAGCTTTTTATCTTTCTTTTTTTCAAAAAAAAAAAAAAAAACCTAGTTTTCTGGCACTTTTGAATGTTTTAAAAGAAAAATAGAGGTGCAATATTTGTGTATGTATTTATTTATTTATTTATTTATTTACAGCCTTTTTGGACCCAATTAAACCATTCAAACTTCATAATTTTCAACTCGAGGATAATTGGAATTGATTTCCCTTCTTTGAAGGACTACTTACCATAGTGAGAGTCAATCCACACCCACCAGCACACCATCCATCCAGGATGGATGATATGTGAACGATAAACACTTTTTCATTGTATTCCTATCACATAGCTAACCACAATGGTTAACTAGGTACTAACCATCCACATGTATCTATCTACCTAGTAACCACCAAGAGCCTTACTTACATATGTAGTAACCATTCACATTACCTACTTACCTACCCACCCACCTACCCAGTTACATAGGTAATTGTCTAGTTATTGTGAAGTGAAAGTAGGAGGGTAGGTCATATCCGGTTACACCTGGGTAACCCACCCATTCCATAAGAAGTAGTAGTAGGTCCTATTATATACATAGGCACAAAGGTAAGAAATAGGGAAACCTTGTGACAAATTCCAAATGGTCAAAATGCTCACACATATCACATGTTGAACACTTGGGACAAAATGGAATAGAATAAATTTTTTGGTGCATGAAGATCACCATGAAGGAAGTTCGGATTCAAAGGATGGGTCAATGAAGGATGGGTCATGCATTTGGACTTGAGTGAAGAAGAGGATGTTGCAACATCATGTTTTGTGACAAACTATTTGGATGATATAATTCAAAATAGATGAATGGGTTTATGGAATTTGTTAAAGACATAACACCACTAACTAGGGTTAGGGAGATAGATAGATTGATTGATAGATAGATAGATGGCTACAAAGTACCATGGTTACAAGTTACAACCAATATTGGTTTAGTTTTCAACTTTTGAACAATACCATCATGGTCTTGGTATATCAATGTACTTCTTAAAGTTTCATATCCGCCGGGTCCTGGTTGGATCCTTAATATGCAGGGGGAGGGGGCTAGCTAGCTTGTATACCAGACCAATACTTGGGTACAAACCTTCTTTGCTGACTCTTAAGAGGAGAGAGGCACACCCACCAAAAAGTGTGACAAACCAAAACAATACTTGTCCTACTTCCCTTGCACCCACCTCATTTTATTAGTGCTTTTGATGTGTTGTAGTAGCAAGAAATAGTTGAGAAGTCAAAAGCTCCAAAGCTCAAAGCTCTTGCCAACTTAAAGTAAAAAAAAAGGCTTGTTGCTCAATTGAAAAAGATGAACGAACACATGTGTGTTCCAAGGTTTGTTCAACTCCTTAAAGGGGCAAATGTGATGGCCTCCATCGCCTTTTTTTTGTTTGGCTTCCTTATGGAACGCCTCATCAAGAGGTCAACAAAAGTTATGGCCCAAAGCTTTTCAATCTCATGCACTTCTCATTTCATCTCTCCCTCTCTCTCTCTCACCATTTTGGGAAAGTTTCGTTGCAAAAATTACAGCTCTAGAAATGCAATCAAAAAGCTCACACCATAAAAACCTCCACACCCAAAATCCACAACTAGATGATCAAGGTGTTATAATATGGAGCATTGACAAGGTAGTGTTGGCTGGTTATCGGTAGGGCGGACGGTTTTTTGGGGGTTTTTTAGTCATAACCGCTCATTCTGGGTCTTTGAAAATTTTCAAAGAACTAGTGGGTTTCTCAAAGAACCTGTAAAAAAAATCAGCAATTCAGGGGTAAGCTCTTTGATGGGCCCTTTGATTTTTTTAAAAAAAATCATTGATCAAGGATCCATTTACCTAACCCTTACCCACCGGTTATTTCTTTGCAAAAGAGGGAACCACACTACACTGGTAACTATCTCTGATCTCTCACCAGAGCTAATCAAGGCTTTTATTTGCAGTGAATTCACATTCACATTCACAACTCTTTTTTTAATTAAAAAAATTAGTCAAAAATGACTCAAAAGTGACGAATGTCCAACTTGACTAACAGTTAATTTGGACAAGCCAATTTCAACACGTCCATTTTGACTAGGTCATTTTAACCGAGTAATTTTGATTTGATCTTTTTAACTAGGTCATTTTAATTGACCGTTGAAAACTCAAACAGCCATTTTATTGATAATAATTTTTTTATAAAAATCTACATGCCTACCTATCTACCTCTTAGCTATTTAATTATTTTATCTATTGACCTACCTACCTACCCTAATAATTAATGAATAAATTAAATAAAAAATATTTTTACCCACCTAGCTACTTAGGCTAAGTAAGCTAACTTAGGTAGCTAGACTGCCCACTTGAGCTAAGTAGGTTAGGTAGCTAGGCCACCTTGCTTAGGCCACCTACTTGAATAATTAGCTAGGCCACCTAGTTAAGCCAACAACGTAAAAAGTGGCCTAAATTGCAAGTGTGAGGATTTGAACTCTTCACCTTCACTTTGAGGACTCAAATCCTTTCCTTTGCACCATCACCTTCACTTTGAAAAATCAAGCACTTTTCATTTCACCATCACCTTCATAAGGTGAAAAATCTCGTGAATGTATTATAATAAACAGGTTTTATATCTTTTACACTATTTACAAAAGTAGATAAGAAGATATGTAAGGACATAAGAAGTTAGGATAGGAAAGTAAGAAGGGGGTTGGTGGGTAACTTACGAAGGATGTAGATAGGTAGTTTCAAGCATACTAGTTAAGTTACTTAGGATAGGCTACCTACACTATGTATGTTATACTAACTAACCTAGGTTATAACAATTAGTCTCTACAACTACTTTTTAGTCTAGGGTGACATTTGTAACTAAAATCTTAATAGTCACATGATACATCAATTGCAAACGACAATGAATTTTGAATGAAAAAAGAAGTCAATGAAATACACCTTCATCCTTTGGTTGGCCATATACATATTGTTGTTTGCAATTAAGATGCAACTTTTTTGATGAACAATGGGAACAAGTGATGTGTTGCCCACATGTCCCAACTTTTAATAATTTCAAATATTTTTATTATGATTTTGAAATAATTTAAGACGTCTAGCTTTTATGCTTGAATGGTTTTTCATTGTGACATGTGGTGTAATAGAAATTTGCCACATGGTATATCAATTGAATTTATCCAAAATAAATTTAAATCAATATTTATGTATGTAGGTCAAATTAGGTCGGTAGCTCTGGGACATGGAGGATATGTATCACACCTCTAAAAAAACCCCCTCAATATTTGAAAAAAATCAGTAGCATTGAACTTTATGATTTGATCCGAAAGTTCGATACATGGTGTGATATGAAATAATTATGGAATCCCTAAGGATTAAGGTTTCCATAATTAAATCAACTAGGGATCTCATAATTTTGGGATTCCAAAATTTTGTTACATTTGTTAAAAATGTTTATTCCAACATTTGGAAAAGCCACCCATAAATGATTACCATGAATTTTGTCAAGTTCATGAATTTGAAATTAAGGAATGGAACCAATAGGTAGGACCTACTTACCTACTTAAAATAAATACGTACTTAGGTAGGTAGGTAGGTAGGTAGGTAGGTAAATTATTTAGGTAGGTAAGTTAAGTGTAAATACATGAATATTTTTATTTTATTTTTGGTTAAGTTTTTTTTATTAGCTCATGGTTTTTAATATCAAAATGTAAAACAAAACAACTTGTTTATATACTTTTAAAGATGAGAATGAAAGCCAAAATGTATGGGATAAACTTTTTAGTTGCAAAACATTTGTGCCTAAACAATTTTAGTCGCAAACTAGTTGCAACTAAAAAGTTTATCCCATATTTTTATTTTCATATTAGTTTTTGTAAATTATATAATTAGGTGGGTAAATGACTACCTAACTAATTAACTAGTCAACTAATGACTTAATTAATTAAATAATAATAATACTAATTAATCAACATATATTCATAAATTAACCAACTAACTAATTATTTATAGTATTAATCAACAATGATTGTTAATTTCATAATTATATAACTTAATAATTAATTTTTCATTAAAAATTTAATAACTGAAATATTGACTAATCAATATTTTTAACTATTAGTTTTAAATATTAAATATTTATTTTAAAAACTCGAATAATAGAACTAGTAGTTAAACTAAAGTTAACTACTTTACTATAATTATTCCCTTGATTTTCTCATTTTTATAGGCAATAATAAATATAAAAAATATTTTTAACAAAAAAAAGAAATTAATTGAATTATTATTATAATTAGTCAGTAGCCAAGGCTAGCTATTTTATTTTTATTAATCAAATTATTATTTCACTTGTTATAGTTATTTATGAGCTATTATAATAAATTTTAATTTTAAAAAAAAGATATTTTAAATAAGTATATTTGTCCTTTCAAAATAATTTCTGCATTTATATAATAATTTACTAGATTTCATTACTAACTATTGTAGTAATTATTATAATGTAATAATACTTAATAGTTGATATAATAATAATAATAATAATATTTGTAGTTAGCTTAGGTTAGCTATTTTATATTATTATATATATTAATATGTCACTTGTTATAGCTATTATGGTTTAATATAATAAATTTTAATGAGGACATGAGTCCTTTGAATAGAATTGTAGTAATTATATAATAATTTATTCTTTAGTTATTATTTCATTAATTGGTATATTTACATAAATATTAAAATAAAATAAAATAATGATTTTAAATATCAACTAACTTAAGTTGCTTATTTTCTATTTGTATTGTTATTATTATGCCAAATTTTATAGCTCTTGTAAAACTATAAATATAAATCTCTAATAATAATAATAATTTTAGTAGCCATAATGATTTATATATATATAATTTTTTCTTTTCATACTATCACCATCATCATTATGTGATAAAATAATTTTATTTCTTAATTTTAGTCAAAAATAATGTTGAAGATTTCTTTTAAATGAGGAAATTAACATAAAATGATATGATATAATACAAATAATAAATTTCATTTGTTATAATTTTAGGAAATAAGATAAAATGGCTTGGATAAATTTATAATATGGTTGCAATATATTTATTTAATATTTTACATATAACTGTAATGTACACAAAATATATATTTAGTGTAATGATAATATCAAAGCCATTGAATGTTAATAATAATCCTTGAATACACATAAATATGGTCATTCTTATATATTCAAAATATACATTTGTAAATCGTAATATATCTAATTATACCTTTTAGAATACACAAAATAGATCTTTATATATTCATAGGGCTATAACTAAATTGGTCACATTTGCAATTAATGGGACATAAATTGTTATTCTTGATTGAAAACCAAATTAAATGTTGTTCACATGGAATGATGAAAACCAAAATAGTTGCAAACTAATTATGATGTAGTTGCAAAAATGATCAACACAAGAAATAGTTGCAAAGTTGTTTAAACATAGTTGTAAATGACTAATAGTCGCATGTACTCACAAATAAACTAATTACATTTTGACCAATTTTTACTGGTGTAATGGGTTGAAAAATCCAAAAATACATGTTCATTTGGCTCTTAGACCATATACACATTTAAGAGGACCCCTTTAGGGCATTTATAGTTTGAATATTATACACCTAATATGTATAATATATTTGCTAAGCTAACAGGTTGTGTGTTTTATTTTAGGTTTCACTTTTGGTGTTTGGGCCTTATAATTTTGATTTTGAAAATAAATAAATATATTTAATCATTTAAATTCAAGGAGCCATCTATATATTTGCGAATACATAAATATACCATTTGAAACTACATTGAGTATTTGATTTCATTAATTGTCCAAATAAGCATTTTAAATGGATTTAAACCAAACCCATCACCATAATGTTTAATTGTTACCTTTCATGTGAATGTGATTGTTTGTCAAATTTTCAATCTATCATACTTATGAGATTTCTCATCAAAAACCATCATTTGTGATATGAAAATGGTCAACCTCTTTGCATAGTCCATAAACATGATTCAATCATACAAAATCACATGGTTGAATAAACAAGACAAATTTCATAAAAAAGAAAAATCATTCCAATTGTTTGTCAAGGATAATTTCTTATTTCAAGTATGATGTTATAAATATTATTTTCACACAAATATATTTTACCATCACATAAATTAAAATAAAAAATGTGATTTTTTCAGCAAATTATTTTTTCATGTTTTGGGCTATCATAATATGAAAAAAATTCTAAATTTTCTTTTTAATATTGACATTATTAAAGTTTTAAAAATGCACCACCCATGAAAACGACACACAAAAGGTCCCCATATTGTGTTTTCACCCCTTATTATGAACACCATTGGGATCAAGAACATCCCCAATAGTAGGTAGTAAGCCGCCTTACATTGGAAATCTTGGATGAGGTGAAATTGTCATATCCAATTGGCCCATTGGAAGGCTATTGTGGGTCACAAAAACTGCATATCTTTCAAGCCCAAAAGAACCTTACACAAGTTTAATAAATATGATTTGATTGTTGTTCTCTATTTTCTAAATAGTTTGACATTAGTAGTTTCACACCTTTTTTGGTCCATGTTTTAGGTTTATGGGTGGGGCTTAGAAGCTCCTAGATGTGAGATATATAGTTTGCAATCCAAAACTCAAGAACAAGAAAGGATGCTTTAACAAACTAAAATTATTCATGATGTACAAATAAAAGAGACCATATTGATTTGAAAGATGACAATTGAGTGAGTATGTTTGATGACATTCAAATATAGTATGGATCAAGGGGGACATTTTTGAAGATTGGATGGTTTGATTCAACAATCATTTTAACCCAAAGCAAACATTTATATGGTGTTGCAAGGTGTGATAGGAATGGATCCATAGATTATTCATCGTAGCTAGAGGATGTCATGGATTTTATGTTTAACATGGAGTGCAACTTTGTTGTTGATGATGAAAGAAATAGAAACATGAGCTTGGATGTTTAATTAAAAATTTAAATATTGGGGATGAGGAGATGCCAATAGCAAAATATATACAAATGGCAAAGGAATACATTTTAGAATAGGAATTGAGCATCGACAAGTTGGTGGATATGGCATTGGGGAATGATTCAACATTAGGTTTAGTATCTAATCTAAATGATGCCCTTGACCCAATAGATGTGAATGATAAAGATTCTAGTGCTGAAAATTAGTGATGCATGTCATCATGCATCAATGTCATTTCAGTTTCTTATGGACAATTTTCTTCAATTTGGTTTGTTTGATGTCATTAAGATTCAGCAGGTCTTGACAAGACGACTATTGCAAACTTGGGTAGGCAACAATAAACTATGTTAAACACCTTTTTCAAGTCCCGATGAAGGTATGTTTTGAATGTTGGATGCTACAATTTTTGGTTTGGAATTCATCTTTACTACTTGTACCAACCAAATCCTTCTATGTTCACATTATTCATCAAATGCATATCTTTGATAATGTGACATTTAATGACCATTTGTCATATTATAAATACTCGACACTTCAATTATACGACAAATTTTATCTTTCCCAAATGCATCATAATAAAGAGATAGAACAATAGCAGATTTCCAATTCCAAAGCTCAAAGATACTAATTGAGAGAGAAAGATTAGCAAGGAGACAGAAAGACCACCCTTCTTTAGAGAACAACAAGAGGGAGAGGAGAGATAGGGGTGTTTAAAGCAGATCCACTCACACCCATTGTGTTGGCTTCCAATAGTGCCTACCACATCCAAAATAATGTGCAAGTGATTTCTCCAATGCCACCCGAAATGTGAAACCATGTATAATGGAGAGTGAGGATGAGCTAAATGTCACCCCATGGCCCAATCATTGTGACCAACCAATCAAAACCAATCAAATTTCTTTACTAGCCATTTTGGATCTCAGGATGCTCTATATCACATCTAAATTTAGAAGTAAAAACTCAATTTCACATTATTTAAATAAAGCCTGAACTTCACTCAAATCACTACTTCCAAGCACTCAGAGTATCCCAAGGAGTGCTCAGTATGGGACCCTGCAAAATCATTTCTCACATCCAAGTTTAGTTATTTACTTTTTTGCAACCTCACCCATAAAACTGAAACTGCAAATCAGTGGGAGAGTACTAATAGCAAACCACCTGGACCAACCATTACAATTGGCCAATTAGAAACAGGGACGAACAGTCAGATCATATTTATTACACTCTTTTATGGCAGGGGCACACCGTTGCTGCGCCATTTACCAGCCTTAGTAATCCGTGCAAATATGCTTGGCCAAAACCATTTTCATGAGCCAAACCGGCATGTTTTGACTTTTCTCCATCGAATTCTAATGTGCAGGGCCACATGCTGAGCACATGCTGGGGATGCTCTCAGAGCATCTTCACCCCCACACCTGCAAACACCCCTTTTCATTAAACCTTGCAGCAGGATAGCGTGAATCCTGCTGCGTTCCTGTACTGATGTCGATTTTGCAGTGGTCATTTTAATCCCTTTAAAAGCTTTTTTCTACTATGGATTTGGACAGTGACTATTACTGGTCCAGATGTAAAGACATAAATGGTCTTTGAGTGTTTAAAGGGACTTTTATGACGTTTGTGGGTGAGGACAGTGATCATTAAACACTATTCTATTTTAACATAAGGGAGTTGTTTACAGTTTTGGGGTGGAGATGCTCTTACACTGCAGTTGAGGGACCTTCACTTAGCAGTTTTGAGAAAATGTAGAGTTGTGGCATCCTAAGGGATTTTCAAAGCACACTATGAAAGAGCTCAAACCTAGTACTCTTGTGTTTATAGTTGATGCACAAACACCACCAATATGAACACCTGTAAAGAAGTAGTTCTTACTTAATATTCCAAAACTTGTGAAGAGCCACACATCTATTTAGGAGCACAAAATCTCTAATTGAAACACTATCTGACTCCTAAGAGTGGCCAAGTCTCTCAGTTGCATAATTCTTCAATGCTGCAAGATAAATTTCATACAACTTCACTATGGTTGTCAAATTGCAGATGATGCAAAAAATAAAAATGGACAATTTTTTTCCATACCTGAAATCACTGGAAAACCCATAGTGAGTGGCGCTTTGTGAAAATGTCATCTAATGCTTTCATTCCTTTGAACACACGGGCAGCAGAGTTTGCCATCAATTGGTACCCTGCCACTACCTCTAGCTTCCTCTTCTCCTGCACCACCACCATCATCATCATCATCATCATCATCCAAAACCCAACACAAGATGAATTTCATAGATTTTATGATGGCTAAATTACAAAGTAATCGAATGGGATTTACATGTACAACCTTCTTTTAAGACACAGATTCAGAAACATTGAAGAAATAACTTCAGAAAAACCAAAACTGAATTCAAAAGGATTGTTCCCCTAACCAACCAACCCTGTGTAGCTTGTCAAGATAGCGCCGTCGATAGGCTCTTTGAATGATCCTTGCTGCAAAATCCTGCACACCCAAGAGACCCAATATGTACAAGACCTCAAGTTGAGAGCATATGTATCCAAAAGATTGAAACAATGACAATTTGGGTAAGAGAGTAATTGTCTAGACATCTATAAATACTGCCTAAGTTGTGCACAATTTAGGCCTCCCTCTCTGATCATGAATCTTTCATAAGTGTTCATGGCTGAAGATCATAATCTGAAAAAAACTACCTTGGCAAGTCCACAGCTCAAAACATGTAGGGGGCCAGGTTCATTGTCTTGAATTTCTGCTTCCTTCAGCTTCCTCAGCTCTCCTTGCAGATATTGTATTTTCTGCAGCTTATTCCAACCATATACCAACCACCCCCATATGGGAAAAAAAAACTCTATGAGATAGCAAGCTCATGACATATCTATCTTATGAGGGATTGCAGAGAAAAGAAAATCTCCACAGCAACAAGACTTCAAAGCAACTTGAGCATCATCTGGACCCTGAGTTGAACCGTTGCAGCATTTGTGAGGAAGAAGACTCAGTCAAAAGCCATGGGAGGAACAAGACTCAGTCATGATGTTGGTTAGCTCTCTTGCAATATAATCAGGAAGCATACATGCTTAGTGATTAAGCAAAAAGTCTAGTAAGTGTTTTTTGGGTGCTGGTCAAACCTTCTCATGGGTGTCAGTTGTGGAAATCCTTACATTCTCCAACCTGCCACATCCAGCCAGCCCTGTAGTAAAGCCTAGAGTACACACACACATTGCACTTCACAACCACCTCAAAATCAGCAAATATGATATGTGTTGGGGAAATTTGACAAAGCTGAGAAAGACCAGCAGCAGCCTTTGAGATCATATATTCATGGGCATTCTCGCAAGTGAGACTGTCAAGCAGAAGAAGAAGAAAAAGAAAGATTGAATTTTGAACCTGTTCTTCCAGCTCTCATCCTTGACTCGCAGTTGCTCCATGAACTTTTCATTAAATCTGCTTTGTTCTTCCCTCAACAGTTCCACTTGCCTTGCTTTCTCTGCCAATGATTTCTGGGCTTGCAACAATTGTTCATCTTTCGAGAGTACGGATGCCTACAAAATTCATCCCCAGAAACCCCATCAGTCAGTCAGTCCTCTTTTAGATCTTTGTTGCTGCAGGAGTTGAGGCACAGCCCGTTTATATACCCTTTACAGGAGGACTGTATTCAATAGAGCAACTACACTGGTGCTCAGTATGTGACCCTGCAAATTAACATTGGATGAAGAAAAGTCAAAGCATGCCAGTTTGGCTCAGCAAAATAGTTCTGGCCCAGCAGTTTTGCACAGTTTGTTGAGGCTGGTGAAAGGCACAGTAGAGCCTAACACCTGCCAGAGAAGAGTGTAATAAATATGATCTGACTGCTGCTCCATGTTTCTGATTGGCCAATCATAATGATTGGTCCAGGTAGTTTGCTATCAGTAGTCTCCCACCTATTTGCAGTCCCAGTTTCAGTTTTATGGGCAGGGTTGGAAAAAAGTAAATAACTAAACTTGGATGTGAGAAATTTTTTTGCAGGGTCACATACTGATCACTCCTGAAGATGCTCTTGGAGCTTCAAAAACTGAGCTTGCTCACACAAGAGATGAAAACTTGTTTGAAATTTAAGGATGTTCTCCGGAAAGGGATTACACAAGAAATACATACCTCAAGGTTTTGCAGTTTCTCATCCTGCAAGTCCAGTGTTTCTTGCAGATTCCGAGTGAGCACCCGAAATTCCTCTTCCACATTGATGATGGCCCTGGTGGCAACCTTCATTGCCTGCCATCTCCTCACCATCAAGAAAGCAGCCATCATGGATGTTTCAGTGAACTTCATCATTTGTTGTCACTTCTGACTTTTGCTTCGCAGAGCAAGCAAGAATCTATGAATACCAAGTACAAAGTTTTTTTGTGGACACTTTGTGAATAAATCATGGCGAGCTGTGGCTTTGGGATGAGAGAGAGAAGGTTGAACATACCCTGGACCCAAAATGGAGAGATGAAAGAGACTCCTGCAAATACTCACTGCAGGGTGCTATGTTGATCACCAATGACGTCTTTGCATTCCCTATTTTGTAGCAGAAAAATAAAATAAGAAATAATATCAATCCCCAGTTTTCAAGTGTGTGTCTGCACAACAACATCACCACATTGGGCTAGATCTATTGAAAATTTTATTCTCTTGGATTGCAGACAGAGCCACCATGGCTACTGGGCACAAGAGTCAAGTTCCTCAAGAAAAGTACTAAGAAGAAGAATCTCATCAAGAGAATTAATAATTGCATGAAAATTTGCCTGCCTCCAAGAGATTCTTGAAGAAGTCGGGTAAGTTTGGAGTCCCGAAATGGCACATGAGTTATGTTTGGATCAGCTCTCGCACTTATACACTTGCCTGATCTTTCCCATTGTAATAAAAAGTAATTAAGATCAAAACAACAACAGATCTCAACATAATAATAATATAATGCAAATGCAAATGCAAAATGCCACAAAAAAATCTGCAAATGTCAAGAACCTTACCAAGACATGTGAGTGACAAGTTAACACTCATTGCTTCACTAGCTCGCAAACCCTCAGAACCTGCCAAAAGGCACCAGCAACCCACCCATCATCATCATCTCTTCCATTAGCTAACATTGTTGCACATGTTTGTGTGTGTGTCTCAATGGAATTGCTATTTTCTAGTAAAAAAAATTTGTTCTTTGGTGCTCAATGGATCCCAATAGAAAATACACAATTCCTTCCTATCTATCTATCTATCTATCTAACAAGAAATTCAGCAACATAGAGGATAACCCACCACTTCTTTTCAATCGCTCAGAGCCTGCTAAATCCACAAGAAACAACTTCCCCACCAAAACTCTGCCATCATCATCATCATCATGCAATAACCAAACCCAGTCTTCAGATCAGTGCATGTCTTCATGGATTTGGGTTTTTTGTTGGGTAAGTATGATCAACACACATCACAACAGATGGGTTTGTACACGAGAAGCTTCATGACTGGTTTTTATTAGCATCCTCCATTGTTGTAACCTCTTTTTGCATCCCCAGCCTGTGGAAGAGACAAAATAGAATCAAAGGATCATGGCGCTTCAAGCTTTTCTAACCTCTCACTCTCCAGGAAGCAAGAGCTCATACGACGGCGTTCAGCCAATTCTGCCTTTTGCTCAAGTGTTTGATACTTTGCCTTTTTCTCAACTGTCAGGATAACAATCACATGACTCCTGGAGGAATGTGCATTCTGTATCCAGCAACCAACAACAATAGACTCAGACATTTTTGTCAGTTTCTTCTGCAATCCATGGAAAAATCACCACAATGTAATTTTGATGGTGTGTGTTGTTGTTGACATTCTACTCCCTTTTTTTCTTTTTTTTCCCATCTTTTTGGGCTCAATTTTCCAACTACACTACTCACCAGCTTTGTGAAAGCAAAGCAACGGTTGCGGTCCCCAAGAATCAAAAGCTTCATGCAATCCTCAACAGACTTCACTTGAATCTGCATACCCCCCCAGCCGCCATCAATATGATACCCATCTGCCCACCCAACAGAGAATTGACTCTCCAGTTTCAACATAATATAAACCAAAGCTCAAGTGTCCATCTATGAGCAGCCAACAACAGATCCCGATTCTTTGGATCAACCTCAGATTGAAATCCATTCTATAGGAGGTGGGAAGGAGAGTAGTAGTAAACCCATTAAGGAGGAGGAGGAGGAGGAGGATTTTTTTCCATACCTCTTCAATACCAGACACATACACCCCATTGTCACCCTCTCTGATTTGCATGTTGCAGCTCTCTGGTCGTAAAAGATCTTGTATCTGCAGTTTTGTTTATTCAAACAGTGAATGAATATGAGAAACTGATGATTTTTTTTTGTGGAGTTTTCTTGATTTGATAATTTTTTTCTTGATCTCAAGCTTGATGTCCCTAATCAATCTCTCCTCTGGTTGTTGTTGTTGTTGTTCTACAAAGACCCATCCATGCCTTCAAATTTTCGCAATATGGAATTTAAGATGAGTTCACATGATGAAGCATGCATTTGTGAAAATTTGCAAGCATTTGTGAGTTCTTTTTTTACACCTGCTCCATGTAGATCTGGATATATGACATGGAGACATGGTACTCGTAGTCTTGATCTGAGTCTGCTCTCTCGAATATCTCTGCAGCTGAGCGTGGAATGATACCTGTAGGAAAAATAAATAAATAAAAGCATTTGTACAAAGAGCAAATTCAGTGAAGTTCATGGAGTGTGTGCAAGTGTGCATTCTGACTGAATGAATCTTGTAGTTACCTTTTGATTTACCAAATAGGGTATTTCTAGATCAGGATCATTTATGATTTGTGATCTGTGATGATCACTCGCTCTGGATGAATTATGCAAAAAATGGGTTGAGTGCAAAAGAAGTTGGTGTTGCACAACAACCTTCAACTGCAGTGATTTCTCCCCAAGTTGATAGTTTGTCAGAAAGTGTATATGTTTTTCCAGCACCTGTTTGACCATACGCCATTATGGTGCCATTGTATCCATTCAGAACATCCTGAAAACAGCAGCAGCAATTCAAGCACAGTAGTTGAAGTATTACAATTTGGAATATACCACATTGCTGCCTGGGACTACAGAAAATCCAAACACAACAAAGGGCAAGAAGAAAAAAATCAAAAAATTCCCTTCTTATTCTTCTTCTTCTTCTTCTTCTTACACAACAACAAGGAAAGTGACATTGGGTTGCAACCTGCCATGACAAACAGGGAAGTGACATTCTTTGGTTGCAACCTACCAGGACAACAGGCCGGGCGGCTGTATTGTAAACATCAACTTGGAGAGCAGTTGCTGGCATCACAGCATCAAACTGGAACTCTGTGAAGTCGACAAAGCTTCCCCTGCTTGCAATGGTAGTTTCCCCACTTGTTAGATTCTTAATCCAGTTCACAAACAATACCACTTTTTTACTCTTTTTTCTTTTTTGGGGTTAATAACTCATCACTAACCTGCTTGTGATTATGCACAAAAATTCATAACTTGGGAAAGGGGGAGTTTTTTATTGTTATACTTGATCATGAAGATGGTGGAGAGAACTAGAGCATACGAGCATTACTTGCGGCGCAAGATAACAGTATTTTTCTCCTTGTCCAGGAAAATGAAGGGTGCACCATCCTCTTCTTTTTGCTCAGCTCTCGTGGGTGGTCTTACCCTCAATGTCACCCTCACTCTCTCTGGAGGCATTTCATTGTATGCGATTCAGCTTCACAAAACCAGGAAAAATGCCATGATACTAGCTAGTCCCACAGATGTGGCTTTTTTTCCATGGGTATTATGAGATTCACCAAGAGCAACCTCTAGAAACCTGGTGTATGGATTTTTTTGTTTTGGTTTGAAATGAATTCGGTTTGTTTGGTTTTTTTTTTACCACTGGTTTCATCAGGAAGGACTTGAATGCGAGGGCGTTTGTCGGAAAGCATGGGAGGAAACACCTTGGAGTCCATGCTTTGGACACCACGCTCCTTGGGACCTTTGCGGCGTTTGGGACCACTAGAAACACCACCACCAGATTGCTGCTGCTGCTGCCATAGAGTCTGCTCCAGAAGGAGCTTGTCAATGGGCACCAAGGATATATTGGCAGCCATACTGGATGCTGTTGCAACAACACCATTCAAAGCAGCAGCCATGATCTTCTTGCTGCTTTTGTCTTCATGCCATGAACAAAAACTCTTATGGGTCCTGTGCTCCTGGCTTCAGATCTCTAGTGTGTGTTGTTGTTGTTGTCATCTCAGGACCTCTCTTGTTGGTGAACACAAATGGGGGGCCTTACCAAACCTGTACTTGAAGAAGAAGAAGAAGAAGAAAGTTGAAGTCCTTGTTGAAAGCCAAGCAGTTTTTTTTTGTAAAGTTTAGGAAGTTGGGGAATCTGTTGGGCTGAGAAACACCCAAGTTTGTGTGAGAGTTGCAATGAAATTGATTTCAGGAATTTCAACAGCAAAAAATTATGTTGTGGGTTTCAGTAGGCAAAACAATTGGGAGGGTGGTGGAGATTCCTGAGCTTCCTCCATACACAACCTGCTCATCTCACTCTCCAAGATTTTGCTTTGGGGAGATGAAGAAAGATATACAATGAAACACAACATGCGTGGGATGTGCTTTGCAAAACTGCCAAACAAAAACTCTTTTTTGCAAATTTGCTGATTATCATCAGTTTCCTTTTCACTGGACCTAATTTCAACAACCATTTTCACAAACAAAAGCTAAATCTAATGTGGAAACATGAAAGCTCAAAAAGATGAACAAACGGTAATTATGTCAATAATGGGCTGGAAAATGTTTACAAAAACCCCACCAACAGTTTCTCCCATCGCCACGAACTTAGAATTATTGTAATATTTAAAATCTCAAAAGTTTTCTCACCAAGTTTCCAATCTCCATTGATGATGCATGAAGCAAAAACAAAAAAAGAACAAGCTGCTCTGCATTTGTTGATGTTGTTGTGCTGAAGTGTTGAAGAAGAAGAAGAAGAAACTAGAAGAGAATTCTAGGCTAGTAGTAATATATATGTTGTAGAGATGATGATTTGGGTCAAAGGAGAAAAAAGAGCTATAGGACACTGCAATACACAACCACCCAACAAGTGAATTCCCAATCTCCCCAAGTCCTTATGGACAAGATACTACATACATTCTGCATTCATTTGCCATGGGCTTTGCAATAGGAATTTTGCCACAAAATGGGGGAAACAGAGGAGGAGAAGGAAGAAGAAGAAGAAGAGGAGGAGGAGGAGGAGGAGGAGGCATTTACAATCTATTAGAGTGTCCGAGCAGCATGAAAGGGAATGATGAATCCACCCATAATAACGGCCTGGATTTTTCCTTTCGATTTTTGGGTGTGTGGGTTTTTGTTTGAAAAGACATTCTTTCTCTTCATTCATCAGCTTTCAAGCGCCATACTCAGCGGACAAACATCAAATTCTGTGTCACTGACATTTTCAGACTGTTGGGTATTTTGAGGATTTCTGGTACTATTGTGCCAACTGAATTGTCAGTTGATTGATTGGGGTTCTGGTCACTAGTCATGCTGCTGCTGCTTCTTCTTCTTCTTCCAGCTTCTTCTTCTTCTTCCTCCTCCTCCTCCTCCTCCTCCTCCTCTTCTTCTTCCCAGTTGATTGATTGGTGACCCTTCTTCTTTCTTCTCCTTTCTTCTTCTTCTTACTAGTCTTGTTTACATTCCTTCCTTCTACTTACCAGTCTCCTCACCCAGTTTTTTTTTCTTTTTCAATTTTGTGAAGTAGGTGGGTTGGGGATCATCCACAAGAGGACTTAGCCAAATTTTGACTACAGGTCAGAGAGAGGAAAAAAAAAGAGGCTTTAAAAAAAATACCACCCTAATAGTTACTGGCAACATGCAAAAACCCATGTTCTATATACGACGATTAAAACCCTTTTTTTCCTTCAAAATATGCGGAGTTTGAAGGATTTCTTTCAAAAGAACCCTTTGTTCAAGTCGCTCCACGCCCCTTGTTTTGGGTTGCCAAGTGATGAAATTTTGCCACAAAAAAAACCCCGGTGTCATATATATATATATATATATATATATATTGTAACAAGGACCCTATCTGCCTCATGATGATAGGAATGGCAAATTGTGAAAGGGTCTATCTTTAGACCCCCTTCTCCTGTACCATTGGCCTCTGGTACCACATGGAACCAAACATGGGTCTTGGACTCAATAGCTAGCAAGGGCCTGGTTGGTATGAAAGCTTTTGAAAAGGATCCCCATATGGGGTCTTGGACCCAAATACCCCAAAAGTATGCAATATCAGGACCAGCTGAAAAGTCCGTAAGTAGTCCAAACCAGACCCACACTTGATTCGTACCATTCATGACATTATTATTATGAAACTTTCAGGAGCAAAAAAATGTGATGTGCACCCAAAAGAGACTTGTGACTCCAAAAGCAATTCAATGGGAGTGGGCCAAGGGGAGTCAAAAAGACTTGACTAGACTCAACAAGACTATCCTTGGAAGAGCTTTGCTTCAAATTGAGCAATTCTTTTTTTTTTCAAGACAAAATGGTCAAATTCTATGTGGGTTAGCAAGTCTTTGATAAAGATCACCAACCCTTGGAAGGAAGGAAGGAAGGAAGGAAGAAGAGCTTCCAATTGAGCAAGCAAACTGTTTACACACACGCCAAGAATGTGGGGGCAGAAACTTGATCAGTCACCAAACCTCATAAGCTCCTTTTTTTTTTTTTTTTTAAATTGAGAAACTTTCGAAGCAAAAAATTCAGCAACAAACTTCTTTCTCTCTTTTTTCCCCCTCCCTTTTTTTCCCTTATTTTTCCCCCTTTTTTCTTTTGTTTTTCCCCTTTTTTGGGGGGTGAGGATGAGGAGGCTTATTATGTATGGTGTCTGCAACAAAGACCTACTGGACTTTGGTTCCTATTTGAGATCTTAAACGAGATCTTGAGATGTCATCTTGAGACCTCAATCACCTCCTGCTTCTAGCTCTCTCTCTCTCTCTCTCTCTTTGCATCTTTGCATTCAGTCTCTGCTGCTGCCCACTGCAAGTGCTGCCTCCAGCACTCTCTTCTTCAGTTTCTCTTCTTCTTACTCTGTTCAAGAAGAGTTCAGAAGAGAAAACCAAACAAGGGGGAAACAAGAAACTTTGTGTAGTTTCTGTTCTTGTCAAAACAGAAGCAGAAGCTTTTCTGTTTTAGGCTTTCCCTTGAAGAAGTAAGTAAGTTGAGAGGTGTGGTGGCACTCTCTCTCTCTCTCTGGGGCTTTTTTTCTCCCCCTCCTTTTCTCTTCTGTGTTTGGGTAGTCCAGGCTTTGCATCTAGCCTTGGGGGTCATTGGGTCTTTCTTGGGGGTACTTAAGAAATTCATTCTGTTGAGATTCTTGTGTGTTGTGGTTGTGAATTTGGAGGGGTGGCAGATTGGGGCACAGATTTTTGTTTTCTATTTTATCTTGGGGAGCGTTGGGGGGGG
>Ga0209611_10004815_pt1 | contig 22936 bp, 22 predicted proteins | sample S1TSphgellanicum_3_FD_187693 | JGI IMG/M metagenome (GOLD analysis project Ga0209611, IMG submission 187693) | Host-associated microbial communities from peat moss isolated from Minnesota, USA - S1T2_Fc - Sphagnum magellanicum MG (SPAdes) (version 2) | ecosystem: Host-associated > Plants > Peat... | reverse complement strand
GTTTACATATAATTCTTTATTAATATAATTCTTTATTAATATAATTCTTTATTAATAAAGAATTATATTAATAAAGAATTATATTAATAAAGAATTATATTAATAAAGAATTATATGTAAACTATAAGATATTTCATATAATTCGTTATAATTGTTAGATTATAACGAATTAAAAAAAGATCATTATTAATAAATAGTACATTATTATCAGATATTTGTCACGTCTGTTTGATAAACGGAAAAACTTCTACTAAAAATTCGGGTATTTGGGACTCGTTATACACTACAATAGTAAAATCTCAGGCTAGTATTTCAAAGCGTATTGGTCCAGCGTTATAATCAAGTAAATTATCAGACGCAAACCCGGAGTACCTAGGTACCTTATAAAAATAAGTTTTATATCAATTATTACAAATACTACCGTAGGCTGGGGCCCCTTGTTGACCTTTCAAAGATACGGCAGTTTCAAAAACAACATCAATAGCTCTATTAGTTGCTGAGTACAATATTCATTTATTTTTATAAAAATAAAGTCTACGGGCATCTAGTGGGTTGGTATAATTTATAGCTAAAAAATCTGATAAATCAGGAAAATTTCAAGATGAGAAAAAAAGCTTAACTAATTTTAAAAAAAGCCTATTAATTCCAAAATATGATAAAGCAATACTTACAAGTATAGGTTTTATACTAAGAAGCCTGAATAAGCTAGGTTTATAAATAACTCTAATAAAAACAATATCAAAAACAAAATTACAGTATAATTTATAAAGAATTGTTATAGTTGGGTAAAAGTCATACGTTTTATGGATAGGGAACGGCCTTAAAAAGCTGATTGCAGAGTGTTTATTTTTAAAAATAAAAAACGCTTCAATACTAGCTATTACTAATAAAGTAAGTCAAACTAAAGTTATATATTTTATAAAACTCTTAAGTATTAAAAAGAAGAAAAGTAATAGTTGCATACTTATAAAGTATATATATATATTAAGGTATGTGTAATAAATCAATTTTGATATATTTAAAATTATTTAGTAAAAAACTATATTATATTCAAGGTATTTAGATAATATAATAATATCATACATTATTATAACTTCAGTCTCAGTTTTGCTTATAATATTGGCCTCATTAAACCCTCAAATTCCCATTAAAGTTGGTAAAATTTCGGGCAATATAGAAGCTCATTTAGAATGATTTGTTATAACGATTGTAAAATTTTCTGGACAAACCTTAAAGTTAATAGGGCCAGCATTATAATTTATAAGGTTATCAGATGAAAACCCATTAATTCGCTCAACGGGGTGAAACCTTTCCTTTAACATAAAATTAATTTATAAATAAATTTTAGCTTTTTATTAGAAAAATAGTAAGGGCTCCAATTAGGGCCTAGGCCAGGCTTTTATAGTATAGAATGCAGTTATTTTATAGCCGATATTGTAAAAATTTATAAATCTCTCGGCTTATTAAAAAACTCATCTATAGTTTTTTCACTTAGATAAGACGCATTAGGTAAAGTTAAAAAAAATAATTCCTTTATTGCCGGCTCAGGAAGATTAAGCTCTGCTACCTTAAACTTAAATTCTACATATAGAGCTTCAAGTGTATCCACTTCGTTCGAACGCTGGCGTAAGTACGGGGGGAGCTCATACACTCCACGGGAGGCCAGCATACGTGTTAGTTTTAAGTCTTTTGTTTGCCAGATACCGACGCTCAAATTAAACGTTGATTGCTTGAATCGTCCTGGTATTTCTATTAGGTCTTCTTTTTTCTCTATTAGTTGGGTAGTCTCCTTAGTGTCACCTGCATACGCTATTGCCCCTACTTTTTTTTTTAAAAAATCTGATCTAAAAGCTTTAAAGAAGCTAGTTTGTGTACAAATGGTATTATGGGTGCTATCAAAACTATCTATAATACACTTATGTTGGGGCAAATCTGATAAAGTTTTACTCTTAACCATGCATGTTTGAACAAAAGAGCAGCTTTTTTTAAAATCCTCAACTTTACTCCGGAATTCCTGTAATACACTACTCAAAGACTTAAATTTACTTACTTCTAAATAAACTTCATGTTTTAGAAGTACTTGAGTAAGCTTTAGCGGGTCAGGATTGGCTTCTCAGTTATTATTATTGAGCATAATTTTACGATCGTCCTGCGCAGTATAAAAGTAATCGTACATAAAATCAACAATAGAATTATGTTTAGCCTTTCAAAATATATGCTTAAGTATATTAAAAAGAAAAAGAAAAAAAGATAAGTACGAATTACCTAAAAATAAAACAAGTAGCATTGTTCTAAAGAGAACCGATTCCTTTTTGTTTTTGATTAGTAAATATGCAATATCAAATAGAAAATTGCAACATAACGAATAAAGTAAGGTTAGTATTGGATACAAATCATAAACGGGGATAATCGGCTTAGGCTGCAAGTAAATAACCCTTACGTAGTCGTCCTTAGGGACACGCCTAAGCATTCTATAACATTCGAGCAAAACAAGTAAGATAACTAAAGTTCAAATAGTAAAAAGATAGTTAAATAAAGTAAAAACAATATTGTAGAGCCCTATATTTTTCAAGAAGTTAGTTTAATCAAGTCTTAATAGTTTATGTAATTAAATATATATATATATGCGCCGGTATTAAATCTCAAAATTTTTGATTGGTGCTTAATGCCCGTTGCCTTAATAATAAATTCAACTAATTAAAGAAAAATAAAAGCCTTAATAAAAGAAACCTATATTGCAAAGAAAGTAATTAAAATTAAGACTAATACAAAATATTAGTTAATTAAAGAATAGCTATATTATAGAAAAGGTAATTAGAAATAATATTTACATCGTATTTAATTATTATTTTAGTTTTATCATTATGAATTATGTTTTCATCAGGAACTTCTCAAACACTCTTTACTATAGGTAAAACATCAGGTAGTAAAAAATCCCAGCAAGACATATTTGTGATTATTATAGTACGATCTCCGTGTGAGACTTCAAAGTAAACAGGGCCGGCGTTGTAGTTTATTAAGTTATCGGACATTAAGCCTAAAGAACGCTCACCCACGTAGAACGCAATTTTGTTCATGAGATTAGTTTAAATTTGCAAGTATATAAAACAGTTTTTCCTTATCCTCATCAGTCATTTCTATGCCTTTTAGCTTTTCTGTAAAAAGGTTCTTTAATTCGCACAAGGTTTTAATCTCTTTTTCATATATTTGGGCGGAGGACTCTCAATCGTGTCTGTTTTGGGATTGTAACCTAAGGGACTCTGGCGAGTTTTTATTTTGTAATAGGCCTAAAGCTGAGTAATATAGCGGTATAGGGCGAAATTTATTAACGGGATTTACATTATATACGTTTTCTCAAATTTGAGTGGACAGTTTTTTGTCTCCTAAAAATTCGACTATAGCAACATTTTTACCGTAAAAGTCTTTCATCGCGGCTAGTTTTTTGTCGGTTATACAGGCTATCGTATTGTTTCTAGAGTTAAAAGTGTGTGGAAGAAAGTAATGGTTTGTTTTAAGGGGGGGATATATGTGTGCACATAACTGTGCTTGTACTTCAGACTCCATCTGAGCCTGTTTAAGCTGCTTTGCTGTACTTTCTCAACAAGAAGTTATAAAAGAAAGCTGGGTAGGTAGTAAATTATATCCTGCTTCAATTAAAAACTTAACAACAGGCTGTGGGTCGGGATTAGCATGCCACTGCTCATCAAAATATAAAAGTTTGCGATTATCTTCTGGATTAAAGTATGTTATATACAAATAATCTGAAATATCTTTGTAATACCTTGATATCAAAAAAAATTTAATGAGTTTTAAAATTAATTTATTCAATCCAAAAAAAGAAAGAAAAATTGTTCAAGCAAGACTTTTTAAGCTAATAAAACTAAATAATGGTTTTTTAGTTTTAACTCTAATGTATGTAATATCAAAAATAAAATTACAATATAATGTATAAAGTATAGTAATTGTAGGATATAAATCACACACCTTTACTACCGTCATCGGTTGTAAGTAAATTGGGCTGATAGTCGCGTCTCGTGGGTGATATCTCAGTATTTTATTAGATTCGTTGATAGCTAAGAAAATAAGAAGAACTCACGCGCTTGTTACACATAAAACAGTTTTTTTAAAAAAAAAAAATATGATTGAAAAGAAATAAGTAGTTAATATAAAAGTCGTATGGGTCGCTGTAATATTCTCAGTAGCTGTGATAAAGTTAATATCATCTGCCAGCATCATAAATTTAATTTAAAATCCCCTTATTCGGAGAAACGTAGTTTTTTATGATGCTATTACTCTGTTCTACCCGCATGCCGGGGATGCCTTGTGCCAACTTAACCCAAATTGCTAAACCTTTTACCATGTATAAACTAATCTTGAATTTAGTATACTTATGCTAAGCTCAACTCTTTAGGTATGACGGACGAGTAGGTTTAATACCCCTCCCCTACCTGATCTGAATGAAGTATTAATTATACGTAAACATTAGGGTTTACGATTTAAAGATTTAATTTATCTATTTACAGCTATGGAAGCAAAAAAACCCAGGCATATAATAATAGTTTAAATAAATCTTTAGCTAGTTTTTTAAAATGTGTATATGGTTTACATATATATTTAAAAGTTCGTACTTGTTGTTATTTTTTGCAATGATTTTATAGCGTTAGCTTTTTAACCTATAAAACCGATATAACATGTTCGTATTTTACTTTTTATACATTTGTTATTAAGGTTATCTTTAAAGGTTCAATCTACTAAAGTGACTTTACTGGCTTCGTAGGGTTTTAAACTACTTTTATTAATTATTAAATAAATAACTCTATAATCAGCCGAAGTATAATTTAATATAACTAAAAGTTTACTTTAAAACATAACAAGGTTATATTCTATGTAATTATTTATAATTTTTATATCGTATTTAATTATTAATTTAGTTTTATCCAAAAATAAAATATTTGTATCGTTAAATCCCCAAGCTTTTTTTAGAATAGGTAACAAATCCGATAAGACACTATCCCAAGAAGACAGATTAGTAACTATAATAGTAGAGTTTCACGGGACTACTTCAAAAAAAAGTGGGCCGAGGTTATAGTTTATAAGATTATCGGATAGAAACCCAGAGTCGCGCTCTGTTATGTGAACCCTATTTTTTAACAAAATTTTAATTTAGTATGGTAATTCTGGTATAAGCGTAGAGAATATCTCTTTTTTAAACTCCAGGGAAAAATTAAACTCTTCTGTTTCCTTGCAAAAATTATTAAAGATAGTATTAACGTTTTGAAGATCATCTTTAAATTGATATGCATATGCTTTAGCATTATATCTACCCGTTTGGGTTAGCTTAAAACACAAAGGTGCTTCCATATAATCTCAAATTCCAACTGCCATATTATATCTAGGTCGATAAAAAAAACCTTTAATCGGTATTAAATTATCATAATCATCTCAAATTAAAGTTGATAGCTTAGTTCTTCCTCAAAATTTAATAATTGCGAGGTTTTTATTATAAAAATTATAGATTTCCGCTTTCTTAAAATCAGTTTGTAGCCCTATCCTATTCGTTTCTGAATCGTAACTTTCTAAGACCGCTTCGTGCTCTGCTACGATTGTCTCGTCTTTATGCTTGAACTTTTGAGTTTTGACTAAAGAGTATTTAGGGGACTTTTTAATTAATTTAACAGTATTATCTATTATATTACTTATTTTATATAACTGTGAAGAAGAAAGTTGTGTTTGGGAGTCTATTATTAATCTTAGAGCTTTAATCGGATCGGGGTTAGCTTCCCAGTTATTGTTATAATAAAATAGTTTACGGGTGTCTCCTAAATTATTATAATATATATATATATAATCTGCTATATCTACAAAATGACGTGATATAATTATAGCTTTAATCAGCTTAATTATTAACTTATTTAACCCAAAGTAGGATAAAATTATAGCTTCTAAAAGCGGCTTTAATCTAAACAATTTATAAATTTTTTTTTTATATTTTACTCTAAGATAAGTTAAATCAAATATAAAGTTGCAATAAAGTATACATAATATATTTATATTAGGAAACGACCCATAAGTTTTAACCACAGGAATTGGTTGTAAATACATACTAATTATTACGTCGCTCTGGGGGTTGTAGTTTATTAACTTATTAGACTCCCTGATAGCTATTACGACTAAAATACATCACGTTATTGTTATATATAGAACAATGTTTTTAAAGAGAAAAACTAGAAACAGGGCAATGGCGGATAAAAATACAAGCGTAACGGTATTATCTATAAGACATTCTTTATTGTCAATGAAATGCTCTTCGTTTATTGTAAACAAGAAATTATTTTATACTGAGTTACTTGAGTATAGAGTAAAATTTAAACTATAAAATAGATTGCTTTTATAGGCGTGTTTATTACTAGTATTCATCTTAGCATTGGGCTTGGTTTATAAAATATTTAATTATTGTTGCTGTTTTTATAAGATATTTTATAATAAATAAAATATCTTATAAAAAGGGGGTTAGCTGTGTGCTAGGGCCTTCATATAAGTCGTAAACCTTTATATATATATATATATTTAAAATAGTTATTATAACGGTATTCACCAGTAATCCGCACGAGGATTAAAGGGTATTATTTTTGTTTTTAAATTAAACCTTAATCTAAATTTTAATCTAAGGGTTTAAAAGCGGTTAAATATAGTATTAACATTCACAAAAGCACAATTAATATTGTTTAATAAAAACACTAAACAGTTTAGACCTGATTTTTAAAAAATCATAAAAATAAATTAAATAAAGACTACAATATTTTTAAAATAGTTATTAATAATAGCGAAATCGTATCTAATAACAAGTTCTTCATTACTATATTGTATTATATCTTTTTCAGAAAGTTCTCATGCAACATATATAATAGGAAATAAATCAGATAAAAGATTAAGGGACCTACCTTCATTCCTAATGACTATTGTACAGTTATTGGGGCATATTTTAAAAAAAAACGGCCCTGCTTTATAACACCCAACCCAGAATTCTCGTGGTAAGTCTTCTCTGCTTGTGGTTTTAAAGTATTTTGACACTTTTGTTAATTTATAGTTTAACTGTATAAACATCTCTTGAGTTATTTATAGTATTTTAGTTTTCCTGAGAAAAGAATACAGTATAATAGTCTATACGGTATAATATATAATATATTCTATTAAAATATAGTATGATATTTTTGAGATTAAGAAGAAAGCTGTAGTATAGAAAGAGTATAATATCTTTGAATTAAAAAATATATAAATGTGGCAGGTAGACGCCAGGTTGTATTAGTGCGGGACTACTTTTATATTTCCAACTAGTCAAAGTACTTTTATTTACTTTACCAAGTTTTTTAATAAAAGATTATAAAAATGCTATATAAACACTAAATTATACTCTACTTTGGATAAAATTTAATAAAGCTCTGGGGGCTGGAGTCAGCATGCCACTGCTTATTAAAATAAAAAAGTTTACGCTTATCCCATGGATTAAAATATATTGTAGATAAGTAATCTGAAATATCTTTATAGTACCTTGATACCAAAAAAAATTTAACAAGTTTTAGAACTAATTTATTTAGTCCAAAAAAAGAAAGAAAGCTTGCTCAAATAAGGCTTTTTAAATTAAAAAAACCGAATAACGTTTTTTTGTTTTTAACCCTAATATAGGTAATATCAAAAATAAGATTACAGTAGAGCATATAGAGTATAGTAATTGTAGGATATAAATCACGCACTTTTACTATTAAGGTTGGTTGTAAATAAAGTGGGCTAAGGGTTTGGTCTTCCGGGCAATACTTTAGTATTTTGTTAGACTCCTTTACTGCTAAAAAAAGAAGAAGGGCTCAGGCGCTTACTATACATAGGCTGATTTTCTTGAGGAAAAGAAAAATAACTGAGAAGAAATAAGTAGTTAATATGAAAGTTCCAGTGATTGGTATAAGATCTTCAGTAACTGTAATAAAATTAGTGTCATCAATGAGTATCATAAAATTAATTTAAATTTAATGCTTTATAATATAAAAAGGGGGTTATAGTTACTAAATCTAAATTTTAGGCTGTGTTTATTATTTTTATAGTTCTAAAGTATTTTTATACTTTAAAATTATTATAAACACACAACCTAATCTGCCAAAATAAATATATTATAGAAAAGGTAATTAGAAATAATATTTACATCATATTTAATTATTACTTGATTTTTATCAATAAACGTTATGTTTTCATCAGGAATTTCTCAAACACCTTTTATTACAGGTAAAGCGTCAGGTATACAAAAATCCCAGCAAGACATATTTGTGATTAATATTGTACGTTCACTATGCAAAACTTCAAAATAAAGGGGGCCAGCATTATAGTTTATTAAATTGTCAGATATTAATCCTAAGGAGCGTTCAGCCGCGCAAAACTTTATTTTGTTCAAATAATTAATTTAAATTTATAATTATCCAGAATATTTTCTCCTTATCTTTATCGAGAATTTCTATATCATTTAACTTTTCCATAAAAAGAGCTTTTATTCCAGAAATTTTTATAAGTTCTTTTTGATATAGTTGGGCAGAGGATATTCAGTCATACCTTTTTTTTGATTGTAGCTTAACGGATTCTGGTGATTTTTTATTTTGTAACAGGCCTAAAGCTGGGGTAAATAACAATATATTAAAAAAAATTTTTATAGGTTTTATGTTATCTAGGTTTTCCCAAATTTGTGCGAAGGGTTTTATTTCGCCGAAAAATTTGATTACAGCAACATCCTTACCAAAGAAATCATTCATTGCGGCTGTTCTTTGGTCTACTACATAAGCTACGGTGTTTTTTGTAAAGTTATAAGTGTGCGGAAGAAAAAGATAATGTTTATTAAGGGGGGGGTTAGTATGTATACATAATTGCCCTTGCATTTCCGACTGATATTGGGCTTTATCAAGCTGTTTTGCTGTACTTTCACAACAAGAAATTATAAAAGAAAGTTGTGTAGGTGGTATGTTATACCCCGCTTCTACTAAAAACTTAGCAATAAGCTTAGAGGTGGAGTCTATATGTCATTGCTTATTAAAATACAGAAGTTTACGCCTGTCTTTTGAATTAAAGTATGCTGTAAATAGGTAATCCGAAATATTTTTATAATATCGTGACATTAAAACAGATTTAATTCATTTTAGTGCTAATTTATTCAGCCCAAGAAAAGAAAAAAAAATCGCTCAAAAAAGATTTTTAAAATCATAAAGGCTAAACAGTGGTTTTTTATTATTGACCCTAATATAAGTAATATCAAAAATAAAATTACAATATAATTTATAAAGTATAGTAGTCGTAGGATACAAATCGCACACCTTTACTATTAATAGTGGTTGTAAATAGAGGGGGCTTGAAGTTTGACCTCGCGGGGAATACTTTAATATTTTGTTAGATTCTCTAACAGCTACATAAACAAAAAAGACTCAGGCGCTTATTATACATAAAATAGTTTTTATAAAAAGAGAAAAGATAAATAAAGAGAGTAAAGTAATCAATATAAAAGTTACGGGAATTGATATAATATTCTCAGTATTTGTGATAAAGTTAATATCATCTATCAGCATCATAATTTAGTTTAAGTTCTTCTTTACTGTAAATTAATTTTAATGCTTTATTAACAATTTTAAACTGTAAAATTTAGAAAAAAAGTAAAATTAATTATTTATAATTTACACAAAAAATATATATTAGATAAACTAGGGCTGTTCTACTTAATTACTGCTAAACAAAAATAATAATATTTTTGAAATAATTATTAATAATAGTAAAGTTGTATTGAATAACAAGCTCCTCTCCTTGATAGTATACTATGTCATCCTCAGAAATTTCTCAAGCATGTACTATAATAGGAAATAAATCAGATGAAAGTTTAAAGGATTTCCCCTCGTTTTTAACGGTTATAGTACATCTATTGGGGCATATTTTAAATAAAAAGGGGCCAGCTCTGTAGTTACCGGGTTTAAGCTCGTACGATACATTTTCTCTAACTGCGATTTTGAAGTATTTTGACACTTTTGTTAATTTATAATTATGGTTCACGTTTAAAGTTTAAGCTACTTAAGCTATTGTTTTAGCTTTTTAAAGTAGTATTCCAACTTTTCTGATAAAAAAGTTGTATATAGAAAACTAAAAAATCAAAAAACTAGTATAAGATAGGCAAAAAAATGAGAAACAATAGTATACAAAAGGTGAAAAATATTATAAATAAAAAAAACAATAAAGTTTAAAAAGTGCAATACTAAAGAAAAAAAATCACTATTTAAATAAAAAGTAAAATTAAAAAAATAGTTGGTCTTAATAATAAAAATATAATTAAAAAAAAATTCATAACATTCAAAAAATGCAAAGAACATTAACAGAAATCTAACGTTTTGAACAATTAGACGTATATACATTATAGTGGTTGCTAAAATATCATACATAAATTCTAAAAAGAATATAGTTGTATTACCAGCACCCCTTAAAAAAACTGGAAATACTACACCGTAATTTCATAGCATATTTGAAGGCATACTAAGTACGCTGAATAAAAAAAGGGGGAACCCTATATAAACATAATGTAGGTTAACACCTGAAAAAAAATTAAAAAAAATAGTACCGAAAAAAAATCAGCCGTAAGTGCATATTAGTATACAAATACCGATAAACATATCGTCTGCTGACCCGAGTTCTTTTTCTGACTCAACTAAGTAACTTATACTTGTATTATAGTTATCAAGCTTTTTTTCTGATTGAGCTCCCCCACTAAACCCATCGCCTAAAAATATAAAAGATCAAATTAAAAAAAAATAAAAAAACATTAAAAGGATGAAAAAAAAAAGACTTGAATTATATGTAATAACCTGATTTTTAAAAAAACTAATAGATAACGTTTTATAAAAAAACTCCTCACATACATAGTTTCCTATATGATAGGTATTAAAAACTGATTGGAGTGTTTGGTCTAAGTTAAAATTTAGTAAAATAATGTTATTAAAATTATAAAAGAAATCTAACAAAATAGAAGAATATATAAGTAGGTTTGTTTGGTTGTGTACACTAAATAATTCTAAAAAAACGGGGCTAGTGTTTTTTATAGAGGACATTAGTTTATTGTCCACAAACCCTAAGTAGACATCTAACAAATTAAAAAAAAATAATGTTATAGTATCTTGTAAAAAAAAAACAGGAGTTGGTAGCCCTGTTAGATGATTCACTAAGTCTGTTGGTGTTGTCGGAGTAAACCGAAAGAAATTTAAATAAAAATACATAAAATTTAATTATATTAGATGTTTCAATCTAAAGCAGAATACACGTAATCAACAAAAAGAGTTAAGAATATAAAAAATATAAAAAAAAATAGTAATAAAAATTCAGCCTGCCCTATAGAAAAGATATTAAAAACAATAGGGAATAATATAAGAAACTCCCCATCATATATTATAAGAAAGGCTGCTAATAATAGATACTGAGCAGAAATATTTAATCTTATAACAGATATAGATTTAAACCCACACTCATAAAAATTTAATTTGTAATTAGAGTACTTATCTTGATAAAAGTATTTACAAATAAAAGTTAATAGCCAAAAAATAAAAGAAAAAAGTATAGTATTTACAATAAGAATAAAGAAGCCAAAATTTCCCACTTAGAATTTAAATTTCAGCGCAAGATGAAAGGAGTAAAGTAGCTGTATGTAGTATTCTGGAAAAAGCGTATATCCTTGCATTTTTAAAGTTTTTAATACCTAGCCTAGGGGTATAAAGCAATGCTAAGTTAACAAAATAGAATAATAGAATACTTATAGGGCTTGGTTTTTGCTTCGCTTTTTTTTTTAAAATATTAGGATCAAGCTTATACACTATTCTTTTAAGCTTTGTATTAAAATACAAACTTTTATTAAATTTTAAAATTTTAAAATAAATTAAAGTTAAAGATTTAAAAATATGAAAAGCTAAGCTCCGCTTCTTATAGGTTTTTATTTTATTTTTAAATAAAAGTTTTAGAAAAATTATATTAATCGTACTAATAGTTACATTCTGTGTAAATTTAGTATTTTTACTGTTTTTCAATAAAAGTTGTTTTTTAAATTTTTTTAATAAAAAATAATTTTTAATTGGTTTTGTTTGGCGTTTTTTAAAAAAGTTAGATGCCAAAAAATTAATTTATAATAGATATAAAAAAAAACAAGGGAAAATGCTTGAAAAAAAAAGTAATGATACTATTAAAAACTCTTCAGATGTTAAATCTAGTTTTATATTTTGAGGGTTTATTGTCTGCTGTGGTTGCCCATATAACGCAGAAAATCATACTTTTGCAAAACCAACTGAGCCTATAAAAATAAAAATAAAAATTATAATAAAACATAAAAAAATATCGTTATATAGCAAAAACATACAAAGCTGAACTTCTGCATAGAACTTTAAAGTTCCTGGAAATCCTAAAAATAAAATAAGCATACCCCAAATACTAATACCAAGATTAGGGTAAAGCTGTGCCACCCCATATATTTTGTATAAACTTCTAGAATAAAATCTTTTATAGAGGCATTCTACTAAAAAGAACATTAATGTAGACAAAATACCATGAGCTAATAGAAAAATTAACCCAACATTGATTGCCCAGGAATCCCCAAAATTAAAAAGTAGATAAATAGCATTCATTTCTTGGACCGTAGCATAAGCTATCAGCTTTTTAATATCGACTTGAATTCATAACTTTATTGAGGCGTCCATCATACCACATATGCACAAAATAACTGGGAGTATATAAAATGATTGTATACTAAATAACAGTATAATCTTATAAAAACAAAATACTGCGCTTTTTACCAAAAAGCCACTTAAAAAAATAGAAAATCCACTAGGCGCTTCAACATGCACTTTTATTAGTCAAAAATGAAAGGGCCATAGTGGAACTTTTATGCCAAATCCAAAAAAAAAAATTAAATATAAGCAGTATGTTTCTAATTTTGTAAAGTTAAAATTTTTTAAAAATGAAAAAGAAGTGTTTCCTACATGAGCAACTATATATAAAACTCCACTTAATACGAGTAAAGACCCAAACTGAGTTCATAAAAAGAAATAAACATTAGCTTGTTGGCTTTTTTTTGTATAACCGGACTTATGAACAAATAATATAGATGGAAGAAGAAGAAGTTCATAATAAACAAAAAGTTCAAAAAGAGAGTGGGAGGAGACGAGCACATTAATTATAATTAAAAAATAAATAAATAAAATAGATAGCTGATAATTATTAGTCCAAAATCTATCACCAAGAGTTAGTAAACAAACAAAGCCTACAATATAACATAAATAAATAATTATAATACTGGAAGTATCTAGAAGATTTAAATATAAATAAGTATAGTTATAATTATAAAAAACTAAACTTTTTATAAATAAAAAGTTTTTAAAATTAAACAAAATAAAAAAATAAAATAAAAAAACTACAAAAGAAATTGTATATAAAAATAAAACAATATTTTTAAAATTGTTTAAAATAAAATTAGTTTGTGAGGTGTTATACTTTTGTACTACTAGTAATACTGAAAATAATAATACTAAACTTATACATAAAAAATTATTATTATACTGTTGTAGTTTTAAAAAAGGAGCGAAGTTTTTTATATTTGAGAACATAAAATTTAGATGAATTCATGTCCGTATGGTTTATTTAAAAATACTCATATTTTGTGAAATTTTACCAAATCTTCTTATAATAGACTGCCTAACTAAGCGTACCCCACGTTTAGTATATTTGTTAATTCCTTTGATTTTATAGACTATCTGTTTAAGACTAAGAAAAGTATTATTTTTAATACTAATTAAACAGTAAGTGTTTTTTTTAGTACGTTTTACTACTAAATTTTTACTATTATATAATATTTTAGTTCAGTGTGATTTACCTAGTCTAAATGTAATTTTAGATAACGTGGCAAACTTTTTTACTTTAAACCCCTTCCCATTGTATTTTATTTTATTAAAATTTCATTTTATTTTTTTCCTTAGTAAAAAAATTAGTCGTTTTTTAGCAAAAATAGGCCTGTTTATATTTATTTGAATATTTTTATTAAGATTTATTAAAAAGTTGGCTATTTGCCCTGTATTAAATATAATTATGGTGTTTTGTTTTGTTTTAGATTTAAATTTCACATCGCTTTTTTTTCTGTTTTTTAAAAGATTAACTAAAAAAACATCGCTTTTGGTTTTTATAGCTAAAGTTCTAAGTAAAATTTGTGTAAATACTTTATTTTCGTTTTTTACCATCCTTTTTTTAAAAATCCAGGAATCTTAGCCTGTTTTGCTAGGCTATTTAATGAAAACCTAGATAGCCTATATTTTTTATTAGCTAACTTGGGGCTTAAATTAAGAGGGCAGTATAATCGAAAGTTAGATATAGTATTGTATTTTATATTTACATAGTATATATACCTATAAGCAAAAATTGAAGAATAATTAGTATTATAGGTATTTTTAAATATAGATTTACCTACTAACCTAGTTAACTCAGTTTTAATAAAGTTTATGCGCTTAATTCTTTCTATTATATACCACTTTACCCTTTTTTTCATTAAATTATCGGTCAATCTCTCCAAAAACTATATCAATTGTACCTATTAAGGTTGCTAAATCGGCCAGCAAATGTCCCTTTACAAGTTTAGGAAGAAATTGAAGGTTATGAAAAGAGGGTGATCTAATTTTACACCTAAACGGTTTATTACTATTATCACTAATAAGACTTACGCCAAACTCGCCTTTGGGGGATTCAATAGTTATATTGGATACGTTAGTTTTTATAAATAGACCAGAATGCCAACTACAAAAGTGCTCAATTAAATCCTCCATATATGTATAAGGTTGCAAACGGCTTTTTATTTTTTTTGAATTTAAAAGTAAAGAGTCAAACCTTGCTTTTTTGTTGAGATTACTTGCTTTTTTATTTATTTTAAATGTATTAGTGCTAAGTAGTTTTACGCATTGATTTATAACATTTAAACTCTCTGACATTTCGAACATACGGAGCAAAAATCTGTCATAACTATCACCATTTAAAGAAAAAAAGCTTTTTAATAAAATATTTTTATATCCTGAGTAAGTATCTCTACGAGAGAGCCTTACATCCCTTTTTATACCCGTACACCGTAACATAATACCAGTTAATCCGTAGTTTTGGACATCTCGTACTCCATATGTTCCAACGTTTACAAGCCTTTGTTTTCATATTTTATTAGAGGTTAGCACATTACTGATTTCGTTTAAAGTTATGTAGCAATTTTTTACAAAAAATAAAATATCATTTAAAAGCTTATTATCGATAAAAATACTAAAAATTTCAGAAGGCTTGTGAAAAGCTGCATGCATACGTGCTCCAGAAACTCTTTCATAAAATTCCATAATCTTTTCTCTTTCTTCAAATGCTCAAAAAATGGAGGACATACTTCCTACATCTAAAGCATGACAGGCAATGGCAAGTAAATGATTTAAAAGTCTAGTTAACTCATCAAACAGTATTCTTTGTAAGTTACAATTTTTGCTCACGTTCTTTATATTTTGTAGTTGTTCAATAGCTAAACAATAAGCGTGTTCTTGCGTCATCATAGATACATAATCTAGTCTATCAAAATAAGGTATACTTTTTTCATAATGTTTACTTTCAATAAGCTTTTCAGTACCTCTATGTAAAAGTCCTATATGAATGTCTGTTTTTTCAATTATTTCACCTTTTAATTGAAGTATAAGTCTTAAAACTCCATGGGCGGCGGGGTGCTGAGGTCCAAAATTTAATATATTACTGTTTTTATTTCTATTTTTCAACGACTTCTTGGACATTCAGTTTAGAAAAAGGCTTCGATTCATAAGCTTTATATTAAAAAAATCCTAAGCTATAAAGGGAGTTAACTTGAATAAATAAAAAAATATAAAAATAACCCCAAGAAAATGAAAACAAAAACTTTTCTCTATTTAGTTGAAACCTAATTTGTGTAAAATAAGTTTTTAAAATTTTTAAAAATCTTCTCACCTAGTAATTAAGTTAAATATAAAAATATTAAAAAGCTTATTATAAAAAAAAATATTCCAAGGAGAAAAAAATACAGTAAAAAATTAAAATTTCATGAGACTTTTAGTTTTTTAAGATTAATCTTTGATATGCTATTTACAAAAAAGACTAAGGAGTTGGAGATTTCATTTGAAAACAGGAAGTTATTTTTAATATTATAAAGATTGGTGGCGTTTGTGATTTTTTTTTTTTTTAGTATAAAATGTCAAACATTTTGTATTTTTTTTATCATATGCTCCAGCCGAGATTTGAACTCGGGTTTACAGGGTGAAAACCTGTTGTCCTAACCACTAGACGACTAGAGCCTAAGTACTAAAGTTTAAAAAACATAAACTATAGATCTTCTAAACTTTTTTATTTTCATTTCCTTTGAAGTAGGCCCAACGATCTCTCTCCCAAGAGAATTCATCCTTCTTTTTAAAATTGCTAAAGCATTTTCATTAAATTGAAAACACATACCGTCTACTCTTAAAAATCTATGGGCACTTCTAATAGTTAGCCCTCGCATTCTTTTTTTTCGACGACGAATTAACCTGGGAATTGTTTTTTTTATTACTATTTTTAGAAATTTACCTGTTTTTGCGTGTCTACGTCAACTACATCTTCTTGTCTGTATTACCTTTGTTAAAAAAACTCCACTTGTATCACTAGGTACAGAAAAAGATCCTTTTTGAAACAAAAAATTATTTTATAACTTAGTATTTTTTTTAAAAAAAGTTAATTGTGTTTTAAAGATACTTTGTTTTAGTGGGTTTTGTTTCCTTAAAAAAAGCTTTTGTTTTTTTTCAGAAATATTTAAGGCATAAATTTTATTTATTTGGAAAATTAGAATAATAAGAAGACTAACAAAAAAAATTAATAAGGCGAAAATATAAATATATATCGGATTACTCTTGTAATAAATAATATATAGCAATAAAAAATCATTTCTATTGCTAACTGAAGCCGAATCATTCAATATAAAGTTATAAAAAGAGAAAAAATTATTGGATCTAAAATAATATAAGTAAGCAGTGAATGAGGGGAAAAAAACAAGGGGGAGAAGCCTATTGAAAAAACTAAACTTAGTATTATATTTATAAAAACTATCAAGTTGTAAACTATTTTTTTGGAAGTAAAAAATAAGTAAAACAACAATTATTGGTAATTCTGCCGTTAATAGAAAACCCCCAAAGAAGTCCCCCCCTAAAAAAGATAATAAAAAGCAAGAGTTTACTAAAAATAAAAAAATAATAATAATACGTAAAAAACTATTAGTAGATATAAAAAATATAAAGTAAATAATTAAAAAGTTTAATATATATATATATATATATATATTAGACGAAAATATTTTATTATATATATTAAAAAAATTTAAAAATCCAGATCTCATACTTAAAATATTAATTAGTTCCATCCGCCCAAAAATAGACAACTAATAACTAACGAAAACAGGAATAAATGAAAATACTCCCCTAAATAAAACAAGGCGAAAAAAAAACCTCCAAGCTCTGTTGTATAGCCGGCAATTAGCTCTGATTCAGATTCTACTATATCAAAGGGTGCCCTATTTGTTTCTAATAAAAATACAACTATTATAAATGGGGTTATCATAAAAACAGAAAATAAAAAATAGAAATTAAAACGTTGTAAACTAATAATACTAGAAAATGAAAAAGACTCAGCCGCACCTAATACAAATAAAAGTATAAACCCTAAAAAGATCTCTAGATTTAGTACTAAACAACAAGCTCTTATAGAGGACAATACTGAATACTTATTTCTACTAAAAATTCCAACCAAAATAGTAGAAGTAGAAAAAAGTATAGACATTACACCAGCATAAACCAAATTGTATTCTACTTCAGAGATAACAATACTAGGGCCTCAAATGCCATTTAATCAGAAAGTATAACAAATAAAAAGACTAAAAGCTGGTATAAATATAAAAAGCTTTCTGTTTGTTAAATCAGGAACATTAATCCCTTTTAACAAGAGCTTTAATGCGTCTGCTATAAACTGTAACCGGCCTCTAAAGCCAACCTGCGTAGGCCCAACTCGTCTTTGGATTACTGATAGGGTTTTACGTTCAACTAAAGTTAATAGGGCAATAGTGACAGTTATTAAAAGTGATAACACTAAAATTATTAAAAATAATAATATTAAAAAGAAAAAGGTAGATAATAAATAAAAAGTATCGTATTTAATGTTCAAATTTTTAATTTATTTTGTTGTTTTTCTGGTTTTATCTGCTCTCCAGTCTCAATAAATGTACTCAAATTCATTATTAATACTATTATTTTCCATAATAAAAATTCTAACTGGTTTGCTGGGAAGCCCTAGATTTTTTTTACGTTCGTTTAGTAAATAAGTAATTTTATGAATATAGTATAAAACTCGTTTATTAACCCTTGGCACCATAAAGTTTAAAGGTGTTCCTGTTTTTTTTTCCCTATGAGAATCATAAATAGTCAAGTAAAAGAAGAAGACTCCTGTCATCGTAACAAAATGACCAGCAGTCGCCATACTTTGTCAACCTGTAAAAATTGCAGGGAAGTCATGCAATCTCCTTGGGAGTCCAGAAAAACTAACCCAAAATAGCGGTAAAAAGGTTAATCATTGCCCTCCAGTGTAGTAAATTATGTGTAGATAAGCCAAAGTTCGAGAATATTTTATACCAAAAAAAGTAAAAAAATAATAATAAAAACCAGCAAAAATAGACATAACTACAGCACCAGATAACATTAAATGAAAATGGGCTACTACGTACATAGTATCATGCATAGATATATTTAAACTAACATGAGATAATCACATACCTGTAAAACCAGCTACTAGGAAAAAAAAAATAAACGAGATTGCAGCATAAAATGCCGCGTCTACTTTTAATACACCATTAAGAAGACTAAACGTTCAATTCACAACTTTAATAGTAGCAGGTAAAGATATCATAATAGTTAGAGTACTATATAGAGCTCTACTTCGATGGTCTAACCCAATTAAATACATGTGGTGTCCCCATACTAAAAATCCCATATAGTTCATAATATAAATAGCTCAGATTAAATGATGCTTAGACGCTACACGACGAACGTTATTATATGGTAAAATTACATTTATAACTCCAAATGCTGGTATAACTAGAACATAGACTTCAGGATGTCCAAAAAACCAAAATAGATGCTGAAAAAGAATAGGGTCTCCACCATAAGAAAAATCAAAAAAAGAAGTTTTTCAATGACGATCTAAAAGTAACATTAACATCGCAGACCCTAAAACGGGGGTTATAACAGCTAAAGCCCTAAACATAAGTAATATAGTTATAGTTGTAAACGGTAATAAAATTCTTCTATTTCGTAAACCAGGCATTGAAAGTGTACGCCTAGTTACTAATAAATTTGTTAAAGAAATTGTAGTACTTATTCCTGCAAAATAAATACCAGTAATCAACATATCTTGAACACCATACCCAGTAAATTTAACATTTGATGAGAAGGGTGTAATAAACGTTCAGCCAGCAACTGTTTGAGTAAAGCTAGGGCATTTAGATATAAATCTTTTTCTTCTTCTGAGTTTAGCTGCTCTAGCTCCTAAGTATCAAAAATTTTCAGGAAAAGACCTTATAGTTTTCCAAAAAAGTAATTTAAGTGGCGAAAATACTGCTGGAGTATATTCCACATAGACTTTATCATCAGTTTCATATAGTAGCCTTTTTAATTTAAATTTACCTAAACGGTCTTTTAAAAAATCTTCTGAATAGTTAAACTTAGGTATTTGTATTGTAGCCCTTAGTTTTTTCTCAGGAGATAAGTATTCTAGCTCTTCTTTTGAATATTTTTTAATACTGTCTATTGCTCGTTTATATTTAAAATCACGTTCCCTGATTTTTTCATATTGTTTTATATAACTAGTTCTCTCTGGTCATTTTATAGAGACTTCGTTACCAAAGGGTTTAAAAATTAAACGGTCATCAGGACTATTATAGTTTTTATATTTTCTAAAAACAATAAACTCATTATCATTTATTTTTTTATACCTTTTTGCAGATAGGTCGAAAAAAGATTTGTTTTCATACTTTCCTAAATCTAACATAGGAAAGTAAAAAGAAGACTTATCATAATAATGCCAATACTGTTGTCTTATAAATCCAATTTTAGCTATTAATAGATACCCGCAGGGCTGAATTCAAAAACCGATACTATTTAATCTGGGAAAAGCAACATCTTTACTTCCTACATGGTAAGGTAATAAAAAATTAGCAAACCCCCCAAAGAAGATAGGAACAACTACAAAAAATATCATAATTAAAGCATGGGCAGTCATTACTTGTAAGTATCTTAAAGAATCTCCTTTAAATAATGGGCTGCCAGGATAAGCCATTTCTAGCCTAATCATGGTAGCAAGTAAAGCTCCAGAACATCCTGTTCATAATGAAAAGTAAAAATAATATAACCCTAGCTTTTTATGATTTATCGTATAGAAGTACTTTTTTAAAATAAATTTTCTTGAGTTTAAAAAAATAATAAACTTTTCACTCCTATATTTAAAAAGGTTGATTAAAGTAGGAATAAGAATATTAATAGTCGGGTTGATTTTTTTAGAAATAAAAACTTCAACTTTGGTGAGAATTAAGCTTATCTTTTTAAACCATAATTTTAACATAAAATTAGTTTAAAACAAATGAATAAAAATTTAAATAAATAAAAAAGTGAATTTTGAAAAGAGTTGAGAGATAAAAAATGCTGTAGTTGCGGAAAGACTAATAAAATATAACTAGTAGACCAGAAAAAAAAGAGAATTGAAGAAAATAATATTAATACAGTTTTTAATAAGTTTTTTGTATTTTTTTTAAAAAAGGATTGGCTAAGTTTAGCAAGAAGAAGAAGAAGAAGAAGAAGAAGAAGAATATGACTATCTATTATAAGGTTTAAAAAACCATTAAAGGAAAAAATAGTAATAATAAATATTAAACAAATAATTTTAAATACCAAAACTTTTAAATTAAATACTAAAAAAAATCTCTAAAAATTGTAGTATAAAAAATACTAGAAGTTGTGAAGTTTTGATATACTTTAAGATTAAAATAAAAAAATCCAAAATCTATTATTTTTTTAAGAAAATTGGGGCTTAACGACAGTCCAAAGTAAAAGTATAAAAATAAATCATTTAAAATAGAGTTAAAGTTATTATCTCTAAAAGATGTTAAAAATCAATAAAATGGCTGATCCATAAACCTTCTTATAATAAATTTTACCCAAGAATACAAGCATATTCAGCTCATAACATAAAATAATATTAAATTTTGAAAATTCATAGATAAAATTGAATACCTTATTCTATTTGTTTCTAGCATTTTCATTAAGAAAAAAATTCAAGAACATAATATAAAAACATAGTGCCAAAACTTCCCAATTATAATTAATGTTAAGTAGTGGTTTTTGTTTCTTGTTCTTGGTATATCATATTCAAGTTCTCAAATATTATCGTCTTCAGAATAAATTCAGGTGTATTCAGTATAAAAATTTAACAAGTAGTAAACTTGATAAAATTCTATAAAAAAAATATAAAATAATATGAATGAAATAAGCAATAAGAGGTAGCTATTTTTTTTTAAAGTAGTACTCTTAAGATTGATAAGTAAATAAGTAAATAAATTTAGAAGAATAACAACTAAAAACGAGTTAATAATAAAGTCTTTAAACGAAACTAAACTGAAAATATATAAGGCATAAATATCATACATAAAAAGGGGTTCTCCTGTAGCATTTAATAAATAATAAAATAATATTGCGAATAAAAAACCCTCAATTAGTCAAAAGCACATAAAAGCTCTTTTTCAAAACCTTTGAATAGCAGATGTGTATTTACTATACCTATATTTTTTTATAAAAAAGTTAAAAGTACTAAATAACCAAAAAGTAAAAAGCCCTAAAACGACTCAAACAACAATAGTTTTTAAAAAAGATAATTTAAAAAAAAAAAACTGTAATAAAAAATAGCTACTGCAATTAAGCACGGTATTAAACATTTTTTAAGAAATAAAAATAGGCGAATAAAAAAAAAAAAACTAATAGTTATAAATTTTGTACCTTTTATAGTTTTAGTAAAAAGATTTTCAATTATTTCAAAGTTTGGTTTTTGTAAGTATATATTCAAAAAAAAATATAAATACTTATTTAATGCGCCCAGTGCCGCAGGAATTAAGCCTATTTTAGAATTTTTTTTAAAAAAATATCTATTATAAAAGGGGAATATTAGAGTTCTTTTATAATGAGTGCCCCCTAGGTAAAGAAAATATTTTGCAAAAAGTTTATTTATTTTAAACATTTTCATATTATCTGTAAACCAGATAACAACATTAAAGGGAAACAAGAAAATTAAATAAGGGAAAAATATTCAAGAAGTACTATAAAATGGCTCTGCTTGATTAAAAGGTTTAAATAAAAAAGTACTATTATTACTATGGCCTTTATTAGTTTGCGCTTGCTGCTGTAGTTTTATTTTTAGTAGACTTTCCCAAGAAATAAAAACTATTCTGTTTTTTTTATAACGTAGCAACACTTTATAAATAAAATTTACGGCCTTTTTTCTTTTTTTAAATGAGGGGTAATACCGGAGATTTTCGTGATCTTTAAAGATTTTTAAATTAGTTATTTTTTTTAATATTTTTAAAAAAAAGTCATCCTTATAGACAATAAGACCTGCTAAATAATAAATTATTTTAAAAAGGATACCTTTTAACTCGAATACAAAGTATACTTTTAAAAGATTAGAGAGACATAATAAGAAGTCTTTAAGTTTAAGCATTTTTTTTTTTAAAATAATGTACACCGATTATTTATTTAGTTTTAACCTTCGTTTTAAATTTTTTTAGTTTGATCTTTCT
>Ga0209611_10004814_pt1 | contig 22939 bp, 20 predicted proteins | sample S1TSphgellanicum_3_FD_187693 | JGI IMG/M metagenome (GOLD analysis project Ga0209611, IMG submission 187693) | Host-associated microbial communities from peat moss isolated from Minnesota, USA - S1T2_Fc - Sphagnum magellanicum MG (SPAdes) (version 2) | ecosystem: Host-associated > Plants > Peat... | reverse complement strand
GGGGGGGTAGACCTTGGGTGGTGGCATATAATGAATGAATGACACAAAATTGGAAAAACAATGACTTGGTGGTCATTTTGGTAATGAATTATTAGCAATGAGATGGCCGTTTGGTGGCATGAAAATTATATGGAGTCAAATTATGTCCGCCAACCAATTTGTATGGCTAAGATCATTGTAGATCCATTTGGACGATCGGATCTTTTTGTAGTAACCACAACTGGTGGTCTGATTGGGCCCAAATGGTCCCTCCTCCCCCCAACCCCTCTCCTCATTGCTCAATATAACCAAGCCCTGGCTAGCTAGTTGATCTACCTACCCATCATCCTAAGGCCCCACCCACCACATTGCACTCCAACTTGTGCACTTGCACAAATGGTGAGGACCATCACAACCATATAACACATTATTGTACTATAAGTTTTTGTGAAAGTGGTTAGCCCTATCTTACCATTAAAAATGTGTGACACCTTCTTTTTTTGCCCCCCCCATAGAATTTTTGGTTCTCAAAACTTATGATCTTAGAACCTCTAGTGTGGTCTTGAGAAAGGTTCTTTTGAATTTACAAAGCCTTTGGTTAAGAAGAGGCTTCCATAAAAACTTTTGGAGCCTTGGTCCAATTCCATAAGATACGTTCAATTTCATCTACATTACACCAAACTAAAACGTCAAAATTATTTGTAATATTATTAGTTTTGTCCAACTAGTTCACAATGTCCAAGATTTTAAAAAAAAGATTGTGTGTGAATTGTTATGTAGAACCACTTAAAACTAATAACTTGCCCAATTTAATTAACCTACCAACATGGATATATTTACACTTTTTAAGTTCAATTTTGGCCATAGTCCCACATTTTGTATTAGGGCTTGGTATTATTATCCCAAAGCGTCCCCAATTCCCATGAGTGTCCCCAATTCCCAATGAGTGTTCCCAAAGTTGCCTACACCCACTATTCAAAATTTGTTGTGAAGATGTGTTTTCACACTTATTGTCACGTTGATTGGCAATCAATTTGAACTTTTCTTGTAGGGCAACTACGTTAACATAAATAAATAAAATAATGTTATCAATAAAAAAGGGAGTATGAGTGTAGAGGAAAAACTTCATGAATTTTTAGGTTATTATAAAATTTCAACCAAGTAAGATGGTTTACCAAACCAACAAACAGTAGAAAATATGGAGCATGGAAGAGGGAATGTATTGTGCTTGAGGCCTCTACCGTGCCACCCAGTAATGCTACCTACTTCTTCCAACTAGAAACATCAATGTTGATGAGTGTATGTAATGACATCGGACCAACCTAGTATTATTATGAGGGGACAATTTTTAATGTGTAAAATCTTAAGTGAAGTGAACTTATAATAATCTAAAAATATATGACATTAAGTAGTAAGTGGACTATATTGTTTAAGTACACCATCACACACCAAAAAAAAATTTCAATTAGAAGCATTAGAAACTATAAAAGAATATGAATGATTTTATTTTTTAAAATCAAATGTCACAACGTAAGATGCACACCATAATTTCCCCCACCACATATCCAAAGTGGAGTAAGGTAGGGGATACATGAGCACCACTAGGAGAAAAGTAACAAAAAAGAGCTTGAAGAGCATGCAAGAAAAGTCCATGAATGAATGAATGAATGAATGGAGTGAATTATTTGGACTCCCTTATGAAATTGCTTGACTAGGTCCACCAAAATGAAAGTTACATCCAACCCTTTTAGAACATTCAATCCAACCACCTTATGAAATTTGCTTGGCCAGGTCTATCACATGAAGTTACATCCATCCAACCTTTTAAGAACACCCAATTCAATCTGACCCAGGCTCATCCAAGCGAATAAGTGAGTGTTGTGTGTGTGTGTGTCTCTCTCTCTCTCTTTCTTTCCGCAACCAAATTGGGGGTTGCATTATTTTCAGTACTTTCATGTAAGTGAATGCAACTGGAGTGTGGGCATGATGGTCCCAGTTGGCCGTGACCAGTCCCATCCCCGGTTCCACATTTTTTTCAAAATTTAAGCCCCACCATGTCTGGACAAACTGGGTTTGATGTCCGGTTGGTGGTGCACCAAACCCAGTAAACTGTGACAGCTTTGGTATTTCCATAGCGTCATGGTGCACACTTGAGGTCCTTTCCCACCACCACCGTCCGTTGGTCGCTGGCCAAAACAGAATAAAATGGTAACAACAAAGGAGGCTTTGCTAGTTTCTCCAAGGACTCATTAGTGAAGAGGATCTCCGCCAGTTTCTTTGAGACTCAATCGTATTGTGAGATAGGCACTAGGTAACCCTAAACCCTAAAACCCTCAACCTTAAAACCTTGTGTTGATTAACAAACATAATCAGCCTCCTTTGCATCCATAACCTGCTCAACAGGTGGATGTAGATCATTTTCTCATCCAACATCAAACCATCATTTTTCATTCATTAATCAACTGGCCTCACTTCTATTGTTCACTTAAGATTCTAATCGTGTAAATGGGTGTTTATGTATATAAGATGAAAAAGTAATGTTATGAGATTGTCCATGGTAACCAACCCTTTGTTGTTTCAAATTTGAAATGGGGTGGATACTAAAACAATGTAGGTTTTCCAGTGTTTCCAATTATATTCTCCATAAGGCCTTGAAGAGTTTAAGAAAAACATGAATGTCTGGACACACTCAACAATGGAAACTCTCAAATGATGTCCAAAAGCCCCCAAATGCTTGGGATTCATGGTCACCTTGCAAGTAGTGGATTCAATTCATCACTAGGTTATGTTACATGTCACCTAGTACCATTAGAAGTAACCCAACAATATTAGGGTCCTAAACAAAACCATGAGTATTTTAGGATGAAACCTTGGGGGAGGGTTAGGCATTGAGCAAATAGCACCTTTTGATGGTTAGACAATGACCATCTTTGAAAAGCAAATAATAGTCTTTAGAAAAAAGGATGAAAGCTAAGCAATCACGCTTAGTTAGTCAACCTCATATTTTACTCTAAATCTTCATACTCAACCATCCCCAATCTATTGTTAGTTAAAGTGTTCAACTTCAAGTTTTCACATGGAATATGATTCACTCAATTGCAACCCATTCGTGAGACCTATAACATACACTCTACTCTAAACTCCATTGGAAATTTTCAAAAGACTTCTAAAACTTCTACCTAATATGTTTCCCTAACAATATTATGTCAATTCCTACAAGGTTAAAAACACCACCTTCATAGTGTTGCTTAATCAACGCCCATGTTTGTTGTGGTTGAAATTCTGATTCAAGGTTTGGAAAATGACTAAAAGGTCAATATTTCTCTAAATGTCAATTAGGCAAACAAAGGAATCCCATACATATGTATCTCACTCTCAGAACACCTTCTATTTCGCAAAAAAATCGAATTTTTCATCAAATTTTTGGCATAATTCCATCAAATTTTTTTGGCACTTTTATTATTGGGATGTCGATCAATCAATCAATGTGGGCATAATATTTTTTCCAGTGGGGTTTTTTTTTTTGCTCACTTCCAATTTTCTCAAATATTTCACAAAAATTTTTTCTTGTATTTGGAACCTTGGAGTAATTATATGGTCTATGTTCACTCTTGTTGGCAAAAGTTGGGTGTTGTCAGATACACGAATACAAAACCCATGGAGGAGGCCTTTTGTGGGTGCATGCTTTTGTGGGTGCTTTTCCGGGGTGTTTTTCACTTGTTCTTTCTCTTTGTTCCTGGCAGTTAAGGCTTATCTTTTCAGCATCTGAATCAAAAGGAAGTACGGACCAAAAAAATTTTAAAATTAAAGGAAAAAAAAGGAAAAAAGGGAGTAGAACAAAAAGGCTCGCGTCCTTTTGAGCATTGTTGAGTTCCCTTTTAAGCTGGACTAGCATCATGCATTCTCTTCTCTTCTCTACTCTTCTCTTCTGCCATCCATGGCCCTTTGCATCATAGTCTGAACAAACAATTGGGTAAGTCGCTCTGAGTAGACGGTTAGTCTGAGCATTCATTCGGGTGTGGAAATATACTTGGCCAGTACTACCGACAAATATGAACAACAATTTCTTATTCCATTCATAAAATATGCTTTCCTGTTCTAGCCAAAACTCAATGGTTCCCTGGCAATGACAGGTTTCTTTCCTCAAGTGTTGTTCTTTGCCCCCAAAGAGATGTGTGATAAAGGAATGTAGGGTTTAGGGTTTAGGGTTTTTTTTGCTTTTTTTTTTTTCCTTTTTCAGTTCTTTGGCCTTCAAATAAGTACTTGAAATGATAAAAAAACCTAACTTCTTTTGTCGCCCATCCACAAAATTGACCCTTTCGTATGCAGTCATTTTTTGTATTCTTACTCTTCATGATGCTTTTCTGTTATTTTCTGACATGTGAAATGATCCCCACATAATACATAGTCAATGCTGAGACATACCGAGCGCACTTTCATAACTAGGTAGTATATGATTTCATAAATGTTTCCACCTACAATGGAGAAGTTATTGAACATTTTTTTCATTGAAATTTTATTTTAATCAAAACTAAAAATTTATAGTCAAATTTGGGCACGTTCTTAGTATTGTTGGAAACCTCATGATGAGTACGATTTAATGAAGGTGATTTAGAAATTTTTAGATTTGAGATGTGGGAAATATTGAATTTTGAGTAATTTTTTGAGATTGAAAATTTAATTAAATTACAAAAATTGGTTTTGAAAGGAAAAATTAGTTGGGTAACTAGTTCCACACTCGGGCCCATTCGGTTACATTAATAGTATATGAAGTTGAGGGAGGTTTGGATATGACATATCCCCTTGCTTAAGGTGTGGATTAATGGTAAACTCCTTCATCCCAATAGAGAACGTGCAAAAAGCTCCTCATGACTTAAAGGGAAGGTGCAAGAGCTTTAGGACAATCATGACAAAGCAACATTCTTCGTACGCAATTCTCAATTACAACAAACAATATGTGTATACGGATATCATCCTTTCCAAATTCCCAAATGAATTGCAACATAACCATTGGACAACAATGAAGAAAAATGATGCTTGATTGCAATTGTCATCATAGGTATTCTTTTTGCACACAAGGAAATATGGCATGTTCCTCATAAGTTCACATCTACACTTGGAACTAACGTCACCATCTTATTTGGGTTTTATGATTGAGCATTTTGCTTGAATGAGCATCGAGGTTGGAATAAAACATTGTTAATTCCAGCTCCCAGCAAGCGAGTTTGCAGACTAGCCTCCTGACAAGGCAATGCCACGGGTGTTGACTTGAGTTAAGTTGAATCACACATGAGGTAGGAGCCAAAATCAACCAAACCATGCCCACTCCCGAACAGAACATTATCTGCTAGCCTAGTTTGTTTTTCTTTTTTTGTCTAAACGGGTTTGGCAAGCCATTGCAATTAGGTCTACCGAACTCACTGGCAATGGCAAGCAAGCCAATGCTTGCCGATTCTTAGGTCTACAAAACGAGCAAAGGCCTGCAAAATTAGGTCTACAGAATGGGCAACCACGTGTCCTGAACAAAGAACAGACTGATTCAGCACGAGCATTATTAGTCCATTATAAAAACAGAGAATAATATGTTAGCATCTAAGAAAGTAACATCTAAGTTGTTAAATTAAAAGCTCATTCTTCTCATATCTAGGGTTTATAATTTTATAATATAAAAATACATTTATTAACCCCAAGAAAAAAAGGGCTCCATCAGAAGAAGGGGAGGAGCAACAGCAAGCACAAAGAAAAAATCAAAAACAATATAAAAATACATATTATTGGCCCAGCCAGAGAAGAAGGGCTTCTTCATCAGAAGCTGAGGAGCAAACAGCAAAGCAAGAAGAGGAGCAGCAGCAGCAAGCATGAAGAAGAAGAAGCCAGAGACAAAATTAACAAATTGGGTGTGCAGTGATGTGAATTGTGCAGTGTTGTCAGAGTTAAGGTTTTATTGCATGGGAGCCAGACACATCCTAACCTCATTTCAACACAATAGAAAGCACAGAGAGTTGTGTGTGTGTGTGTGTGTGTGTGTTTTTTTCCAAACTTGAATGCATGATACCTACATCATCAATCAAGCCTGACCCACAACCCAAGAAAGAAACCCACTGTACCCAACCCACAGTACCCACCCGGGTGAGCCTGACCCCAGATCATTGACTGCAGGTTAGCACACGGGTCCAGCTTTTTTTTGCCCCCCCTTCTTCTTCTTCTTCTTCTCTTTCTGTTCATGAAATGGAATCATTCATGAAAAAGTGTTGGACTGTTGCAGTGCTCAGGAGTTTTGATTTCTGTCACTTGATCAACCCCAAGGTGGGGTGAGGGGGAGGGGGGGTATTATTAACCCATGGGGTTAGTTTAGGACATGGTAGGTGAAAGCTGTAACACCCCCCCCCCCCCCTCTCTCCTACCTCCCTCCCAGGTGCTTTCTATGGGACCCTCACCAACAAATACCCTTTATTTATCCGGGCTAGAGTGAACCAGCACCCCTGTAAGATGGATGGATGGATGGATGGATGGATGGATGGATGGATGATGTTGTGTGAACTGGGAAAAACAAAATTTGCCCTGGTATTCCTGTCCCATATTTAACTACAGTGGTTACATTATGTAACAACCCACCCACATGCATCTACCTACCTACCTAATAGTCACCAAGTGACTTCAAACCTACTTACCTACCTACACAATAACCACTTAGATTTTCAATTTAGGTCGGATCTACTAAAGAATACATACTCACTAATTAGACAAGAAGTAAGAGGGATTACATGATTATGTTACCAAGGTGGGAAGAACTCTATAGTGGTCATAAGTGAGTCATAATACGTTTTCTAGTCGATGTTGCACTGGTGGATTGTGGGTCACATGCTAGGTAGTAGTAGGAGCCACCCATGAAGGCTATATATTCTCGGATCCAGAATTTTTTTAAAATTATTCATTTGTAAAGAATTGGTAGATTTGTTTTCGAAGTGTGTATGTGGACAGCACAATACCCTCTCAAGTAAAAATTTCTGCCTCAACAACAACAAGAGTATGGCACCTTACCTTTGCGTGTGTAAGGTTCTTGCATCCTCTCCTCCTCTCCTTCTCAAATGAATCATCGCCATTTACAATTCTAGGCTACTAGATCTTTATGTCGGGTAAGGATTGAGAATTGGGCTGTTCTGGGAATGTGGGCTTGATGATGGTGCGAGGTGAAAAGTGAACTAGCACGGTTTCCATTATCAGTGCACCATCCATTGGATGTCCGTTATGACTCACTTGTGGATGAACCTCAACTGAGTTAAATATCTAGTTTCTTTCACCTTGGTAACCCAAATTTTGATAAAGAAGCAAGTCCTCTCTATAAAGATAGGTAGGTAGATAAGTAGGAAAATAGGCAACTAGGTATGTAGATGGTTTATACATAGGTGATTGCTATTTTTGCTAGCCACCTACCTACTAACAACCCACTCACTAACTTGTGGGTTGTTAGTAGGTAGTGAAACAGCAACTGAGCTAACCACCATGGTTAGCTACGGAACTTTAAACCACCCAACAGAAAGCTGTGTTTTCGGACCACTTATGATCCATCCTTCATGATGCTCCTCTGGTGGGTTCTTGATACTTGTTCACTCATTCTCATAATCTCAAATTAGGTTAAGCGTGATTAATTAATCCTACCCACCCATGCACCCGGTGCCCACCAAATAATGAAGCTACTTGTTATTATTTTCATGTTCAAAGCATTCGGGGAGGTCTTATTATCAGCCCCTTTATGTATACGCCTCATGAATTGTGCAGAATAATATGCCTGACTCGAGCTCAGCCCAGGGCTTTTGCTAGACCTCCGAATATGTCCTGGACAGCCCATCCTTCTAGTTAGTACGTTCCGGTAGGTACAAAAAATAATTCATTCATTTTTTTATTTTTTTTGCAGGTATGTAATATGTACTCCCCAACGGCACGGCACGGCACGGCATCGATGCCAATGATACATTCTCCCACAATTATAATACTTCATAATAATATGGTGAGAATTTTCTCTCTTTGCATGAACCCTGACGTCCCATAGAAAATTGACAACATATGAGAGTTATCCGTCAAGTCAGGGAATTATGGGGGCGGGAACGGCCAGTTCGGGCATAATAGGGCATCAAACGCGTAACTGAGAATGAAAACTTTACAAAAAGGAAATAACTGGAACCCAAACTAGTTTCCCACCAATTTTGGTGGTGAACTGAGTTTCATCCGGTCTTTCCTTTTGTCCTGAGCGCCTCCACTGCTGCTACACTATATTACATATATTTTCACTGCTCCTACCTGTACAAATTACTGTAATTACTCTCGAACCTTGTGCATTAAATGCTACAACTCAGCATTTCATACTGAGATTTAATAAAATTTCCTAACTTTGCAGATACCACTGAAAGTGGGGATAACGGGTGAATGAGAGGGTGACTTTACGGACAACTTTATCATAAAACTGCAATAATGTGAGAATTGTGTATGTATATAATAGTCCCATTTGCAAATAATCCATGGCAAGAGATGATATTGCCTGCCTCTCAATTAGTCTTTTGCCGCCAAGGGTTTTTTTGCCAATTTTGAGATTGAAAATGCGGCAAAAAAATTTCGAAAACATGAAGCAAACTTGGTAGAATTTACGCTAAAAAAACAAAAAAATCCAAATGTTTCTCAATTGTTTTTGTTTTTTCTTTTTTTTTTGGGGGATGAAAAAAGTAACAAAATTTGTCAAGAAAAATTACTGGGTAGTGCGGGTGGTGAGGTACTATGTACTTCTTTTGAGTTATTGGATTATGGAAGAGGGGCTGGGGGGTTCTTTTTGGTTGTTGGATTAACCTTTTCTTCTCAATCAATGAGCCATTCACTCATTCATTCATTGCTCACAAGAAGAAAGGCCCATTATCACCACCGTCTCATTGTTGGGTAATAAGTTATTTGTAAAGAACCGGTAGGTAGAAATTTTTCTAGTAAATGTGGATCACGCCTTACCTTACACTCCATAAAATTTATGCGCCTCAAACGAAGGATGGCACCTTATGCAGCATAAGCCTCCTAAAGAATTATGAATTTATGATTCTACAAAGGATGGCACATGGCACCACCATAACCAGAAGGCTCTTCCTAAAGAATGAATTTCCGATGGCACATGGCATCACCATATCCGTAAGGTTCCTAAGGGCTCTTGAAGCCAGGTAAGGACCTTGAAGGGGGCTGTTCTTGGGATTCGGGTCCTGTGCTTGGCATCTGCCTTGGCCCTTGCACAGGGCCCTCGTTCCCAGAACAGCCCTGTTCTCAATCCTTACCCTAGACACTTTCAGCATGGGCCATAGAAGTGGTCCATAGACATGATGTCCCACGGACATATATATACATGTAGATGATTTGTCCATGTTTTCACCACCCGCAACCCCACCCCCCCTCCCCAAAAGCGCTCGTTTGATCACCGGCCATAGTGTAGTAGCAAGGACACTTACTTTGTGGGGTCCCGGCAAACTTTTCCTAAAGTTGATGGTGGCCACAATTTCTTGTGAACCGGAGTTCCGGGGAGGAAGTACAAGTGCACATGAAGAGAACAATTTTTTTTTTATAATGTAATTTTGTGGGTACATTTTGTGTTACTTCTATGGACTAGGTAGGTATTAGTTGTTGTTCCATTGAGCCCATGCGTGCCTACCGGTTGTAACACCCTGGCCATCTATCTACCTACCTACCTACCTAGTCAATTTGCCGAGAGTGTGTTGAAGACTAGGTCGATGGCTTATTACAGCTTACGGGTCTTCGAACACTCCGCTTGAGTTGTTGACTCGGTAGATGGCCCAACTGTGATGGCCTGCGACATCCGGTAGTCAGACGAAAGATGACGAGATATACGGATACATACATAGTTGAGGTACATACTACACACAACCGAGTGTGTTGTCGGGTTGTTCGTTAATTATCAAAGAACCTCGTCCGGTGGTCTCATTGGTTTTGACACTTGGAAAATAAATAATTGTTGATTTTTTTTTGGGTTTGGGTTTGAGCTCAGTTCTTTTGAATTTCATAAACTTGCAATTTCAGTTTTGGCACTATTCTTCAAATTCAAGAACTCCCTCCCTCCCTCCCTCCCTCTCGCCCTCCAGTCCCAATACAAAAACGGGGTCCGATTCCATGTACACATGACTACACACTTATTCCAAGTTGTTAGAAATTATAAAGATATTGAATTTTATAACAAATTAAAAAAGTCGTTGGATTTGTGAAGGCACCAAGTTTAATAGCAAATTAGATTGAATTATCTCTATTTACCAAAATTTCAGAAAATTTACCCGAAAAATTCAATTTATTTACTAAATTTTCACCCCCGGAAAAAAAAAAAAAAAAAAAAAAATCAACTTTCTTACTTAAAGAACCTACTCTGGTTTTTATTTTAAAGAATTTTTATTTAAATATATGGGTTAAGTAACGTATCTCATTTGGAATTAATTCAGTTTGTTCTATCGAGCAACCGAATTAAACCGGGGTACTAGTTAGTGGATGCATTTACGAGAAAGCTTGGTTTTTATGACGGTCAATACCCTAGTTAGGTTTTCCATAAACTGGAACCCCCAAACTTGTTTCAGAGGGGGAGAGAGAATATCTTCCATTCCTGTGAATTTGTATGTACTTCATTCAAGATCAGTTGTGTACTTGCATTTTGTGGCAAGCTGGTGGCCAGAGAAAGTAAGGTGGGTTGCATGGACAGGGAAGGCCACATCATGTAAGAGCTTTCCTCTTTCTTTTTTTTTAACTAACCAACCACTTCTGACAAACTTTGTTGCAGACCAAAGTGGTTCAGAATCTGGATATTGCTTTGCATGGTTAGTTTTTTTTAAAAAGAAGTGAAACAAACCCTAAAAAACTTACTCTCAAAAAAATTTAACAAACCCTTCAAAACTCAACTCTCAAAAAAATATTAACAAACCCTAAAAAACTCACTCTCAAAAAAATATTAACAAACCCTTAAAAACTCAACTCTCAAAAAAATATTAACAAACCCTAAAAAACTGATTCTCAAAAAAATTATTAACAAACCATAAAAAAAATCACTCTCAAAAAAATGTTAACCAACCTGAGAAAACTCACTCTCAAAAAAATATTAACAAACCCTAAAAAAATCACTCTCAAAAAAATATTAACAAACCCAAAAAAACTCACTCCCAAAAAAAATATTAACAAACCCTAAAAAAACTCACTCTCAAAAAAATATTAACAAACCCTAAAAAAACTCACTCTCAAAAAAAATATTAACAAACCCAAAAAAAATCACTCTCAAAAAAATATTATCAAACCCTAAAAAATTCACTTTGTGTTTTCTATGGCCTTGCTCACATCACTAATTTACTTATCCCATCTCCATTTGTCTAGTGTATATGGAGAGTACCTTATTATTCATCTCGCTAATATTTTTGGTGCCTTTACAAATGATGATCCATCCAATTGTCCTCAAATCAATCACATCCGTCCATATATAGAAAAAAGGACCTGAATCACATCCATCCATCCATCCATCCCTTTCTTTTATGAATTCAAATGACATCCATCCTTTTTTTTTTATGAATTCAAAATAATACAGGTTCTTCACACTAGGTAAGGACTAAGGACCTTTAACACATGGATGGATGTTCTTGGAATTCCCATCCCACACAAGGTATTAGCTCCCGCACTCAGTTCGTGCTTTGCAGTGAACCCATATTCCTAGAACAGCCCCCATTCTCAGTCCCTACACTACACCAAAAAATAAACTCACCCAAGAATCATGCAATAATATTTTACAGAATGGACAATTGGTTTTTTTACTATAGAGTTATTGATATTAAACCCTATTGTAAACAGCAAATTGGGCACCAATTTGGACCCTTAGTGTTTCCCATTTCATGCCCAGTTAAATATAACCTTTACTCAAAAGGAGAGTTATTGTTGATAAAGTGAACCCTATTGAACATCAATTTTTTGGCACCAATTTAAGTACCAACTTGCACCTTAGTTTCCCATTTCATGCCCAGTTAACATAATAACCTTCACTCAAAGGGAAAAACAATGGGAAAACCAGATTCATAGCAGCAACTAAGCTGATGATGGGGGACAACCATTTGGATTTGTAAAATTTGTATGTGGGGTTCATGTGCCACTTGTGTTAAAATTTTGTGTTAATGTAGGGGGTGGGTGTTTTTTGTAAATTTCCCAAAAGAAAAATGAGTTAGAAGAGAGAGAGAGAGAGAGAGAGAGAGCTAGATAATCCAGTGTAATAAGAAGGTATGACATTTGCTATGACATGAGTCATCATCCATCATCCTCAAAAGAGGACTGAAGCTCCTCTCTGCCTGGAAGCCCTGAACTTGGACAAAACCCAATTTCAGAATGTTTGTTTGTGTTTGAATGGTCAGTTAGTCAGTCCAAAACTCTGCACCCATTGAGAGCAATTTTCCAGTTAAGTCAGCTGAGACCAAATTTTGTAGGTACCAACCAACAACCTCAGTCCCAACAAGCTCTTTCTTTCTTTCTTTCTTTCTTTCTTGTGCATTTACTGGCTTTTTGCAGGCCAAAATGAGTAAATCTATAACTGGAAGGAAGGAAGTTGTGTGACCAGTGGTTTGGCAGGTTGCCCAGTTTGCAAGCTTATTAAACCTGGAGGGAGGTTCAGGTTTAGTTTTTTTTGGGACTTGGATTGGAACCCACCCATTTGTTAGAACCAGCACCAGAATTGGACTCTGCAACTAGCCTTTTGTTAAATCCGGAGCCTTGGGAAAAGCATTTTTGAAGAATTGGATTGTAGCCCTTTGTTAAATTTGGAGCCTTGAAAAAAGCATTTTTAAACATAGGTTCAGGTTCTTTGGGTAGGCAAGTTTTGAAAAAGTTGACAAGTATATCAAACTTTATATATAAATAAATACCTTATTACTATAGAGTAGCTTTGACATAAATTATATTATTTTTTGAAATGTTGAATTTTTATTTTTATTTTTAAAATAACAACATTTTGTGAAGGGAAATATTGAACCTTGAAAAAAAAATTATTTGTCAAAATGATATTTTCAAAATTAATTATTTATTCAACAAACATGTGTTGAAGTTCCCAAGGTATCATGGTAATCAATTTTAATTAGTTGTAGAATTCCATAGTTATACAATCCCAAGTTCTAATTTGTTGGGCCCTACCCCTCACAATCCCCACATGGGACAAAGTTCCTCACATTAGTTTTGTGTTTTGAAGTTTTTTCCTTAACTTCTCTTTCCATTAGTGGAACTAGCTTCAATGTTAAACATGTTTACACAAAGAAACATTGTATATGCAACAGCAAGTTCGGTTTAAGGTGAGGTTTGGGAGTGGTTTGGATAATGAAATTAGGTTTGAGGTTTGCTATGGTTTGCGAAGGTTGGTGAAGTGGTTCTAAGAAGGTGTGCCTTGTGTGTTTAGGTTAAGGTGTTTTGTTTCAAGATCGTTTGCAAGTGTTGGCAAGTTTTGGTGGTCGTTACATAAAAGGAGTTGGTGGCTTTCTTTTCACAACATTGGTTCATTGGTTTGGAAGTGTTCATTGGTTTGTAACTATTAAAAAAGGGTTAACTATTGTGGTTTGATTGTTTTAGGAAGGTCGGTGTTTGATTTTTTGGTGTTTGTGGTCACAATGGTTCATTGTTATGGCAAAAAAGGAATACAACTTCACGTTTGTGATAAATTTTTTGACACATGTTTTTTTTTTCACGATTGTGATTTTCTTAAGATGTTGGTTTGTTGAAGATTTGTAATTTATGGTAGACAAAAAGAACATTGAGTTTATCATTTCATAGTGCAATTTGGTGAGTCATCAATAACATTTGTCTTCACATCTTATTGAACAATGAAGAAAGCCAATTTGTGATGGCTATGTGGAAAACTTGTATTATAAATTTTTGTATGTTTTGGAAGAACTTTTGTCACAAAATAAATAAGATTTCATTCTTCTGCATGATTTTACTCCTATTGTTAGACTTGGAAGGCAAGTTTTCAAAAGTGCTGTGTTTGGCCTTGCTTTGCTTTGTGCAATACTATAGTAAAAACAATGTAAATTTGGATTAAATTTGTAGTAGTCATTTTTTCCTTAGGATCATGGTCTAGAACAACATTTGTATTATGGATTCTAGCGAAACATAACAAGCTTCAACATCTTTTTTAACAAGTTTGAAGAAATTGTGAAACCCATTTGATTTATGAGGAAATTGAAGTTGTTGTGGTTATGTGCAGAACTTATATTTTGATTTTTGATAGTGTTTTTGAGAAAAGTTATTGTTAGGCTTCACTGGCAACTTTTGAATGCAACTAACTATATAGCTAGTGGTCAAAGGTTTTAAGGGTGGTAAGTTGTTGTTGCTAAATTAGTGTGTTTGTGAGTATTTGGTTTAACATCTCTAATCACCAACAATGAATTGTATTTCATTTTATGTGTGAATCTTGGTGGTGCTTTTGATAGTTTGAAATGTGGTGGTTATTATTGTCAAGTGTGGCTTTGTGCAAATTCTAAATTTGTGGAATGGTTTTCTAGCTAATAATATTTTCCCATGGAATATTTTTGTTTATGTGAAACAATCTAGCTAACAAGTTTGGAAAACTTGAATGTAAGGTGGTGTGATTCCATCAAAAGATGTGGTAAGTGTAAATGTGCAGGTCTCATTTCTTGGAAATGTTATAGTCATCATCATAAAAACTATAAAAATAAGTAATGATTGTTGGAAATTGAATCTCCTTGGTATATGTGGCAAAGACTCTAGGTGCATATTTTGTGGAAATTTTACCAATTATGAATCTTGTTATTGGTTTTGAAGGTATTGCATAAACTTTACACATGGATTTTGTGTGCTTGTTTTGCATAATCCATTGTTTGTTGGTGACTATATACATTTGTATTCATTACACAAAAATATTGGTTTTATGATTACATGTATGTAATCATATGTGCCATTAGTGACTACATGTGATTACATGACTATGTAGTTGAATTAAACTTGTCGCTTTAACCATCTAGTCACAAATGTGGTCATAGTCATAAACATCATTCCATGACTTTTATAACTATTGCATGTCAAACACATGACTACATATATGATTAAACATACAATTACACATATGACTACACATGATGGACATACAATTACAAACATGATACATGGCTTCTACCTAGCCTAGATTACTTAGTGTTAACCTACCTACCTACCTATCCACCCATTGACCCACCCATCTACCTACGTGCCATACCATACCATACCCTACCTAGGTAAGCTAGTCCTAATCTAGGTTCACCCGTTAGGCATGTATAAAGATTTGAACCCCTCACCTCCATAATGAAAAATCAAGTTTTTAACCAATGCACCTCACATTCATAACATGTTAAAATTTTGTCAACCTATTGTTATGAACATGACATTGTTTATTTCATATTTTGTTACACTAATAATTATGTAGGAAAGTATGTAATAGGTAGGTACCATCTATCCCTTAGATGGTAATCTATCCCTAAACCTACTAACCTACCAATGTTGTTGATCAATGCCTAGCCTACCCTAATTACCTACCTAGTTTAACTTAACCATATAACTTATATAATTAGTTTAACTACCTACCTAGTTGAACTTTATTTAACTACCTAACCACTTAGCCTAACTTAGCCTAGGTATGTATGTACAGTAATAGGTACACTAGCCTAAATAGGTAGGCTAGGCTAAGTAGGCAGGTATCTTAACATAGTAGATATGCTAGTTTAGGTATGTATATTAGCTTAGTAGGTACTCTAGGCTAAGTATGTATGCTATGTTAGGAAGATATGTTAAGCTAGGTAGGTACCCACATTCACTAATGCCTCGCCTAGCTTGATTGCATGTTTCACCTAGTTTAACCAACTAACTTATATAGTTAGTTTAACTACCTACCTAGTCTAAGCTAAATAGGTACATTAAGTTAAATTTAGGTATGTTCGGCTAGGTTAGGTAGGCTACTGAGCCTAACCTACCTATCCTTCTTTATCTACCTAATTATTTATATAGTCAATGTAGATGACCAAAATTGAAATTGGTCAAATTTTAGTGGGAAGGGAAGGGGGATTTTATATCTTGTAGTCATATTATACTTTTAATCATATTATACCTAATCATTTAATCATAATCATGGCTAACCACATAAAAATCTCGGTTCACAAGACTACATGACTAAATTTAAAACATAGTCATGAAATGTCTTACTCATAAAAATCACATTTTGACGTAGTAATTTTTTGGGGTTTAAATTATTAAAATGATCAATTTGTTTTCAATTTTGGAAAGATGGACACATATAGTTATCAATTCAATTCAATTGAATGGGGGAGACTATTTATGCATGTCAAGTTGTGTCAACAAGTTGCAAAAGTGATAGAAGGAAGAATAATAAATACATTAACAATAATTGGGATCAAATTCAATGATTTAGAGAGTGAAAGATGTAGTAATGTACTTTGTAATTCCCTTTTCTCATCTCTTTTGTGTTTGCTTTCCTTTCATCATTTTTATTTATTTGTTGTTTTGGAATCTTTTTTTGATAGCCATGAAATTCAGCAAACTTGATCATCTTGTTCAAGATCCATTTATGAATCTTCTTGTTGGTTTTAGAAATGTAGTAAAAAGTTTAAATGTATACATATCATTACAAAAAATCACATATTTTTAAGTTGTTCAAGTTGATGCCTTATTCATTTTGACTTAAAATTTGGTTAATTTGACTAAAAGCTTTAGTTGTTAAATTGACATATCTTTTTTGACCAATTTAATTGAGTAAAATGACTTATTTGACTACTTGGTCAAATGTGACATCTTCTCAAATAGGACAAAAAATGGCCACCTCTAATAATAAAAAAGGCAATTACATAATCAAATGGGACATTCAATTATTTAAACCATTGTTAAAGGGAGAAAAAACTTTTGAGGTTTTGAACTTTGGAGCCTTCAATAATGATTGGATTACTAAATTTGCAAGTTTCATATTTTTATATGTTGGCAACTAGTAGACTTTAGGACAATGATCTCTTGAAGGGTCATTGAAAGTTTGGCAAAGGTACCAACCAAGCTCTTTGGTTAGCACTACCTTTACTAAATAATTTTTAGTAGTCTTTCAAGATGGATGGCACCTACTCATGCAAGGGTATATAAATCTTAAAATTGGAGAAAAAAGGAGTTTTTTTTAGCAATTTATTAAAGAAATTTTGGAGATCAATAATCAAATAAAATAAAAAATCATCCTTGCAAACAATCTATCTATTTTTTAAGCATTCACCCAAGTAGGTAATTGTGGCTACTATTATCTTTTTTGCACCTTAAACCTTGAACTTGTACCTATATAAACTTGGCTTTGACTATGATGTTATGTGTTCATTTTTTAATTATTTTTTTGTTGCATAACAATGTTTAGTTTTCACACTCTTTTATTTTCGTGTGAATGATGTTTAGACCATGTTGGGGCTTTTGCTACATAAAACTATTTTGTTTTTGCATTATTTTCTTTTTTTGCGAATGATTTTGAAATTATGCACAACTTTGCATTTGTCTTTCTAGTAATATATCCTTTTATTCTTTTTGGTTTGTGGTTTCATCTTTCTCTTGTTTCCTTTGTTTTTTGGGTAACAAGTCAATTTTGATTTGTGAACAATTTTGAGGTTATCATTGTGTTTTGATTTTTTTTTTGTTATATAATTTGTTGTTTTTTCTATTTTGTGTTGTGTTTAACTTTTTACTTTAGATTTTGGAACTTGAGTGGCTCAATGGCTACGTCAATCGAGAGCCCCAACATGAAGAGAACACCACCAATGTGTGTTTTAAACATTATTGATGTTCAACAAAGGATGACAACATATGTTTTGAAAAGTACATATTGAGTTTATTCAAATCCTATGATGTTGTAGGTGGTGATGTATTTTAATTTGCATTTTGAACTTGGAGTTGAATTTTGAATTTGAGCTTATTATTTGAGCAGTTGAACTTGCACCTTGAAGTTGCAGTTGGACCTAAATTTTGAACTTGAACCTTTGGAGCTTTCATTGAAATAATAGTGTGTACATATAATAATATAGAATTTAGTACAAAACTACAATACATTGTAGGTCTTGAAAATACATATAGGTCAAAGATATTTTTTTTAATTAAAAATTGTCCATTCAATCTTGAATTTTTGTTAATAAAATATCAATAGAAATATATTGACATAAATTTAAAATTTTAAGATTTTAATTTATATAATTAAAAATATAAAAATATTCTTCAAATACCAAAAAATATGAAATAATAGAAAAATTTCATACATAATTTAAAAGAATAAATTAAGATAAATAAATAAATAAATAATTGGAAGATAAAATTCACAAATTCATTTAAAGATAATTTATTTGAAAGAAAATATAGAATAATTTACATAATAATGAAGTGTATTAATATTGTATATTGTTAATTGGAATAATAAATAATATTTTTGTGTTTGCAATCCAAATTTATTTGAAAACTAAAGTACAATAGTTCATTGATATAGATAATGAGTTAATTAAGATTGGTTTATAATAAATTTTTATTCTACAGAATGTAAGATGGGCGATTATTTTTAAAATAAAATATTCAATAAGCTTTTAAATGATATAAAAAATGCTATGTTTTGTTTACAACGATGTTGAACACTTGGCACAACACAAGTGTTAGAATGCTGTATATGTGACTTGAATTTTGAGGTTACATGACTTGCACCACAAGGAAGTAAATTTATTTTCACAAAATGACAATATCTACTTTAGATGGTTCATGGGGTGATTTCATTGATGTGTATTGGATATTAGATTATTTACAACACCCCATTCATGTGTGGAATAAGAACATTAGCCAATAATGGTGAAAGCTAAAAATGAAAATGCACATGGAATTCAAACATAATATATATGGAGACAATGATTTTGAAACTATTGATGTATATCATGAAATTGTGAATCCTTCAAATAGTCATAATTGTGATATACAAAATAAAACATCTAACAAGAAAAATGTCAATAAAAATATATGTAATGAAAAAAAATTAGTTAGAATTTAAAGTTATATAGTTGTTTGTTAAAAAATTAAAAACTTGTTTTGAATAGACTCTACAAGAGATGCATTAACATTCATTCATATTGAACATCCACATTAAGATTTAAACACATTACTAATTAAACATGTTAAAAAATTTCAATCTAATTAAAATAGAATTGATAGTATTGTTGATATAATTTGTTCCAAAAATGAATAAGTTTGTGAGAACATAATTTGAAATTTTTAAAATAAATGCATACCAAACGTTTCAAAAAAATTAAGAAAAACTAATCATGGTCAAGATGTTGATACAATCAATAATAAATGGAATGATTCATCTCTAAAACAAACAATCCCCACATTTTGCTTCTTTAGTTTCATCAACTACGTAATGAAAAAATAGAAATTTTAATAATATTATTATTAAATATAAAAATGATATAGAAGACATTGCTAAACGTGTTTGTTATTGTTGCAAAAGATTATTTTTTCATATCAAATTTCATATGCATTAAGTCATATATTGAAAAGTTTTTTGATGTCCCAAAAATTGGAAAGCTAACAAATCATGTGTTAATGTGTAAATCTTGTTGAGAAAGAATTGGTGTTAACAAACCTTATGAGATCAAATCATCATTAATAAACTAGACATGAAATATCTCTCAATGTTGAATAAAACAATTTAGAACATTTAATCAAAACACTTTTCACATTTTCACAAATGCTCCAATTATAAGAATATGGACAACATGGAATCCACAAGAGCATTATGAACATTTCAAAAAACTCAAATCTTGTACAGAATGTGTTCCTAAAAACAAAATAGAATAGAAATATATATATGTTTAGTGTTCATCCCAACCTAGTCATGAAATTGTTACAAGAAATTTATAAGACTCATTTATATATGGTTGAAATGACTCAATAAAATCAAATTGGCAAAAATTTACATAGCTTGCAAATGCAAGCAAAAATAATGAATGAGAAACATACAAACTTTAAATAATTTATACCATTTGAAAAAGTTTTGGAAGAAAACTATGAAAATACATTCTTGCAAAACATTATGGATCTTAAACAAATAGTTGATGATAATTCAAAATTATTACCAATTGCTCCAAGAGAAGGTTTCTAATCACTTGGATTATTTTGTCATGCACATTTTGAAGAATATAAATCTCCAAGATACACAAAAATATCATTATTCTCCATATTTAAATCATTTAAAAACAAAATTGTTTCTCCATCCAAGCCCATCTTTTGCATTTTCATATATTAAAAAAAATTTAAACTAACAATTGTCAACAAAAAATTTGCATACTAGATAACTAATACATTATCTAAGACAATGAAAAACTAACATTTAAAAAAAATGTTTGTTTGTTTGTTTGTTTGTTTATTTATTTATTTATTGGTGGTAGACACTATGGGACATTGGATGGTCTTGTAAATTGTGTAGATAATACTTTTCAAGATTATATTAATATGTTAAAAAATCATTAATATGGAAAAAACTTCACAATCAAAAAGTTGGAATTGATAGGAGAATAGAAAATTCCTACCTATATAAAGGATTCCTTAAGTTTGATTTTAAAAATACACAACATTTTAATGAAATTGAAATACAAATTACTAGTAACCCCTATCATATTATTAGAATTTTTAAAAAAAAAATTCAATTAATTACAAGACAAACCATAAATCACACAAAAGGTTTAATCCTTAATCGTGGTCGTGCAAATAAACATGACGTAACATACACAACGTTGTTCAAAATTTGTTTTTAAATAACATTTATATTTACTTTTTCCATTGTCAAAAATAAACTTCTTTGAATAGATTCTCTTGTAAAAGAAGAAATGTTTTCATTTTAGAACAAGTGCACAATATGGATCAACAATTTTTTGTTTGAAGTCTTTTTGTAAAGATTTTATAATGGTAGAGTCTTTGAAAAATATTCCTCTAAATTCACATTTTCAAAACATTTTGGCATATTCAAATTTTTTAACATCCCATATTCTTTGCTTAAATGAAACAAAGAGTTAAAAACATTCATGTAAACCGCCAAATTTACAATGCCATTTTTAACATGGTATCATGTTATAATGACCATGGAACAATGATACTCTATGATACAATATTGTTTTTATCACAATCAAATTTTGTAACAAACTCAATTGTTCAAATTATTAATGTATTTATAAAAAAAACACATAAGAGGTTTGATGTATAATTGCAATATAAACCACCATAAATGCAGACAAATTATTTCATTTGCATATTAAAAATTATATTTAAAAAATGACCACAAACTCTCCAAGTATATTAATCAAGGATTTTAACACGAATATGTTAACAAATAAATCTTAATCAATAACATTACAAAAATATATGAATAAAAAAAAATTAAGATTTTTTTCCTTAAAAATAAAACCTTTAATAACACATAAATAGATCATAACATATGGACTAATGCACCAACACAACAATTTCATGCTAAATCAATGCAAACTCAATGGACAAATCATATATATAACTTGCATTCAATTTACCAGGTTATGTTCTTCAATTTACCTTATTATTTACTAAACATACAATTCAAAATAAAATATGACTTCCATAACCTTCAATCAATTTTATTTATTTTTCATTCACTAAATGGGCTTGAGGCCCACATCTTTGGTGCATTGTTGTAAATTGCAATACCAATACAATATATTGTAACCTTGAGGAATATATTATGTGTACATGGAACTAAAACTTGATTTTTGAATCATGCTTGAAGATTCTTGAATTTGAAAAAAATGTGCCAAAATTGGGATTGTAAGGTTTGAAAATTGGAAAACCTAAGCTTAAGCCCACACTTGGAAAACTAAAAAAATTGATGTGTCAAAACTAGGACTGAAGGTTCTCTTCAAAAATGAGAAGTGGTGAACATTGGTCATAGTTGCAACTAGTGTTGAGTGAATAAATCTTTTAAGCGAATGTACCCATGGGTATATAATTGGGTAAATGCATACCCTAAAAGGTTGGTAACATGTTTTATTGCCATTCTAATTGCCATACTTGGCTAGTAAATATTTCAAACTTACCTTGTCTTTAATTTACCTGGTTAGTTTTTAAGTGATGTTTAACCTTACTCGACAAAGGGTAATTGTTTTGGAAAGGGTAAATACAGGGAGTATGCCAAAATCAGCATGTACCATATATGGATTTTCATGCTTTGCAATGCACATGGTTAATATTATTAAATGGTTATGATAGAGTTGGTTGAATTATGGTGACTAATTATTGAATATATTTCCTTTTGGCATAATTTATGATTATATTAATTATTTTGAACAAAATTCTTACACAATATGGTCTTTGAACTACCTTAGGTTTTACTTTTGCTTTTCATTATGAAAATAATTTAAATATATTTGAACACTATTGATTGATCTAATTGTGTGTGTGTGTGTGTGTTTTAGGATGTTTGGGATTTCACTTGTTCACGGTTGCAATGCCAATTGTACTAGGAGTCTTTCTTATGTTGGAAACATGTGCCATACTTGTGCGAATTTATTTGACCTTATGTTTTGAGTGTTGGTGATCAATGTCCCAAATCTATCTTCTTTTTTTAGGGTTAAAATTATGGCTTCAATTGAAGATCAAACATTCATAAGTTAGGACGAAAGTTAAATGGTGATCTCTTTTGAAACATTTCTTGAGTGGAAAAAAAATTGCCACAAAAATAAATGTGGATGTGATAACTTCAACAAGTAATTAATTTATTAACTAATTAATTATGAAAGTTCTAATGCCAAAGAATTGGAAAAGTGCTGAACATTTCAGAAGATTCTCTATTTTCACTTGACCAAAAAAAAAAAAAAAAAAAAAATTTTTTAAAAATTTT
>Ga0209611_10004813_pt1 | contig 22943 bp, 21 predicted proteins | sample S1TSphgellanicum_3_FD_187693 | JGI IMG/M metagenome (GOLD analysis project Ga0209611, IMG submission 187693) | Host-associated microbial communities from peat moss isolated from Minnesota, USA - S1T2_Fc - Sphagnum magellanicum MG (SPAdes) (version 2) | ecosystem: Host-associated > Plants > Peat... | reverse complement strand
CCTCTCGACATCCTTCGCACCTTCATTCTTTACTACCTCTGGTCCGAGAGGTGTCGCAAGCACTTTGACGACTACTACTCCCTCAACAAAGTTCTTCAACAGTTCTAGGTGGCCACTGTCGAAGTCAGCATGGCCACCTGGAAGGCCATCAGAACTCCCAGGCCCGACAAAGACTTAGAAATTCAAGATAGAATTGAGCTTGCCTTTAGGAATGAATGGTTGCATCTGAATATCTTCGGGAGTGACAACACCACCATTCGGTGGCGTTTCCTCCCACCTCTGTACTTCTCTCTTTCTGATAATGATTGAAGGGGTTGTTGCCTCCCTCCCCGCATGGGGTTCACCCTGTGTTTGTTCAAGAGTTTCAAAGGTTTGCTGAGTGTAACATCGTTTATAAATTGTAGACATGGGATCCACAATGTTGTGTAATTATTTATGTGTCTCTCGTTGGGCCATCATCTGCACATAGGGAACACTATGGATGGAGGGAGGATTGGAGAAATCACAGTTGCCATAGAAAGAACAACTGCTAAATTTAAGAAAGGTTTCATAACTTTTTAAGTGGTTATTATTTTTGTGAAGCTGAGCATAATGGGAATGGAGCCAGTGCTAGAGGTAAAGTGTCTAAGAGATATGAGAAATATTACAAAAGGATTGAAAGACTGCCTTAATACATAGGTCCAAAGCACATATCTTATGCCACTGCTATGCCTCCACTAGCAACACAATAGATTACTCTTGGATAGTACAATAGTGAATGAGGTTAGCAAAATTCAACTTTCATTACATGTATCCAATGACATTACAGGCACTGAATGATGCCTCGGAGGTGATAAAAGTTGTGATCTTGCAGGGGCCAAGAAGCCGTCACAGAATGACAACTTTAGGATCATGCTTTACTGATTGGAAGGGTCTTATAATTTTAGTTGTGGTTGTTTTTGTGAATCTGGATGCAATGCTGATGCAGGCAGTGCTCGTTAAAGTGTGAAAGACTTATGAGAGACATCACGAAAGAATTGGGAGAAATCAGTGAAGACCAAAACATTCAGATTACTAACTTCCTGTGTCAGATGATTTGGCCTAACTATCTGTTTTCTACTTTTCTTTTACCTCTTCTCTTGAGGATATTTATCTCCTATATGGTGGTCTTATGTTTGCATATATGTTGAGATATGTCTAAAGTGGGTGGGGTCCAACTGGCCTGATGAACACAGCCAAAGTTTGCAAGTCATAGGTGATCAAGTAATGGTTCATTTCCTTGCAGTGTTCTTTTGTATTGTGCTTTTCTTCAGAAAGATTCGTGTGATTTTAGCTTTTGCACGTAGTTAGCCCTCACCAGTTTAAGGACCTACATTCAAGTTAGAGATGAAGACAGAAAAAGGCAACAGCAATTTTCAAGGTTGAACTCTGATCTTTTAGCTCAGCTGTGCTGTCATTAGGTTTTTTTTTTAGGATTTTTGGTAGATCTGCTTCCACAAAAGATTGAAGGAGAAGATCATTCTGCCACCCACCATTGGGAACAATTCTTCTTCAAGAGTGGAATGATGAGACATTCAACTTGGAACTTTTGGTGGCAATAATCCCTCTGACTTTAGGTTGTTGCTCTCTCATAGCCCCAGGTGTGTACTCTGTGGATTGTGAAGCTGAATATCTTAAGATAGTTGTCCATTCTGTATCATTTACCTGGCAAGTGAAGATATATGTCCAAATGGCATATGCATTCCCTGAGCTTGTTTCCAGTGAGTGATGTGGCTTAGAACAGAATGATGTCAAATTACTCAATTTATAGGTTGATTTAGGAGGTGCTCTCTATTTGAAACAACAATGCAGTGTCTCAAGGTGAGTTTTGGGGACCAGAAGAGCATAGTCATTGTTCATGTTATATATATAGGACTGTCATCAAAGCCCAAATGATACAGTCTATGCATAGCAGTTCTACAAATCTTGAAGGCAATTGCTAATAGCATTGAATTATTCCTGTGTGTAGGATATGTAGCAGATTGACATGAATAATTCATGAATAAAATGCAGGAGATTGCTTATGCAAATGGCTCTGTAAAGCCAATCAAGAATGACCAGGAAGCTTTGTCTATCAAGGTAAAGTCCCCCATAGGAGTTAACTTGTCATAAAGATGATGGCCTGAACGCCATCCTCTATGTTGTCCTTGTTTGATGTCCTACTCCATGGCCTGAGTGCCATCCTCTGTGTTGTCCTTGTTCGATGTCCTACTCGACTTCAAGTGGCCAAGGGTTTTTGCTGTAAAGCTGTCATAAACCTTTTGTTCTTCCAGACAATTGTGCTTTGTCTCCTACAGTTGGTCTTACCAGGGTCTAGGGTAGACACACTAGATCCCACCAGATTACACACCTCAACCTGAAAATAATCTTAGATAGGTGAGACCTTCTTGGATAACTATGGCACAATGACACTCTCTTGCAGGTTCACAATCATGTCTGTTCTGTCAAGTTCGTCAACAAAGTCTTCTTTGGATCTGCTAGGTTTACTTTCAAGAGCGGCAGTTTTATTGTTTCTAATCATATTCAATTTCCATGTATTCTGACATAGTAATATGGTGCAGTCTAGAGCTGGAGGATGTGCAAGTTTTAAAAGATCAATTAATTGTTCATGTGCATGAGAATGGAGCAATTACCATCTTCACAAGCTCTCTCCTGTTGGTGAAACCATGAACTCACTTTCTACCAGAAACTTTAGATTCCCAAAGCCCTTGTAATCTTTAGAAAAGGAGAATGTGTAATTTGATTCTTGTACCTTTGGATATGGCTAGAATCCTCTGAGAACACCCCCATGTGTTTTCCACCATGGTCCATGAACATTGGAAAGCAGTGTTGAACCAATTGACTATTGCCACATTGAACTTTCTTTCCAGAAGCACCCTTCTCTCCACTCACTGTGGTTAATTTTTCTATTTCTGTAGGTTCTTGGTGATTTCAAGATGAAGGAAGTCCAAAGTTTTGTGAACTTGGGAAACAGCTAGTGACGGAGCACATATTAAGGTCTCATCCATTTAAAACTGGATGGTTCGCTCCCATTGCTTCTTTGCTCATATGAGGTATTTGATTCTGCTTTCATTGGGGACTCCTACTGTTCTATGGAGGACCTTATGTGGCATGTAATGTCCAATACATCATTGTAGATGTTTGCAGATCTGAAGTTCCTTGTCTTCAGCACATGAAATGTCCGGTCATAAGTTCCTTGCAAACTTTTTTTGAATGAAGCTGTTGTTGTTGATGTAGTTTGGAACCAGAGTGAAAAACGGCTCTTAACCTATTAACCTACAGGACATATTTGCTTGGCATATATGAAGTCTAATGTTGTGTGGTCATCATCATGCAGGCACCATGATGATTAGTTTGTCTCTTACAGACTACCATTCATGGACCAAAGCATCATGCTTGCAGTGGCTCCACATTTGAGGTGGGGGACACTAGATGGAGCATAAGTGGTTTGAAGATGGGAAGTTGTTCCAGAGAGAAACATGATCTTCACAGACTTCATAACACATGTATTCTTATTGAGGAGACATATGGAGCTAAGGACGAATGCTATTGAGCTCAAAGTGCAGGGTGTCTCTTGATTGGTCCACTTTTGACCAAGGGGCCTGACTTTTTTACATCCACCATTGCCGAAGTGGCCTTTGTTGATGTTCTGATAAACTATTCTTGATTCATCAATCCCTCGGACTCCAGCCAAGTGGGATGCATGCTATTTCTTCTTTCCATAATTGGATTGGAATTTGGATGCAAGGCATTTTAAGTTTAGATTTTCATAGCAGGGATGTAGTAGTACATCTAAGACACATAGTTGTTGCAACTATGACATTCTGGATTCTCTACACATGTTGTCATTTTCATGTCGCCTCAGCTTGTGAAATATTCTGAGGTAGCAAGCTTTGCAGAACAATATGAGACTTTCACTTCTAGCTTGAAGTTATGAAGGCTTATTGTTGGCCAGGCTGTGGGAGCTGAAGTTTAGATGATATTTTGTTCTCACCGGGGGTTTTCATAATCTCTCCTTTAAAGTACCAGGAAGCTTGACTACTTTCCATGATACTCCAAGAACATAAATTGTTGCACAAATGCTTCAGGACATTGTGATGCAAAGGTTAGGGTTTGAACTTGGCTAAGATTATCTACTTCAGGGAAAGGATGTTCTCTTGTCACATTCTAAATTTCTATTTAACATAGCTTATTCATCCAACTATATTAGGCTAACCATTTATTATTAACTGATAGTCCCATCTCTAAAAGTGTGCCTAGCAAAGATGGTGAACACAATGAACATCAACATACTGTTGTACTTCTAGCTATAAAACCAAATATACTGTTCTTAGAGTGTGAAATAGATAGGAAACTTGTGACATATGTATAAATATTTTCATCATAAATATGATACATTATAATATGTAACAAATGGAAACTTTATCTTACATTACATATTTTCAGAATATAAAAGTAGATTTTTTTATGGGGATGAAATTAATATTGTCCACAAATTGTTGGGTTCTATCCAAAACCTGGTTAGGTGAATATGTATCCTTTCCCTGACGTAGATCATCTTAGCCAAGTTCCAAAGACACACCTACCAAAGACACAAATTAATAAGTCTTGACTTTGAATTTGTTTTGTGGATATTCTCTACTATGGGTGCATGAGTTATAAAGTGTGCAATAACATTTGCTGACTTAGTTACGACTGGATTTTGCATATGTGGATTGTGCAACAATTAAGATCATGCTCAAGTTAAATTGCCATCTGATCTGAAAGTGTTTTTGTTTTAGATTCATGGATTGTGTGATGGAAAGTCAGTATTACAGAGAGCTTTTTTCCATGATCCCATGGATACTTTTGATAGCACTAATTATCACTTTTTTAACAATTGCTAATCATTCTGTATGATTACAAATTTTTGAGCTTAGAAAAGTACATGCAAAAGAAAATTTCAGGGGATTATGCACTTTGTAGTAATTTACCGTTGTGATTTCCTTAAATTGTTCTAGAGCCTCTGTATTCCTTGCTTTCAGTTACATATGACATGGGATGGCCATACTAGCGTGAGATGTCAACAATTGTTGCCAAAACCCAGCACCAAAATCAACTTGGTATTTTTCTCTGAAATATCCATTCTAATATAACATCAGGTAAAGCATGAATTGAAGTATTTTCTTTATATATGCAAACTAACAAATGAAGCATAAAAAGAAAAATAATATTCAATTTAGTTGCAAATACTACAATTTTAATGATGATTTGGCTATTCATGAAGCTGGTTTTATTCAAACATTGCATAAAATGCTACATTTAATGAGATAAATAATTTGACAATGTGTGCTTTGAAAAAAATTATTTAAGAAATTATAAACTTTGCTATTATCATATATTTAAAATGAGGAAAAAGATGTCTTTGCATAATCATATGTTCAGAAAGTAGTTTTACAAAGATGGATCAATTATGAACATGACTGCTATGTTTTACATCTATGAAAAATGAGGTTCAAGTTCAAACAACATGTGTGTGACTGAGTCTGATTATGAAGGGGGGTGCATCCACATACACAATCATAACATATCAAAATACTGGCAATCCTAATGACTGCTGGTCCAGATCCCTCCTCCTTTTTATGAGGGAAATCTGAAAATATAAGGTGCACTCCAAATACAGTAGAGGAAATTTTTCCAAATGTCTTACAATTGGATCTTAACCATTTGTACGGCGTAGAAGGTAGGATTGCAATGATGCAATCCTACAAAGGACCTTACAAAGGACTCTTACGGTCTATATGCAGGCACTTTAAGTGATTTTGTATATCATCCTTTAGTACACATCAGGTGAGATCCTCACATCCATGCATTATCCATCAAGATTGCTATTATCTTGAATGGATAATGCATAGATGTTAGGATCCATTTTTTGAAGGCCAATTATTTGGTGTCATGTGGCACAATTAAGCCCAATTTAATATTCAGTATTAATTAATTTAAATTGGATCATTTTATTTAAGGTCAATAGGATGTTGACACATGTCATCTATGAAGATAGATCAGGAAGGTAGGTTTAGGGAGGTAAGTAGGTTGGCTTAGGCTAATTACTTAGATTTAAGATTATTTTATTTTATTTTGGGTTCAATTTTAGGGTGGACTTTTTTTATTGGCTCATTTGTTAATGATATTGAATATTACTATTGCATCTAATTATATACTCCACACTAGAAAAATGGAAAACAAAATATATGAGATAAACATTCTAGTTACAAATGTGGCGAACTAGTTGAAACCTATTTGCAATTATGTCTTAATATTTATTCAATATTAATATAGTTTACTTACAAACTATACTATATTAACAACAATAATAGTTAAATGTAATAATAATAATATATTTCATAATATAATGTTATTGTTATACATGTATAATAGTATTATAGTTAATTATAAATAATAATTAAAAACATTACAAATAACATTTTCGTTTTTTTATCATTTCACTTATTATAAGTATTATCATTAAAAGAAATTTTGTATGATGCAACCATCCAATTTGCAACTAATTATCATGTACAACTATGTTTTGACATTTTTGTAATTAGTCACCATCCTTTCCAATCTATTATTATTATTATTGCAACTATAATGCAACTAATTTGCAATTACTATGTTTTCCATCCTTCCATGTTGATTAAATTTTTAAGTTTTTCATCCATGAAAAAGTTTATATATCAAATTAGTTGCAAGAGTAGTCACAACTAGTGTTTAGCAAGTATCACAAGTTTTTGATACCCATCGGATCCGGTTTTCACAAAATAATTTACAAAATGTTTTGATTTTCACCTTTTATTTTTATTTTTAAACTTATTACACCAGGATAGGGTATCAATATTTTTATAAAAAATTAAATTGGTTCTCACAATGTCGATTCCCATAAATTTGAAAATAGTTGGTTATCATTTGACATTTTTCACAAATTGTTTATTATTATTTTCAAATAAAAATATCATAACCAAAATTACCAAAAAAATCTACTTTATTCCTTTTTCCTTGAGCTAGTTTTCATCTCATACATACAAATGAGAATCGATGATCATGTTTTGAATCAAGGTATCATTCAAAAAATACTTTAACAGGTTTGGGGAAGGATACTTGGATGATACCCAAGTGATATCCAATATTGTTGATACTCATCCAACATTGGTTGTAACTTGATTACCTTATGTGATATACTTATATATTTTTGATTTACACTATGATGTTTTGAAATATATTTGGGTATATTTATAGTCTATGTTGTATTTAAAACATGTTCAATATACATTTTGCATAAATTGTGAGTGGGTTAAATAGGTTTGGAAATTATTTAAATAAATAAGTAGATGAATAGGTATGTAGATAGGTTGTTAATTTAAGCTAATTATTTGGTATGCAGGTTAAGTACATAAGAAAAAAAAATTACTAACTATTAATTATATATTATACTTAATAGGTTATTATTATTATTATTATTTATTGATAAATTATAATTAATAATTATAACTAATATCTAATAAGTATTAACAATAAGTGTTCAATAATTCATTATTAATTATGGATGAGTTTTAACTTAACCAAGGTTTAATTAATGTTTAGTTAAGTTTTAATTTAACCAATGTTTGACAATTATCCAAATTTTAAATAATTTTTTCTTAAGCCAATGTTTAGCCAAAGTTTAAACAAGTTTTAATTTAGCCAAGGCTTAACCAATATTTTTTTTTAATTTATTCTAATCAAGGTTTAACTACTGTTTAACCAAAATTTACTTTAGTTAAAATTTAACCAAGTTTTTATTTACCTGGAATTTAATCAAAATTTTGTTTAACCAAGGTTTATTCAATGTTTAGCCATGGTTTAACCAATGTTTAACCAAGGTTTATTCAATGTTTAACAATGGTTTAACCAAATTTTTGTTTAGCCAAGGTTTAACCAATGTATAGTCATAATTTTGTTTAGCCAAGGTTTTGCCAATGTTTTGCCAATTTTAACCAAATTATGACTCAACCAATGTTTAGCTTAACACTAAGCATAAATGCTATGTGGGCCTAACTTAAGGGCAACATAGGTTGCTTGATTGATAGGCTAAGTATTAATGATAATACTTTATGTTAATTATGTTAATTTTATATATACGCCTATGTTAATTAAATTGGTATGTAAAAATGTAGGTCAATAGATGGGTACGTAGGTATCTATGTAAATAAGTAGGTAGGTAAGTAAAGCCTAAGTAAATAGGTTTTTTTTTTTAAGAGTATATTATTTTAATTTAGGATTAAAAGTTTTATTATGCACATTTACTTATATAGTTTGCAAGATTGAAAAATAAATAAAAAGATATGAAATCAAAAATTTTAAGTACAAATTAAAATTTGTAATTAAAAATTTTATTATGCACATTTACTTATATAGTTTGCAAGATTGAAAAATAAATAAAAAGATATGAAATCAAAAATTTTAAGTACAAATTAAAATTTGTAATTAAAAATTTTATCTATATTTTTTGTCCTCCATTTCAATCTTATAGACTATATAACAAGGTGTATTTAAAACATTAAAAACACATTATAAAATATTTTTTAAAATCTCATTTGGGATGAACAAATAAAAAAGATGAATATAAAATTAAATTAAAAAATATAATAACCTACCTACTCCTTACCTACCTACCTAGTACCTACCTACTTATTCATCTACCCACCTACCCTACTATCTACCTACATAAATTGAATTTTTAATATTTTTAAAATGTCGCATGGCTTATTTCAATTTTGCCATGTGGCAAAATTTTGATTGCACCAAGTGACAATATGTGAGTGAGTTGTATTTTAGTTGCAAAAACGGGGATTAGTTGTATATTGCATATGAATGGTCAATGGATGAAATTATATATGTTGACCATATAGATCATCCATGTGGATTGTATTGACATCATGGCTAATCATCATTTGCAATTAAACATTAGATACAATTTCATTTATGAAATCAACAAATTTTTAGTTACATTTGTTGATTGTAACTTCTTTATATTTGCAAATTATAGTCGTAAATTCACACTTTTGTTGTATATTACTATAATAATCAATATTTAGTAAGAGTAATAAATATTAATAATTTCAATAGGTATAATAAACCTTGAATAAACCTATAATATGGTCATAATATGTTTCATATATATTTGAAATACAACTTAAATATACTTAAAATATACATATATATCTTTTATGTATGATTAATATATATTTTAAATGTTTTAAATATAAGCTACATAAGATTTTAATGTATTCATTATACATATTCACATTATACATTTGTACATCTTTGTATGCCCTCAATACCCCCTAAAATACATTTAATGGGCCTTAACATATCCATAGGGATACAATGAATTTTGGTCACATTTCCAACTAATGGGACATATATGACCTTTCTTGAATGAAGATCGAACTAAAGTTGTTACCTTTGAAAGATAAAAATATATATATTAGTTATAATGCAGTCACAACTATGACCAAACATAACAAATAGGTGCAAAAATCACCAAAGGGACTGAAATTGAAATCTGATTGCATATAATTGCAAATATAATCATTACAAAACTCCATATTTCTTCTAATGTTTTTAAATTCATTATGGCACCAAGCTTTCAAAATATCCTATCCTTAACTTAAACCATGGTTGTTTTTAAGGTGCAGTTGCACTAACATGTACCATTAACAATTTAACCACTACTTAATTTTGTGTAACAAGAGCATTTTTAATTTTATGTAACCATTGTTTTTAAGTGGTAATTTTCCAACCCTGGAACCTGAACTTATAATCTCTGCCCCATAAAAGGACAGAGCCAACAAATTGGAGTTCACATGGGAAAACTGATATAGCTATTTCCACATTTCCACCAAATGGCGGCCTCCATGTGGCAATATAGGGAAAAGAAAAAGCCCAGAATCAAAATCAATAACACCCCCAAAGAAAAAGAGAACGTGCTACCTTTGGCTCGGGTGGGGCTTGGGTTAGCCAGCACCTCAGTTCTTACTGGCCATGGTAAAAACTAAAAACCTTCAAAGTTTTTTGTTGAGACTCTTCTCAATTCTAACTTCTAAATATAATAAATATTCTGTCGTATAGATCAGGTAAATCAAGTCTCCAAGTCCAATTTTAACATTTCCTAGGTTAAAAATAGTGTAGGGTAAAGTCTGAAGGGTGGGGGGCTCTCTCAAAATAAGGGGCCTAGTCAAGGCGATACATACAAGGCTAAAGATACATGATTGAGTCCACACATTTTGGGAATGTGGCCCACCACATTGGTTTCACCTGTCGGCACCACACAAGGCAAATGTTATGGTTAACCTGGACATAGTGCAATCAGCTGGACACAAAAAAATACCACACCGCGCCGCCCCCCTCTCTCTCCTGCGCCTGTTTTTCTTGTCTACTTGCACATGTTTTTCGGCCCCTGCATGGTTCTGCATAAAACCATGCAGCACGGTTCTACATGTTCTTTTTATTCTACAAAAGAAAGTGTCCTTCTATTACGTTCTGCACCAGCTCTCGGGTTTGAGACCTGCACATTCCTTGTATGATTACGCTACCAACCATGGGCACAGATTCAGAAATCAACATGTATCTGTTTTCTTTTCTATTTGAATAATGTCCATAGTCAAAAAATCAAACCCTGAAACAGAACCACACGGTTCTCTGCAGGGCTACACTATCAGGCCCAGAAAGGGCGCCGGACAGTGCTCGATGGGGGCTATATTTAGCGTCTCGCATGCAATCATGGGATTCAGAAGGGGAGATGCAACAGGTGGTTTTTTTACGTCCACTCCCTCAGAAATTGAGGGATCTTAGGCCTAAGTAGGCATAATATTCCTGAGACTCTTAAGGAGTAGATCTGCAAGACCCGTGGGTCCTTATCTTTTTTAAGAGAAATATTCACCAATAGAAGGTGGAAGCCCTCCAAATAGACCAGGAAATTTCTTCGAATGCTTTACATCTCTAGTAAAGGACGGGGCCTCAGTGAAGAAGTGAAGGTGCCAGTGTGGGTTCTGGTTCACTCTGGCCGAGCATGTATTTCCTGTGCTAGGTAGTTTCCGTAATGGCGCGTAGTGGATTGGAAAAATGAACCTCGAAGCAAATTTTCCGCATGGTCCAAATTGTCGGTTTTCTCTGTCATGTGGTTCTGGACTTTCGCGTACATTTGACTTTGAAGTTGAGGGCAGTGGCCTGACGATTTCGACTGTCCTCTATCGCCCATGACTGCTGCTATCCCATCGCTTTTCATACTGCGACTGGCTTCACCATCTGCAATCTGGTGAATCCATGTCCCATACATCTACTGCACAGCCCCCAAGAGCGCATTCTTCGGACTACACAAGTATGTGATCCTGTATTAATTTCGTTCTTGTCATTTGAATGAATCATTGCAGTTTATTTGTAGGATAATCATAGTGAAAATTGCACAGGGGTCGATTAGGGCTTTGACTTGGCGTGCATGAAGCTCACTTAGTTAGAACCTCCAAGGAATTCTTTGGTGACTATTTCAAGAGTTGAATGACGAGTTCCTAGTATCCCGTTATCTGACTTGAGTTGCCTTTGAAGGCTTGAAAACGATCGTGCTTTACATCATGATTTTAACTCATCTTTGACACGCATATGTGTCCAAATTTCCACCTCTGTGATGCAGGGACGGTTGGAACAAGAAGACTTACTTAAGTACTTAAGGTTACCGACTTGGACAATTGCTGTTCTTGCATTCATTAGCTCATGAGCTTCAGTTGCAGGTGTGTCTTCTCTTCTTAGGTAACAACGAAATTACTTTATATAGCTTATTTCCTAAGGTCGCATAGTGTCCTTCCCCATTACATTCCTCACCATTTTCAAAATTAATGCAGAAACTCCACTAGAGAAGCATGGCAAAGGGGGTCTTCTAAGGAAATTAGTCTTACCTTCAATGGTTGCTCTACTTTGACATACTTTTGGCAATTCTTCTCTCTTGTGGCTCAAGAGATTGGTTTTTGCTTTGGCATGCTAATCATATCTTCCTAGGTTGCAGCCTTAGATCCTTTCTCATGCCCTATGGGTTAGAAAGGTGTGGCTTGTATGAATTTATTCTTGAGAATTGTTCAGTCATTACGATGCTTATGCATATAAAATGCATTGTAAAACCAGAAGCATTTATAGGTCTCGATGCACATCTCTTTATGGAAGCTCTTATCAAGGTGAGATTTCTAGAAGTTGTGTGGCCTCAGTGGTGAACATATGTTTGTTGCACCAAACATCCCAATGAGGTGGGAGACCCCAAAATCCTCTCATAATTCTATTTTGTGGTCTGGTTTTCTTTTGTTCTTGAGGGCAGCTTTTGTTCTTTTTCACAGTTGCTAATGGTTTTTACTTTTTTGCCATTTGTTCAAATCTGAAATTTCAAATATCAAGTTCCTTACTATAGGGTCATCTGCAAATTCTTTTTAGGTTGCCTAAGATTATAAGTATTGACAAATTCTCAGTACTTGTGAAGAGATATGTAATTGTGAGAGCATATGGAAACCCCCTTTCCATTTAACAACTTTCTGACTGCGAGTCATTAGTCTTAAGATGTGTGATGAAGAAGTTGTTAAGAGTTGTGACTTTTGTGCATATTGCATAATCATCCTCCTTAAGATCCTAAGTACATGTCCAAGGTTCTAATTACTTCAATTAGTGGTGCATTATCCATATCACACATGGAGTTGATCTTTTAAGTTTCATGCATTTCTAGTTTGAATTTTCATATATAACACCATAGTAAACAAGTGAAATATCTTCACTATTCAACTTATGGAAAAGCCATTGTGCCTATACTTTGCACTGATGTGTGGAGACTAAATGGTTTGTCTAATCTGATGATTGTGTTCTGCAGTAGGTATGCACAACAGATGATGGTACATTAGTCAAAGAATTGGAGAGTTGCAAGTTGATCTAGATCTATCTCTTGAAATTTTTCAATCAAGATACATTTTGATGATAAGATTTGTAAATAGGTATGTCAAAACATGTCACCAAACCTACTTAAAAGTTTAGAGTTTAAAAGTTTTAAATCCTTTAAAGTGATATGAAACTCATTAATTTTCAGGTCCTTTGATGGAATAAGTCTAGTCATTAAAATAAAGTAATGCCAATTTCTTGGTTTTGCCCCTAGGAAAGCCAAAACTGCTGGCATTGTGTCTCAAACTCAACTTCTTCAATCAATCTCATAAAGAACCTTTCTCCTAAGATTACAAGTTATTTCTATATCAATATGTACACACAAGAGTGAAAATATCATCTTATGCCCCCTCAACTCCAACAATACAAAATATTTGTTATCTCTAATGCTAAGGAAGAAGGGAAGTAGAGGCTGCATGCACGATTAACATCGTTAGCAGGTGGAGGAGTCTTGCTTGCATCTAATACAAGCTATAATGTATAATCTTTTTATCATTATGGCTTTAAAGAAACAAATTTTTTAAAATGTTCTCCTTTTCATTCTCATTACTTCTATGCTCTAATCTCCCAAATTAAAATATCACAAGGGCTAAATTTTGAAGAATTTCCAAGTTTTGAAAGTCAACAACAATTTTCTTTCTGTTTACATTTGCTGGTTTCTTCCGTAGATCATTAAAAAATATGAATCAACCAAATTGCTTTATATTGTGATGATGACAAAGGTCTGTTGAAGAATGAAAGGGTGATTTAAATTCCAGGCACATTGTTAGAACCATAAATTTTTGAGTTGATAAATCGAGATATGTAAATCACAATGTGACAAAAACATGTTAAACTTTTTGATGTCCCATTTTTTGGTCAAAAGTGTTGTCAAATAGAACAAGGCTTATAAATATTTTATATATCTGTATATTCACAAAGGCAGTATCATCACTTATATGAAATATTCATTATGTCATGAAGAGAGCTAAAAAGATACATGATATGGCCAAATGTTTGTGCAGGAGTTGGGAAATTGGAGTTATGGTCTAAAAGCAGAACATGAAGGGCAACAGCAAGAGGCATCTTCCTCCAACAATTGGAATTCAAATGTAGGATGTGCCTCTGAATAGCCTGGAAACATCACCCTCCAACTGTGCATTTTGATGGTCCCAACATGGATGGTTTGCTATCTCCGGATCCACTGGACATATCTCTTGAGAAAAATGGACACAGAGGGCCACCTCTAATGGCATCTGATGATTGTCTAAACATACTTCTCTTGGGAGCAACTGGCATTGGTAAGTCAACATTCATCAACGCATTTGTCAACTACCTGACCTTTGACACACTCAACAATGCGCTCAATGGTGAGATGCAGACCTTGATACACTCCACATTTTCTACATCAACTGAGGATGATGAAGAGACAGAGATTGTTGTCGGGGTGCCAGATGACAGAGAGGGTACAAGCACTGGAAACACGGGTGGTTCTGATACCCAAAGTTGCAGAGCTTACACAATTTCAAATGGAGACAGGACAGTACGGTTGATAGACACTCCTGGCATTGGAGACACACGAGGCTTTGACCAGGATGTTAAGAACATGAAAGGCATTATATCTTACATCTCGAATTACATGGTGCTGAATGGAGTTTGTATACTCTTGAAGCCCAACGAAGAAAGGCTTACACCATCCCTGAAGTATTGTATCGTCCAGCTTCTTGCCCACCTCCATAATGATGTTGCAAACAATATCACATTCTGCTTTACCAATGCAAGAAGTACCATGGTTCGTTCTTGAACGACTCTTAACATTCTCAAGGCACTGCTAAGGGAATTTCAGCAAACCTCTGCTATAGAACTGAGCAAGGACACAATTTACTACTTTGATAGTGAAGCCTTTAGGTTTCTGGCGTGTGTGAAGAATATATCAAATTCTCAGATAATGAACAGCAGATATATGATTCAAGTTGGAGACAGTCAACAAATGAGTCAATCAGGCTCATAAATCACATTAGATCCCTTTCGCCACACTTGATAGAGAAGACTGTGTCTTAACAAGGTGAGAGAAATGCTGACCACAATTGAAATACCACTGGCTAGTATGTCGAGTGTTATAGAGATGGAGCAGACAGTAAATGCTGCTGCACTTTTTGCTAACTTCCTAGCCCAACATTCCATTGTGGTTTATCATCTTGGTGTTGAAGAGTACCTTGAGGATCAAATCAAGAAAACAAGAACACTACCTGGGGCAGAACATTATAGGAAACAGACAATAGAGGGTCTTGAACATTCGTGTGAGTCATATTCTCGCCAGGTCTCGACATACAAAAAAAGATGCAAGGCTGGCAACAAGTCCAGTGTCATTAATGTTGAGGATATCAGAAACATGCTACAGCAGCTTTATGCCCTTAAGGAGAATGGCAAGATGCTAAAGGAGATGATGGATGAAGCAGAGGAAGGATACAGAAATGTAGCAAACCAAGAAGAAGTGTCATATATTGTGCCAGTGCAGCCACAAAGGCATATCTCTGATAATAGATGGCTGATTCTTTTCTGGGTATGGTACATACTGATAAGCATATGGAGCAAGTATGTCAAATGACAGAGCAGCATAGCAAAGAAAGATGAAAGATGGCAAGACCTTTTGTTGGACAAAATGTGTAGGACATACCAAGCAGCCTCTATAGTGAATCAAAATTATATTTAGGATTATGGGAAATTCCATGATTGTTTCTCTTGTGGAAGACATCGGGGATATTGTTGTGAATCAACTCCTTACCTAGTTTGAAAGGTAGTGATATTTTTGGATGTGCTTGTGATTACCCAGATATTTGAGGTGATTTTGTATCAAATTGACAGTTCAAGATAGTTGGAAAGTTGGCACATTGTGAAAGTGTAGTATAGAAGCATGAAGGTAGGCCACAAGTGGCTTACTGTAATGACTTGTGTAGTATTTAATTTGATGGCAGGTCTCATTATATTAGATATTTTTTCTGGATTTTAAATTTACTCTTTCATCTTTAGGTTACTACAGTTTCTCCTTTTTTCAATCTAAGTATTAAAGTACATAAATTTTAACTTTTTCAAAATAGGGTGATGACTTTTTCATTTAATCTAACAGGTTGGACAATAATTATGAACATAATCAGATTTAATTTGATTCACATTACAGATGTGTGGCATGTTTTGCGTGACTGCTTTGAGACTAAGATTCTGATTCATTTATGAATTTCTTCACACTATACAGCATAAACATTAAGCCTAACATTAAGTGATGCATAATCTGAAAATGCAAGATGCCATGTGGAAAAAACATTGTGGAAAATGCAAGATGCCATGTGAAATTGTTGTTGTATGTGGCTAGCTGTCTGTGTGTTTTTTGTGCACACCCACAAAAGCAGAACGCAGCCATGGAGGGCGCTGTGGATAGTGCGATGAACAACAAGAGCAGTAGTAGCAGGATGAGCCAGAAGGAAGCGAGGGAGGCCAGGAGGCGCAAGATACTGGAACGAGGATCTGATCGCTTGGCCTTCATTACCGGGGAAATCAAGCCCATTCCTCCGACCTCACCTTCTTCGCAATCACGAGACTTTCTGGCCCCAGTTAGAACGGGCGATTCTGGCCTCAAGTCCCTTTCGAGCGCAGAGCCTAGATCTGCTGGTCAGTGGCTCCTCTTTTTTTTTTCCTGAATCTCTGATTTTTGGAAAATCGCTGACAGAAAGGTACCCTTTCTTAAAGCATATCTTGAACGAGATTCTTGACCTGTATTTTTCTTGCAGTCTTGAGATGGAATTGCATGCAGAAGAGAGCATCCGAGAAATCGTACAGCATCCGCTGTGAACCTAAACTTTTGACCTAATCATCTTCAGATGATGGTCTGAAATATCTGCCTGTAATTCTTACAAGTTCTTGGATTTAGGGTTTAGTTTAGGTGCGAGGATTAGTTTGACAGCTTCCTGCGAGACAATTCTTTGTATATGTGCCCGTGCCTGTTTCCTTTGATTTGCTTCCTGCTAAGAATGTTATGGAACACTCCAAATTTGTGCTTTACAGATGGAGTAATGGTGAAAATCAGGCTGAAGAAAGGGGGGGGTGGCAGCAGGGGCTAAGAAGAAACCTTAAGCTAACTCTTTCCATATGTGCTTTGCAGATTGTCCTGAAGGAGTAAGTGATCTGGTGGACATGCCCGTAATTTCTAGTAGTAATTTGCAACCTGAGGTGCAAGCACTTGACACAAATGCAAGAAAGTTGACATCTCCAACACTGGAACCAAGTATCACTCCTCCACTCTCAACACACAAGAATGATGGCATCACAGAGGGTATGTTGGCAGGCTCCAGTGTTTCAGTTGCAAAGCCAGGTTTTTCTCTGGTTAATCTAGGTCATTCAATTGACAGCACTCAAGTTGCCCGGGTGATGTTTGCTCTCTCATTTGCCCTCCTCCTAGTATTCCATTGGGCATTAAGAGAATGTGAGCATCCTTGGGGAGATTATTTGAACACTTGGATTCCACCATGGCCCATTGCAACTGTGATAGTCACAGATATCACAGTTGTCATTGCTGCCTTGCTGCTTGGATTTGTGAAAGTTTCATCCAGCCAAAGGAAAGAGGAGAAGGGTGCTGGCAGAGGAGGGCTGGCAGTATTCAGAGACGTTCGATTTACTCAGGCTTTGGCAGTTGGAACTCAGCTGGAGTAAGCACTAGACCTCAGCCTGGCAGCAATGAAGACTTGTAGGTCTCTTTTCCTTGATTGCTGCATTTACTTTGCAACTCTTGTTGCTGCTGCTTCTATTGTACAATTTTGGCTCCCATCAATTTGCAAACTATTGCACCAGTAATAGATTTTGATCAACTCACAATTCCAAAATCATCAAAATGCCAACCACCTGTTTTATGTCTGCTTCTGTATGTTGCAACTGGCTGTATATCCTGTTGATTTACTGTCTGTTCAAGTAGTGGTTCAGTAAGGTGCGATGATTTGTTGTCAGATTGTTCATGCCATGTGAGAAAGTTATGTGCTTCTGAAGGCTCTCTGTGATTTCATGCCATACCCAGTTTTTGAGTTCTACCATTATAACTTTGTCTCTCTCTTGCCCATTCTATCAAAGAGCATATTTGGCAACAAGCATACTCCCATCATCTGACAATGGGATCTTTAGCAAGAAAGTGATGTAAGACTTCAAACCTAGTATATTCCAGTATAATTCCTAGGATCTGCAAGAAGGGGGTGGGCATCAATCAGTCTGCCCTGCTTTCAACCTTGCAGCAACAATCCACGTTTGAAACATTCATCTATGGAAACACATTCAGTCTTGATGACTACTGTGAAGTGGAGGTTCTCTTCAATAAACTTGCAGTTGTGAAAGCTGGAGCAGTTGAGACAGTGCAACATAGTAATGTGGTCTTTCATTCTGGACACAAATGTCTGTGTGCTCAAGACTAGACCCCAGCTTCAGACATGGATCCCTACCCTAGTTTCACCTACAGATCAATTCACATCATCAGGGATTGATGGAAAACTAATTTGAATAGATGCCACATAGGAAACCAAAAATTCCTACATTTAGGGCTTCATAAACAAGGTTCAAGGGTTCAGGGTTTTAACTAAAACCCTTGTCAGTAATGCAAGGGAGACCAAGCTTACATGGACAGTCAATTTCAACTAATGTCAGTACTGTTGCAATACCAAAGTATTTTGTAAGCATCTCTCAAACTTCTGAATTTCTGACCCTGCAGTACAACATCTAGCACAACAAACAGAAACACTGCATACTTTGTGTACATATCTACAAAACAGCCAAGCATATCAATTGCACATTGAACAGCTGGTAAAAGATGGAAAGCACCATAACCTCAATACCAGTTCTCTCAATTCTTCTGCTGAACACTGTGGAAGCTCTTATGAACATGTTGCACATGCTCTGTGATTACATCTAGTACCTCATGAAGCAAATTTCTCACACCCACCAACCTGCTGTGGAGCTTTCTGTTGCAAAACAGCAGACCTCAACCACAAATTCTTACTTGTGTCTGGATGTAAGATGCACCTGAGAGGATGGGTATGTAATCATAAATGCTATCAAGGCACACCTCATGCAATCCAACAGAATCAAGAGGAGCAAATGTGAACACCAGCCAATACAGGGCCCTGATTTCACTCCAATGCACAGCCTCTGGTACCCAATTGTCCAATGTGCCAATCACCTGCATAATGATCTCCAGTAGCAAGCCAGAGACCATATGAAAGCATAAAAAGTAACACCATGCTTACTCCATACAGGACCACCCTCTAGTGTAGTTCTTATAAAGATTTCTCAATTCTTATGAGTTGTTCTTATAGAGATGGGGTTTTCCCATTCTTATGTGCAATGGTGCCTAGTTCCCTCAAAAAAGGTGACTTTGATGTAATAGTCCCCTACATGCTCCAGGCTTGCAAACCAGTAGCATTGTTGATTGTGACTCAAGAAATGACAGTTGTTTCAACAGGCAATCAGGGAGCATCAAGGGGGATATCCCACCCAACAAGCGTAGGATATTCTGGGTAGATACAATAGATACATTGTAACCCCAAAAAGAGTGGAGTAGAAAACCACTTGACAACAACAGAACGAGATGATTCACAGCATTTGCAATTCTGTCCCAAAATAATTTGTCACAACATAGCTATACAGTCTCAGAAAAAATTTACAACTTGCACATTGACCTATAGCTCTTCAATCCCTTGCAACATTACACACGCTACTGCCATTTCCCCATTTCAGTGACACAACGTAACTGCTGCAGAATTACTTCATCTAAACTTTGGATGCTACGACGGGATTAGCTCTCTCAGTGTTCAGGTACCATTTGAGCTCCTAACCCTAACCCAATACTCATGCAGTCAATGTTCTAATCAAAGGTCTGCCCTTCCCTCTACACCTTGGTCTTCACACAGTGTTATCTCCAATATGCACCGTTTCACAATAATCTGCGTGCTAGTGGTCACAGAAATCCCAGAAACCCATGAATACAAAATATTCTCTCCCCCCTTGGCTTCTGGTTATACAGCAACCCTAAGTTCACAGAGATTCCCCATTGAGGTTTCATGCATCAAGAGATTACTGAAATTTCTTCTTCTCCCCACGGTCAAGGTTTTCAGTCCCTCCACTCATCAACAACAATGTCCCCGATGCATCCCCATACTAAGCTCCTGTTTCCTAGAAATTGCATCATTTTCCTTAGCATCCAGTTTTATTCATGAAGTCCCTTACAATCTCAGACCCATCTACAGTTCCTAAACAAATTTGTGGTAGTTCAAAATAGAGTCTATGGTTTTCTACTACAAAGTACCTACAGCTCCTCCTACTATTTCCAAAAATGTGTGTCCAAGAATAATCCTCCTTCTTCCTAGAACTCTCCCCTTTGGGCAGTCCCAAGTCACATCACCATGATCCAAAAACAATAAGAATTCAAAATTCAACTAACAATGTTCCATGATCAACCCCTATCCCAATGCCTTGTTCATCCAAACCATGTATTCATCCTACCCCCTTAACATTACCCCCTTGTACTTTGGATTTTGTCCTTGAAATCCTTGTAAAATGACAAAAAATGAAATGAAAGTACTTTGTATTCTTCTAAACATCTATTTTCTCTACTACAGTTTCTGTATTCTCAACTTGTATAGCAATTAATGGTTCTATACCCACCTCTGGCTCTATAGTTTTAACTTGTATATTTGTTTCTACAATTCTAACTTCCTCCTCCACTAACTCAGTTTGTGGTTATTTTTCCAAAGGCTATATCTTAGATTCCTTTTCTTATGTTGTTGAAATAGTTTCCACCTATTCTTGTTCTTGAATTCTCTATGGTTTTTTCTCTTCCTGACCCCCTCCTCTAAGGTCCCATGGTTTCCCTATCTATATCTCCTTCTCTTGAACTACTCCACTTCTGAGGTCATGTGGTTCCTCAATTTGCACTTCTTCCTCTTAAACTTTTCCATCATGCCTTACTTTAGTCTCCTCATCTCGGCCCAATACTTCTATACTTGTTGGATTGCCATAGATAAAATTTGGAAAATTCTTTTGATAAGCTTCCAACTTGTACCTTAGAATCATCAACTTTATGTTGAGCTAAAAAAAATTTTAACTCCTTTGTAAAATATTCCTCTACAGCCTCCCACCATTCCTTAAATTCTGCTTAGAATCCTTCATCTTGTTCTTCGTTTTCATCAAAGTATAGTACTATAGCATCTATTCATAATCTTATAATTTGTTATTAACACCAGTTGGGTCTAGACTCTTCCTTTATTCATGTGCCATCTCCAACTGTGTTTGCAAGTGTTATAAATTCCTTTAATACTCCTTTTTTTCCTCTAGCAACTTCTCTCTCTCCCTTTGCTATCTTTCTTCTAAGCTCTTCAGATTACAGTAGAGAATCATTCTTTAGATTCATTAATTCCAAATCTATCAAAACATTTTCCTTCTCCTTCTTTTCCTTAGTCAATGTTTTCACCTGACTACCCAAAGCCTCCTATTATTGTTGATGAAGAAACAATGCCTCTATCCACTTCCTTTTTGTGGTTTCCCAAATTTTTGACTTCTGCTTTAAATCTTGCAATTCTTCATCCTATAACTTCAATCATGTTGTGCTACCCTTGAGCTCTTCATTCTCATCCTGTAATTTATTAATAATCCCTTTAATCTTCTTCTTAGCCTCTACCCTAATTTTCCTCCAATTTTCCACATTATGTTTATACCCCTTTTGGAATTCCCTCTCCTTATCCAATTTCTCTTATAGTATTACCTTCTCCTTCTCTTCTATGGCCAATTTTTTCTTCAAATTTTCACCTCCATATTCCAATTCCCCATATTCAGACTTACAATTGCCATAATCTGAAATAATTCAACTAATTTCTAAGCTTACATTACTCTTGCAACGACCTCCTCCACAGACTTTGGTGTACATGTTTATGCCATAGGATTTTTAGATCCTTTTATAGATGATCCCATCTCCTCCACCAATTTGCTACCCAATTCAAATGAAAATGAAAATCCCTCTATAAATCCTAGTCTATTACTTGGTACCTGTATTTATAATGGTCTAAATACTACAAAAGAACGTTGTGTTTCCACTCTCTCCGTCTAAAGTCTAGTAGCATGTAAACCTTCATGTGTTTGTTGTTGTTATTGTTATTGTTATTGCAAATAATGTTGTAAATGTTGGAAATGTTGGAAATGTTGTGAACTTGCAGTGGTCTCCATCTAATCTTCATATACATCATCATCAAAGTGCAAATGTTGTTCACCCTCTAGAAGCCTTGTGTCATGTTCCCTCTTAACTTCTTGCCTCTATTCCCTCAACTATCCCTCTTGTGGAAATGTCATCTGTGGTACGTATGTAGTTTATCTGACTACATGTACCACTATTAGCACTACCCATACCACTATTGGCACTACAAATGGTTCCACCCTACCCCTCATCATTTTTTGTGCCCTTACTTCTATGTTTTCCTATTCCTTTTTCACTTTCAAGCTTGAGGCTCCTCCTTCCTAAACTTTGTTCTTCCTCTTAAGAGTACTTCTTGGAAAGTTTACTCCAACCTTCTTTCTATTTTCCAGTGATGTCTACATCTTTTCTGTAGTTCTTTTAACCTTGTCTGGTGGTTTCTATGGATTCTCCTTTTGATGCACAAATAGATATTGAAAGATTTTTGCCAATACCAAGGCAAATCGACAAGTATCTTTTTTATCCCCTTTATTCTCCTGAACATACTTATACCACCAATCTAGCTCATTACATAGACTATTGAATATAATATGTGCCCAATCTACCTTCTACCCCTTTTTTGCCCCTCACTAATGTAATAGCATTCTTGTTGCTAAAATATTATACCTTCTCCCTCTAATAAATGATAGATATAATGATAGGATATCTAACAAAGTATGGCAGACCTAGACTCTTTACATTCCATTGA
>Ga0209611_10004812_pt1 | contig 22948 bp, 15 predicted proteins | sample S1TSphgellanicum_3_FD_187693 | JGI IMG/M metagenome (GOLD analysis project Ga0209611, IMG submission 187693) | Host-associated microbial communities from peat moss isolated from Minnesota, USA - S1T2_Fc - Sphagnum magellanicum MG (SPAdes) (version 2) | ecosystem: Host-associated > Plants > Peat... | reverse complement strand
TTTTAGGGTTTTCACTTTAAGCAATCTGTGCTTGGACCTAATTTCATTCATTCGACCTCAAGGTCTTAGCAAGTTTCTGTTTGTAGATGAACTTCTTTGGTGGCGTTTCAGTTCCTGATTTGAGTGGCATGGTGAAACAGGCATTTCTGATACCCTAGTTCTGAACATGGACACCTTGGTGTGGTCATTAGTAGCCTCTGTCAAGGGACAAACAGCTATTTCAAGTGAGGTGAGCATTGTATCTCTTATGCTGGGTATTCCATGTAGTTTTGAAGTGTTATTCCAGCTAGCTTGTAAGGCAAGGGCAAACTGGGAACAACTTCACTTGCCACAGTAGTGCATTAATGATGCATTTATGGGATCTCCACTGGTTTACATGATACAATGCACTTGTACTTTCTGTTATAAGTTAGTGGAGGTAGAAGAATGTGAATCTCAAGAAAGTCACATTGTTTATCATGGCAAGGACAGGGTTTGAGTGTGCTGGTTGTTGAGGACTCCTTAGTTGCATTTGGTGGATACAATGGACACTTCAATAATCAGGTGCATAGTTTAATCCCTTTGTATACTTTCCTTTTCCATGATGTTGGACCAAGAATATGTAGTGACAGCACTGAGTGAATATTGTGTTTTTGCAGGTTCATGTGTTTCGAACATTTCCTCCAGAGAGGTTACAATCAAAGATTTTGGAATCTCCAGCTGCTGCAGCTCCTCCACCAGTGCTCAGTTCTCCACTAAATGGAACCTCATCATTGTCTCCAGATCCAGAAGAAACAGTGTCAGAGTCAAGAGGAGTGCCAGAGTCTGTGCAAGAGAATTTGGATGGGGAGCAGCTGAGAGAAGAGCCAGAGGTACATTCAGAAGTGCTTTTCAGGCATATACAAGGAGCACAGACAACTGTGTCATATGGGGCCTTTGTGCTCATGAGTACTAATACCTTGAGTTGAATGTTTGCAGTGTGCTTTAGATGACAGTGCAACAGGCAAAAAGCTGGCATTAGTCCTCAAAGTGAATGAAGAGTTGCAGGAGGCAACCTTGGCAGCACAAGCTGAGTGTTCAAAGCTACAAAATGAGCTTGCAATGGCCCAGTTTTCTTCATCTGAATTAGAACAGGTCTGATCCCTGTCTCAATCTTGCCATGACCTCACTAGTCAGAAATCCTTTATTTATGGTTCGAAGTGTAATTGAATTCCATTGATCAGGCTTTCGGTAGTTTGTGTCCCAAAGTAGTGAAGAGTTGTTTCTTGATTTTGGAAATGGAACAGTTGAGTTTTTGGCAACTGAAGATGCCCCTGATTGAATAGGTTCATGTTGCTGTGATGGCCTTTTGCATGCTCTTGTTGGGAGTTCCCAGTATCCATGCAGTTAATTTCCAGCTGAGGGTTCTGTGTCCTCTATCATTCCCATGCATCTTCCATAGTGCTGCAAATATTTCTATTTTTACATGTTTGGGATATCATTTTGCACAGAAACACAGAACTGAACTTGTAAGCAAATTTCACACCCTGAGAGACAACTGCTCAGAATGAAGGTTTATGCACTTCCTTACAGATCTGCTTGTGTTGTAGGAGCTGCACTCTGTGCGTGGGCAACTGGCAGCAGAACAATCCAGGTCATTCCGCCTGGAGGTAATATCAGTGGCAACATCAAGGATGAGTTAGGGAATAGACAGTTGGATGAGTAAAAACGATCCTTCTATAGATTGAAGAATGGTCACTTATCCATCATGCTTTTCTGAGTTTAAGCAGCTTATTTCTGTTGGTTTTGCTCTGTACTATTGGGCTGTTGACTCTTCAGTTTTTTTATGCTCATAAATATGTTAAGGAAATACATGTCAGAAGAGTAGGGAGAGTGGTTTGTCCAAGGCAGAATATTTGGGGGATTCACATCTGATTGAGATTGCAAGTGGAAGGGTTGAGAGTCCTGTCAGACAGTAACCATTGGAATTGAGTTCTTTCTTCTAGCATTCCTAACTTTTTTACAATGTTTTACACAGGTGGATGTGGCAGAGTTAACGCAAAAGCTCCAATCTATGGAGATCTTGCAAAAAGAGCTGGACCTTCTGCAGCATCAGAAGGCTGCCTCAGAGGAAGCTGTGATTCGAGCTGCGCAGAAACAGAGCACTGGTGTTTGGAGCTGGCTTGCAGGCAGTCCACCGGATAGCAATGGTGTAGAGGACTGAGCTAACTCTTCCTTGACATATTCATACACACGTATAATATGCATTATTGAATTCCAAGTGTTACAACAGCATGCCCCTCATGTTACGGATTAGAAGCCTTTACTGTTTGAAATAGGCAGCACCCAATCTATTGACTTCACATTTATGTGGAGATCTGGGGTATAACAAGCTTCTAACTAGGTCTTCTAGGTTTTGATGCTTGCGAAACAATTTTGCCAGGAGTTTTCCAGTTCACGATTTGACTGTTGAGAGGATTAATACTGTAGAGAATACTAGGTTTATGCACCTGATTAGTAGAGGTTTGATCACGATTCCAACTTTCCAGGAATCAGGCATGTTTGTGTAGCCTAATAATTTCACAAGCCCCCCAACGAATCCCTGGGGGCCACAGCCTGTTACAAATTACATTTTGGTGGGTGGAGGGTGGGGATGGGAAACCTGATGACCATCAGGGAGGCAGGATTGTATTGGAAGAGACTGATTGTCACCAGTAACTTTATACGTGCAGAGAGAACTGCTGTGGAGCAGCAGCAGCACTGATGTTGTGCTTATGTTTTGGCAGAAACTCCTGAAGTGAGGTGTGACATGTTTGTATATCTCAGTTTAGCTCTGGATATTTTGCTGCCATTGTACATGTGCTGATTTTTTTTACAATAAAATGAATGACTATGCGAGATGAGAGTTCCAATGTGCCAGAATTTGTTCAGCTGGATCCTTTTTCTTCTGGTGCAAGGCCCCATGGTTTTGGGACACCTTGAATAAAGTGCTTGAAAGGGAGCTTTTTGGTGGAAGAAGTGCAGTTCATGGATGTATGAACAAGAAAGACTTTCTTGATTGGAGTCTGTACTTTGTCTCTGATATTATTCTGTTACTAAGGACAGGGAAAGGAAAGTAGAGGAAGGAGACTACTGGTTATGCAATTAGTCTATTCAATTTATCAATCATAGCCAAAAGAAAAAAGTGAAGAACCCATGACAGTATTCCAATGCAATACACTCTTGGCAAAACAATGGACAATCCAGAACCTGATATGGCACCTACAGGTTTCTATATGGACAGGAATCCACAAAAAATAGGTCTGAACATCCCCGATCAAGAATGTAATCTACCACCTACCATTTCTTTTTATGTAGAGACTAAAATGTAGGTCTGAGCATCCTTGACAAAACATGAATTGCCAGACTAAGGATTCAGTATAGTACACAGTTCAACAAGAAAAGATGGAACTGATTCTAGAATGCAGTCAAACAAAAGTGACCCATTCAGATATGGGTGAGATCAAGGGTAAGCAAAGGCAGTGCCATAATGTTTGCAAAGCCAGGAACAACCACATGAGCAGTAAACCACAAAGGAAACTTTTGACAAGACATGTGCTGTCGCTGCTTCATCTGTATCTGTGATCTTTCAGTAAGTACAAGCTGCTGTGTCTTATCAGGGGCAGATGGATCTGGAAGAGATACCTCTTCAGCTGCCTGCTCTGATTCTTTCTCTCTTGCTAGTTGCCTCTCAACATACTCTGGAACCATCTTGCGAAATATGGCATTGCACTTGATATTAAGTACATGGATTAGTTCAAGAGATGAGGAGACCCCAAAGGCCTCTCAGAAGGTCAATAATCCTTGCATATTTGACATCTTTCATCAGTATTACACCTCAAATGATGACAAAATATCTCCGATATTACAATTTTCCTAACTTAGCTGGCTGCCTTCAATCATCAAGTACAAGTCCCAAACTGTACATCACATCAGATCTCTCACTGTTAATCAAAATCAAAAGAGCAAGGTTTGGTTTTATGGGTATGAAAGTCCACAAAGGATACTCTGCATTCACAAACATACAGTAGATGAACATAAAGTACATGCTCCTGATCATTGACCAAATGCTTTGCAAAAACCAATCAAGAAATATAAGAGCCAGATAAGTTTATTACCTTGGAACAGGCCACATTGGATTCCATGTCTCTTGATGAACGGCCACTCAGCATATAAACCTGTTAGATTTGCACTCCCTGTGCAACCTTGCAGAAGATCAAAACCCCTGGGAGGATATAAAGAATATCCAAATTGCAATTTGGATCTGGTTGGTTCTCAACAAGCTTGACATATACTACCAGGATCACAGATCCAGTGTAAGCTTCACCGACTGTTTTATCTACCCTACTCCTTTGGAAATTTGACTTTGCCATGATACACAGTATACACCTCCTGCATTCAAAACTAATTATTTAACAAGCTAAATGCCAGAGGTCTCAAAAGACAAACCCATGTCCTTGGGGAAGTTATTTTTTATATATTTTATGAAACATGTGAAATGAAGAGGTTTTTTTTAATATGCTATGAAATAATACAATATTTAAAAATATTTTACTAAAATCAGATTTTTTTAATGTATTTTAGATCTATTCTCATAGTTTAATTCTAAACATCTTATTTACATTTAAATAAATTATTTAAAAATATTTTTAGAAATAAGTTGCATCCTATATTTTTCTGCACATCATTTGAAAGAAATGGACATAAACTTCCTTGACCAATATCAAGACTAGATTCTGAAGCATATGGGGCTCAAAAGGGATAATCTAAGGATGGCGGTATCTGGAGAGCAGCCAAAGATCATATATGATGTCCAATCGACCTTCAAATGGTGTGCTCTCACTTCCCTCCAGAACATCATCTGCACAAATGACAATGCTATGGGTTGAGCCACACTAAAAGCAGGCAACTAAAGAGTAATGAAAAACCATGCTCACACAGGGCAACAAATCGAAGATTGAACATAGACATATGATGAAGCCACTGAGATTCCTCTAGGATTTTGGGGTCTAGAGTATATATGGACCCACAAACTCAAAAGTCCAATTGGCATTGGACTTGTACTTCAATATGTGTCAATCAGATGTTGGTATAGATATCAACTTAGAGACTCCATTGCTCAAAACTAGTTGCTGGAACCTCAAAGTAACAGAACTAAGGAAATACATGATCTAACTCTTGTGAGAATGGGAGAAATCTCTAAACTTGCAATTAAAGGACACCAGAGAAATATCGACACGTATGCTATTCCTGAACATCTGAAGCCCATTAACGGGATCTGTCCATGAATGCATAATTTCACATAGTGAAATTTCTTCACTCAAATTAGAATTCCTCAACTGACTTCTACATCAGCTACCCGAATCTAGGGGATAATGTGTTAAAAGCTATATGTGCAACTTTCATATGCAAATGTAAGAACTAGTTCATCATGGCAACTGTTAAAAATAATTCCAGGCATTGATTTGGTCACGAATTTTATCTTTGCCCTTAGGCACAAGTTAATGGGCACAATAAGATTAAGGTGCCAGTTTGGTGAAGTTTCTACAACAATTTCAGGCTTCCATATTCTAATAATTTGATTGGTCACATAGGGTTTTTCTTCACCCCTAGCAACAGTATGAATAACATGCACTTGTTTTGTTGACTCTGCCCATAGGTCTTTTACCACACATTGATGTTGTATTTGAACATAAAGTTTTGGCTTGATGTGATGACATCTGCAGTATAATGTTTTCATGATGGATGGGTATGTTCCATAGAAGTGTACAGATTTACGTGAAAAGTTTCCAGTCTCGAAATGTTTTAGTTTAAACCCTTTGATCCTACCAAAAAAGGCAGTTATTATTGCACAATTGCTTGCTTTCTCTGGTTCATTCAGATACATTTCATTCATTTTCTATTAAAATTTCAATGGCCTAGCAGATATTATTTCCCTTATTACATGTATTGGTAGCTAAGAAGAAAGTATTGGAGTTATTTCTTCATGTTGTATATTGAAGGATTCCATCTTTTCTGCATAATACCAAATTGTGTAGAGATATTAAACTTTGCATTTTAGTATATCAACGTACATTCTCAGTCGTACAAAGCATTAGATGTTATTTCACAAGTAAAGCTGCGATGCAAATTTTATAAGATTGATACTCCTACCATAGGATGCATGAAATGGAATTTTCTTTCAAAGCAGAAGAGAGTTTTTGCATCGTATCTATCATTATAAAAAAAAAGTTAGGAACCAAGAGTACATCAGGTTGACTCTGCAGTTTGGACAGAATTGCATACTGTCAAATGATCTGCAAAATGATATGCAACAGCAAAATACACATAAGATGCACATAAAATATATAGATTGTAATTAGTTTTTCACCATAACTCAGTGAGTAAGTTTCTTTATGAGTGGTGGGTGTATAACTAAATTATTATAAGATTTCCAAATTCTGGCACCAATTGCACAACATTTCTGCTTACAATTGTCTTTCCAAAAGATTGTCTGTTCATCACTCTTGGACATTGTATTGACCCATGACAACAAGTAGAGCTTGATGAAGAAGAAAAGCTGGTAACCAAGTTTCCAAACAGAATGCAACTTTGCAAGTCAAGCAATGTAGTGGGTTCTGCTTAATCCACTGGACAGTCGATGATGATCAGCAGCTGCAACAGAATTGAACTATTGTTGCACCTTGCACTTTTAGCTAGCTTTTCACAATTCAGAGAAACTCCAGCTCTGCATCAGGATTTCCAGTCACAGATCAGTATTATTAATATCTGCCCCACAAAACCATTTTCACAAGTTACTTGCAAAACACTTCAAGCACTGCAGCCTGATCTAGGTATCTTACTCAGAGCCTGCAACAGAAAGCCGAAAGAACACCAAGGAACAAAAGGATGAGGCAATAGGCGCCCCATCCTTCTTCTCTAATAAACCCAAATTCCTGTCCCCAATTCTACATTAGAGTGCATTAACTCTTGAGGACATACCAAAAAGTTTTAAAAACAAGGAACAAACAAAAACAAATCTGATTTCGTCGTAGTTGCAACACATGCCATGATCACATGCATTCATGTATCAATTAACTCGCTCCCGAACACTGGCATTGCAAGCAAAATCTAAGCTCAAATGGTAAAGAAAGAGTGACGAAGCTGTCACCAAAAAAACAAGGACAGTAAGGTACATTGATAGTCTCAAGACCATGCAGTTGGTGATTGTCACAAGACCTGCATGCAGTTGCAGCTGGTGCAAATTGGATTCTAGCAGAAGGAACCAGCGATCTAGTACTGAATACCGCAAGATCCTGCGTGCAACAAATGCTCAAAGTCTAGCATACCTGAAAATGAAAGCTGATGTAGCGAAAGTTTAGTAGCCTCCAGGTGCAGGGGACGAATAGACGGGGGTAGGTGGTGATGAGTAAAATGGGGAAGGAGAAGACGAGACCGGTGAAGGGGAAGAGTAAACGGGAGGAGGAAATGAGTAGACAGGAGAAGATGGCGTCGAAGAGACTGGTGAAGGGGACGAGGAAACTGGGGAAGGAGACGACGAGACCGGCGAAGGGGAAGAAGAGACGGGTGAAGGGGACGAAGAGACTGGCGAAGGTGACGACGACACCGGTGGAGGAAATGAAGACACAGGTGAAGGGGATGAGTATGTGGGCGAGGGAGACGAGGACACCGGAGATGGAGATGAATAAATAGGCGAAGCCGGAGAAGAGGAACTTGGCGACGGAGAAGAGGAAACTGGAGACGGGGAAGAATAAACTGGGGAAGGTGGAGAAGAGCTGGAAACTGGAGACGGAGAAGAGTACACTGGGGAAGAAGGTGGAAAAGAGCTGGAAACTGGAGACGGAGAAGAGTACCCTGGAGAAGAAGGTGGAGAAGAGCTGGAAGCTGGAGGCGGAGGAGAGTACACTGAGGAGGAAGGCGAAGAAGAGCTGGAAGATGGAGGCGGAGAATAGTACACTGGGGAAGAAGGCGGAAAAGAACTGGAAACTGGTGACGGAGAAGAGTACCCTGGAGAAGAAGGTGGAGAAGAGCTGGAAGCTGGAGGCGGAGGAGAGTACACTGAGGAGGAAGGCGAAGAAGAGCTGGAAGATGGAGGCGGAGGAGAGTACACTGAGGAGGAAGGCGAAGAAGAGCTGGAAGATGGAGGCGGAGGAGAATACCCTGGGAAAGATGGTGGAGAAGAGGAAACTGGGGAGGGAGAAGAATACACTGGGGAAGAAGGTGGAGCAGAAGAAACTGGAGATGGAGAGGAGGAAATTGGGGACGGAGAAGAGGAAACTGGAGAGGGAGAAGAATACACAGGCGAAGGAGAAGAGGAAACTGGAGATGGAGAAGAATACACGGGAGAAGGAGAAGAGGAAACTGGAGATGGAGAAGAAGAAACTGGAGACGGTGAAGAATACACTGGGGATGGAGAAGAATAAACTGGTGATGGAGAGGAGGAAATTGGCGATGGAGAAGAGTAAATGGGTGCCGGCGGTCCGTAGACGGGAGGCGGAGAGGATTCAATTTCAGGAGCTGGGGCAGAAAACGGAGGGGTGTAAATGCTTTCTGGAGCTGGAGCGGAATAAGGCGGCGTCTCGCTCTCTGGAGCTGGCGCGGAGTATGGAGGACTGTAAACCACCAGAGGCGGAGGCGAGCAACTAGGAACCAGATCCCAGAAAGCACCACTCACGTCCTTCTTCGTTCCAGTCTGCAAGAGTGGACGACTCTCTGCTCCCAATGGGCTTACACTAAAGCCCACCACAGCAAACAACAGCAACAAAGAAGCCAAACTAGTGCACGTCGTCATATTGCTCAGCTGCAGACAAACACAATTGCGGTAAACGAGATCCAAAGAGACAAACACAAATCAAGCCTCAGATCAGTAAGAACAACAATTCTCAGAGCAGCCGCTAGACCCAGTTACAGACCCAGAGATAGCTAGCAAGTAGCTAGACACTACAATGCTGAAGCTCTCAAGGCCTGAAAACTAGATCAAATGTTACAACGTCACAGACAGCAATTACAGTTAGACATGGGATCTTCAGCGATATCAATTGCAGTAATATATACAAGTGAGCAAGGAGGTGGTGCTACTGCAATGCATACACACTGTGGGGGTGCTACTACTACCATGGGTACAGTAACAGTAACCCGCAGCCATTCACAATTTAACATGGACTCGCTCCCTCATCACACATAACTGAGTTCAGCAATTCAAGAGTCTCTCCACCCACGCAGCACTAAAATGGCCTGCAGGCTAAATTTGGGATGAAGTACAGCAGAAAATAGTGTGAAACTTCATTGGGGCCTGTAAATGGAACCCCCATACAGGGCCTTCTAAGAGACCAAGTAGCTGGAATTTACTGTTTTCTATTGGCCACATGTGCCCAAGTGGTGACGTTTAAATAGTCTCTCACTTTCTATTTTTCATGTTTTGTGGGGGTGGAGATGGGGAGTAATTGACACTGTATTGTGGATATCATAAATGCTTGTAGAGGTCCAGATAACAGTTGTGGCCCAGTTACAGCACTTAGATGGCATGTATGTACATTGTAAAATATTTGGATGAAGTACAGCCTTCAATCAAAATAGTGTGGAAATGGGTATGGATCAGTGTTATGCAGGCATACACAGTTAGATGTACAAGCACTTGTACTAGAGGGCATACCCACTTGGTATGTAGTTCAGCGTACTCAGGGTTTAGGGTTTTTGAGATTTTATATACCCCATTTGGTAACACACCATTACGGTTGAAGTGCAACCTTGGGAGATTGATGTTGCTACTTCAACCTTGTAAGAGTTGTAACACTTCACCTACAGCTTGGCACTGCTTGCACTTGCAAAAAGTTAATGTTATGGTGATATCATCTTCTTAGTTTTGAATCCATGTTGAATCACACCATGACTACAATGTTTTGTTATGTGCAAAGGACAACATCGCCATGGCTACAATGTCTTGTTATGTGCAAGGACAACAAAATTAGGTTTTAAAATTATAGGCAATTGGTGGAGGAACACATTCTTGCTATGTTGCAAAAAACCATGACCAAATTAGTCTTATATTTATCTCTATACTTGTGCCACAACTTATGTGACATTTGATTTGTGGATGTTTCACATTGGGTTTGACACATTTGCACCAATTGTCAATTCCATTAATGATGCATGAGACTATAAGCATGTTACTATTGGTTTTTTTTAAGCCCCCAACATTGATGATCATAGGTCAAATTACTTTGGTAGACATTGTGAAATTGTTGTTAACCCAACTCAAACTCACACATATAGTCTTTGCTTATGTGCATAATAAAGTCAATTTGAACAAGTCATTAGCCTTTGCCCTTTTAATCATAATTAATTATGAACCATTATAACTAAAGGCTCCATTTGTAAGAAATTGTTTTGGACATGCAATGTTTAAGGCTTGCCAATATGTCACAAATGATTATAATGTGTGTGTTTGGCCTAAAGGAGCTTTCCTTGAAGGATGCCTAACAAGTTATAGTAGAAAACAATAATGTAAAAAAATAAAAATGAAAAAGGTTTTGATAAGAGTGGAACAAGGCTTGTGTTATTCAAATTTGCTTTATTTGTAATGAAACTCATAAAATCATTGGCAAGAACAAGGTTTAAAAGTAAGGTTGTCATTTTCCATGAAAATTTAAAATATTTTGATATTATTCATGTAACATTTGTTATCATAAAGAATATTTGCACCTACAAGCATGATGCATGGTCAACTAGTTGGGCCATTACACGAGTTGTGTGAAAAAAATTATAACCAATTGTGAAACATTGTGGTTTAAAGTAAACAAAAAATTGTTAATTAACTTTTCACTACACCAATATGTATTCCATTTCATTAAATTTTGAATGAATTTAGCAAATTTACCAAGGAAAAAATGGTCAAGCGACTAATGAATAGGGACTAATTGTTATAAACAAGTGAATTCATTAATAACTAATCCAATTTGTTAATAATGAATTCATTAATACCTAATCAAATTTATTAATATTTAATTAACAAATAATTAATCAAATTCATCAATAATTTAATTTATTAAATTGACCACTTAAACTAAATTAAACATGTAAGAACTTAGGCTAAGTTAGGTTAAACACCTAAGAACATAAAGTAACTTAAATCATTTAATTTATCAATTTAAGGTGCAAATGTGAAGGTTTGAATGCCTCACCTCCATGCTTAAAAAACAAATCCTTAATCATTGGATCATTTTAAATAAGTGGAATGATTTGTCATCACATATTATTATGCACATTTTTTTCATAATCAATGTGAAGACTATTGTTTGTTAAATTTTTATATTAGTCCTAGGTTATTCTTAGGTTGTTATAAATTACCTCATATTATTTTTAAATTACCACAAGTTAGGATTTTAAGCTAATCTTAAAATATTATAGGCTATTATACCTTATGTCATTTTTTAATATTTTATGATATTCTACCTTGTGCTATTTTTAATTATTCCATTGTTGGATATTTTAAGTTATTATAACTTATTCCAACCTTGATAATTTTCAAATTTTATTTATTCTAGGCTATTGTATCCTATGTTATTTTTAATTATTTTAAATTATTCTTAGGCTACCATGGATTAATCCTTGGCTATTTCAAGTGATTTTACTTAGGTTATTATAAATTATCATAAGTTAATCTACATTATTTTCAGCTATTATAAACTAATCCAATTTGAATTATTATAAATTATTTCATTTTAGGTTATTTGAAGTTATTTCAACTTAGATTATTTAAAATTATTTTACCCTAGGCTATTCATGGTTATTCCACCCTAGGTTATTATATGTTATTTTAAATTATTTTAATTTAAGTTATTATAACCAAAGTTATTTTCAATTATTTTAGGTTATTCCACCACATGTTATTATAAATTATTCTACCTTAAATTCTAAGTTAATCCACCTTAAGCTATTCTAATTTTTTTTTGTTATTTTAAGTTGATTCATTGTACACCATTATCAATTATTTTAAGCTATTCCACCTAAGTTATTTTAGGTTATTGTATCCAATGTTATTTTCAACTATTTTAAGTTATTTTATCTTAAGCTATTATCAACTATATTAAGTTATTCCACCTTAGGTCATTTTTTGTTATTCCAAACTATTGCACCTTAGGCTATTTTTAGATCTTATAAATTATTTCACCTAAAGTTATTTTAGGTCATTCTGAATTATTTTAAATCATGTAACCCTATATTATTTTAAATTATAACATTAGGTTATTCTATGATATAATAATTTAAAATAACCCAAGGTGGATTAATTTCAAATAATGTAAAGTGGAATAACTTAAAATAACCTAAATTAATTTATGCTATAATCACTTTAAATAATTTAAAATATTTTCAAATAACCTAGGGTGGAATAATGTACATAATTTAAAATAACCTGATTATAATAATTTAAAATGACCCAAGATGGAATAACCAATAATATTTTAAGGTGGAATAACATAAAATAATTGAAAATACCTTAAATTATAATTTAAATAATTTAAAATAACATAGCCCAAAATAAATGAAGGTGGAATAACTTATGATAACCAAATATTATTTAAAATAGATAATTTGAAATAATTTCAAGTGGAATATTTTTGAATATTTTAAGGTGGAATAATTTAAAATGTCTATAAATGGATTAGATTAAAATAATTTATATAGCCTAAGGTGGAATAACCTAGAATAGCCAAAAATAATGTAAGATGGAATATCTTAAAATAACCAAAAACGTCTTAGGGCAAAATAATTTATAATAATTGAGAATAATATAAGGTAAATGGATTAAAATAAGTTACAATAAGAAAACCTATAATAATTTAAGGTATTTAAAGCAACATAAAATATATATTTTTTGTTATAATGAATTACTTCAATTAATAATGTATCGTGTCAATTAAAAATGTAACATCATGATTATATAATGACCCTTGAATGACATAATTTTAAGCAAGATGAATTGACTAAGGTGCGGTGAACCTATTTCACTTTTAAATCCATAATGATTTAAACTAATGAATTATTCCCCCACTTTTGTATTAATGTTTGTTTAATATGTTAAATGTTGTAATTGTTTTGAGTGTTTAATACTTTAAATGTTGCAAGTGTCTCCTTTCTTGTGTGGAATAATTGATGATGATATCAATATTTTCTATGGACACATCATTAGTAAAAAAAACATCATTTGTGATTATCATTTATAACTAGATTTTAGTCGTAAACAACAATTGCGACTAAAAATCAGCCTAACAACAAACAACAAGTTGGCAACAACATTAATCACAAACAATAGATGAATTTATTTTTTCATAAAATACAAGTATGATGATCTTATACATGTATAGAGGGATGAATTCATGAGACTACACTTGTAATTACATTTATGACTACAATGTACACTAGTAGTTTATTCACACATGGTAGCCCAAGAATGTGACACATGGCATCATTTGGATTTTTGAAATATTTTGCCAAACAAATATTTCCCTTTTTCTTCAACCATTTGATTAAAACAACTAAATTGTGCCATGTGGCAACTTAAAATTGCCTTATAATCATTTAGGGTTAATGTAAGGTTGAACCATTTATGATAGGCCACATAACACTTAATTAGGCCTAGGTTAAACCACCTAACCTATCTAGGTGCTTAAAATACTTAGCCTACTTTCGAGCTAGGCCATTTACAGTAAGCCATGTGGCACCTACGTTAAATTAGGCCACCAAAGCCATTAGTCTAGCCTAAGTAGGCAAATGTATTTAGATTTAAGTCTAAAACTTTTATAACATAATCTTATTTTATTTTAAGTTTAATCTTTTGCATGGAACCTATGTAATTAACTCCTCCCATATGGCAATTGAAAAAATTGAATGTGTTTCCTACACCAAACTAACCTACTTATATAGTTTGTAAATTTGAAAGGGAGACAAACAATATGGGATAAAAATTTAGTTGTAACCTAATCACATAATTATAGCTTAGTTGCAACTATTCCTTAACACATAGTATAACATAGTTGACCTATTAACTAGGTAACATAAGTTTTTACTAAGTAATTATTTAAATAGTATTTATTTTAAATGAATATTTAGATGACCTTGAGACAATTATTTATTTTAAATACCTATTTAGATATATAGCCTCCAAATAATTATTTAAATATCCTATTAGGTAGCTAGTGGGTATGTAGATATGCAAGTATTTAGTAAATAGGTAGGTAGGTAAGTATTTAGTACGTAGGTATACACATATAGGTATGTATGTATCATTAAATAGTTTATATGTGTAGCTACAAGATAACATACATACTTTATGCAACTATAATGTGACTATATTAATTAAATGTGTAACTAAATGTATACACAATGTCGTAAAAAATACAAAGATATGTTGAAAAATTCACCTATTGGAAGGATGAAATAAGTCATCAGTGTACGCTAGTTGAAAGGAAGACCAAAATCCATGCAAATTTTAAAGAAAGTTGCATAAGCAACCACTCATAGTTGTAGGCAACATTTAATTGCACATAGTTGCATAGAGAATGGTTGCAAATGACAAAATTTCTATTAACTTACATAGATGTTAAGGTTGTCAATGTGTTGCCCTTATTATATTCTTTTGAATTTTTTTAAACTACCAATGTTCATAACATGTTAACATTAATATTGAACTTTAAGTTCAAAGGACTCAAATGTGCAATGGATTATTTTGGCCATCAAAGGGCCAAACTCTTACAAAAAAATATGAAAAAAATGTTATTCCCCATGATGATGAAATGTAAACAATTCCTAAATTTGATTATTGCACAATCTCCTACACTTGCACAATGCCCATTCAATTTTCTTTTTGATGTTCCAACTTCAAATGAAAAAAATAATAATAATAATTTTTGGAAATTAAATTGTTTTTTTTAATGTTGACATCAATGATGATGCATGTTCACTTTTGGTTTAGTGGGCAAAACACGTTAATTGTACCCAATATGGTTTTTTTTACCAACAAATATTTATAATTTTTGTTTTCCAAATTGGGACAATTTTTTTTTTTGGTATGGTTAGAATTTTAACTAGTTTGTAGCATTGCAAACTTGGGGTTCACAAATCTTGATGTTCTTTCCATGATCTACAAGAACTAGTTAAATGATTTGAATTATTTTGCAAACAAAAGCATGTCTTTAACTACTTTGCTTTAAATTACCATGAATAAGGGTCTATATTCAATCCCTTTTGATATTAAATAAAAATCTCCCAATAGTCTCAAGTTTTTTAATTGAAAAAATATGAATTTTTTTCATCATCTAGTTAAACTTGGTACTAAGAACACTTACCATTCAGTTTATAGTGAACTATTTTGCACCTAAAATATTTGCAATTGTTTGTAGCTTGTTTGCAATGGTTCATGTTTAATTATGTTGATTTTAAACTCTTGTTTTTCCCATACTATGTTTATTGTTTACGATGATGTTCAACAAAAAACATTCCAAGTCATGTTTAATTCAAACATTCATTAAAAATGGAATTTGACAATTGACAAGCACACACACATCTTTGTCAAGTATAAAACATCAATTTTTTAATTATTTGTCTAGTATAAGATGGTTTTTATCATAGTTTTAGTTCATGTTTCCAAATCTATTGTCTTCCTCTTATTGCTATTTTTTAATGTTTTATTAGTGATCTCCTCTTCAGAGGCATTGAAGCAAGCCTTAATGCATTATTAATAATTGGTCATCCACTCCTTTTGAAAACCTCAACATCATTTCCAATATCTCCTTTTTCTCATCATTCCAAGAGCCTTCCCTCCTTTGTGATGACTCATCATCCATGCTCTTCCTTGCACTCATTTTTGAAACTATTGTGACCACCTCTTTGCAATAAACAAATGTTGATGATTCATATGCATTGACCCTAGGTCAACATGGTCTTTTGGCCACTTCTTCTTGATTGCATTATCTAGTGCACCATTCCATTTTGAAACAAATCCCAACAAGTAGTTGGATTGTCTTTAAATTCATGTTTTATAATTTTGATTCGTTAACTATGTTGGCTAGGGATTATCTCCTAGAACTTGTCATAAATTGTCGAGAAATTTTAGGTGAAACATATGAATTAGAGTCACATAAATTTTATAATTTTGCAAGTAATTGTTTGCTACCCAATATTCAACTTTCACTTTGTATTTTACATCAACCATCACCAATTCTTCTTGGTTGAATGGAGGGTACATGTCTTAGTCCCTAGGAACTTGACAAGAATTGTTTTGATATACTTCAAACATGTTTGTTTATCCAATACAAGATGAGGCAAATAAGTTATAGTGAAAAACTCATTGTGAAACCTCACAACAAATAATTTGGAATGGTGACGAATGAAAAAAAAGTATAACATGCATTACTTGATCAAATATTCATGAAATTTCATGTCACTGTTAGTTCACATTAAAGTGGTGCATGTTTGTAGTTTTAGGACTTGCAACAATCTAACATTTTTATTGAAATATGAAGTTCACAATGAATTAATGTATCTTACAATGACCACAAACCCACTTGATTTGATATTAACCTAGGCAATTACATTTGATGTTGATAATGACAATGTTAAATTTTAGAAGTATATCCATATCTTTTGACTTGTCAAAATTTCACATCCTTTTTTAACATTAGCTGCATGACATTATTGAATACAAATAATTAATAATCTTTTGAATATGATGTTGACTAAATGTTTTGTAATGAGTGGGATGAATTAAAAATGCTTGCAAATTTTTGGAATTCAATCAAAGGCCTAGATTATTAAAAAATTCAATGCAAGCTACAATTATGAAGTATAGGAAGTGGATTCTAAAACAAGGAGGAAATTAAAATGTGTTTTACTATAAATGAAACACAAGAAAAAAAGAAGCCATTAAAAACAACAAAATAGTTTGAGATTGAAAAATAAGTTTATTCAAGTTTCATGTTGCAACAATGTTTGATGGGAGTTCCAATGTCTAAAAACCTAATCATAAGTCTTCTCCAAATGTAGATTGAAGATCTTCTATCTTTGGGAAAAATCACTTTACCCATATTTTGTTGTCAAATCATTAGCATAGCAATAAAAAACATTACACAAAACTTGGAAATCCTTTAGGCTCAAAGATCCAAGGCTTGTTTCTTTAAATTGCTTGGGCATGGTCAAGGCGAGTCTCTTGCGTAAATTGAAATATAATCAATTATAGAAGTAATTTGGAACCACAAATTGCAAATTTGGAACCTTTCTAATTTAGACTTCCCTCATTATGAGCTCATGTAATATGAACTTCCACATGCTTTAGTGAGTGTAATCATTAATCACCTTCTTCCATCTTGAATTTATTTGTTGAAGTGATGAAATTTCTACAATTGTGCATTTACAGTCCACCATTTCTATTTCATTCCATTAATTTTTGCAATAACCTAGGGGACATGTGGTCATGAACAATGAAGTTTTGGGAAATGGCAAGAACTCCATTTAGCCAAAAACTAAAAAATGAACTTAAGGAAACAAACTATAAATAATGAAATTGGAATTTAAGTAAATAAATCAGAAAGAAAAATAATTGTGAAGTAGGAATTAAATGTAAAGACAAGAAATGGAATCTCAAAAAAATTGAAACAAATGACAAAATTCAATTTAAAATTTAATTTATTGGATCACAAAAGGGAAAAATCAAAATATAGATGTAACGAACATCGGACAATTCAAATTGCAACATAAAAAAATTGTATCGAATGACTTCAAGATTATAGGATATCGTAGATTAAAACATCAGATGGTTTAAATTGCAATAGAAAAAATCAATATTGAATAGCTAAGATTATAAGATGTTACATATTTGACCATCTAACGACTCAACTTGTAATAAAAAGAATTGACATCAAATGGTTGAGATCGTAGGATGTCACATATTTGAACATTGAATGGTGAAACACTTTAATATTATGATGTCGTAGAACATTCAACCCTATTAGCAAATATTCCACCATGTTGGAATTTTTTGGTCAAAAAATATTCCAATGACGTGGATGAAATATACTAAAAATATTTTTTAGTGCTCATGCTCATAGGCTCACATTGACAAGCTCACAATATAACGTCATTGTTATTTTATAAACAAAGGCATTCAAATGCATTGGTGAGTTTTTCAATTTTGAAATAGACCTTCATGCCCATGAAGATGAATTGGGAAAATATGGCTATTTCAAGAAAGATGTGTAATGGTGGCATTTTAATGATTACAATCATGGCAATCACTTTAAGGTATATTTAATTTTTCATCAATTTTTTTAAAGAATAAATAATAATTTGTGCATGTTCAAATTTGGATAGGTCTTGAAGTTAATGAATAATTATAGGTGAAAATTTTAAAACTTGTAATGAGTGACACACTACTAGGTTTGTCAAATGGTATAAGGGGTAAAGAACCTTACTAATTCACAATTGTGCAACACAATATAAACCCAAGGTGCATTTCTTAACTTTCACAAAGAAAGAAAGAAAGCATAGGAACTTTAGGGCAAAACTAGGATGAGTTTGTTATGATAACTTCAAGGTGAAATCAACTTGCACCCAAATTAAAAAAATTGAAAATGAGTGCAAATTGAAATTAAATTGGTGTAGGAACGGAATCATGGGAAACATACATTCGAATGATTCATCACATCTTGAACTTGGAAAAAATTACCACTCTCCTTCCTAGCCACATTCACAGTCATCTTCGGAAAAAAAATTGATGCCGAATTGATATGTATATTTTTGAATTCAATGACATACCCTGGTCCTAATACTTTCATCTTTTCCACCATAATATTGGACATGTAATATAGCATGATTAACCTAAGAAGTGTCAAAACCCAGCATGTGTCAATATTCACATGACATTGGTTTGGACTTATGATTTTTGTAAGATCTAATGGTATCCACAAGGCTTAATAAAAACAAATGGTTTACAAATGGGTTTGAAATTGTGTATTTACACAAGATACAATGGTATACACAAGGCTTGGTTCTTCTATTAAAAATTATTGCTTGCAATTGGTTGGTCATAATGATTGGGCAAGGTGGTAACATTTGAATAGTCTCTCACCTTAGACTGTTCAATTTTTTGTCTTTATGGATGAAGCTAAGGAAGCAATTAATATTTTGTGTTGGATGTGAAAGTTAGTAATAGAGGCCCAAATAAGAGGTGTAGGATATTAGGGATGCATGTGAACCTCCTCTAAACCTATCTATGAAAAGAAATTTGTTGATTTTTTATTTTTCCTGTTTATTTGTCTCATTGAGATCTTCCAAGACAAGAGACCCCTCCTTGCATGCTTGGTAGCATTGGAAAGCCCTTGGTGAGTTGGGGTGCAATGAGTTGATTTCATAATGTCTCCACATATAATGAAGAAGTTATTAAACATTGAACATTTCTTTCATTGAAAATTAGTTTAAATATTAAAAAACCTAAACTTTTGAGTGCACATTTGGTATTGTTGGAAAGCCCTCAACAAGTAGGATTTAAGAAAAGTGATTTTGGAAAAAAAAATTTTATTGAATTTTGAATAATTTTTATCAATGAAAACCCAAATAGATTACAAGAATGATTTTTAAGGGAAAAATGAGTTGGGTAAGGAGTCCACACTTGGGCCAACAAACAGCATAGGCTAGCTGCAACACTAGTATCTTCAATCTAACAAAACACATTTCAGGATTTGTATGTTAATAGGGCCACAGTGAACCAGCACCCACCAGCGCACCATCCACTGGATGCCTGTTGTGGATGAACCTCCACTGAGTTAGTATATATAGTTTCACCTTGGTAACCATTTCTGTAATAAATAGCTCCCATATATAGGTAGATAGGCTAAGAAAATAGATATTTATAAAGTAAGTAGATGGTTGATACATAGGTAAGGGCTGTTTTTAGTACCTACTTACTAACAACTTGCTTGTGGGTTGTTAGTAGGTAGGTAGTTTAAAAAAAAGCAACAGAGCTAACCTTACCACCATGGTTAGCTAAGGAAGTGGAACCCAACAGAAAACTGATCCGTGACCACTTATCATTCATTCATCATCCGTCATGGTGCGCTGGTGGGTGCTGGTTCACTGTGGCCTGTTTTGTTGTTAACAGGTGTGATGCAGTTAAAGGACTGCCGGGTGGGTTACCTATTGTGATTCATTTACCATCTATCATTGGTTAACGAAAATGGTTTAATGCATGAGTTTAAATATATTATGCGGCTGGCACTGTCCGCATACCACCTCTGCAATAAAGTTACAACACGTCCGGACAGGTACCTACTTTTATTAACTCATCTTGTAACTTACAATAATGTCTTAAAATTTTGAAACCTTCTTGTCCTTTCCAAAGGCGGTCTTAATAAATAATGTCTAGTCCTTCAATTCACGGCAGAAAAAGAATTAATGTTCTTCAAATGAAAGGCAATAATCCAATGAATGCTTCAATCCAAAGCACACTTTTTCAAAATAAAAATTTAGTCATAAATATACACACACACACATATATATGTTTAGCAAACACATAAATTTGTATATATACAAGTGATGAATATATATATATATATATATATATAAAATTTATGATAGAATACTATATACATTAGTGTAGTGTGTGTCGTTGGCCCAAGTGTGAACAAATTGAGAGCTCGACTGATTTTTCCTTTCAAACCCAATTTTTGCAATTTGTTTGAATTTCTCAAATTTTGCCAACAAAATCCACTCAAAAATCAATATCTTCCATACCTTAGCTCTGAAAATTGAGAAATAAACTCTATTAAATTTGACTTGTGTAAGGCTTTCCAACAACACCAAGAATGCTTCCAAATTCAGATACAGTTTTCAGTTTCGATTTTATTTAATTCTCATTGAGAAAATAGTTCAATAATCAATAGCTTCCACGCCATAGCTCTAAACAGACTCAAAGCAAATGGGTGCACCCTTACAAAGATACCAAGAGCACAGCATGAAGTGTCATGATTTGAGAGATCTCAGCATGACAAAACAAAACAGAACAACCTATCTTGCTTCATAGGTAGATGACAATTCTTAGTCTTCAAATTGTTGGGTTTTGTAATTTTTTATACAGGGAAACTCAGAGTCAAATCTTTCCACTTTCAATCTACCACTTGGAAGGAGCCAACCTGCTTTACAAAATTGCCTGCAACAGAAGGCACTAGAAATATTTGCTGTATGGAGGCGCACAACCCACAATGCGTGTTCTTCATTTAAAATGTGGGATTTGGCGCATAAATCTTCTGTGGGTTAGGGACAATAGTTGGTGAGCTGGGCTGTCAAGAGTCAGAAGCAATAACATTGTATGTACTTACATAAATGACCATTCCATTGAGTTATCAGTTAGCATTTAGAGGTATAAATGTGGCCTATTCAAGTGCCCATTTATTAAAGGCGCCCTTTGGCAGCAAAATGGGTTCCAAAACTTCAATGCAATATTGTTGTGTGTCGACACATCCAGTTCTTTACCTGACTGTTCATCAAAGTCAATGGACTGCAGCGGTTTGTGTTACCAAAGCTTTAATGGGGTTGTAATCAGGAGTACTCTTCTGAAGTGATTAAACTGAACGTATCCTTTGGATTTTATAGTACTAGCCTAGCAGAAAGACATTAGGTAGCCTAATACCATTGGTAGGGTTTTTGAACCAGTGTTGTGAAGGATTCTTCTCACCCTTGTTTTCTTTCTCACCAACAAAGGTGTCTTAGGGCCGTTTTCGACAAGGGGTCCACGGACTAAAAGCCCACGGACCAATTTAAATCAAATTGAACCTTGAATTGGACCCTTCTTCGCATTAGAGAAAAATATTTTTTCCTGTGATACAATGAGTATGTCTAAAGGTTAGGGTTTCAGGGGTTCCAATTCAAGGGTCTAAGATAAAACATTGTGCGATTGACATGGGAGAGGCTTAGGTTAACTTTTGGTCTTTTCTTTTTTTTCATGGTTTTCTTTTCCCTGTTTTTCTTCTTCTTTATTCTTATTATACACAATGGACTTCTTTTTTTTCAGTTTTTTATTTTTATTTTTGTCTTCATTACAATTGTTTTCTTCCTTGGTGTTTTTTTTTGTTTAGAATGGGAATCGGTTTAGGGATTTATTGTAAATCCAAATCTTCTTCCACTTTTGAAAATTAGCATTTCAACCTTTCACTTTTTACCTTATCTTCCAATTCAACTCCATTTCATGCACTTCAAAAAGTTGAAACTGTCCTAACAATCACCTTGCAAGGATACACAAAACCAATCATGTCGACTCTAGAATTAGTCCAAAATGGAGGAGCTGATGTGTTCTCGACAATGTCTTCAATCCATAGCATTTTCATAAAATTTGAGCAACAAGGTAAAAAAAACAACAAAAAGTAAGCAAAAAACAAAGAAATAAACAACCTTGAACCTTGGCTTACACTTTGGTTCTCCAAACCATGAGCTTTCTTTTAAACTCATTTTTTGGGTCTAGATCAATTGGTTTTCCTTCCAAAATGATGCCATGTAAGTTAAATCACAATTTGATTTGTCTAGGTCATGGATCGTTGTCAAAAGTCCTTGGGACCAATTTAATGCTTTCGACCAATAAAAATGTTTGATTATGTTGGACCCTGTTCCTTGGACCCTTGTCTAAAGTGGCCCTTAGATGGTGTGATTATATGTGTGTTTGCAAATTTTTCATATAAATGAAACTTTTCTCTATGTGTTCTTTTGTAAGCATTTTTCATATGAATGTTTTTGATGTCTCCTTAAGGTAGACCTCTAATGGACTATTTATTATGTGACCGTCTCCTCGAAATACATAGGCAACCTATACCTAAATGCTACATGATTAGTTTACACCTAGCCACTTAATACATTATCAATTTTGCTCGTGATTCTATTAAAATTTTTCCTTTCAAATATTGTTGTCAATGGA